>Ga0194132_10001666_pt1 | contig 44449 bp, 53 predicted proteins | sample TA2KigOf80mmetaG_FD_148612 | JGI IMG/M metagenome (GOLD analysis project Ga0194132, IMG submission 148612) | Freshwater microbial communities from Lake Tanganyika, Tanzania - TA2015054 Kigoma Offshore 80m | ecosystem: Environmental > Aquatic > Freshwater > Lake | place: Tanzania: Lake... | reverse complement strand
TTTCTCAATTATTCCGGCACCAAAGGCTATAGTTTTACCAGACCCGGTAGCAGAACTTCCAAGTACATCTTTCCCTTCCAAAACTAAAGGAATTGCCTTCGCCTGCACATCAGTAGGACTTGTGATACCTGCATCTGCAAAAGCCTTTACAAGACCTGCACTTAATCCTAAATTACTAAATTCATTCATAAAACATTAATAAAATCTGCCTTTTTAAAGTCGAGTATTATAATATTCGCAAATAAAAATTAAGAAGTTATTTACTACTTGTAAAGAACACCAATAACAAGCTTTAAAAGCAGCTAAAAGCAGCTCATTTTATGAAAAAGTCGCTCTTATCATTGTTAGGGTCTCTCATAGCCTTAGCTCCACTAAAAGCTCAAGATAATCCAAAAGAAACATTAGTTTTACACCAGCCTGGAGACCATCAGAGAGCCATTCTTAATGAAGTAAAGGCAAGATATGGGGATAGTGCGGAATATGTGGAATTAAGCCCTACTTTTCCCAGCGAAATTCTCTCTAAAAATGAACAAGACAGAATAATAAAAGCAAATGGTATGCCTAAGCAAGTTCTTGTATTAGCAGACTACAACTCATTTACTCCAGCGAGCGTTAAGGCAGCTAACCAATGGATAAGGCAATTAGATTCTGATCCATTTCCAGATGCAAGAATATCTTTCTTCCCCTCTCACCCGCAATATGTTGAAGAATTAAAAAGATTGGTCCAAAGGCAGTCATACTCTACCCAAAGCGCTCTGACAAGATTCGATGACCAGGTAATAAGCTTTGCCGAGGAAGGTGTAAATGTAGATCACAGAAATAAGCTTGTACAAAGAAAAAAAGATGGAATAATAGTAGAAGAAAAAACAACAGATCAATCAAAAGACTATTTAGCAGAAGCAAACTCAGGATCTATAGATTATATTGCAAGATTCGGCCATTCTGGGCCAGGATTCTGGCAAAGTACGGATCTGCAAAATAGTTTCTGGACTGTAGATATTAATGGAGAAACCCTATTAGTAAATCCAGGGACATCCGCATTAAAAACAAAAAAAGAAGGAGAAAAATACACTGGAGAACTAAATCTAGAAGCTTTAGTTAAAAGAGATAAATCCAGAAAATATCCGAGAGTTAGTTCTCCAAACCCAAAAATAGTAGATGCCTATGCTGCTTGTAACACTATACTTCCTCCACACAATTTCGAAGGAAATGAATTATCGACAGTAATGTCAAACATGGTTGGAAACAATGCATATTTCTGGGGATATGAAAAAGAAGTAATCTTTGTTCCTCAAGCTGGATCACACCAATTATTATTCTGGGGTTCAAATGGAGCAAATAGTTTCACAAATAGTCTTTTGGGCTCAACAATATGGATAACAGCAGAAAGAGAAAAATTGGAAAGAGATGGAAATAAAGGGTTAGATTACCAAATATTAAAGTCAGATGAATTAAGCGGAATGTTCTTTGGTCTTCCAGACAATCTGACAACTGCAAAGACCTCAAGCAGGATGTATGACCAGGCAGTAAATCAAAATAAAACAAAAGACGGAATACAAACAGAGGTAGAAATTAATTTAAGGTCTAGAACAGAAAGAAATGATTACAGGATGGAGATGTGGTCTCCCCCAGTAATTATTTTAGATAATCCAATAAATCCAACTCAAGTCAAAGAAATAGGTTTAGAAGTTGATGGAAAGAGCTACACCTTACGAGTAGAGAATAGAAAAACTTATTCTACAACCAGAATGCCGCAAGATTTAGGAGAGATAACTTTAACAGATAATGCCATAGTTCTAGGAATAGCACCTGTTTACAAAGATGGAAAACAAAAATATAAAGAGATTGAAAGAGACCAAAGAATAAGATTGAGTTTTGATTCTAATTAAAATTGGCAAGAAGCTGAACCAATACATTTACAGTTTGCTGAACAAACCCCTCCTGCTACACAAACAGGGCCACCATTTATATATGTAGTGAAGCAAGTGTCTCCAGGCCTCTCACATTCTTCTACAGGATTAGTTGCCCAGGACCAGCCTCCTTCAACTACTCCGTTTCCACAGTTAGTAGCAAGGGATGATCCTATAGGGTCTGCTGGCCTAGGCTTTCTCTTGCATTGGCAATTACCGTCGCAATAATCTCTTTTATCAGGGCAGGCTTTTATATCATCACATTCAACTCTTTTAGGATGTATGTTCTTAACAACTCCTCCCCTTACACATAGGTTTTTCGGATTAGCCTCGCAGACGCAATCATTATTGCAAATGTTTCCAGGAGGGCATTTTCTGTTTTTGGTACATTCAGGTTTATTAGGAATTTCTTTGTTTCCCACAGGACACCACCACCCATCTGCACCCATATTATTAGGGTCTCTGCACTTGCCTTTTTCATCACACATCCAGCTTAGGCCGCCAGCAGGCATGTAACCATGGGTATTGCTGCAAGCAACATCTACGGTAGTTGTTGCGCATGGATCGCATTCCTCATTGACATCTAATTCGCAATCACCTACTCCCTGGCAGACTCCGCCCTCACATCGCATTTCCCCTCTTCCAGGTCCAGAGCATTCATCATCATTAGTGCACATGCACTTACATGCCTTGCCTCTTCCTTCTCCAGGTCCAAAGCATCCAAGAGCGCAAGTATCTCCTTCTGGGTCAGATGCATCACACATCTCCCCTAGTCCAAGATTGCCATTGCCGCACATTGGAGATTCGCATAAAATGCCGTCTATCTTGCATTGGGTATCGCACCTAAGAAGTGAAGTTCCGCTTGCCTGCCCTCCTCCAAAATCAGCGCAGGTCTTTCCACCCCATTGCCAGAAATGATAGACCTTATCGCATTCCTCTCCATATTGGGGCTCAAATTGTCCGTTGCCGCAAGTATATTGATATTGGCCGTTAGCGCCATCAGCAATCATTAGAACAAATTTCTGGTTGACTTCAGGAGTGTTATAATAATTAGAAAAGCTTACGCAGGCAAAAAGGCTTTGAGTCTGGGTAGTTATGTAATTCTGTATTTCTTGGGGTGTAGCCAGTACTTGCTCAACATTATCCCTATCATTAAATCCTTTTGTTGCTGCTTGGCCTGGATGCTGCCAGTCAAGTACAAAAGGCCTTACTATAGGAGAACCGCTAGCATCGCAAAGATAAACTTCCAGATTATTGACAAGTTCGCGTAAATCATCTCGGGCAACTCCAAAAGTAGATTCAAAATTCCAGTAATCGTTCCAAACAAGAGTGATCTTTAAAGGAGTTGTTATTTGAGACCATGAAGGTATGCTTATAGGATATTTCTTTACTTCCATTTTATTGTTGTTGTTAAATGAGTCCAAAACAAAACTATTAGCTGACAAAACGTTCATGGCTGCTTGAGGATTGATTTCTCCCCAACCAGAGATAAAGTCAGGGCCAGGCAAATCTTTGTCAGTAGCAGTATGTATAAAAGCAGCTTTAATCAAGGCAGATTTATAGCCGTCATAATTCTCATTTTCTAGCTCTTCCTTATCTTCAAGCATTTCCTTAAGCAAGACTGCGTGAGAAGCTACTGTAGGGGTGGCAAAAGAGGTTCCCTTTACACCAGAAGTGGTATAAGTAGGAGACCCTCCAATGCTCGAGGTAAAGTCAGTTGTAATAATGCCTTCGCCTAAAGAAACAACATCAGGCTTAACTCTTCCGTCCCAGGTTGGCCCTCTACTTGAGAAATCTGATGTAACCCCGTTGAGATCAACAGACCCGACAGTTAAAACATTTTTAGTGCTTGAAGGCGGATACAAACAATCCCACTCATCCACCATAGTGGTACCATAAAGGTAATAAATTTCCAGAGCACTATTTTGGTTAAGAGTAAGATAGCTATTACTATTAGGATAAATCCACTGGTAATGAGTACCTCCAGATTGTGAGCCAATTGAAACCTGAATATTAGAATTTATTTGAGGAATATTTATTGTAATTGCAGTGGTGCCTATATTGAAAACTTGTCTTTGAAAAGCAGACGTTTGATAAGTTTCAGGGTAATACCCTTCAGGATCACAAATAGACCCTAAAAACATAAGAACAGGATCATTAACACGGGAATTTCCTGCAGCAAAAACAATTGGAGTGTCTTCTAATAAGTAGGCAGTTCTATCGGAGCTGCGGGCCTCATAGAAAATCCTTGGGTTTGCCCCGCTAGTTCCAGGACCACCGTGCAAAATTCCAGGGCCCCCTGCAAATAGAGGTACCCAATGCCAAGAATTAGAACTAACATCAAGTTGATAAACATCTGTTGCCCAAAGCATTTCTCCAGCAGCATCTAATAAGTCAAAAGAAAATCCCCACGAATCTGGAGAAACACCTATCTCATATGGAATAGTTGGAATCGAGCCACTAAATTGGTTCCAAAAGTTTCCAGAACCAAGTAAAACACCTGCAACCAAGGTAGGGTGATTTTGAGCAGTTAATTCAAAAATAGGGCCTGAGAATGTACCATATTGAGTTACCTTAATCCTATTTTCAAAATCAGGGTGGCCTCGAGGTCTGCCCGCATCCCAAAAGCCGATTCTTCTCTCATTCCCAGTATAAATCTCGCTATAAGGAGTGGCACCAGCATGGATATTATAAGCTCCTGTCCTTGTCCCTATATTATACAAAGGAATTGCAAACTTAGGAGTTATTCTAATAGATTCAATTTCTTTAATATTAGCTAGTTCATCAACTTTCGCCCGAAGATTGTCTTCATCACAAGGCCTAATCTCGAAAAAATATTCATGTTCATAGTCTTGTCTAGGCACTAAATTCAAGGAAGCAAGCAGATCAGAGAAATCCCTGTTCTCATAGAATCTAACAGTTATGAAACAGACTTTATCTCCAGAACCAGTATCGATAGTGAAATAATCCTCAGGGGATATTTTGTCTATTCGCCCTTCAAATTTATCTTCAGGGTTTATATTCTCAAAATCAGCAATATATCCTGGCAGGGCTTCCTCTCCATTATAATACCCTACAAATTGGGTATCAGATAGCTTCTCAACCAATCTGACGCTGCTTAATGGAGAATCTAAATGCGCAAGAGTAGATTCGTCAAATGAATTTACTAAATTGAATTTAAAATATCCTTCAGAAAGGGTTTGGTCTTCAGAAGGTCCAAATTTAACTTGAGAGGATCGATAATTAAGAAAAAACAAGGATAGACCAACAATTAATAGCAAGGAGAAAACAATAATAAAATCACTCTTCTTTTCCATTATACAAAATAACATTGAACGATTTAAATACTTACTCTTTCTATTAGCCTTATGAAAGAGGCATCTGAAGGGACAATCCGTATTGGCAAAGACCTTCATGCCTACCAATACAGAAGCAAAAAATGGACAAGAATAAACCAAAAATTTCCCTCTGCATCCAAAGTGATACAGTTATTCAAGGCCCATAACAAATTTAATGAATTGATTGATAAAAAGAATCCTTCATTTCTTAAAGGCCAGATATTCAAAGGCAAAGTGCAAGGTGCAAGAATAAACATTCTGCCAACAGGACAAAAATTAGACAAAGCATACTCCATTTTTGCAGAAAATTTAACAATTCATGATCAGTCATCTCATGATCATTGGGATGTAATATACAAAAATCCAAATGGAAAATATGCCTATCTATATACTCAAGAAAAAAAGAAAAAGGCATCAAAACAAAAATACAAGAAAGTAGAATTATTTGAAAGTCTATATAATAAACTAAATAAAGCTGTAATAAATAATCTTGGAAACAAAAAAGACATCTACGCTCTTCCACTTTACACATTACTAAAAACCTATATGAGGGTCGGAAATGAGATCCATTTCAAAGCAACAGGACATAAAGGGTTAACAACTTTAAAGAAACAAGATGTAAGAATAGAAGATAATAAGGTACATTTTGATTATATTGCAAAATCTGGTGTGCCTATGAGTATAACAGAGGAGTTTCCTAAAGATTACATAATAAGATTAAAAGAAAAATTAACTCCTCTAAAGAAAGACCAATTTGTATTCACAAACAAAGAGAATAAACCCTTAAAAGATACAGATTTCATGAAAGCATTTCAAATTTATTCAGGAGAGTCTTTCTATCCCCATATTGTAAGATCATTTTACGCAACAAGAAAAGCAAAAGACTTCATAAAACTCCATAAAACAGCAACAAAACAAGAAGTAAGTCAGCTTTTCATGGAAATTGCAGAAAAACTCGGCCATAAAAGATTTGATAAAAAGAATAATGAATGGAAAAACAGCTATACTGTAACAATCCACCATTACATACAACCAGAACTAGTTGAAAAAATACAAAAGTCAGTTACTTAAGTCACCATATGGTAACCTAAAGATTTATATAGTAACTTAGATTACCATAAATATGAAGCCTAACAAATCAAATATAAATAAATATGAAGATTTAGAGCTAGGATTGGGAACTTTGAATATAGTCTATTGGTTCTTTGGATATCCTGAGGTAAAGACTACTCTTAGCGAATTGGCTAATGAATTAGGAATATCAAAAAAAACTGCAAGTAAAGTGGTTACAGAATTAGCAAATGAAAAGTTTCTAAATGTGGAACAAATAGGTAAAGCTTGGAGAATTTCTTGCAACATCCAACATCCTTATAATAAAATCCTGAAGATAGGTTATAATCTAAGCAACGTTTATAATTCTGGGATAATAGAAGAAATCTACAAAATTATTGGAAATCCTAAAGCTATAATTTTATTTGGGAGTTATAGAAAAGGAGATGACATCGGATCAAGCGATTTAGATATAGCAGTGGAAATAGTCGGAAACTCTGAATTACATATAAAGAATATTGGAAAAATAAATATGGGTTATAGGAAAAATGTCCCTGTAAATTTACATGTCTTTACAAGAAATAAAATAGACTTGAATCTTTTTGCAAATATTGCAAATGGCATAGTATTGGATGGTTTTTTAGAGGTTAGACCGTGACTATAAGATATAAGAGGCCTGATAAAAAAAATGCATTGAGTTTAATAAATGCAGCAAAAGAAGAAATTGAGTTTGCTTTATCGATTAACATTGAAGAAAAGTCAGGCTCAACCATAATAAGAAACATATATGAAAGTTTTAGAATGTTAGGAGATGCCTTATTGATTTTTAGAGGACTTGAATCTACAGACCATGTAGACTGCATTAAAGAATTGACTAACCTCAAATTAGAAACCCAAAGACCGTTAGGAATTTTAAACAATTTAAGGATATTAAGGCATAATATAAATTATTATGGTTACAGACCAAAATTAGAAGAAATAAAAGATACAATTTCTATTGCAAGAACTCTTTTTAATCCGATTTATAAAGAAATTCTAAAAACAATAACTACTTAGATTTTTTAGTCTCTTCACTATAATCTCCTTGATTAAATTCAGCCACAACCTTCATTAAGTCCTCTTTAGTAGCTCCTATAATGGGCTTCTTAAGAAGTGCAACAAACTTTCTTAAGTAAAGCAAGTAAACTGCAATCATGTTTTGATTCTTTAATAAATTCAAGTGCTCTTTTGTATCTTCTTTCGTAGTGATGTATGTCCATTCCTTGTGTGATTTATACGTAGCTTTTATACCACGAACACTGTCAGGGAACCTAACTTTTCAAAAACGCCCTGACCAGGAATCGAACCTGGAGATCCGTTAAGAAATCGGTTTTCGAGACCGACGCAGTGCCATTGTGCCATCAGGGCCTAAAAACCAAAATACTCTCTGCTTTTAAGCATTCACACTCCAGAATAAAAATACTTTTATAGATAAATTCATTATTAAATTTAAAATGCCAGTAAATAGAGTGTATGCTGTAATCACAGAAAGGTTTTGCCAATGCCTGCAAGATATTCTGGCTGATGCATCATATAATGGGAGGCCTCCCCTCGACCTCAAAAAAGTAGCGAATGACTATCTAGATTTATTTATAGACTCACCCAATTATGAAGAGATGAAATCCACTTGCAGTCAAATCCTTCGATTATATGAAAACAGAATACATGTACTCCAGACAGTAAACTAAAAAATATTATCACAAAACTCTGATGAGTTTGCTAGTTGTTTTGTGAGAGCAGTTGATAATCTCCAAAGACACAACTCCAATCTAAAGATTGGAGATTTCAACTAGCATTAATTGTTGGTTGAAGTCCTACCAAAATCATCCTCATGTCTAATAATATCATTTTCGTCACATATACCTATTTGAACCTCAGCTATTCTCAATTTCTCTTTTCCATCATTAATTATTCTATGAATTGTATTTTTTGGAACATGAACTCTACTTCCAACCTCTAAAGGAATTTCTGACTTGCCCAATACAGCTTTTCCAGTTCCAGAAATACATATCCAATGTTCCTCACGCAGCTTATGAGTCTGCAGACTTAGTTTGCTTCCAGGATTAACAACCAACTCTTTCAAAACTATATTTTGTTCTCTGATAAAATCAGTATAACTCCCCCATGGCTTCAAAACAAGATTATCCACTTTTATTTCCCGCTAGTACTTTTACATATCATTATAAATATTAGACTAACTAAAATGAAAGGTAATGTCACTCCCATTATAGTATCGCTTGCTGAATGGGAATCAATATCCACCCTCAAAAAAATGAGAAGAACTATAACAACATAAAGCAAAGTTAATATCCATCCCTGCCAACTAACTGGATGCCAACAAGTCCAATGCCTTGAACTAAACCAACGAGCCATACAATCAAATAATAGGCAGGCTTTTAAATACATAACTACTCAAGACACTATGAACATCAAAAGAGGAATTCTAATATCTTTAGCTCTATACGTAGCTACGATGATTGTAGGTATAATATTGACTATAATTGCAAACATAAATATTCAATCCCCTCAAAACATCCCAACAATATACTGGATAATAACTATAATAACAACAGTTCTATTGACATGTTTAGCAAGTATTTGGTATTTCTCAAAAGCTAAAAGAAATGCAAAAGAAGGTTTTAAACTAGGAATAACATTCATTGTAGTTGGATTCATTCTAGACATATTATTTTTCTTCACACAAGAAAACGCAGCAACAATAATGAAGCAATATTACACAAGTACATCATTCTACTTAGTCCTAGCATTAGTTATAGTAAGTGCAATATTCATAGGATCAAGAAACACCACACATTCCGAAAAGAAAGAAGAAGTTAAAATATCAAAGAAAAAGAAAAGAAAGTAATCAATAACCTTTAAAAGACACAATTCTAATTGATTTCAACCCCTCATAGCTCAACGGTAGAGCGCGCGGCTGTAGGATAGTGTGGATTTTTCCCTTCCTCGGGAAAAAAAGATGAAACACAATCAGAATGGTTTCGCTAGAAATCATTGGTAAATATGTAGTACCCGCGTTACCCAAGTTCGACTCTTGGTGAGGGGATTTTATTTTTGATATTTTTTAACCGTATACCCTTGATAGTTTAATAAGCTTATAATTATTCTTAAATCGTCTAATTGAAAAATTAATAGTAGTGCCTATCACTTTTAATACTTTTAATTAGAGTCCCTGCTTCTTCCTAATATATAATGCTTTAGTTATTTCTAATTTTCTATTTTTTATGAATTCTTTGTCAAAGAGATTCTTTTTTATTATTTCCATAATACTTGAACCGTTATTTTTAATATCCTGTTCAGTAAACCTAAGTGTAACCCATCCCAAACTCATTAACTCGAAATGAATTCTTCCATCTTTAACTACTGTTTTTTCAAAAATGTGTTTTTTTCTTGGACCTTCTTTAATTAAATCTTTATTTTTTCCAATTGAATGCCAATTTCCATGCCAATAATCTCCATCGCAATAGATTGCTATTTTTTGATTTGGAAAGGCAAAATCTGCTCTGGTATATCCTTTAGAAAGTTTAATCACATATTGCTCTTTTAGACCTTCTATCAAATTATTATTTTCCAGCAAACTTTTCATTATTAACTCTATATTTGAATGTTTGGTGTAAAGTTTTGGAGTAATTTCATATTCTTTGAACCATCTAGAAATAGTTGTCTTAGAAACCCCAAACTTTAAAGCGATATTATTTTTTGAATTTTTATCAATGTGATGTAATCTTTCTAGTTCTTCTTTTGAAGGTCTCTGAAAAAGTTTCGGTAACTTCCTATTACCAATTCCACGATAATGTAAATTATAAGAAATTATCCAATGCTTAATAGTATCTTTTGAGACTCCAAGCTTTGAAGATATTTTATTTACAGAATTCTTTTGATTAATATATAGCTCTTCTAATTCTTTTCTAGTCAACTTTTTTGCTACTCCTAAACGCTTTCCAGATTTCCTGGATTTTTTTCCCAGTCTCTTTAATAAATCACCTATTGTTGAGGCGTTAATCGAATAAATCCTAGCAATTTCTGAATGAGAATATTTAGAATTAAAATATAAATTTAGAATTTTTTCAATATCTTCTTCTTTAAAATTTATTTTATTATGTGGAATTTGTCCTTTTTTGAATTTTGTATTTATCATTTAAATTAGAATAATCTATAATTATTAAATAATCGTTTTCAAATTAGCCACCAAATACTTGAGTTGCTCTACTTAGAAGCCATTACAATAAAGAAAAATAAGAAGTTAAGGCATTATCATTAACCCTTTATCGTCGGTGTTATCCTAATTCTAAATCTCTTAGTGAAAAGAATAAACCTCCGTGTTTAGTATTAGTTCCATTCATAACCATTCCTGATTCAGCTTCCACTCTTCTAACTGTTTCTCTTGCTTGTCTTTCTAAGTTACGGATAGTGTTTTCTATTTCTGCAAAATCTCTATTACTCATCTTAACCTCCTTTTTCTTTACCTCTTGTTGCGCTTCGTATATGCCAAACCTCATCATCATCTGGACCAAAACAAAACTGAAAGATTATTTCCTTATTTCCTATTGAGATTTTATATCTAAACTTATTAACTTTTACTACTGGACTATTAAACCTTTTACTTACCTCTTCAAAGAATTTTAAGTCTTCTATAAAATGTCTTGGCCAATCTCCAATTAATACCATCACTTTTTTCTTTTTCATTTTAATTCCTTTCTAAAAAATACAGTTTTTTTAGCAGGAATAAACCCGTGTTTAACATAAAAGAGATATGCTGGAGCATCTAAGTGAGTAGTAAGATAGATTTGTTTTATTTTATTTTTTATCGCAAATTCTTCAGCTTTCTTTATCAATGCCTTGCCTACTCCCTGGCCTTGGAATCTAGAATTAACTGCAATTTCTTTTAGATCAAGTTGAGCTCCAGTGTTATAAAATTCTTTATGAAGAACTAAAAACCCAACAACCTTTTTTCCTATCTCGGCAACATAAATCTTTCCAACCTTAGAATAATGATTTAAAGTTTTTAGAGCATTATTTCTTGTCCACTTTTCATTATACGGTTCTTTTCCATACTCCTGCTTTATTATTTTAAAAACCTCACTAAAGTCCTTATTAGAGTATTTTCTTATATTTATCATCTTTATCTTCCCCTATTCTAATAGATAAACTAGATATTTTAAATTTAGCCTTCTACTTAAGAAATAATATTCTTAATAATTAACCAAAACACCAATCTTTTATACCCGCCTAACCAAAATAAAACATGTTCATAGATGTTCACTGCCACCTAGACAAACTAATTGATGAAGGTGTACCAACAGATAAAGCTATTAAAAATGCTAAAAAGAAAGGTGTAGAAAGAATGATTGTAAATGGAACAGACCATGAACAAAATAAAATTATTTTAGACTTAGCAAAAATACACAAAGAAGTCCTTCCTGCCTTAGGAATATATCCAATTGACGCTCTCAAGTTATCAGAATCAGAGATAGATGAAGAATTAGAATTCATAAAACAAAACAAAGACAAAATTGCAGCAATAGGAGAAGTAGGTTTAGACCTAAAAGAGGAAGAACTGCATAAAACATTAGATAAACAAAAAATTAATCTAAGAAAATTCGTAAATCTAGCAATAAAACTAAACAAACCAGCAATAATTCACTCAAGAAAAGCAGAGTTACATACAATAGAATTATTAGAAGAGTTAAATGTAAAAAAAGTAATCATGCATTGTTTCTCTGGAAAGATGTCTCTAGCAGAGAGAATTGCAAAAAATGGATGGTTTTTATCAATTCCTGCAAATTCTCATTATTCTCAACAATTTCAAGATGTAATCAAAAGAGTTCCAATAGAAAATTTATTATGTGAAACAGATACCCCGTACTTACACCCATTAAAAAAATGGCCAAATGAACCTGCTAATGTAATATACAGTTACAAAAAAATAGCTGAAATAAAGAAAATGAAGTTAACAGAAGTTGAATTACAAATAGAAAAGAATTTCAAGAGTTTATTAGAATAGTTTATTAATCCAAATCAATAAAATTAAACATGATAGTTTCGTTAATAGGTTGGTTAGGAGCAATCCTACTTCTTCTAGCTTATTTCTTATTAATTCATAAAAACCTAAATAGCCGTTCTAAAATGTATCAATGGATGAACATTATAGGGTCACTCCTATTAGCGATAAATACTTTAGTAATACAAGCATACCCATCATTTCTAACAAATATAATTTGGTTTTTAATAGGAATTTACGGTATTTTCCATATAATCAAACATAATAAGTCCAAAACGCTAAAAAAGAAATCAAAAAACCATGGTAAATAATGATTTTTGGATGCTCAAAATGTTTCCAAAGATCAGTAAAAAAACACTTTGACATGAACAAGAAAGCAATAGCTAATATAAGAATTCTCAATTTAATAGGGTCTTTATTTTTTATCTGGGGCATAGCAGCAGTTATAGATAATATATTCAAAATAAACACAGGGATAGCTCCACTTTTATGGATGAGTTATATATCTCTTATATTACTAGGAATAGGAATATTAAGAAAAAACGCATCTTTAGTAGCCAGCCAGATAGCAATAATATTTATCCCATATATATTCTGGAATTTAGATTTCTTCCATCATTTAATTACTGGAAACTCCTTATTTGGAATAACAGATTACTTCTTTATAGAAGGTCCATTGAGTGGAAAAATAATAACTCTACAACATATTTTCAATCTTCCATTAAGCCTCTATTCATTACACCTAATAGGATTAAAATCAATAAGATTTCCGATAGTAAGCATCATACAAATATCTCTAGTCTTTATAGTATCAAGACTATCTACAGATTATGAAAAGAATGTGAATTGTGTATACCATAACTGTGCTAACTTCTCATTTGGTCTTCCATACATAGCAGAATGGTTCATAGCTCAATTTATAATGATACTAATAACTAGTTGGTTTCTAATAAAAATATTCAGAAAAAAAGAAAAATAAAATAAAAATAAATTTAGGCTGTAGGTTGACAGTTTACAACTCCCCACTCTTTACCATCCAATACTGCATCAATTGCATAATTGAATGTAGAAACAGGACATGCTCCACTTATCATTCTATATCCTTCCTTATCATTACCGACAAAGAACCCAGGAGTTCCCTGTATTTCAATACTTGCTCCATAAGCCATGTTATCGCTAACAGTCTTAGCAAAGTCTCCATTATCCAAACAAGATGCAAATTTCTTAGTATCTAGACCAATCTGCTTAGCATATTCTTTGAAAGCAGGAACTCCACCAGCAACTCCGCCAGTGAAAAGCAAATCATGCATTTCATAGTAAGCAGAGTCTCCTTTCTGATCACGAGCGCAATGAGCTGACTCAGCAGCTTTCTGTGCTTGAGCGTGGAAAGGTAAAGGATAATCCATAGTGACAAGATTCAATTCTCCAGAAGTAATTCTATCTTCTAGAACACTACCAGTTTGAGTATAGTGTCTTTGACAAAATGGACATTCATAATCTGTAAATTCAACAACTGTAACTTCAGCATTAACGTTTCCTTTTACAGGAGCACCTTCAATATCAACTTCTATTGCTTGAGCAGGTCCTGTAGGTACCTGCTGTCCAGGTTCTTGTACAACAGTACCAGTTATGCTTCCGCCAGGTAAAACATAAAATGTAACTCCGAGAATAACAACACCTAGTAAAATGAATGTTGAATATTTCCAAAGAGTATCCTTCCTTATTGTAATTGTTTCACTTTTTTGTTCCATATTTAAACCCCCTTTCACATTCTCAGTATTCATCAAGAAATTTAATTTCAATCTTTAATAAAGCTTTTGTTAACTTCCAATAACTATCTAGCAATAGGATATAAAGCTTCTACTAAGCCCGTTAATCCGTTAAAGTACCCTAAAACCCTTCTTCCTTTAAGTTGAGATTGTTTAGTTACCCCCATAGAATGTAAAAAATCAGTAATATAAGGCCCATTTTCACCTAAAAATGTAAAAGCATGTTGCCCAGATGTAGATAGTTTAGTACCATCGGCTCTTAAAAGAACAGTTAAATTATGGCTTCCTAAATTAGAAGTATCTTGAACGACGTATTCAACCGTTTCAAAACCATTTTGATCTAGGGAATCTATATTCTTCAATTGTTCTCTTCCAAATGCCTGTCTTATTACCATAAAAAAACGAAATAATATCCCTATTTAAAGCTTATTGAACATGTATTTTGGTTTATTTTCTTAGCAATCTTAAAGTTAGCATAAAGCAATAAAGCAAAAGCAACAATAGAAACTTCCTTTCCATTAAATGGTAAGGCAATAAGTGCGCCCCCAATACCTAAAACTGAAGCCAGCCCGACACCACAAGCAGCACAACCGGGTGCTAAAAGACCAAAAAATAAACCAACAGAACCAAAAAAAGATACCTTTTCGGTCTTGACATGACTTGTCTTATAAGTTGCAAGAGCAATATAAGAACCAAATAAAAAAGCTATGGCAAAAAGAAAGAAATTAGAATAAGAATCAATTGTTGAAGGATATCCTACAAAATAATAAAATAAAAGTTTCAAAGAACCCTGATCAGAAATAGCCTTCAAGTCAGAAAAGTCTAATAAAATTACATCTATTAAATAAAAAAGTAAAACTCCTGCTAAAGCAACAAAAATATAGAAAGATTTTGAATAAACCTCTTTTAGACCTTTAATAAAACTCATAAAATTCTTACCTTCCTAAAACCAGTAAATATGAAAAATAAAGCAATTAGTAAATAAATAATAAAAATAAAAAGATTGTGAAATATTATTATTCCAAGCAGAGTATCATTAACAGCATAATTAGCTCCAGAATCAACTTCTATTTTAAGAAAATATCCAAAAAGTAGAACAAAGACTATAGAAATTCCAATATAAAACCTAAACTTATTCACAATTCTCACAACAAAGAAAACAAGAACCTCTTTTTATTATTATCTAATTACCAGCCGTAACTGTACAATCTACCAAAGTATCCATAACCCCATCCACCATATCTATATTGCCTAGCCTCTTCTTGTATTCTTAATTTTTCAATCTGATAATCATACTTCTTACCTTCTCTATAAGTGTCAAAAGCATATTTTATCGCTGCATCTTTATCATAACTATCTTCATAATAAGCATGATCTGGATAGTAAGGTCTATTTCCATAATGATAAGAACATCCGTAAGACCTCCAACTGTAAACATCTCCGCAACGAGAATATCCTCTGTTGCTATAGCTATAACGATTCGTATTGCTATCATCATTACTAATCTTAAATCCGCTATTACTCTCGTAATAAGAAAATGAGTCTCTATCTGTGTAGGTATAAGTATTATAAGGATGAGCTGCACTTACAAAACCTGTCAGAATTAGTAAAAATAAAGCTACAAAGACAAAAAATGCAATTCTTGAGTAATTTTTCATATTGTTAGAGTTCGTTTAATCTATATAAACCTTTGGTGTAAAGATTTATCCAAATACTGCACGCTCAAAACTTTCATATTCCTGCATACGTTTCTGCTCCTCTATCTGTGCATAAAGTGAGGACGTAGCATCATCAAATCTCTTTCTAATTAATAAAATATCATCTTTTGAAGCACCAGCATATCTAGTCCTATCTAAAATAGACCTCATACCAAATGCGGAAGCCATGTTTACCTCATCAGTCGCAAGACCAATTTGCTCATTCCTAAAAAAATCTCTAACTCTAACCCCTACAATCTTCAATAAAAATTCTGTCTCTTCTAAAGGAGTCATTCTTTCAGCGTCTACCATATTAAACCCGGACATCTAAAGACCTAGCACCTTGACTAGCAGTATGCCTATCTCCACCATTCATTGCAAATTTGAGTTCTTCAATTAAAGCAACGTATCCTTGAAGTATGTCTTTTTTTGCCAAACCATAGTCTTCATGACAAATAATTCCAGCATCAAAAGCCTTTCCTAAGCACCTCATCTGACGCATTTGATCTTCTAAAGTTCCAAGAATATCATAATTGGATACTCCACTTTCTATTGCTCTATTTACTTTTTGAGTAGCATCTAAAAGTCCAAATTGTATACTCTCAAGTAAATCAAATTTTTGATCAGTTGGTCTGTACCCTCTAGGTTCAGGATAAATACCAAGTCCTTGAAATTGAGTTGCATCTACCATATAAAAATTCAAAAAACTTGCTATTTAAACCTTACTATTTGTAATTACTGAACAGTTACATAGATATTAAGATAAAAATTTAAGATTAAAGGAACTATATAATTAGATGAAAGAAATAGATTTTAAGAAAAAACTAACAAAAGAACAATATCAAGTATTAAGAGAAAAATCAACAGAAAGACCATTTACAGGCAAATACTATAATAACAAAGAAAAAGGCATGTATGAATGTGCAGCTTGCGGAAATAAACTCTTCAAATCAGAGGTAAAATTCGACTCGGGAACAGGATGGCCATCTTTCTATGATTCTATACCCGGTTCAGTCAAATTCATAGAAGACAATAGCCTGGGAATGAAAAGAACAGAAGTAGTCTGTACCAAATGCGGAAGCCATTTAGGTCATGTTTTTGATGATGGTCCTGTAGATAAAACGGGAAAAAGATTCTGCATAAACTCTTGCTCACTAAATTTCAAGAGTATGAAAAAGAAAGCAGAAGAATAAATAAGAAAAAGATAATTTATATACACTGAAAATTTAAAATGAATATGAACAAAAGAGGATTCTTTGGAGCGTTTTTTGTAGTACTCTTTCTAATAGCTATGGCTTATGCAGCGTATTACTTATACCAAAATATTCCAAGACATACAATAAATCTAATAAACACAAATTCAGAACAAGTCAAAACAACTAATACTATTCCTAGCAAACAATTCTATGAAAATATGAGATATCCAAGTAATTTAATATCCTATAATATAGCAGAATCATGTCCGGAAAATAAAAAAAATATAATGAAAGAGGCTTTTTCAATTCTTGAAGAAAAGACAATATTAGAATTCAATCCTTCAGATGAGTCTACCGCAATACTAAAGATATTATGTTCTGATATATCTCCTGAAGCTGAAGAGGAGAACCACTTCATTGCAGGAGAAGGTGGCCCGTCCAAGGTGATTAACTCCACATTATATTCAGTAATATTAGAAGGAAAAGTAGCTCTATATAGAGAAGGAAGTTGTAACAATGCAAATGTAGCAATACATGAATTACTTCACGCATTAGGATTTGACCATAATAAAGATAAAAATAGTATACTCTATCCAACATTAGCTTGCAATCAAATAATAGATGAAGAAATAATAGAAAGCATAAACGATTTATACGAAATAGCTTCAGCTCCTGATTTAGCATTTGAAGAATTAACTGCTACAAAAAGCGGAAGGTATCTAAACTTTCATATGGAAGTAATAAATAAAGGATTAATACAAACAAATAACGTAAAAGTCGGATTATATTCAGATGGAGAATTTGTAGACGATTTCGAGCTTAATTCCATAGCAGTTGGTGCAAAGAAAATAATTGATGTAGAAAACCTCAAAGTCCCTCTAGCTGCAAATGATATAGAATTTGTAATAGACTATCAAAATCAAATAACTGAAATATCTGAAGATAATAATAGAGCAAGTCTTAGCACTAATTAGCGATTGGTTCCAAAAGGAAGACTCATTTGAATAGCAATTCCGCTCTGATCAATATCAGCCATATCTGCCCAACCCTGAACCTCTAAATAAAAGCGATCAGAAATAGGGATATTATAACCTAAGATGACTCTTCTTCCAGTAAAATCAACATTTGAATTTGAACCAAGAGTATCCTTAACAACCCCATCGGAATAATCTCTTACACCATTAGCTGTATTTCTTATAGGTGAAAAAACATCCCAACCCCATACCCACTTCAATAGACTAGATATTACAACACCTTCTTCCCTCTCAACTCTTTGAGGATCATCATCAAATGTCATAAAAGAATCTTGATGTTGAAAATAAATAGGATTTGGAAAAGAATCAGTAGTGTTATCTTGATATCTTCTTAGATTTATACCGTTATCTAAAGAGATTTTATAGGTATGTGAATAAATCGGCCTTAATAAAACCAACTCCCCAGAAGAAGAAGGAGCAAGTCTTGCAATTCCTAAATCTACAGAAGTGGAATTATCAGCTATCTGAACAGGTAATCCTGTAATATAACTATCAAAATTAGCTTGATGAACAGATGAATTATCTAAATCTCTATTCATAGAATTTGGTGATCCATAATCATTATTTCTACTATAAAGTATATTTGAATTTGGACCATAAAGAGATTTCTGGCCAGTCTGGCCGGCATCAGACCCTTTAACAGGTTCAACGGCTACAACATTAGACTCTCCATTAAAAAAGGGAGCCCATGGTCTAAAATTATGCCCTGAACCAGCACAAGCTCCTAAACCTAAAATTGCAGCCAAAGATAGATTAGTTAGTTTATTAGTCATAAAATTCTCCGTTAAGAGTTTAGAATTTTTATTTTGTGAGGTTATAGGCCTTACTTAAACACTAATTCACGATCCTATTTAAATCTTAATCTCATTTAAAAATAGTATGCGGGAACTAGGATTACTACAATTCGTAAGAATTGGAGTTCCCACGAACATCAGTTTGTGAGGACTTCGAATCCTATTAATAAAAATGCGGGAACTAGGATTACTACAATTCGTAAGAATTGGAGTTCCCACGAACATCAGTTTGTGAGGACTTCGAATCCTATTAATAAAAATGCGGGAACTAGGATTCGAACCTAGGAAAGCACTAAGCTAACACGGCCTTAACGTGTCCCATTTGACCACTCTGGCATCCCCGCGTAAATCAGTCAAATTAGCTCGATTTAAAAGACTTTGTAAAGAAACACTTTTATAAGCAAGCCAACTCAAAACAATCTATGTCAAGTGGTGATCAATCAAGACTTCAAAGTCTACAAACAAACGCTCCGCAAAAATGGAAACCTAAAGAAACAGTAATACTTCCTGAAGATTTTGAAGAATTAACAGAAGGCACATTAAAAACATCTAACAGTTTGAGCTTCTTAAAAAATGAAGAAAAAGCAGAAAATATCTTCGCAGGAGCTAATTGGGATCTAAATGATAAAAATGGAAAAATACCTCCATTAAAGTTTTCAAATGGAAAAACTCAAGAAGATGTAGTAAATGAAATATTAGATACAATAAAACATGGAAATAGGATAATCTTTTTGCATGGAGCTTGTGGAACTGGTAAATCTGCTATAGCTTTAAACGTAGCAAGAAGATTAGGAAAATCATCAATAATAGTCCCAGTAAAAGCTTTACAGAAACAATATGAAGATGATTATACTGAAAAGAAATTTTTATACAAACCATCTGGACAAAAAATGAAAATAGCCGTTTTAACTGGCAGAGAAAATCACGATTCCATAATAAATCCTGGACTATCATGTGCAGACCCCGATTTACCTGAAAATATAAAAATCACAGAAAAAAATTACAACAAAATAGCAGACTACTTTAGAAATAATCCATTTGTTTCTGGACAAGATGTCCCAGACCATAAAAACATAAGAAGGTTATCTATAGCTCCTTCAAATCCATACTGGAGCCCTATCGTGCCTAGCAGTTACGACTTAAATCAACTAAAAGATGCTAAAAAGATAAAATATATCGGATGTGATAACAGAGAATACACGTTCTACCATAGAAAGTCTGGTTGCTCGTACTATGATCAATACTTAGCTTACAAAAATGCAGATGTAATAATATTCAATGGAGCAAAATACAAAGCAGAACTATCAATAGGAAGAAAACCAGAAACTGAGATAGAAATAATAGACGAATCTGATGAATTCCTGGATAGTCTATTTCAACAAGAAGAAATAAATCTAACAAGACTAGCAAACAATCTAAACACCATAGTTCCAGAGTCCCAAGAAAGCAGAGAAACAATAAAGTCTATTCTGGATTTAATAAGCATGGAAGAACAAAATAAAAGAGCTTTAGGAATAGATGAAAACGAAGTATACCACTTAGATGATTCAAAAATTAAAAAGATATTCAAACTTCTAGCAAAAGACAAAGAGTTAGAATCTGAAATTCTAGTTGATGACAACAATTATGCAAACAAAGCCTTAGAAATAGCTCATTCACTAGAAGAAATTACTGATGAAATATATCTAACTTATAGAAAAGAGGAAGAAAGTCTTTACATAAAATTAGTAAGCACAAATCTATCTCAAAAAATTGAGGAACTTCTAAACAAAAGCAAAGCCTTACTATTCATGTCAGGAACACTACATTCACAAAGCGTAATAAAAAACATATTTGGGATATCAAACTTTAAAGTTATACAAGCAGAAACATTACAGCAAGGTGCAATAGAAATACAGATGACTGGAAGAGAGAAAGATTGTAGATATTCAAACTTCACAACAAACAACCATACAAGAAAAGAGTATTTAGAAGCTCTAAATATTGCAGTAGAAAAAGCAAAGAGACCGACTTTAATACATGTAAACGCATTTCAAGACCTTCCAACAGAAGAAGAAAAATCAAAGTATAATTTATCTCAACTAACATCTCAAGAATCATTAATAGATTTACAAAGAAACGATAAAAGTGGAAAACAGATAGCGATATTCAAGCAAGGATTAAATGACAAACTATTTACAACAAAGTGTTCCAGAGGAATAGACTTTCCAGGAAATATGTGTAATTCAGTAGTCTTCACAAAATACCCTAATCCTAATATCTCCGATACTTTCTGGAAAATACTTCAAAAGACACACCCAGATCACTTCTGGGACTTCTACAGAGACAAAGCATATAGAGAATTCCTACAAAGAATATATAGAGCGGTAAGAAGCAAGGAAGACCATGTTTATATCCTATCTCCAGATATAAGGGTATTACAATCAGTAAGAAAACTACAACACGAACAAGTTTAATAAAAGTAAATAATCAAATCGGTCTAAGCTCAGGACCATCTTTTCCTAAATCTTCAATAACAAATCCCTTTTCTTTTATTTTATCTCTAATAGCATCAGCCTCGGCAAACATTTTGTTCTTTCTAGCTTTCTGTCTCTCTTCAAGTAAAGCTAAAACATCCTTAGGAATAACTATTTTCTTCTCCTTCATATCTTTAATTCCCAAACCTAAAACGCAATCAAAATCTTCAAGTAAACTAAGTCTAGTTTTGGATTCCATATTCCCCTCTTCCATAACACTCCAAAAAACATCAAGAGCCTTTGGCAAATTCAAATCATCGTTTATAGCATCAAGAAATTCGTTCCTAAGATCTTCAACATCCGTGTTACCAGGATTCTTCTCTTTGCGTAACCTAATAATTTTTCTCTCAATCTTTTCATATGCATTTTTAGCAGCAGTAAGAGATTCTAATGAAAATTCAAGAGGTTTGCGATAATGAGTTTGCAAACATAGATATCTATAATGTAAGGGTATAAATCCTTCTTTCTTCAAATCTGCAATGGTGTAAATATTACCAAGAGACTTAGACATCTTTCCTTCTTTAAGATTAAGCATTCCTCCGTGAACCCAATAATTAACAAATTTCTCACCACTATATCCTTCACTTTGTGCAATCTCATTAGTATGGTGAGGAAATACTAAATCTAATCCCCCTGTATGAATATCAAAATGCTCCCCTAACGCAGAAATAGACATTGCAGAACATTCTATATGCCAACCAGGACGACCTTTTCCTATTTCAGTATCCCAAAAAACATCACCATCTTCATTTGAATAAAATTTCCATAATGCAAAATCCTGAGCATTATCTTTATCATATTCATCTTTTCTAATTCTTTCTTTAGTATTGGTTATTTTATGCAGTCCTGCAATTCCTCCATAATTCTTAGACTTTGAAATTGAAAAATAAATTCCATCGTCAGATTTATAGGCAATTCCTTTTTTAATCAAAACCTTAATTATTTTAACCATCTCCTCAATATTATCAGTAGCTCTCAAAAACTTAGGTTTGATTATATTCAAACTATCCATGTCTTGAACAAAGATATCTTCATATTTTGAAGTCAATTTTTTCAGACTTAATCCTTCTTTTTGACTACCCTTTATAGTTTTATCATCAACATCTGTAAAATTCATTATGTGATTTACCTTCAAATCATTATAACTTAACGCTCTTTTGATAAAATCTGCAAGTAACATGCTTCTAAAGTTTCCAATATGTTGATACCAGTAAACTGTGGGTCCACATGAATACATTCCCACCTTTCCTTTTTTGATAGGCACAAATTTTTCCTTTTTTCTAGTCAATGTATTGTAAAGTTCTACATCCATAAAATAAGCAGAATAATCTATGTTTTAAGGATTTCTAATACAAAAATATGGGAAAAATATAATTCAAAGTGAATTAAGCATTTCTTTAACATCCTTAATTGACTTACATTTCATCAAATTTACACGAGCTTGTGAAGCTCCTTCAAAACTTTTGAAGAAATTACTTCCAATATATTTCACTCTTGACATCTCAAAGACCTCATTCTTTTCAGCTAATTTAACATATTCAGAAAAACCATCAATTCTATCCTTCTTAGTTATCTCATTTTCTTTACCTGTTTTAAGATAGCGTAAAATCTCTCTAAAAATAAATGGATTGCCTATAGCCGCAGAAGCAACCATTGCACCATCACAAATATCAAGCATTTTAGAAGCACTCTCTCCAGAAACAATACCCCCATTACCTACAACAGGAATTCCTATCTCCCGTTTAACTTTTGAAATCCAATTCCAATCAGGCGCATCAGTATACTTCTGGTCAGCAGTCCTTGCATGAATAGTAAGTAAATCAGCTCCAGCTTTCTCAACTACTTTAGATACTTGTAAAACATTATTATTCTTGAATCCCAATCTAATTTTAGCAGTCACAATTCTCCCAGTATCCTTAAGGACCTTAATCATATCCCCAATTTTATCAGGAGTTCTAAGCAAGTAACTTCCAGCCTCATTACCTACAATTCTACTTGATGGACACCCGCAATTAATATCAATTAAATCGTAATCTTCTAAAATCTTAAGCTTAGAAAACTTAGTAAACTCAGAAAGATTATTTCCAGTAACTTGTAACCCAACAGGTCTATCCTTCTTTCCAGCAATCTTCATCAAACCCTGAGTTCTAGAATTCTCATGTAATATCGCATCAACATAAATCATCTCCGTATATGCCATTGCGGCACCTTCAGAACGACAAAGCAAACGATAAGCACAATCAGTAACTTCAACCATAGGTGCAAGAAACAATCTATTCTTCAATTTTATATTTCCAATTTTCAAAGCCATAAACAAATCCAGACACAAATCCTTAAATACATATCCAAATCCATTAATTATATGGAAAAAGACATTGACCGCATCCCAAAAAACCAAGAAACAGATATAGTTATCAGAATTGATGATTTCGGAGGAAAAGCAGGACTTACAATTAGAGAATTTGTAAAATCTGAAAGATATACTGGTTTCACTAAAGCAGGAACAAGAATTTCAGCAGAGCAATTTGCAAACTTCAAAAAAGCAATCAATTCAATAAACGAGGCAGATTTCCAAGTTTCAGAACAAGCTATTGAAGAAGCAAGGAAATACCAAGAATCAAAATCACAAAAACAAAAACCGGTACAGACAAAGCAGGAAGAAAGACCAAAAGTAGCAAAGAAGACTGCAAAAAGCAATTATGAAGAAATGGAAATGTAATTCATTTGCTTTTTATCCTATATTTGAAATTAACACTTATTTTCTTTATCTCTAGTATCTATCCAATCATCTTCAACAACCAAAAAACCGCTTATTCTTTTTGAATCAACAATAACACCTTGAGAACAAGTAAATTCGTAATCTGCGCACAAATTTCCTTCGCAAACTGCCTTTGTATAACTCCCATTAAAAGGCAAGTCAAACATTACATAATATCCAGCAACAAAAAAAGAACAAGTAAAGACTATCAGAAAAAGTCCAATAATAAGCAATTTTCTCATAAAAATGAATACCATCAACTTTTAAAAGCATCTCTAAACTCAAAAATATATGATACGCCAACCAATAATCACTGTAGCAGGTCACGTAGACCATGGAAAGACTTCCTTGCTAGATTACTTTAGAGGTAGCTCTGTTCAAGAAAAAGAAGCAGGAGGAATCACTCAAAAGATTTCTTTTACAAAATATCCATTGGAACAAATAAAGAAAGTCTGTCCTTTGATAGAAAAAGCCAAAATTGACCTAAAAATTCCAGGATTCCTATTTATAGACACCCCAGGACACGCAGCATTCACAAACCTTAGACAACGTGGGGGAAGTTTAGCAGACATAGTAATCCTGGTAGTAGATATAAAAGAAGGAATTCAACCTCAAACAGCAGAAGTAATTCAAATCTTAAAAGCAAATAAGACTCCTTTTGTTATAGCTTTAAACAAAGTAGACAAATTATCTGGATGGAGAAAAGAAGAAACCATAAAGAAATCGCTTGAGAATCTACCAATTCATGCAAGAAACGAATTTGAAATATCTTTAGCAACTTTTCAAGCATCATTACAAGACCACGGATTTAATGCAGACTTGTTCTATGATGTTCCAGACTTTACTAAGAAAATAGCAATAGTTCCATGTTCTGCAAGAACTGGAGAAGGTATACCAGAACTTCTATTGGTTTTATGTGGCCTATCTCAAAAATTCCTAAGAGAAAGACTACAATTATCTGATGAAGCAAAAGGAATTCTATTAGAAGTCAAAAAAGAAAGAGCAATGGAAACAGCAGAAGCAATACTATATGATGGTCAATTAAAAGAAGGAGATACAATAGGAATAGCAACCTTAGAAGGAAAATTAATAGTAACAAAAATTAGATGTTTAGAAGAAGTAATGCCTTTAAGTTTCAGGTTTAAATCAACAAAAGAAACAATAGCAACAAACGGAATCAGATTACAATTAACAAACAAAGAAGAGATACTATCTGGAATGCCGTTCCAAAAAATAGAGAATAATGAAAAAGAGATACAACAAAAATTCGCAAAGGAGTTCAAAAACACTATCCAAACACAATCAGAGGGGATAATAGTAAAAGCAGATTCTTTAGGAAGCCTAGAAGCTCTATTGACTCTATTAAAGCAAGCAAACATACCAGTAGTAAAAGCTTCAATAGGAAACATAGGGAAATCTGATATTGTAGCAGCAAAAGCAAACTTAGAACTAAATCCGTTAAACGCAATAATTCTTGGATTCAATGTAGAAAAAGAAACAGGCCTAGATTACGACAAAAAAAACATAAAAATACTAACAAATCAAGTAGTTTACAAATTAATTGAAGACCTCAAAGAATGGAGACAGTCAAAAGCAGGAGAAATAGAAAAAGAAAGGCTAATGGAACTAGCATCTATATGTAAACTAGAAATTCTTCACCAGTATCAGTTTAGAAACTCAAATCCTGCGGTATTTGGAATAAAAGTCTTGGCAGGCAAACTAAAGAAGAATATTCCCCTTATAGATGAAAGTGGAGAAGATATAGCAAGAGTTAAAGCATTACAAGAGAACAAAGACAGTGTAGATGAAGCAGAAGAAGGCAAAGAACTAGCAATATCATTACCAGGAGTAAATTTCGAAAGACAATTAGCAGACAAACGCTATTTATACAGTCAAGTAAGTGAAAACCAATTCAAAACTTTCAAGAAAAATAAGGATCTTCTAAAAGAAAGTGAAATCAAGGCCTTAATGGAGATAGCAGAAATCAAAAGAAAATCGAAGTCTGATTGGGGCAAGTAATATAAACAATATATTCTAATTACATTTATGCAACAAATAATAATCTTAATATTATGTGCAATAGGAATAGCAATAACATCTTATATTGCGATTGCACACGCATTGAAAAAGAAAGTTATTTGTCCTGTAAACAGTAAAAGCTGTAATGTAGTTCTAGACAGCAAATACTCAAGGACTTTCGGAGTGAAAAACGAAATTATTGGATTAGTGTACTATATTGCAGTCTTATACATAATATTTACAAATCAGTCAGGAAGCATTCTACTAGTAACTAAATTAATTTCAATTCTAGCATCTGCAGTTTCAATAATACTTATAGGAATTCAAACAAGAGTTCTAAACAATTATTGTTCATGGTGTATAACAACAGCAATAATTAATGTATTTATTTCTACTCTAATAATAACTCTCTAATCAACCCTAGCTCTTCTCAATAAATTAGCATTTGTGACAACTGAAATTGAAGATAAAGCCATAGCGATCTCTGCAATAACAGGATGTAATAGTCCAAAGACTGCTAAAGGAATAGCAACAATATTGTAAGCAAATGCCCAAAATAAATTTTGTTTTATCTTCCTAAATGTAGCCTTACTCAAATTGATAGATTGAACGACTCCTAATAATGAACCTTTTGCAAGAACAATATCGCCTGCTTCAATTGCAATATCTGTTCCTGTTCCCATTGCAATTCCGACATTGCTCTGTTTCAAAGCAGGAGCGTCATTTATTCCATCTCCAATAAATGCAACAAATCCTTCTTTCTGCAATTCTTCCACTTTCTTAGCCTTATCTTCAGGAAGAACATTTGCAATTACCTCTTTAATGCCTACCTGAGATGCAATTGCACGGGCAGTTCTTTCATTATCTCCTGTAAGCATTACAGTTCTATATCCTAATGAATTCAATCTCTGAATAGCTTCAACAGAATCATCTTTAACAGCATCTGCAACGGCAATAACTCCTATGACTTTCTTATCTTCAGAAACAATCATTACAGTTTTTCCAGAATTCTCAAAAGTTTCGATCTGAGAATTAAAATCAGAATATTTTATTTTTCTATCATTCATCAAGGCTCTATTTCCTATAGCTATTTCCTTAGATCCTATCTTTCCAATTACTCCCTTGCCCCTAACAACTGAAAATCCAGTAACTTTTCTATATTTCTTCAAATTCGCTTTGACAACTATTGCATGAGCAATAGGATGTAAACTCAACTTTTCTAAAGAAGCAGCAATTTCAAGCAATTTGTCCTCTTTAATCTTAGAATAAATGTCTGTAACTTCAGGCTTTCCTTTTGTTATAGTTCCAGTCTTATCAAAAACAACCGTCTTAATTTCTTTCATAGTTTGTATTGCCTCTCCTTTTCTAACTAATATTCCTCTCTTAGCTCCCATTCCGCTTCCAACCATCAAAGCTGTAGGGGTAGCTAATCCAAGAGCACAAGGACATGCAATAACAAGAACTGAAACAGCAACTCCAATTGCCCTACTCAAATCCCTAAAAATAATTAACCAATTTAAGAAAGCAAGAATTGAAAGAATGATTATAGAAGGAACAAAAACCGAGGTTATTTTATCAGCAAGTTTCTGAATAGGTATTTTACTTCCTTGAGCTTCTTCTACTAAATCAATTATATGTGCAAGAAAAGTATCTTTTCCAATTTTAGTAGCTTTAACATATAAAATTCCGTCTTGATTTATTGTAGCTCCAATTACCAAACTATTTTTTTTCTTATCAACAGGCAAGCTCTCTCCAGTAACCATCGATTCATCAACGCTACTCTCTCCTTTTACGACTACGCCATCAGTTGAAATCTTATCTCCAGGTTTTACAACCATTACATCTCCCACAACAACTTCATCAATAGGAATTTCTATTTCTTTTCCATTTCTTATAACAATAGAACTCTTAGCTCCAAGCTGTAAAAGTTTCATTATTTCAGCACTTGCTCTTCCTCTAGCCTTAGCTTCTACATATTTACCAGTTGTAAAGAAAGCCATAATCATCGCAGCTACACCGGAATAATCTGCAATGAAATCAAATAAAGAAAGGAATCCTGTAATATATGCAACTATGGTACCTAAAGCAATAAGAGAATCCATATTAAAGTAGAATGTAAAGAATCCTCTTAATCCGCTCTTTATAGTATCATAACCAAAAATAAACAATACTGGAAAACCAAGAACTAACATAACAATAACAGAATAAGGCATTTCAATCAGTTCAAAGCCAAACAACCTTTCAGACAACATTATCAAAGCTATAGGAATAGTCAAAATCCAAGACCAAATTAATTTTTTCTTCCAAGACCCTATTTCAGAATCATCATTTGAATTATTTTCACCATTCATTTTAGCTCCTTGACCATATATGTTTTATTTCCTTCATTTCTAATAATAACAAAACCATAAAGTTTATACAAATTTATAGCAATATTATTTGAAGAACGGACAGAAAGCTTAATTTTATCTATCTCTAATTTTTTACACAAATTTAGAAGTTTATCAATTAATTTCTTACCATAACCTTTACCTTGATAATCTTTAGACACTGCGATATAATCTAGTTCGCAATTATTTCTAATAATTCTAAATGCAAAATATCCTATGGCCTTTTCATTCATATAAATAACATAAGCATTAGGTCTTGAAGAATTAAAAAAATTCAAAAATAGTTTGGTTATTTCAGATTTAGATGGATTTTCGTGATATCCTGAAGACATCTCAATGTTAACAAGATCATCAATCTTATTTACATTAACTTCTAAAATTTTCATTCTACCTTCACAACCTTATAACCTGTTTTAGCAACGGCTTTCTTTATATCTTCGATATTGATTTTATCTTCACACTCAATATTTCCTTTCTTAAGCATCAATGAAACAGAACAACTCTTTACTCCAGATACTTTAGAAACACTTTTCTCTACATTAGAAGCACAAGAAGCACAATGCATTCCTTCAATTGAAATCTTTAATTTCTTCATTTAGCACCTCTATTTTGAAATCTCTTAATAATCAAAACAACCAAAATAATAAAAACAATTAACATGAAAATTACAAAGACAAGATTCAACAAAGGCAAATAGCACCATATTCCTCCAACACTAGAACACAAATAAGCATTTCCATAAATGTTGTGCATTCCATTCATACCAGAACCTCCTAAAAAGAATAATAAAAATAGAACTATTGCTACAATTAAAATAGAGTCACTTTGAATTTTCATCTTATTCAACCACCAATGTTCCAGTACCCATATTCATACTACATGCAAAAGCAAATCTCCCTGTTTTTGTAGGAGTAAATTCAACATAATCTTCTGAACCTGGTAAATGCTTGTTAACTCCAAATTCTTTAACAGTAAAAGATCTCAAACATCCTACAACAGAAGAATCAAGATATATTCTAACAGGAACTCCAGATTTAACTTTGATAGTATTTGGATAATAATTATAATCTTTTAGACTAAAAGTAACTTCCTGAACCCCATCAACAATAGGAACAATATATACTTCAGAATTATCTGAGTTTCTTTCAACCATAATAAATCCAAATAATAAAACAATCAAAGCAATGCCTATGAAGTAAAATATATACGACTTCATCCGAACAAAGCACTCCTTGGACCAAACACACTTATCCATATAGTAATTGTAGCCAAAATGAAGCTAAGCACCATAGTGAATAATTCGTCACCCTCAAACTTCTTAGTATGTTCCTTAGTTTCTCTATAAATAAGTAAATTCAATCCCGTAACTATAAACAATGAAACCATAAATACAACAACCCCTGCAATTCTCAAATTATCATTAACCATCATTACCGCAGTCATCGCACCCATTAATCCACCCATGAAACCAGCCATCATTCCTTCCATTATACCCATTAAACCACAACATTTTCCAGACCATGCCCCAAATGTAATTCCTACAATCATTCCCCAAACACTTCCATAAAACATACCGTTAGTAGATCCAACAAAGAAACCAGGCAAAAACCCAGCAATCATTCCCATTGTCATTCCAATCATCATTCCAGGCATGCATGCAAGACCATCATAAACTCTTATTTTTTTGAAAGCAGGCATAAGGATAGCATAACTCAATATAGAAAAGAAAATAAAAAATCCGTATTTAGGCATAAAGTTATCAATACTTCTCAAACGAATAAAATAAGCTATTAAAAATACAATAAAAGAAGTAATTAAAGATACAAAAATAGTCTTTACCAAACTATTCAAGTTCGTTTCCCCAAACTCTTTCAAACTCATAAAAAACAAAAGAAACTCAGATATAAAAGCCCTTTTGTGAAACTAGTTTCAGAAGGTAGTTTTAAAAATAGATGATTATCGATATTATTATGGAAAACAAAAATGTGGGTTACATCTTACTAGGCATTTCTATTTTAATCACCCTAATCATATTTATGTTCAAAACAGCCCTGACTAGTTTTGTAGACTCTTCCTGCACTTTAGCACATGGAGGAAATTACTGTCCCATGTATGATACTATATCTCAACAAACATATCTTTCTTTAGCAATAGTAGGAATTTTATTAATCGTATCTTTAGTATTAATTATATCAAAACCTCAAGAAAAACTAGTAATAAAAACTATAGAAAAGAAAAAGCAGTCAAAACCAATAGATACAAGCAATTTAACAAAAGAAGAAAAACTAGTATTAAACCTAATAATAAAAGACAAAACAATATTCCAAGCAGATATCATAGATAAGACCAGTTTCAATAAAGCAAAAATAACAAGAATAATAGATAGATTAGAAGGAAAAGGCCTGGTAGAAAGAAAACGCAGAGGAATGACTAATATAATCGTTCTAAAAGAGTAACCTATAACATTTAAAAACCCATAATTATAACACAAGTTAATGGTATTCAAATTAAACATATCTGATAAGGGAAAAGCTTGGAAAGTAGAATCTTCTAGCGAGACAATTATCGGTAAGAAAATAGGTGAAGAAGTAGATGGATCTGAATTATCTGAAAATCTAACAGGCTATACATTAAAAATCACTGGAGGAACAGATTCTTCAGGATTCCCTCATAAACCTGGCCTTCAAGGAAGCGAAATGAAGAGAGTAATATTATCAAAGGGTTGGGGTATGCATAAAGTTCCTAGAAGAGGCGGAAAGAAACACAGACAAACATTTGACGGCCTAAGACTAAGAAAAACAGTAAGAGGACAACAAATATCTGAAAAAACTATTCAAATTAACATGCTAGTTACAAAGCATGGCTCAAAATCATTGCATGAATTATTCCCTGATCAAAACAAGCCTAAAGAAGCTAAAGCACCTGCTCAATAAATCATGAGAATAAGGGTTGCAGCAATAATCATCAAAGACAAGAAAATACTTCTAGAAAAAGAATACTCTGGCGAGATATTTGGTACTCCTGGAGGGGCAGTAGATAAAGGTGAAGAAAATCTTGATGCCTTAAAAAGGGAAATTAAAGAAGAACTTAATATAGAGGTAGAAAAGGCTGAGTTATATTATGTTCGTGAATGTGTTCATACAAAATTTAAAATTCCTCAAAAAGAAGAAAGCTATATTGTAACATTTAGAGGTGTTCCAAAACCTTGCAACGAAATTGAAGAAATAAAATGGTTAAGCAAAGAAGAAATTCAGACAGAAAAAGTAATTGTTTTTGATAATTTTAAGAAACATTTATTCCTTCAACTAATAAAGGATAATCTTCTATAAGAGTATCTTTAAAAACCTACAAATTACTCTATTTTTATGCAAGAACTAGATACAATTAATGTTATTATATCAGGTCATATTGACCATGGTAAAACCACTTTATTATACAAGCTAAGTGGAAAATGGACCGATACTCACTCTGAAGAATTGAAAAGAGGAATTACAATCAAACTAGGATATGCTGATGTTACAATATCAAAAAACGGAGATTATAACATTCAAGGCAAGGGAGAGAAAAAAAGATACGTAACATTCATTGATGCTCCTGGTCACGAAATGCTTATGGCTACAATGTTATCTGGAGCTGCAATAGTAGATGCAGCAGTCCTAGTAGTAGCAGCTAATGAAGGAATCAAACCTCAAACAAGAGAACACTTAATGGCTCTACAAGCAAAAGACATCAAAAATGTAATTATAGTCCAAAATAAAATTGACCTTGTCAGCAAGGAAAAAGCAATTGAAAACTATAAAACTATAAGAAAAGAATTCAAAGGAACAATTGCTGAAAATGCAATAGTAATCCCCGTATCTTCTCAACAAGAAATAAACCTAGAAAGAATTTACGAAGCATTATGCGAAGTACCTGTTCCTAAAAGAAACCCAAACGATAAACCCCTATTTTTAGTAGCAAGATCATTTGATATAAACAAACCAGGAACAAAACCTCAAAACCTACATGGAGCAGTAGTTGGAGGAACTCTAAAGAAAGGAGTTCTAAAAGTAGGAGATACAATTGAACTAAAGCCAGGTATAATGATTAAAGAAGCGAATCAAATAAAATACAAAACTATCAAAACAAAAATAACTTCCCTATACAAAGGTTCAACAAAAACTAAAGAGATAAGTCCAGGAGGAAATGCTGCAATCGAAACAGAACTTGATATGTCAATAGGAAAAACAGACGCCCTATCAGGTTGCGTAGTTTCAACAGAAGGAAATCTTCCAGAAATAACAACAAAAATCACAATAAAACAAAGTACTTTCAAAGAACAAATAGGAGGAACACAAATACCTCCATTAAAACCTGGAGAAAATCTAATGTTATCAATTAATACTTCAGTAACAGTAGGAAACATAATTAAGCTAAACAAGGACGAAGCTGAAATATCTCTAAAAATCCCGATAGTTCCTTTCAAAGGAGATAAAGTTGGAATAGCTAGAAATATCAATAATCACTGGCGCCTCATCGGCCACGGTGAAATTCTCAAGTAAAGAAGTATATGTGCTTGTCACACATTTGCACTAAAGCCCCACAAATTAATATAAACAGATTAATTTTTCTAAAAGATAATGGAAACCTATCTTTCAAAAACCCAAGGACCATGTGCAATCCTTGCAGGAGCTGGAACAGGAAAAACAAGAAGCATTATTGAAAAGCTAAAATACATAATTAACAATAAACCATTTTCAATAGAAAATGTAGTTTGTTTAACTTTCTCTAACGAAGCAGTAAACAATCTAAAAGAAAGAATTATCCCTCATCTAAAGAACAAAGAACCAATAATAGCAACATTTCATTCATTTTGTGCAGACATCCTAAGAGCTCACGGAGAAAAAATAAAAATTAAACAAAACTTCAAAATAATAACTCCAGATGATGGAAAAATACTTTTACACAAATATTTCAAGACACTTCCAATATTATGTAATAAATACATTGACGAAATAGGAACAAAAAAAGACTTGGGAGAAACAATAGAAAATTATGAAAAAAATGAAAGAACTTCTGAACAAATACAAAACCTATCAAGGGAGTTAGAAGAATCTAAATTCAAAATAAATACAAATCACATAAATAAGCTATCAAAAGAACAAATAGATACAATAAAACAAAAGAGAGATGATTTAGAAGAACAAATCAAACAAGCAAAGTTCATTCAAGCATGGAAAAGCTATGAAAAGATAAAACAATCTCAATCAGGCCTAGACTATTCAGATTTACATCATAAAGCTCTAGAACTCCTAACAAAACACCCAGAGATAACAAATCAATTTGATTATGTAATAGTGGATGAGTTCCAAGATACTAATAAGATACAATGTGACTTATTAGAAAAAATAGCAATAAAGAAAAACATAACTGTAGTAGGAGACTTAAATCAATCAATATATAGATTCAGAGGAGCATACCAAGACAATTTTAACTATTTCAAACAAAAATTCCAAGTAAAAAATGATAATATTTTCAAACTAGAAAAATCCTATCGTTCAACAAACAAAATACTAAACATAGCACATGAATTAATTCAAAATAATTATGAAAACAAAGAAGATTGCTTTAAAGTAAGAAATGCCCATAATTTTGAAGGCGAAAAGATAAGATTATTTGAATTGAAAAACTCCAAAGAAGAGGTAAGAAAAATAATAGAGATTATTAGAGAAGAAATACAAAAAAACACTCCTTTAAACAAGGTATGTGTAATATTCAGAACACATCAACAATCTAACTTACTAAAAAAACAATTAGAATATGAACAAATACCATTTACGAGCGTAAACAAAGAATCTCTTCTAAAAGACAAGAAAATAAAATTAATTAGAGCATACCTAACAATAACAGATAAAATTCATAATAAATCAAAAGGCGGAGAAGGAGCAATATGGGAAATAGTAAACCAATCAGTAACAGACCAAAAAGATAATTTCACAATAACAAAAGATATTCAAAAAATAAAAGAAAGCGAATGCATAACAAATGAATTTATGAATAAAGAATTCCAAATACAAGAATCAAGCCAATTACAAATAAATTCAGCAAAAAAGATAATAAATCAATTGTTAGAAATAAAAGAAAAGAAAGCCCATGAAATAGTAAAGAAACTATATGAAATTCTTAACATTGAGGACAAAAACTCCATCCCTTTATTAGAAAAATTCCATACTTTCGTTAAAGACCTCCCAGAGTCAGACTCAGATTTAACAGGGCTAATCTATCATCTAAACACCATAGACTCTCTTAATATTAATGTAGAGGCTCCAGAATTAGTAAAAGATGGTATAAGAATAATGACTAATCATGCAACTAAAGGTCTTGAGTATGATATAGTCATTATGTCATCTATGGTACAGAAAAAGTTCCCTATAGAAAGAATTGATGAAGGAGACAATCTAAAAAACCAAATAGCAGAAGAAAGACGCTTATGTTATGTAGGATTCACAAGAGCAAGATACAAACTATTCTTAACTTATGCAAAAGAATATGGTCAAAGAAAATTCGATGTTAGTCAATTCCTAAACGAAATATCCTATCAAAATAATCTGGATATAGAATTCATTATAGATAATGAAGAAAAATACAAAGAACCAGAGCCTGAAATTAAACAAGCAAACCAATTAGAAGAAACATATATCTCATTTTCTCCTTCCTCTTTACAATTATTCGATGAATGTCAAAAACGTTATGAAATGAAATATATCTACAATATGCCAGACCCAACACCACAAAGCTGGGAAGCCATAACTCTTGGGTCATTTATACACAGAGTCCTAGAAGAAGCAGTAAAACAAAAAATCAAGACTCAAAAAGAAATAGAAGATTTAGCAAAGATAATGCAATTAGAAGAATACAATGAACTTAATCTAGAAGAAGCTCTTCCTATGATTAGAGTCTTTTTAGAAAGAAATAAAAAATTCTACAATGAAAACTCTCAAGTCGAAGTTCACCTAAAAAGCAGAATAAATAATATAACATTTACAGGTTACGCAGACCGAATAGATATTTCAGATACAGGAGATCTAACAATAATAGACTACAAAACAGGCAAATATGATGTAAAACCAAGATACAGAAACTGGCAGTTAGGAATATATGCTCTAGCCTCAAAAGACCTAGGAAAACCAAAACGTCTAATCTTAGACATGCTTCAAAAAGAAACACCTCTAATTTTTGAAATAAACTCTCAAGGCATAGCAAAAGAAATCCATTCTCCAAGAACCTACTTTGATTTGGAGGAAGTAAAAAAAGAAATTGTAGAAACCGCGCAAAGTATAATGCAAGCAAGAAGACTAGGTTTTAGGTCGTGTGCAACTGAAAAGAACTGTGATTTCTGCCAAAACCTTAAATAGGCCATAAAAACCATATTTTCATGAAAAAACAAAATTACGGACCAATAACAAAAAGGTCAGCAGAAGATTTAGCAAATGAAGGAATCAGAATAAGATATGTCCATTTTGGAGAATCAACAGAAAGCGAAGATAGGGTAAAGGTACTTGGAAGTGGCAGGAACTACACTGAAGCATTTGGTAAACTAATGACTCAATTATGACATTATCAATCAATTGTTAAAAACGAATCAAGATTTGGTTTATGTAACATAATAGAATTAAGTAATCCTCCAGAAACAATTCTAAGAGGAGATTTAGTAATAACAAATTTTAAAGTAAAATAATACTTAAAAACCCTGTAATCTTCATGTTAATATGAGTTACAAATATCTTGTTACAGGGGATACACTAATAAAGGTAGAAGAATACAAAAAAGCATATAATATAATATCCAATAATAAAAATGTTAGGCTATCCTCAACTTCTGAAAGAGAAAGTTCTGCATTTGATTCATTATTAAAAAGATTTGAAGAATATGCAAAAGACAATTTAGAAAAAAGTGAACATCTTGAAAACTATAGTTTTGGAATATGTAATATAAAAATAGATTCTCTAAAAGATGGAAGATTCAGAGCAAGTGGTCTTGTAATCGCAATAGAAAAAAACCCAACAGAAGTTCAAAGGTAAGCTATCTAATATCATCAGGAACTCTATAATCAACCCATTGAACGTTCTTCTTCTCAATAGCTTCCTTAATTGATTTCTCGGTCCCACTCAACTTAGCTTTCCCACTTTTAACTTCTACAAAACTTACCCCAGTCACATTCTTTTCATCTAATCCGTGAAACACAATAAAATCAACTGGTTTACCGATAAACTTACACTCGCTTGGATTAAAAGGAAAATTAGGTAAATACGGTGCAAGTTGTTCTGAAAAATGCCCAGCAAGAACAGACCTAGACCTTGCAATGGCATCTTGTCTATGGAAGTCAATCTGCGCTTCCCAATGCTTATTCCTTCTGACAAAAGTAAGATAATGTCCAATTAAGTATCCAATCAGTAAAGAAAGAATAATAACAATAATTGTCGCCATCTCAACCATGATTAAGGTAAGAATAATCAATTAATAAAACTAAGCTAAAAAGACAAAACCCAGTATGTAAATCACTCTTTTCACAAAACAAACAAGCCAATTTTGTTTATTAAACCTTCCTCAAACTCAACTCACCTTTCTTAACCTCACCCACAAGCTCATCTCCTTCCTTAAACCCTGCCTGCTCAACCAAATCTTCAGAAATATTTAATGTATATCTATAATATCTCTTTTTCTCAGTCCTTTTAGAAAGTTGCTTCTGTAATTTCATAATAAAACTAAATAAAACAAATATTTAAGTTTTCTGTACAGACATTTGTATGGCTTTCAAAGAATGTTTCGGATTAGGCTTCTTCATAGGTAGTCTTTTTATCTTATGGTTCAATATAATATATGATGTGTTTTTTAACAGAGATAAGAATATAAATGGGAAAGGAGAAAATTGAGAATGGAAAAAAGAGTTAATTGTATGAATTGTGGTGAATCTGTGTCCGAGGATAATCTTGACAGGGATGGAGAATGTAGTTTTTGCAGAGCAGAAAGTAGATCTGGAGAGATGACTGTAGGAGATTTAGGAAATAAATAGCAATAAATATATAAGTCAGAAAGATATGGATTATAAAAGGGGATTTATGGATGATTTAAAAAAAGACATAGGTGTTTGTAATCCCCAAGTATTATTAACAGATAATCAAATTAAAGAAAATTCCAGTAATCTTACTTGGAAAGAGTATCCAAAGAGTCTGAATAAACTTCATACTATATGTAGTTATATGGCTATGTTTCCACCATCAGTTCCAAATCATTTTATTAGAAAATATTCAAAGCCAGGGGATTTTGTTTTAGATGTATTCTCTGGAAGAGGCACTACCGTTTTAGAAGCTTGCGCTGAAGGAAGAATAGGAATTGGCAATGATAAAAGCCCATTAGCATTTCTTTTAACTAAAGCTAAAGTAAATGTTCCATTGAAATCAACTATTATCCGCAGAATTAATGAACTTCAAAGAAATTTTATAAAAGTGTCCGAAGAAATTGATATATCTAACGAAGAAGAAAATATAAGAATGATATTTCATGATTATACTTTAAAACAACTAGTTTTTTTGAAGAAAGAACTAGACTGGAAAAAGAATAGTGTTGATGCGTTTATAACTGCTTTAACTGAAGGAATAATTCATGGTGGTTCTGAAGGTTATCTGTCTTTAAGTATGCCCAATACTTTCTCTATGTCTCCTAATTATGTAAAAAATTATATCGCAGATAAGAAATTAATAAAACCTAAAAGAGAAACTTTTGATTTACTCTTAAAAAAACTAGAAAGATGTTACCAGAGACCTTGGCAAAAAGGGATATCTTATAGAAGCGATGCAAGAAGAATTAAAAAAATTGAAGATTCTTGTATAGATCTTATAATTACTTCTCCGCCTTATCTTAGAGTTATAAAATATGGGCAATATAATTGGATAAGGGTCTGGTTTTTAGGAGAGAATTGTAAAAAAGTAGACCAAAGCCTGTTTTTCTCTCAATCTTTAGATAAATACTGTAATTTTATGACTGAAGTTTTAAAAGAAATGCAAAGAGTTCTAAAACCTAAGAGTAAATCTGTCCTAGTTATAGGAGATGTAAAAAATAAGTTTGGGAATCATATAGAAAATCTTGCAAAACAAGTCTGGGAAAGATGTGCTAAGCCACTAGGTTTTAAATTAGTAGAACCAATAATAGAAGATGTTATTAGCGACGATAATAAAGTTTCTAAAATATGGGGTAAAAAGAGAGGAAATGCTACTAAAATAGATAGAATCTTAATTATAGAAAAATAATTTTTATTTCTTATTTTGTCTTATTGCATCAAATTGTGACTTAAACTTCTCTTCGACTGCTTTAATGAATTTCTCTAATTCAATTATTCTCTCTTTTGTTATTGGTTTATTTTGAGAGGATTTTCCTCTTATTAAAGCACCAATCTTATTTTCTTCTAAATAATTTAATGATTCTCGTATTATATTATTTATATAATTTAATATTTTATTAAGGGTCTCAATGTCGTATTTATTTAATTTCAGAAAAGATGCAACATCTAACCAGTTTTCAGGTAGAGATTTATTTGAGAAATATGACTCAAAAATAGGATTTTTTACATAAACCGAAATAGCTTCGTATAAATTAACATTTCTTTTTTCTGATTGGCTTATATCTAATAGGGATTTAGCTTTTACTAATCCTAACTGGGTTATCTTATAATGATTTGGTCTTGTTCTTTCTATCCAGCCTCTACTTACTATTTTTTGTGTTCCTCTTGCCATTACTTCATTCATAACCCTTTTATGGTCTGGATATTCTTCATGTCCTTGCAGACCCCATCTATTTTTATTCAATTTCCAAGATTCTACAGTTAAATCCCACTCAGTAAACTCTCTAAGCGAATCAGTAGATAATCTAAAAGCTGCCAATAAGACTTCTTCCGTAGAACTTAAACCTGATTTAATACTCATCTTCCTTGTGTGATTGCATTAAGCTATTTATTATTTGTTGTGCTAAATCTAAAAATTCAGATGACTCTGTTTCTGATTGAGATAATCTTTGTAATGTCTCTATAAATGTTATAGAAGAATCTGAGATTTTTTGTTTTAGTTTTAACCTTTTTAATATTTCAAAACATTTCACTAAAAGAAAATCTTGAAATGTTCTAGATTTCATACTAACTAATCTTTTTTCATTACCAATTTCTCTAATCTTTTTAGCCTCTTTACTACGAGCATTAATCCAAATTATTGCTGGAGGAATATTGAGCCAAAATGGTTCAGAATCAATAATTGTAGGATAAGACTCTCCGGCAGGTATAGTTCTTTGATTTTCCGGCCAGTTTTCTCTTCCAGGAGCAATATCTCCGCAAAACATTATTAAGGGTATATCTGAACTTTTTTGATTATTAATTTTTTCTTTACCTATTTTTAAGAGTACTTTCTTGAAATCTTCATCTCCTTCTCCATATCTAATTCTTATTGTTGCTATTCCTTCTTGGGTTCCTGCAATAAATATACCCGATCTATTTATTTTACCCATTCCTTCTTCATCAATAGAATTTTCAAAAGATATGTTTTCTTTCATTTCACCTTCTTCTGTAATTCCTATAATGTTTATCTCAAATCTTTCCCCTTGTCTAATTAATTTGTCCTCGTAATTAATTTGAATATCTTTTAATTTTATGACTTCTAATTCTATTTTATTAGATTTTATTTTAGCATCTCTGGTTTCTAAATTAATTTTTGTTTTGCCACTTTTTTCACCTTTAATTGAGTTTCTACTTACTAAGTCTACAATATCTTCTTCAGAATTAATAAAAAATGGAGGTAGGGACTTTAAAGGCAATCTATTTCCATTATTTAACTCGTATCCTTTAATAATTATTGGAACATTTACACCCTTAGCCACTTTTAGTATTTGAGAATCTTTAGATTCTAAAACTATCTCATCTAATCTCTGTCCCCATTTAATATTTATTTGCGGTTTTCTTTTTGTATCATTGTCTCCAGGATTTAGGTTATTTTCATTATTTTGTTCTAGGAATTTAGACATTAATTCCCTTATTTTATCAAGAGCCTTTGAAGCCTTTAATTTGTCCTCAACAGACTCTTTTTCAGATTGTAGCTCTTGAATATTGCTAATTACTTCATTTAACTTCTTAATAGTCCAATGACGAAGAGCACGAGTTAAATCAGAATCTACTAAAATCATCCTTGTTGAACCATCTTGATATTCTTCAGTCAATGCCGTGCAAACAAGTTTAGCATGAATAAAACCAGACATTGTAGTCGGCGCTAAATCAGCAAGACTCCAATTAGCTACAAGATTACGATCATTCCATATCCTAACTACATTTCTGGCCTTTAAAGTATCAGTATTGCGTAAATTTTGATTACAGGGAAATATTTGTAAACCATCATTATTATTTACATTAATTTTAATCATCTCTCCAGTTACAGGATCTTCTAATTCACTTGGCAATGGCAAGAATTCAATCTGTCTTAATTCAGACATAGGTTCTAGTTCTGTAACCTCAAGCGATTTAGGATAGACTAGTTTATCTCCTCTTTGAACCCAAACAAAACAAGTTTCGATAGTAAGAGAAGCTTGAGCATGAGACATTAAATCTGCTGGAATCATTCTTATTTTTCTATCTTTTACAAACTCATCTACTTTTTTCCAATCTTTTAAATCATATAAGTGAACTAGTGTAAAAGATTTTCTTTTTAAAAAAGAATTTTTTGCATCTATGGGAAGCTGGTCAAAACTTATTCCAAATGGTTCAATCTCTTTATTTAAGACATTTTTGAAATCAGAATCTTTTAAATCATTTATTAATAAATTATCTTTTGTTTGGAAAGTTACAGTTTTATATTTTAGATCTTTAGAATCATTAATAAATCCCTTTTTATTTATTTTTCCGTTAATATATCCACAAAGACTGGATCTCTTTAGGCAACCTCTTACCATAAAAGATTTTCCACCATTTCCAAAACCTGCTTCAATATTTTCAGACTTTTCCTTTCTATTTGCAGTTTGACTGTTCCATTCTTCCCATCCATTGAAATCTGAAAGTTGAGCTCCGGCAAAATCAAGAACCCCCAATTGGGTTTTGTCTTCTGAAATAATCACTACAATTTGTCTGTCAGTTTTATCACTAACCCCCAACCTAAAATAATGATCCTTGCTGTTTTTTATTAACTCTGGTAACCCATCTTTTATAGACTGATATCTTGAAGATAATTGATCCAAGCCATGAACCATATTCATCTTTATGGTTTCAGATGCCTTAAAATCAATGGGATTAATCATAAAATCTCTCCTATAATAGTATAATCATTACGTTTATTTTTGATAATACCTAGCTCGCGCAATAAAGATATTTTACCAGAACTAAACGTTTGTGCAAGATTATGTAGCTGTTTCTCAAATGCTTTAGAGTCATCTTTCTTATCACTCCATGACTTTACATAAGAAACAAAAGAATCTCTTCCCTTAAACCATTCCCATAAATCTTTATTTCCATTATTTCCCTTTTTAATGAAATATACAATTTCCTTCAGTAGGGTATATTCCTTAAAACCTTCTTTATCTATTTCTCTTAAATAATTAATAATCCATTCGCTTTCCGAAACTGTTAGGGTTTGATCTTCATAGTTATTTTCGTCAAAAACCTTATTTGGTAGCCTAGCAAAAGATAAGCCTGCTATAGTCGGCCTAATGAGTATATTCTTCCAGTCCTCGTTCCATATTTTATCACCTTCAAATTTCTTTAGAGGTTTTACTTCGAATAAACCCATTTTATGGAAACCATCAACAAAATGATAAACTAGCCTTCCTACTGAGGATTCTGCAGTCACATCATTGGGAAATCCTTTAAGTTTAGTGAGTTTATGAGAAGCCATTATTTTTTTAGCATTTTCTATAAGATCGTATAGAGATACATATTCTTTATTATTCTCTTTTATCATATTCGCATTAATTCTTAGCAAGGCTTTTCCAGAAAAGAAATCATTCACCATTCCCCAAGAACCTACTATCCGAGTAGTATTATTTACAACTATCTTTCCTGCAGGTAATGAAAATTGAGGAGGGATTGTCAGATAATCACTTTTTCTAGATTCAAATGAAACTGAAGTATTTTGAATTGCTGGAATGATAATTTCACTAAACAAGTGTCTACCAAAACCGCATAAAGGACATTTATCTACATTTTTACTAAAATCAAATTCTGTATTGCATCTTCCACATTTTATTCGGTTTTCTTTAGTTGAAAATAGTGCCATATGTTTAGTATTTAGTTATATGTTTAATATTTATGAATATATGTTAAAGCTATAGTATTTAAATATTGTGTTTTTAACTCACACCCTCATTGTTAAAGGTATCTTATCGATTTTAAAACTTAGAAAGAAATAACTAGATTTTTAGTCCCAGTTCTCAAAATTATCGCCAATAATTCAGCATCACTCAAAGAGTGAGGCCCGAGTTTAACAAATCTCTCCCTAGGCCTACTTTCCTCTGGAAAGTCCTTGATTTTCATACAATATACAATAATTAGAACATTAAAATAGTTAATCTCTATACTTTAACTTCTTCTAGAGTCGTGTCCTAAATGACTCTATAATAAAAACATGAGGGTTAGGACTAGTTGCAATAAAGGTATGATCTCCATATAAAACCTCGTGGTATGACGCACCAACATTCTTGCTTATAGGGCTATTTAAACTAATAATCTTAGTTTCCCGAACTCCTAGTAAAGCCTCAATACCTTTAACAGTAATAAGGTGTTTGTTATCTCTATATCCTTCAACCCGTCTACCCTTTCTCTCATTTTTAGCCTCTAATAATAAAGCTTCTGCTATCTTTGTATAATCTTCATACCGTCCTAATTCTACAGTATACCCATAATTTACTATTTCAGTTTCCATAAAAAAATCCAAAAAATAATCTATTTAACATTTTGCCGTCAAAATTCGCCGACAATACAAAGCTTTATATTTAGCCACAATATGCTATTTTATGATTCAAGAGTTAATTGAGTATGGTCTTAGCAATAAAGAAGCTGAAGTTTACCTAGCTTTGCTTAAACTGGGAAGTGCTACGGCTAATAGAGTTACAGAGTTAGTAAATATGCCTAGAAGCACAGTCTATGAAACTCTTGATAAACTTAGGTTGATTGGATTACTTTCCACCGTCATTATTGGAAGCAAGACTAATTTTATCGCATCAAAACCTCAAAAACTGATTGAATTGCTTGATGAAAAAAAGAACTCGCTTAAGAAAGTCTTACCTTCTCTTAACCAAATGCAATCCCAAATGGGTGAAAAACCATTTACTGAAATATTTCAAGGAAATTTAGCTGTTTACAAGATTTTTGATGAGATTATAAATAATGCTACTAAAGAAATTCTCATAATTGGTAATATGGATAATGCTATTGAAAAAATAGATTATAGAACAGACAAATTTAGAAATTTAAGAAAAGATAAAGGAATTAAGGTAAGACAAATTCTTGAAAAATCTGGAACATCTTTACAAGAAAAGATAGACAAATATACAGAAGTAAAATACCTTATAGATTTAAAGAACTCTAAAGAAGCTATTTTTATAGCGAACAATTCAGTTTATCATGTTTTATTAGAATCAGAGATATCTGCTATTAAGATTAAATCCAAGGAACATACTAATACGATGAAGATTTTATTTGAAAGTTTATGGAGAATAGCTACACTTTAACTTCTTCTTCAGGCACTAACACAACGTCTACGACTTTATCGTTATCTTTTAACTTCACGACTCTAACGCCTTGTGTAGCTCTACCCATTTCTCTAAGCTCATCAACACTAATCCTCACAACCATTCCTTGTTTAGTTGTTGCAATAATTGAACTATCATTTGTAACAGGCAACGAGCGAACAACATTACCA
>Ga0194132_10001664_pt1 | contig 44454 bp, 48 predicted proteins | sample TA2KigOf80mmetaG_FD_148612 | JGI IMG/M metagenome (GOLD analysis project Ga0194132, IMG submission 148612) | Freshwater microbial communities from Lake Tanganyika, Tanzania - TA2015054 Kigoma Offshore 80m | ecosystem: Environmental > Aquatic > Freshwater > Lake | place: Tanzania: Lake... | reverse complement strand
CGGATAGCGCGGCTCGCCCCACATGATCGCGGTCGCGCCGATGCGCGCGATGGCGGCGAGCTCGCGCTCGGCGTCGGCGGCCGCGGCGATGCGGAACGGCTTCGATCGCCCGCCGCGCCGGGCGAGCTCGGGCGCGCCGGCGACCGCGGCGCTGGCGGATCCGAAATGGCGCAACAGCGCGTGGAAGGTGATCGGGCCGATGCCCTCGCTCCGGATCAGTCGGAGAACGTCGCGGCGTGCGGCATCGGTCAAGGCGTGGGCGGGCGCATCCATGCAACCAGAATGCGAAAGCGTTCCGGGTCCGTCAACCGCCCCCGATGCGGGGCTCGGTGCCGGCGATCAGCCGTCGGAGATTGCCGACGTGGCGCACCCAGACGAGGAGGGCGATCGCGGCGGCGAGCTCGGCGCGTTGCGGATCGGCGAGGAACCAGGCCGCGACCGGCGCGACGGCGAGCGCGACGAGGGCGGCGAGCGAGGAGCGGCGGGTGATTGCCGCGGTCGCCAGCCAGACGAGGCAGGCGAGGACGCCGACCGGCCATGCCAGCGCGAGCAGAATGCCGTGCGCGGTCGCGACGCCCTTGCCGCCGCGGAAGCCGAGCCAGAGCGGGAAGACATGGCCGACCATCGCGCCGGCCGCCGCGACCACGGCCATGTCGGACCCGTATTCGCGGGCGAGGAGGACGGCCGCCGCGCCCTTCGCCGCATCGAGAAGGAGCGTCGCCGCGGCGAGCCCCTTGTTGCCGGTGCGGAGCACGTTGGTCGCGCCGATATTGCCCGAGCCGATGCGCCGGATGTCGCCGAGACCGGCGAGCCGCGTCAGGATCAGCCCGAACGGGATCGCGCCGAGGACATAGCCGAACGCGAAGGCGGCGAGAACATAGGGCCAGGCGTGCGCCCAGCTGATCGGGTCGATCATGGCGGCGCGCGCATCCGGCGCATCGGGGTCAGGCCCTAGCCGCGCGTGGCGTCGGCGCCGGCCGAATAGACGGTGGCGCCGTCGACGACGGTCCGGAGCACGCGGCCTTGCGTCGGGTGGCGGTCGAAGGGTGAGTTCTTCGACTTGCTGCGGAACCGTTCCGGCTCGATCCGCCACGGCCGCGCGGGATCGAACAGGACGAGGTCGGCGGGCGCGCCGGGCGCGAGCCGGCCGGCGGGAAAGCCCATGATCTCGGCCGGCCGCAGGCTGAGGAGCCGGAGCACGTCGAGAAGACCGGCCCGCCGGTTGTGGACGAGGCTGAGCGCGAGCGCGAGCAGGGTCTCGAGCCCGACCGCGCCCGGCTCGGCCTGGGCGAAGGGCAGGCGCTTGGCGTCCTGGTCCTGCGGCGCGTGGTCGCTCGCGATGCAGTCGATCGTGCGGTCGAGGAGACCGGCCTCGACCGCCTTGCGGTCGTCCTCGCTCCGGAGCGGCGGCGACAGGCGGGCGAAGCTCCGGTAGTCGCCGACCGCAGTGTCGTTGAGGAGGAAATAGGGCGGCGCGGTGTCAGCGGTGACGGGAAGCCCGCGCGCCTTGGCGGCGCGGATGACGGCGACCCCCTCGGCGGTCGCGACATGGGCCGCGTGGTAGCGGGCGCCGGTCAGCGCGACGAGCCGCATGTCGCGCTCGAGCAGGATCGCCTCCGCCGCCGGCGTAATGCCGGCGAGACCGAGCCGGGTCGCGATCTCGCCCTCGTTCATCACGCCCGAGGTGGCGAGCGCGGGCTCTTCGGCGTGCTGAACGATAAGGAGGCCGAAGGTCTTGGCGTAGGCGAGCGCGCGGCGCATCACCTGCGCGTTCGCGATCGCGCGCACGCCGTCGGTGAACGCAACCGCGCCGGCCTCGGCGAGGATGCCCATCTCGGCGATCTGCTCGCCGCGGCAGCCCTGGGTCGCCGCGCCGTAGGCGAATACCTTGACCGTGCCGACCTCGCGCGCGCGGCGGGCGATGAACTCGACCACCGAGACATCGTCGATCGGCGGGCTCGTGTTGGGCAGGCACACCATCGAGGTGACGCCGCCGGCGGCGGCCGCGGCGCAGCCCGATTCGATCGTCTCCTTGTGCTCCTCGCCGGGCTCGCGCAGCTGCACGCGAAGATCGATCAGCCCGGGTGCGAGGCAGGCACCGCCGCAGTCGACGAGCGCCACGCCGCCCGGCACGCCGTCGGCGAAGAGCCCCGGGCCGAGATCGACGATGCGCTTGCCCTCGACCAGGAGCGCGCCCGCCCGGTCGAGCCCGCTCGCCGGATCGAGGAGCCTCGCGTTGACATAGGCGGTGCGGCGTCCCTCGCTCGCCATCGCTTCACCCGCCGGCGTTGGACGGCGCGTTGCGCATCAGGGCATCGAGGCAGGCCATGCGGACCGCGACGCCCATCTCGACCTGCTCGCGGATCACGCTCCGGTTGATGTCGTCGGCGAGCTCGGAATCGATCTCGACACCGCGGTTGATCGGACCCGGATGCATAATCAGCGCATCGGGCTTGGCGACGCCGAGCTTCGCGTAGTCGAGACCGAAGAAGCGGAAATACTCGCGGATCGAGGGCAGGAAGCTCCCGTTCATGCGCTCGAGCTGGAGCCGGAGCATCATCACGATGTCGGCGTCGGCGAGCCCGGTGCGCATGTCGTGGTGCACCTCGACGCCGTAGCGCCCGATCGCGGCGGGGAGCAGCGTCGCCGGCGCGACGACGCGGACGCGCGCCCCCATCGTCTGCAACAGGAGCATGTTCGAGCGCGCGACGCGGCTGTGCAGGATGTCGCCGCAGATCGCGACGAGGAGCCCCTCGAGCCCGCCCTTGCGGCGGCGGATGGTGAGCGCATCGAGAAGCGCCTGGGTCGGGTGCTCGTGGCTGCCGTCGCCGGCGTTGACGACCGCGCAGTCGACCTTGTCGGCGAGGAGATGCACCGCGCCGCTCGCCGCGTGGCGGACGACGAGGACGTCGAGATGCATCGCATTGAGCGTCATCGCGGTGTCGATCAGGGTCTCGCCCTTTTTGACCGCGCTGGTCGCGACCGACATGTTGATCACGTCCGCGCCGAGCCGCTTGCCGGCGAGCTCGAACGAGGTGCGGGTGCGCGTCGAATCCTCGAAGAACAGGTTGATCAGCGTGCGGCCGCGCAGGACCGCATTCTTCTTGTCGGCCCGGCGGTTCTGGTCGACATAAGAATCGGCGAGGTCGAGCAGGAACGCGATCTCATCCCGCGCGAGCCCGGCGATGCCGAGGATGTGGCGGTGAGGGAAACGCAGCGTGGCGTCGGGATCACCCATCGGAGACTTCTTATAGAGCGCAACCCGAGTCGCCGCCAAGCCGAGCAAGAACACCTTGATCGCGCACGCGGAATCGACGCCGCGACGGCGGGCCGAGGGTGATATAGTGGCGGGCGCGACAACGAGGAAGCTTGGCCGTGCTGTCACCCGAGGACATCAGACGCGTGCCGACGCTCGATGCGCTCTACGGCGCGATCGGCGACTACGACATGACGCCGGGCTGGATCCCGCGCCCGCAGCCGATCCTGTGGCATGAGCCGAACACGCCGTTCAAGCCGGCGCACTGGGAATGGCGCGTGTCCAAGGCCGGTCTCGACGCGGCGGGACGTCTCATCAACACCGAGCTCGCCGAGCGGCGCAACCTCGTGATGCGCAACCCGTCCAATCCGAACGGCATCGCGACGACGCGCACCCTCGTCTCCGCCTACCAGATGATCCTCCCCGGCGAGAAGGCGCGCTCGCACCGCCACGCGCCGCACGCGCTCCGCGTGATCCTCGACTCGCGCGGCTCGTACTCGGTCGTCGACGGCAACAAGCATCCGATGGAGACCGGCGACATCGTGCTCACCCCCGGCTGGTGCTGGCACGGCCACGGCCATGACGGCGACCGTCCCGCCTATTGGTTCGACGGTCTCGACGTGCCGTTGAATCATCTCCTCGAGCCGATGTTCTTCGAGGAGCACCCGGACGGCTTCGAGCGCGTCCACACGCTCACCGAGACCTCGCCCTATCGTTTCGCATGGGCCGACACCCAGCGCGCGCTCGAGACCGCGCCGGTCGATGCCGAGGGCTTCCAGGGCCGGCGCATCCGGCTCGAGGCGCCGTCGATGCCGACCATGGCGCTCAGCGTCAACCGCTGGGATACGGGCTTCCGCTCGCGCCCCTATCGCGCGGTCGCGAACCAGATCTTCGTCGTCATGCAGGGCGCCGGCCGCTCGACGATCGGCGAGGCGGAGCTCCGCTGGTCGTTCGGCGATGTCTTCTGCGCGCCGGTGTGGAAGCGCATCCAGCACGCGGCGAGCGCGGACGCGGTCGTCTTCTCTATGTCGGACGAGGCGCTGATGAAGTTCTGCCACTATTACCGCCACGAGGCGCTCGACTGAGCGCGCCGCGTCGCGACCGCGGGCTCAGCCGGCGATGACGCCCGCATCGCGGAGCGCGGCGAGCGTCGCGCGGTCGAGGCCGAGCGCTTCGGACAGTACCGCCTCGGTATGCTCGCCCAGCATCGGCGGCGGGCGGCGATAGGAGAGCGGCGTCGCCGAGAGCTTCGCCGGGTTGGCGACGAGGTGGACGGTGCCGGTGCCCGACGCCGGATGCGCCATCTCGATCGCCATCGCGCGCGCCTCTACCTGCGGGTCGGCGAAGACACGGTCCATGGTGTTGATCGGCCCGCACGGGACGCCCGCCGCGCGGAGCGTCTCGACCCAGTCGTCGATGGTGCGCGTCCGGAAGATCGCCTGCATCAGCGGGATCAGCGTGTCGCGGTTGGCGATGCGCGCCGGGTTGGTGCGGTAGCGCGCGTCGTCGGCGATATCGGCCACGCCGGCCGCCCGGCACCAGTTCCGGAACTGGGAATCGTTGCCGGCGGCGAGGATGACGTGGCCGTCGGCGGTCGGGAACACCTGATAGGGAACGACCGAGGCGTGCGCGTTGCCGAGCCGCGCCGGGTTGTTGCCGGTGTTGAGATACTCGACCGCGTGATAGGCGGTCCACGACACCTGGGTGTCCAGGAGGGCGAGATCGATGTGCTGGCCCGCCCCGGTCGCATCGCGATGGCGGAGCGCGGCGAGGATCGCGACGGCGGCGTGCATGCCGGTCATGATGTCGGCGATGCCGATGCCGACCTTGACCGGCTCGCCCGCGGGCTCGCCCGTCACCGACATGATGCCGCCCATGCCCTGGGCGAGGAAGTCGTAGCCGGCGCGCTCGGCATAGGGCCCGGTCTGGCCGAAGCCGGTGATCGAGCAGTAGACGAGGCGCGGGAAGTCGACGCGGAGGCTCGCCCAGTCGAGGCCGTAGCGCGCGAGCGTGCCGACCTTGAGGTTCTCGATCATGACATCGGCGCGCGCGACCAGCGCGTGGACCAGACGCTGGCCCTCGGGCTTGGCGAAGTCGATCGCGACCGAGCGTTTGTTGCGGTTGGCGGAGAGATAGAACGTGCTCTCGTCGGTGTCGGCGCCGGCTGCGTCCTTGACGAAGGGCGGGCCCCATTTCCGCGTGTCGTCGCCCTCGCCGGGCCGTTCGAGCTTGATGACCTCGGCGCCGTAGTCGGCGAGGAGCTGGGTGCAGACCGGGCCGGCGAGGATGCGCGACAGGTCGAGGATGCGGATGCCGGCGAGCGCGCCGGCCGGCTCACTCGGCGGCATGGGCCGGCTTGATCCGCTCCTCGGGCGTCGCCTTCTCCATCTCGAACACAGTCTCGACGACGACGTAATCCTTGTAGCCGAGGCGCGCGATCGGCTTGAGGACGGTCGCATCCACCTTGCCGTTCACGATCACCGAGTCGCGGATGTGGACGCCGACCACCTCGCCGATCACCACGTGATGGATGTCGTGCTTGGTCTTGCCCGGCAGGATGACGATCTGGTGCAGCTTGCACTCGTAGTTGACCGGGGATTCGAGGACGCGCGGCGGCTTGACCAGCCGGCAGGGCGCCGGCGTCAGACCGACCGCGGCGAGCTCGTCGGTCTCGCGATCGATGATCAGCGAGGTCTCGCTCATCGCCCGGCGCGTGTCCCAGGTCGCCATGTTGTAGACGAACTCGCCGGTCTCCTCGATGAAGGCGACCGAGTCCTTCTTCTCCTCGTCGACCGCATGCCCGCCGGCCGAGAACATCACGAAGGCCGGGTTGTAGGACAGCATGTTGAAGAAGCTGAACGGCGCGAGGTTGATCCGCCCCTTGGCGTTCATCGAGGTGATCCACCCGATCGGGCGCGGGACGACGCACGCCTTGAGCGGGTTGAACGGCAGGCCGTGGTCGTTGCGGGCGGTCTCGTAGAACATGAAAACTCCGCTGTCGGGTGTCGTTGTGGTCAGGCGAGGTCGACGACCGCGCCGTCGCGGCCGCGGCCCTGGGCGCGGTACTGGCCGATCGCGCGGAGAAGCGGCGCGTCGGTGACCTGGTAGAGGACGGCGTCCTTGTGCGCGTCCGCATTCACGTGACTGCGCCACTGATGGTTCGGGATCACGAAGAAGTCGTTCGGCCCCCAGTCGAGCCGCACGCCGTCGACCTCGGTGTAGCCGGTCCCCTCGAGGACGACATACATGGCGGACGCGGTGTGGCGGAACGGGCGCGTCGCCTCCGCGGGGCGGAGTAGCTGCGCCTTGTAGGCGAGCGTCGGGAACACCGGCGTGCCGTCGACCGGGTTGACGAACTCGACCTCGACGCCCTCATAGGCGCTGCCGTCCTGGTCGCGCATGGCATCGAGGGCGGCGCGCGTCGCGCGGCCGCGATACTGGAACATCGGCGACACGGCGATGCCCGTGCCGCGGGTCGGCGGCACCGAGCGCGGCACGACGCCGCCCTGGCCATAGAGCTTCTGCGACCAGCCGGCCGGCGCCGGCGCCTCGTTGGGGCGCGCGCTCGCGTAGTCGCTCCGGATCCAGATCACGTCGAGATAGTCGAGGAGCGGCCAGTCGAGCACGTCCATCCAGATGATCGGCTCGGCGCCGTCGTTGCCGTGGCCGTGCCAGGTGCCGTTCGGCGTCAGGAGGAGATCGCCGCGCTCGGCGGCGAAGCGCTCGCCCTCGACGATGGTGTAGCCGCCGCCGGCCGACAGGATCGTGCGGCTCGCGTTGGGCGTATGGAGATGCGTCTCGGCGACATCGCCCGGGCGGTAGATCGAGACCGCGACGCGGATCGTGTTGGTCACCTTGATGCCGGTCGGCAGGCCGGGATTGACGAGGAGGAATTGCTGGCGCTCGGTGAACTCGAGCGGGCAGAGCTCGGCCACCCGGTAGAGATAGGGCGCGATGTCCTTCCAGTGCCAGACATGGGCGACGGCGCGCGGATGGCTCGGGATCACCGCGCCCGGCGCGACCGGCGGGCGGCCGGCTGGTGCGGCGAGGTGCCACGGCCGCTGCACCGGGGAGTTGGGCTGGGTGCGGAGCCAGATGTGGAACCGGCCAGCCTCGCCGTTGAGCGCCTCCATCTCGCGGAGCACGTCCGGCGGCAGCTCGCCCTTGTGGCTCACCTTGGTCGCCATGGAACCTCCCTCGCACGACGGCCAATACTACCCGGCGAGACCGGTCGCGGCCAGCAAGGCCAGCACGATCGGTATGGTCAACGCCGAGATCGCGGTCTCAGTGGTGAGGATCGCGGCCATCAACGGCGCATCGCCCCCCATCTGGCGGGCGAGGATATAGGACGCGGGCGCGGCCGGCAGCGCGCTGAACACGATCAGCACCGCGGCGGCGAGCCCGTCGACCCCGAATACCCAGGCGAAGAACGCCGCCATCAGGGGCAGGAGCACGAGCTTGCAGAACGTCGTCAGCGCGACGAGGGCGCGCATCGAGCGGAGCCCGGCCGGGTTGAGACCAGCACCGACGCAGAGGAGCCCGATGGTGAGCGAGGCCTGGCCGAGCGTGCCGAAGACGCGGTCGATCCAGACCGGCAGCCCGCCCGCGAGGTTGACCGCGGCGCCGGCGAGCCCCGCGATCACCAGCGGGTTCTTCACCACCTCCCACGCGATCCGATCCCAGCGCGGGCGGGTCGCGCTGCCGTAGATCGCGAGGAGCGGCACCGCGATCACGTTCGACAGCGGCACCACGATCCCGACATAGAGCGCCGACAGCGCGAGACCGTCGGCGCCGAAGGTCATGCCGGCGACGGCGACGCCGAGATAGGAGTTGAACCGCATCGCGCCCTGGACGACGGAGGAGATCTGCGGCCCGCCGATGCCGAGCGGCACGCGGAGGAAGACGAGCGCGAAGGTCATCGCGAAGCTCTTGGCGAGGATCACCGCCGTCATCCCGCCGAGCGGAACGCCGGCGAGATCGGTGCGCGCCAGGCTCAGGAACAGGAGCGCGGGGAAGAACACGAAGAAGTTCATCCGCTCCGCGAACGGCCAGAACGCATCGCCCGGAAACTTCGCGCGGCGGAACGCGAAGCCGAGCATGATGACGGCGAAGACCGGAATGACGGCGCTGAAGATCGCGCTCACGGGCTCGCTCCCGTCGCGCCGGCGAGCGTGAGGACGACCGGCAGCGTCGCGAGCGAAAGGCCGGTCTGGAGGGTCAGGATCGCCGCCATCAGCGGCGCATCGCCGCCCATCTGGCGGGCCAGGATATAGGCCGAGGGCGCGCTCGGGAGCGCGGAGAAGAGGACGAGCACCACGAGCGCCATGCCGTCGATGCCGGCGATGGCACAGGCGATCCCCATCAGCGCCGGCATGGCGATCAGCTTCGCGACCGCGGCGAGCGCGAGGATGCGGCGGTCGGATACGAGCCGCACCGGGTCGAGGCCGGCCCCGGCGCAGAGGAGGCCGATCGGCAGCGACGCTTGGCCGAGCATCCCGAGGAAGCGGAGGAAGGCCTCCGGCGCGCCGCCGACGAGCTGGAGGACGAGGCCCGCGATGCAGCCGACGACGAGCGGGTTGCGCACGATCTCGAGCGCGACGCGGCGCCGGTCCGTCGCGCCCTCGGTCGCGTGCACCGCGAGCACCCAGACGCAGACGAGGTTCGCGAACGGCACCATGATCGCGAGATAGAGCGCGGCGATCGCGACACCCCCGGGCCCGAGGAGCGTCGCGACCATGGCGACGCCGAGATAGGTGTTGAACCGGATCGCGCCCTGGACGACCGAGGTATAGGCGGGGCCCGACAACGCGAAGAACCGGCGTGACAGCGCGATGGCGCCGGTCATGATCAGGGTCGTCGCGACGATGACGATTGCCATGGGTCCGACCGGGAGGCCGTCGAGCTCGGCGCGCGCCAAGCTCTCGGCGAGGAGCGCCGGGAACAGCACGAAATAGGTCAGCCGCTCGGCGAGCGCCCAGAACCCCTCGCCGGGAAAGCCGCGCCGGCGCAACAGGAAGCCGAACAGGATGAGGAGAAAGACCGGCGCGACGGCGCCGACGACGACGCTCATCCGCCGGCCCGCGCGCGGAAGGCGAGCCGATCGAGCGCGCCCTGGAGGATGTAGGCGGCCGCTTCCGCATCGACGATCTCGGCACGGCGCCGGCGCGAGGCGTCGGCCGCGATCAGCCCGCGCGTCACCGCCGCCGTCGACAGCCGCTCGTCCCAGAGCGCGATCGGAAGCGCGAGCACGGCGTCGAGATTGGCCGCGAACTGACGCACCGACTGCGCGCGCGGGCCTTCGCTGCCGTCCATGTTGACCGGCAGGCCCACGACCACGGCGGCGACCTCGCGTGCGCGGAGAAGTCTGTCTAGCGCCGCGGCATCGTCGCGGAACCGGGTGCGGCGCAAGGTCGTCACCGGGGTGGCGATCCGCCCCGACGGATCGGAGACCGCGATCCCGATCGTCTTGGTGCCGACATCGAGCCCGACCAGCCGCGCAGCCGGGCCGATGAGGCCGGGCAGGTCTTCGAGGGGCACGATCGGCATCGACGGAATGGCCTGGGATCGGAGCGCGGACGCGGGTGCACGAAGCGTAAACCCTTGGTCCGCAAAGTCGAGCGCGACCTCGGCGTCGCGCCGGGCGCAGCTTGTCGCCGACCGGGGCCGGATGATAGGGTCTGGGCGCCCGTCGCGGGGGCCGGCCCGCGCTCCCAGATGACCAGGAACCGTGCCCGGATGGCCGTCGACAAGGACACCGTGACCCGCATCGCCCGGCTCGCGCGCATCCAGGTGCCGGACGCCGATCGTGCGCCGCTCGCGGCCGAGTTGTCGAACATCCTGGGCTGGATCGAGCAGCTCGGCGAGGTCGATACCGAGGGCGTCGCGCCGCTCGCGTCGGTCGTCGACATGAAGCTCCGCTGGCGCGCCGACGCGGTCGACGACGGCTTCATCCCCGACAAGGTGCTCGCCAACGCGCCAGACCATCACGACGGGTTCTTCGCGGTGCCCAAGGTCGTCGAATGACGACGCTCACCGATCTCACGATCGCCGAGGCGCGCGACGGGCTCGCCCGGGGCGCGTTCAGCGCCGTCGAGCTCGCCGAGGCGCATATCGCTGCGATCGAGAAGGCGCGCGCGCTCAACGCGTTCATCACCGAGACGCCGGCGCGCGCCCGCGCCGATGCGGCCGCGAGCGATGCGCGCCGGCGCGCCGGCACGCCTGGTCCCCTCGACGGCATCCCGCTCGCGATCAAGGATCTCTTCTGCACCGAGGGCGTTCTCACCACGGCCGCCTCGCGTATCCTCGACGGCTTCCGGCCGACCTACGAATCGACCATCACCGCGCAGCTCCACGCCGCGGGCGGCGTCATGATGGGCAAGACCAATCTCGACGAGTTCGCGATGGGCTCGTCCAACGAGACCAGCCACTACGGCCCGGTCGAGAACCCGTGGCGTCGTACGGGCGACAATCGGCCGCTGGTGCCCGGCGGCTCATCGGGCGGCTCGGCGGCGGCGGTCGCGGGCCGTCTCGCGCTCGGTGCGACCGGAACCGACACCGGCGGCTCGATCCGCCAGCCCGCCGCGTTCTGCGGCATCGTCGGGATCAAGCCGACCTATGGCCGCTGCTCGCGCTGGGGCATCGTCGCCTTCGCCTCCTCGCTCGACCAGGCCGGGCCGATGACGCGGAGCGTGCGCGACGCGGCGATCATGCTGGGCGCGATGTCGGGCTTCGATGCGAAGGATTCGACCTCGGCCGACATGCCCGTCCCCGATTTCGAGGCCGCGCTCACCGGCGACATCCGCGGGCTCCGCGTCGGCATCCCGAAGGAGTACCAGGTCGACGGCATGAGCGCCGAGATCCGGAACCTCTGGGACGACGGCATCGCGTGGATGAAGGCGGCCGGCGCGATCCCGGTCGAGGTCAGCCTGCCGCACACCCGATACGCGTTGCCAACCTACTACATCATCGCGCCGGCGGAGGCCTCGTCCAATCTCGCGCGCTATGACGGCGTGCGCTACGGCCTCCGCGTCGACGGCGAGACGCTCGATCAGATGTACGAGAACACGCGCGGCGCCGGCTTCGGCCGCGAGGTGCGCCGGCGCATCCTGATCGGCACCTATGTGTTGTCGGCCGGCTACTACGACGCCTATTACATCAAGGCGCAGCGCGTCCGCGCGTTGATCGCGCGCGATTTCACCGAGGCGTTCAAGTCGGTCGACCTCCTCTTGACACCGACCGCGCCGTCCGACGCCTTTGCCCAGGGCGACAAGTCGAACGACCCGATCGCGATGTATCTGAACGACGTGTTTACGGTGCCGGCGAGCCTCGCGGGCCTGCCGGCGATGTCGGTGCCGGCGGGTCTGTCGTCGGCCGGGCTGCCGCTCGGGCTCCATCTGATCGGGCGCGCCTTCGACGAGGAGACCGTGCTCCGCGCCGCGGGCGTTCTCGAGCGGGCGGCGGGCTTCACCGCGCGTCCGGCGTCGCGCGACTGAGGGATGGATCATGTCTGGTACATCCTCGCCCATGCGAGCCTCGGCGTGATCGGCCAGGATTTCTTCCGTCTCAACCTGCCGGGCACGCTTCTCTGCATGGCCGCGTGCAGTGTGCTCCAGGCGTGGCCGACCTGGCAGATCCACACTGTCGCGTGGCCGCGCTTCCGCGCGACGCTCGTTCCCGGTCTTCAGGCCGACGAGCGGGCACGGATGACGCGCGGCTACTGGTTCCGTCTCGGGCGCGTCCTCGCGTTCCGCACCAGCGTCTATGCGATCCTGACGCTCGGCATCGCCGCGATCGCGCGCGGCTGAAGGGAAGAAAGGCGCCGATGTCGCTGATCGATGGCCGCACCGGTGCGTGGGAGATCGTTATCGGTCTCGAGGTCCACGCCCAGGTGATCTCGGAGGCGAAGCTCTTCTCCGGCGCGCCGACCGCCTTCGGCGCCGAGCCGAACACGCAGGTCTCGCTGGTTGATGCCGCGATGCCCGGCATGCTGCCGGTGATCAACGCGCACTGCATCGCCCAGGCGGTCCGCACCGGTCTCGGGCTCGACGCCGAGATCAATCGCGTCTCGGTGTTCGACCGGAAGAACTATTTCTACGCCGATCTGCCGCAGGGCTATCAGATCTCGCAGTACAAGCAGCCGATCGTCGGCCGCGGCACGATCGCGATCGAGCTGCCGAGCGGCGAGACGCGGTCGATCGGGATTACCCGGCTCCATCTCGAGCAGGACGCGGGCAAGAGCCTGCACGACCAGCATCCGTCGCTCACCTATGTCGATCTCAACCGCTCGGGCGTGGCGCTGATGGAGATCGTCTCCGAGCCCGACATCCGATCGGCCGACGAGGCGGCGGCCTATCTCGGCAAGCTGCGCTCGATCCTCCGTTATCTCGGCACGTGCGACGGCAACATGGAGGAGGGGAGCCTCCGCTGCGACGTGAACCTCTCGGTGCGCCGGCCGGGTGGCGCGCTCGGCACGCGCTGCGAGATCAAGAACGTCAACTCGATCCGCTTCGTCCGCCAGGCGATCGAGTACGAGGCGCGCCGCCAGGTCGAGGTGATCGAGAACGGCGGCACGATCGAGCAGGAGACCCGGCTGTTCGATTCGGCCAAGGGCGTGACGCGCTCGATGCGCTCGAAGGAGCATGCGCACGACTACCGCTATTTCCCCGACCCCGATCTCCTGCCGCTCAAGCTCGCGGAGGATTTCATCGAGACCATCCGCCGCACGCTGCCCGAGCTCCCCGACGCGAAGAAACGCCGCTTCGTGTCGGCCTTCGGGCTCGGCGCCTATGACGCCGACGTGCTCGTGGCCGAGAAGGAGACCGCCGCGTATTTCGAGGCGGTCGTCGATGCGCGCGACGGCACGCCCCGGCGCGATCCCAAGATCGCGGCCAACTGGGTGACGGGCGAGCTGTTCGGCCGGCTCAACGAGGCGCGGCTCGACATCGCGCGCTCGCCGGTCGCCGCACCGGCGCTCGGCGGGCTGATCGCGCTCATCGCCGACGGCACCATCTCCGGTCGCATCGCCAAGGACGTGTTCGCGCTGATGTTCGAGACCGGCAAGGACGCGGCCGCGATCGTCGCCGAGCGCGGCCTCAAGCAGGTCACCGACACGGCTGCGATCGAGGCCGAGATCGACAAGGTGCTCGCCGCCAACGCCGACAAGCTCGCCGAGTACCGATCCGGCAAGGACAAGCTGTTCGGCTTCTTCGTCGGCCAGGTCATGAAGGCGACCCAGGGGAAGGCCAATCCCGGCGCCGTCAACGACATCCTGAGGAAGAAGCTCGCCGGCTGAGCGAAGCGCTCCGCCGCGCGGCGCCGCGCGCCGAGTTGACCGCGGCCGGCGGCCGGTCCACCTTGCTCCCTTAGGCCCGCATCCGAGGGAGCGCCCCATGATCGACCTCTACACTTGGCCGACGCCGAACGGACACAAGGTCCACATCATGCTGGAGGAGGCTGGGCTTCCCTTCAAGGTGCACCCGATCAACATCCAGGCCGGCGACCAGTTCAAGCCCGAGTTCCTGAAGATCAGCCCCAACAACAAGATGCCCGCGATGGTCGACCGGAACGGTCCCGGCGGCAAGCCGATCTCGGTCTTCGAATCGGGCGCGATCCTGATCTATCTCGGCAAGAAGAGCGGCAAGTTCCTGCCGACCGAGGAGCACCAGCACTACGACGTCCTGCAGTGGCTGATGTTCCAGATGGCGTCCGTCGGGCCGATGCTCGGCCAGGCGCATCACTTCAATGCCTACGCGCCCGAGCGCTTCCCGCGCGCGAAGCTGCAATACGGCATCGACCGCTATGTCAACGAGGGCAACCGCATCTACGGCGTGATGAACCGCCATCTCGAGGGCAAGGAGTGGTTCGCGGCCGGCCAGTATACGATCGCCGACATGGCGATCTTCCCGTGGACACGCGACCCGGCGAAGCAGGGTATCAAGGGCGAGGACTACCCGAACGTGATGCGCTGGCGCGACAAGATCTGGAAGCGACCGCAGGTCGAGAAGGCGCTGAAGACGCTGTCGGACGCGAACCGCACCAGCAACGCCTATAGCGACAAGGCCTGGGAACTCCTCTACGGCAAGAGTCAGGTGCAGCAGCGCGCGGGCTGATCGCGCGTCCCGCCGTCCTCAACCGAAGGCGAACCGATGATCGATCTCTACACCTGGAAGACCTCGAACGGCCGCAAGGCGACCATCATGCTCGAGGAGCTCGGCGTCCCCTACACCATCCATCCGATCAACATCGGCAAGGACGAGCAGTTCGCGCCCGCCTACGTCAAGATCAACCCGAACTCCAAGATCCCGGCGATCATCGACCAGAACGGGCCGGGCGGCAAACCGTTCACGCTGTTCGAATCGGGCGCAATCCTGATGTATCTCGCCGAGAAATATCACCGCTTCATGCCGACCGAGACGGCGGCGCGCTACGTCACGATCCAGTGGCTGATGTTCCAGATGGGCGGCATCGGCCCGATGTTCGGCCAGACGCACCATTTCCGCCGCGCGGCGAAGGAGAAGATCGCCTACAGCATCGAGCGCTACACGACCGAGACGCGCCGGCTTTGGGGCGTCCTCGACAAGCGCCTCGCCGAGGTGCCTTTCGTCGCGGGCGCGGACTACACGATCGCCGACATCGCGATCTTCCCGTGGACCGCGCGCTACGAATGGCAGGGTGTCTCGCTCGACGAGTTCCCGAACGCCAAGCGCTGGTACCAGGCGATCGAGGCGCGCCCCGCCGTGCAGCGCGGCATGGATCTGCCGAAGGACTGAGCCGGCGCCCGAGCCGCCGAGACTACGGCGCGCAGGCCGTCTCGATCCGTGCCGTCGCGCATTGCCATTCGGCGAAGAACCGCGCGGCGAGGCGGTCGGTGCCCGACCCCGGGCCTTCGCGCTCGCCCGGCTTGACGAGGCCGGGATAGAGCGGATCGCCCTCGCGCCAGTGGAAGGCGACGAGCTGCACCGCGCGCGGCTTGTAGCGCGGCAGCGTGTTGTAGTCGGCGCCGGGGGGGGCCGCTGCGGCCGGGCAGAAGGCGCTTCTCGCCGAGGAAGCCCTTGAACGTGTAGAACGCGTCCGCCGGCGCGAGGAAGACGAGCGGCGCCTCGATCTCGCGCACCGGATCGGTGATGTCCTCGCCGGCGAAGAAGGGTGCGCCGCCGTTGCCGACGAGATAGTCGACGCTGTCGCCGTCGAGGAACGGCACCGCGCGGTGGCGCGTGCGCCCTGATCGGTGCGGGTAGAGCTCGTTCGAGCGGCGCGCGACGTCGATCGCGATCCGGTCGTCGGCCGGCCACGGCCACTCGCGCCCGACCAGCCATGTGCGGAGATAGTTGTGCTGCTGCACCGTCACCGCGACGGGGCGCGATGCGTCGTCGAGGACGAGCGTGACCGCGGTGTAGTGGTCGAGCTGATGCCAGTCCTCGAGCGAGGCGACGAGCGAGACCGGCAGCGCCTTCCACCATGCGAGCCCATCGGGGAGGCAAGAGACGCGGAACACGAGATGGTAGGTGAGGAAGACGAACGGCCGGACCCCGGCCGGGTCGTTGGGTAAGCGCACGTTCTCGCGGTCGATGCGCGCATAGACGACCGGCCGCGGCGGGGCGCCCGACGGCACGTGCTCGAACACGGCGCGGGGGTCGTCCTTGTGCGCGGCGAGGATCGCGGGCGTGACCGCCGCGGCGATCGCCGCCCCGTCGCCGGCGCGGAGCCGCCCTTGCGCGATGTAGTCGGCGTAGAAGTCGATCGGGCCTTCATGCCCGGCCGGCAGCCAGGTGCGCGGCCGGAAGCGCTGGAGGAGCGCCCGGTCGGCGGCGGCGGGAGGCTCGGCCGCCGGCGGGTTCGCCGCGAAATAGGCGGCGAAGCCCGGATACTGCGAGAAATTGGTGTCACGGTCGGCGCAGGCCGAAAGCACCAGGGCCGCGAGCGCGAGCGCGCCCGCGGCGAGGCGACGGCGGCGCGGCCCGGTCAGGCCGGGTTGGCGAGCTGGACGTTGACGCCGCGGCTGTTCAGGAACTCGGCGAGCTCGCCCGTCTCGTACATCTCGCGGATGATGTCGCAGCCACCGACGAACTCGCCCTTGACGTAGAGCTGCGGGATGGTCGGCCAGTTCGAGAAGTGCTTGATCCCGTCGCGGAGCTCGGGGTCCTCGAGCACGTTGGCCGAGGAGAACCGCACGCCGAGATTGCTCAGGACCTGCACCACCGCGGCCGAGAAGCCGCATTGCGGGAACACCGGCGTTCCCTTCATGTAGAGGAACACCTCATTATCCGCGACGTCACGGCGGATGCGCTCGAAGACTGGTTTTTCGCTCATCGTCTGTTTCCTCGTCTCTGATGCGGCGCCTCAGGCGCCCTTGGGGACGGCCGTCTGCAACGCGAGCGCGTGCAGGAGGCCGCCCATGCGGCCCTGGAGTGCGGCGTACACCATCTGGTGCTGCTGGACGCGGGTCTTGCCGCGAAAGGCCGCCGAGGTGACATGCGCCGCGTAATGGTCGCCGTCGCCGGCGAGATCCTGGATGCGGACCACGGCATCGGGGATGCTCGCCTTGATCAAGGCCTCGATCTCGCCGGGATCCATCGCCATGACGACTACTCCGTCTGAACGGGGCCGGCCTCTGCCGCCATATAGCCGGGCAACCACGACTCGTGGATCGTGCCGAGGTCCGCGAGCGATATAGGCGGCGCACCGTCTACAGTCAATGAACTCCCCCCGGTGCGACCGATAACCATGACGGGTACGCCGGCCGCCGCCGCCCGCGCCGCGAGCAGATCGGCATCGCCGGTGGTCACGAGGTAGCGACCCTGGTCCTCGCCGAAGAACCACGCGGCGGGGTGGAGGCCCGCCGGCGCGGGGTCGAGGACGGCACCGATACGCCCGGCGAGCGCCATCTCGGCGACCGCGACGAGAAGCCCGCCGTCGGCCACGTCGTGGCAGGCATCGATGCGGCCGTCGCGGATCAGTCCGCGCACGAAATCGCCGGCCTTGCGCTCGGCGGCGAGGTCGACCGGCGGCGGCGGACCGGCCTCGGCGCCGGCGATCTCGCGGAGCCAGAGCGAGGCGCCGAGATGGCCGCGCGTCGCCCCGATCACGACGATGCGGGCGCCGTCACGCTTGAAGCCGACGGTCATCGCGAAGGAGATGTCGGGGAGCGTCCCGATCGCGCCGATGGCCGGCGTCGGCAGGATCGCCTTCCCCATGGTCTCGTTGTAGAGCGAGACATTGCCGGACACGACCGGGAAGTCGAGGGCGCGGCAGGCCTCGCTCATGCCCTCGATGCAGCCGACGAACTGGCCCATGATCTCGGGCTTCTCGGGATTGCCGAAATTCATGTTGTCGGTGACGGCGAGCGGCGTCGCGCCGACGGCGGTGAGGTTCCGCCACGCCTCGGCGACCGCCTGGCGGCCGCCCTCGACCGGATCAGCCTGGCAGTAGCGCGGCGTCACGTCGGTGGTGATCGCGAGACCCTGGCGGGTCCCGTGGATGCGCACCACCGCGGCATCGCCGCCCGGTCGGCCGACGGTATCGCCCATCACCATGTGATCGTACTGCTCCCAGATCCAGCGCCGCGAGGCGAGATCGGGCGAGCCCATCAGCCGGCGGAGTGCGGCATCGATCGCGGGCGCCCGCGCCAGGGCATCGGCCGGCACCGGCGGTGGCGCCGGGCTCCGCACCCAGGGCCGCTCGTAGACCGGCGCCTCGGCGACCAGCGGCGCGACCGGGATGTCGGCGGCGACCGCGCCCCGCATGCGGACGACGAGGCGGCCCGTGTCGGTGATCCGCCCGACGATCGCGAAGTCGAGCTCCCACTTGTCGAAGATCGCGCGGGCGAGCTCGGCGCGCTCGGGGCGGATCACCATCAGCATCCGCTCCTGGCTCTCCGACAGCATGATCTCGTAGGGCGTCATGCCGGTCTCGCGGACCGGCACGCGATCGAGGTCGAGCTCGATGCCGACGCCGCCCTTGGAGGCCATCTCGACCGAGGACGAGGTGAGCCCGGCGGCGCCCATGTCCTGGATCGCGACGATCGCGTCGGTCCGCATCAGCTCGAGACAGGCCTCGAGGAGGAGCTTCTCGGTGAACGGATCGCCGACCTGGACGGTCGGGCGCTTCGCCTCGGCGTCGGCGCCGAACTCGGCGGAGGCCATCGTCGCGCCGTGGATGCCGTCGCGGCCGGTCTTGGACCCGACATAGACGACCGCGTTCCCGACGCCGGCGGCCGCCGAGTAGAAGATGCGGTCGGCCGGCGCGAGACCGACCGTCATCGCGTTGACCAGGATGTTGCCGTTATAGGCCGGGTGGAAGTTGCACTCGCCGCCGACCGTCGGCACGCCCATGCAGTTGCCGTAGCCGCCGATGCCGGCGACGACGCCCGCCACCAGATGGCGCGTCTTCGGATGCGCCGGATCGCCGAAGCGGAGCGCGTTCATGTTGGCGATCGGACGGGCGCCCATCGTGAACACGTCGCGCATGATGCCGCCGACGCCGGTCGCCGCGCCCTGGTAGGGCTCGATGAACGAGGGATGGTTGTGGCTCTCCATCTTGAACACGACCGCGCGCCCATCGCCGATGTCGACGACGCCCGCGTTCTCGCCCGGGCCGCAGATCACCCACGGCGCCTCAGTCGGCAAGAGGCGAAGCCAGCGCTTCGAGGACTTGTAGGAGCAGTGCTCGCTCCACATGACCGAGACGATGCCGAGCTCGGTGAGCGTCGGATCGCGGCCGAGGAAGCCGCGGAAGCGCGCATATTCCTCGGGCGTGAGCCCGTGCTCGGCGACCAAAGCCGGCGTGATCGCGCTCACGCGAGCGCCTCGACCAGGCCGTCGAACATCGCCCGCCCGTCGGTGCCGCCGAGGAGCGGATCGGCGAGGCGCTCGGGATGCGGCATCAGCCCGAGCACGGTGCGCGTCGTGTTGAAGATGCCGGCGATGTTGCGCGCCGCACCGTTCGGATTGGCGGCCGCGGTGACGCGCCCGTCCGGCTCGACATAGCGGAACGCGATCCGCCCGTCGCCCTCGAGGGCCTCGAGCGTCGCACGATCGGCGAAATAGTTGCCGTCGTGATGGGCGACCGGGATGCGGAGGATGGCACCCTTCGCATAGCGCCGGGTGAAGACGCTGTCGGTCGTCTCGACCCGGATGTGAACGTCGCGGCAGACGAAGGCGAGGCCGGCGTTGCGCATCAGCGCGCCGGGAAGGAGGCCCGCCTCGGTCAGGATCTGGAACCCGTTGCAGATGCCGAGCACCGGCACGCCGCGGCGGGCGCGCCGGATCACCTCGGCCATCACCGGCGATCGCGCTGCCATCGCGCCGGCGCGGAGGTAATCGCCGTAGGAGAACCCGCCCGGCAGCACGATCAGGTCGACGGCGGGAAAGTCGGCGTCGCGATGCCAGACCATCAGCGGATCGCGCCCCATGCTCGCCGCGAGCGCGACGGCGACGTCGCGGTCGCAGTTCGACGCCGGAAAGACGATGACGGCGGCCTTCATTCCGCGATCTCGATCGCGTAGTCCTCGATCACCGGGTTGGCGAGAAGTTGCGCGCACATCTTCTCGACGCGCGCGCGTGCCGTGGCGCGGTCGGTCTCGGCGAGCTCGATCTCGATATACTTGCCCTGGCGCACATCGCCGACGCCGGCGAAGCCGAGCGTGCCGAGCGCGTGCGCGATCGCCTGACCCTGCGGATCGAGGACGCCCTTCTTGAGGGTGACGTGGACGCGGGCCTTCACGCCGGAGCCTTCACCGGAGGGCCGTCACTGCATCACCGCCGGGCCCTTGAGATCGCCCGGACCGCCGTCGGGCAGGATCCCGAGCCGGCGCGCGACCTCCAGGTAGGCCTCCTCGACCTTGCCGAGGTCGCGGCGGAAACGATCCTTGTCCATCTTCTCGTTGGTCTTGATATCCCACAGCCGACAATTGTCGGGGCTGATCTCGTCGGCGAGCACGATCCGCATCTCGTCGTTCTGCCACAGCCGGCCGAACTCGAGCTTGAAGTCGATCAGCCTGATGCCGATCGACATGAAGAGCCCGGTCAGGAAATCGTTGATGCGGAGCGACAGATGCAGGAGCTCGTCGAGCTCCTGCGGTGTCGCCCAGCCGAAGGCCGTGACGTGTTCCTCGGCGACGAGCGGATCACCGAGCTCGTCGGACTTGTAATAGTACTCGACGATCGAGCGTGGCAGCGCCGCGCCCTCGGTGAGACCGAGCCGGGCGCAGAGCGAGCCGGCGGCGACATTGCGCACCACGATCTCGAGCGGGATGATCTCGACCTCGCGGATCAGCTGCTCGCGCATGTTGAGCCGGCGCACGAAATGCGTCGGCACGCCGATCTCGCCGAGCTTGATCATGAGGAACTCGGAGATGCGGTTGTTGAGGACGCCCTTGCCAGTGATCGTGCCGCGCTTCTGGTTGTTGAAGGCGGTGGCGTCGTCCTTGAAGTACTGGACCAGCGTCCCCGGTTCCGGGCCTTCGAACAGCACCTTGGCCTTGCCTTCATAGATGCGTCGGCGGCGCGCCATGCGGGGTCTCTGGACGAAGGGGATCGGGGCGGGCGGAGCTGTTTCTGATATAGCAACTCCGCCCCCCTGCCTCAATGCCGCGCCGCGGCCTTCGGTGCAGCCCGGATCACCGTCGCCGCCGGATCGCGCGAACGCTAATTGTGTCGAATCAGGATGTTGCGATGCGAATTGACTAGGGAGCCCGAGCCGCGGGCCGATTCTCCCCGATCGCGACGGGGAGATAAGGGGTGCGGTCGGGGCGACCGGCGGCGAAGCGCCAGATCGGTGTCGCGCCGACGCGCTCGATCGACGGCAAGGCGATCAGCGAGCTCGACAGCGTGCCGAAGCCGTGGTCGGTCTCGATCGTCATCGCCTCGCCGGGGCCTTCGCCGTCGAGCGCGTCGCGGCAGGCGAGAAGACGCTGCCAACCGGACCAGTCCTCGCGCGCCGGGTCGGGCGCCGGCGCCGCGGCGAAGCGCGGGCGGTACAGGCGTATGCGCGGGGACTGCGGATCGTCGAGCTCGCGCGCGGTCAGCATCGAGAGCCCGTCCGGGATCGCGTGCGCCGACACGCGCCCGTCGTCGGCCTCGCCGAGACTCCGGATCCAGAACGCGTCGCGATTGTCGGCGATCACCATGTTGAAGCTGCGATAGCTGCGGCCGTCGAGGCCGCCGAGCGCGCGCGCCGCATCGTCGGCGTCGGCGTGATCGAGCGCCTCGAGCACGAGCTCGCCCCGCGAGCGGAGCCGCGGGTCGGGGCCGAGCGAATTGCGCCGGTTCAAGATGCAGGCGACGACGCCGTGATCGTTGAGCCCGAGCCAGGTGCCGCCGGCGAGCTGGTCGATGCCGGCGACGACCTCGATGCGGTCCGCCCAGTGCCGCGCCGGCGGGAGCCATGGCCGGTCCGCCATCTCGTCGCGGTTGGCGGCGAGGAGGAGGGGCCAGTCGTGACCCGGGCGACGCAGGATGACCACCGTGCACATCGGCGCCCGATAGCACGGAACCGATCGATGCGCCAGACGCGGCCGGCGGTTCCCGGATCGGCGCTCGGATGACGGGCGCTCGGGTGACTTGCTTGGACCATCGGCCGCCCACATATTACCGCGAGTGGTTCATGGAACGGGCGGTGCGGCTTCGCGCCGGGTGTCGGGAGAGAGGTATGACGACGTTCAACGAGCGCGAGAAGGGCTTCGAGTCCAAGTACAAGCACGACCAGGAAACCCAGTTCAAGATGACCGCCCGGCGCAACAAGCTGCTCGGCCTGTGGGCGGCGGAGAAGATGGGCATGACCGGCGCGGCGGCCGAGGCCAATGCGAAGGACGTGGTCGTCGCCGATTTCGACAAGCCGGGCGACGACGACGTGATCGGCAAGGTTCTGAAGGACCTCGGCGCCAAGGGCGTGAAGATGGGGGAGACCGATCTTCGCCGCGAGATGGAGCGGCTCGCCGCCGTGGCCCGCGACCAGATCACCCGCGAAGCGAAGCCCGACTCCCCGCAGCAGGTCTGACGCGGGCGTCGGCCGGTCAGCGCCCGAACACGCGGGCGAAGATCGTGTCGACGTGGCGGAGGTGGTGCGCGAGGTCGAACAGCGCCGCGATCTCGGCCGCGCTCAGCCGCTCGGCGACGCGCGGATCGGTGCGGAGCGACGCCTGGAAGTCGCCGCCGTCGCGCCAGATCGCCATCGCGTGCGTCTGCACGGTGGCATAGGCGTCCTCGCGGCTCATGCCCTTCTGGGTGAGGGCGAGTAGGACCTGCTGCGAGAAGACGAGGCCGCCCTCGGCGTCGAGGTTCTTCCGCATCCGGTCGGGATAGACGATGAGCCGCTCGACGAGCCCGGTGAGCCGGGCGAGCGCGAAATCGAGGGTGACGGTCGCATCGGGGCCGATCATGCGCTCGACCGAGGAGTGCGAGATGTCGCGCTCGTGCCAGAGCGCCACGTTCTCGAGCGCGGGCGTGACGTAGCCACGGACGAGGCGGGCGAGCCCGGTGAGATTTTCGGCGAGAACCGGGTTGCGCTTGTGCGGCATCGCCGACGAGCCCTTCTGCCCGGGCGCGAAATATTCCTCCGCCTCGCGCACCTCCGATCGCTGCAGATGGCGGATCTCGACGGCGAGATTCTCGATCGAGCCCGCGATCACGCCGAGCGTCGCGAAATACATCGCATGCCGGTCGCGCGGGATCACCTGGGTCGAAACCGGCTCGACCGCGAGCCCCAACTTGTCGGCGACGTGGCGCTCGACGAACGGGTCGATGTTGGCAAAGGTGCCGACCGCGCCCGAGATGGCGCAGGTCGCGATGTCGGCGCGCGCGGCGGCGAGGCGTGCGCGGTTGCGGGCGAAGGCCGCGTAATGGCCGGCGAGCTTGAGGCCGAAGGTGGTCGGCTCGGCATGGATGCCGTGGCTGCGTCCGATGCAGAGCGTCTTGCGGTGCTCCATCGCGCGCCGCTCGAGCGCGGCGAGGAGCTGGTCGAGGTCGGCGAGGAGGATGTCGGCGGCGCGCGCGAGCTGGACCGCGAGACAGGTATCGAGGACGTCGGACGACGTCATGCCCTGGTGGACGAAGCGCGCCTCGGGGCCGACATGCTCGGCGAGGTTGGTGAGGAAGGCGATCACGTCGTGGCGCGTCTCGCGCTCGATCTCGTCGATGCGCTCGATCTCGAACCGGCCGCGCTGCCACACGGCCGCCGCCGCCTCCGTCGGGATCACGCCGAGGATGGCCTGCGCGTCGCAGGCATGCGCCTCGATCTCGAACCAGATGCGGAAACGGGCCTCGGGCGCCCACAGCGCCGCCATCTCGGGTCGCGAATAGCGCGGGATCAACGGTCTCTCCTGTCGTCGCGTCGTTTGTAGAGGTGTGGCGCCGTTTTGCAACCTCCGTCAACGTCCTGTAACAGCGCTCGGCTAGGGGTTCGTAGCCATCGTCAGCAGGAGGAGAGACCGATGCGTCGCAAGGACTATCCGACCCTTCGCCGCGACCCCGCTTTTGCCGGTCACAGCCGATCGGCGATCCTCGAGGAGGCCGAGAACATCCCGAGCAATCCCGCGACCGCGCCCACGATGGGCGAGGTGATCGGCGCGCGCTATGGCCGCCGCGCGCTCCTCGAGGGTGCGCTCGCCACGACCGCGATCACGGCTCTCGTCGGGCCGACCGCGCTCGCGACCGCGCGTCGCGCCGCCGCGAACGCGGGCCCCGAAACGCGCTTCCGGTTCGACGAGATCGCCCACGGTGTCGACGAGACCCACCATGTCGCGGCCGGTCATCGTGCCGAGATCCTTCTCCGCTGGGGCGACCCCGTCGTGCCGGGCGTGCCCGCCTTCGACCCGATGAACCAGACCGCCGCCGCCCAGGCGCGGCAGTTCGGCTACAACTGCGACTATGTCGGCTTCGCGCCGTTGCCCGTCGGGTCCAATGGCGGCGATCGCGGGCTCCTTTGCGTCAACCAAGAATATACCAACGAGGAGCTGATGTTCCCAGGCCTCGGCGGCGAGCAGGACGCCAAGCAGATGGCGTTCAAGAACATGACCCGCGCGCTGGTCGATATCGAGATGGCCGCGCACGGCGCCTCGATCGTCGAGATCGCCCGCGCTGCGAACGGACGCTGGCGCATCGAGGCCGAAAGCCGGCTCAACCGGCGCATCACCGCCGACACGCCGATGACGATCGCCGGCCTCGCCGCCGGCCACGACCGCATGCGGACCAAGGCCGATCCGACCGGGCTTCGCTGCAACGGCACGCTCAACAACTGTGCCGGCGGCATGACGCCATGGGGCACGTATCTCACGGCCGAGGAGAACTTCCATTTCTACTTCTGGGGCGAGGTGGCGAGCGAATCGGCGGAGGCGCGCAACCATCGCCGCTACGGCGTCCCCGGTCGCGGCTACAACTGGGGCGCCTATCACGACCGCTTCGACGTCGCCAAGGAACCGAACGAGGCCAACCGCTTCGGCTGGATCGTCGAGATCGATCCCTATGATCCGTCCGCGGTGCCGGTCAAGCGCACCGCGCTCGGGCGCATGAAGCACGAGGGCGCCGAGGCGATCGTCAACAGAGATGGCCGCGTCGTCCTCTACATGGGCGACGACGAGCGTTTCGAGTACATCTACAAATATGTGAGCCACGGCCGTTTCGATCCGGCGAACCGCGAGGCGAACCGCCGCCTTCTCGACGAGGGCACGCTGTTCGTCGCCCGCTACGAAGCCGACGGCTCGTTCGTGTGGCTGCCGCTGGTCTGGGGCGCCGGACCCCTCACGCCGCAGAACGGCTTCGCGAGCCAGGCCGACGTCATGATCGAGACGCGGCGCGCCGCCGATCTCCTCGGCGCGACGCGGATGGACCGCCCCGAGGACGTCGAGGCGAGCCCGCGGACGCACAAGGTCTACGCGATCATGACCAACAACGCGAACCGCAAGGCCGACCAGCTCGACGCCGCGAACCCGCGTGCGGCCAACGACTGGGGCCACATCATCGAGATGACCCAGCCCGGCGACGACCACGCGGCGCTCGGCGGCACGTGGGAGATGCTGGTCCGCTGCGGCGATCCCGCGGTCGCCGCGGTGGGCGCGCGCTATCACGCCGCGACGTCGCGGAACGGCTGGTTCGCCTGCCCCGACAACATGGCCTTCGACAACCAGGGCCGCCTCTGGATCGCGACCGATCAGGGCACGTCCTGGAAGAAGGCGAGCGGCACCGCCGACGGGCTCTGGGGCCTCGAGACCGAAGGCGCGATGCGCGGCTACGCGAAGATGTTCTTCCGCGTGCCGGTCGGCGCCGAGCTGTGCGGTCCGCAGTTCAGCGCCGACGGCCGCACGCTCTTCCTCGCCATCTAGCATCCGGCCGCCGACGGCGCGCGCGACTATCCGCCGTTCGGCAAGCGGTCGAGCTTCGAGGAGCCGGCGACGCGCTGGCCCGACTTCGCGGCCGGCATGCCGCCGCGTCCGTCGGTGGTCGTCATCACGCGCGAGGACGGCGGGCCGATCGGCGGCTGATCGACTAGGTCCGACAAGCCTCCGGCGTCGGGGCGACCTCGCCCCGGCGCCGGACGGCGCGGACATAGAGATAGAGGAGCGCGGCGAGCGCCCCGCAGACGCCGACGCCGGTCGTCATCGGCAGCTGGGTCCCGTCGTGGAAGAGGCCGGTGAGCTCGACGACCACCGTCGCGGTCATGGTCTGGACGAAGCCGAACAGCGACGACGCCGTGCCGGCGATGGTCGGGAACGGTTGCAGCGCCGCCGCCGCAGAGGTCGGCGACACGTTGCCGAACCCCAGCATGTAGACGAACATCGGGAGCATCACCGCGGCGACCGTCGCGATGCCCAACCAGGCGAGCCCGGCCATCGTGGCGCCGCCGGCGAGCGTCAAGAGGACGCCGAGCCCGAGAAGCCGGTCGATGCCGAAGCGGCGGACGAGGCGCGCAGCCGAGAACGACGCCAGGATATGGCCGACCATGATCAGCGCCGTCAGCACGCCATAGCGCTCGGGATCGATGCCCATGAAAGTGATCAGCACGAAGGGCGAGCCGGCGAGGAAGCTGAACATGCCGGCATAGGCGATCGCCATACAGCCGAGATAGCCGCGGAACACCGGATTGCGCAGGATGTGGGCGAAGTTCGCGGCCTTGGCGAGGACGCCGAAGCGCGCGTGCTCGGTCTGGCGATGGGTCTCGGGCAGCGCGAACCAGGCGATCACCGAGACCACCGCGGCATAGATCGCCATCGCCCAGAACGTCGCCTCCCAGCCATAGGCGACCGCGAGCGAGGCGCCGAAGATCGGCGCGGTCAGCGGCGCGAGGCTGTGGAACACCCCGACATAGGCGAGCACCTCGGCCGCGACGTTGCGCTCGAACCGGTCGCGCACGATCGCGCGCGCCATGACCAGGCCGGCGCAGGCGGAAAAGCCTTGCAGCACGCGGAGCGCGAACAGCATCTCGACCGAGCTTGCGCGCGCGCAGCCGGCCGAGCTCAGCGCGAACAGCACGATGCCGACGAGCGCGATCGGCCGCCGCCCGACGCGGTCGGAGACCGGCCCGTGCACGAGCTGGCCGATGCCGATGCCGACGAGATAGGCGCTCAGCGTGTACTGCACCGAGGCCGCGTCGGTCGCCAGCGCGTCGGCGATCATCGGCATCGCCGGCATCATCGTGTCGATGGCGATCGGGTTGACCGCGGTCAACGACGCGAGGAGGAGGGCGAACGCGAAGAAATAGAGACGGCTCATGGCGCGGGCCGCCGGGCGGGTGCTTGCATCATGCGGCGGGGGTAGACCTTCGCCGCGCCCCTGTCCACCCGAAAGGCGGGCTCAGCGCGGGGCGACGGGCGCGAGGTTGGCGAGGAATTGGCGAGCGGAGGTCCGCCAGGTGCGCTCCATCGCGAAGGCGCGACAGGCCGCGCGCGGCACCGCGAGCGCGCCGAGCGCGGCGCGCCGGAGATCGTGGTCGAGGACGCCGACGGGCGCCGCGCCGATCACGTCGCGCGGTCCCGGAACCGGGAACGCCGCGACCGGAACGCCGGCGGCGAGCGCCTCGAGGACCATGTTGCCGAAGGTGTCGGTGAGGCTCGGGAAGACCAGCGCATCGGCGGCGGCGTAGTGGCGGGCGAGGTCGTCTCCGGTCTTCGCCCCGACGAAGCGGGCTTCAGGATAGCGCCGCTCGAGCCGCCGATGCTCAGGGCCGTCACCGACGACGAGTTTCGATCCCGGGAGGTCGAGGCGAAGGAAGGCCTCGATGTTCTTCTCGACCGCGATGCGTCCGACATGGAGAAAGGCGGGTCGTGGCAGGTCGAGCCAGTCGCCCGGCCGCGGCCGGAACAGATCGATGTCGACGCCGCGGCCCCACAGCGCGAGGGGGCCGAAGCCGCGCGCCGCGAGCTCGGCAGCGAGGGTCTCGGTCGCGACCATGGTCCGCGCCGCCCCGGCGTGGAACCGGCGGACGAGGGCATAGCTCCAGGCAATGGGCACGCGGAAGCGAGCATGGACGTATTCGGGAAAGCGCGTGTGGAACGAGGTCGTGAACGGAAGCCCGCGCGCGCGGAGAGGCGGCGCGCGGCGAGCCCGAGCGGCCCCTCGGTCGCGATGTGGATGGCCTCGGGCGCGTGGCGATCGAGCGCCTCGACGATTCCCCGTCGCGCGCCGACCGCGAGTCGGATCTCGGGATAGGTCGGACACGGGATCGTCCGGAACCTCTCGGGCGTGACCAACGCGACCGCATGGCCGAGCGATGAGAGCTCGCCCGCGACGGTCGAGAGCGTCCGCACGACGCCGTTCACCTGGGGAAACCAGGCATCGGTGACGATCAGAATCCGCACCCTCAGGACGCCACGGCGAGCGTCATCGCGCGGTGCTCGGCCCAGCGTACGATCTCGAACCGGCCGCCATGGTCCTCGACCAGCGCGGTGCAGTTCTCGACCCAGTCGCCGGTGTTGCAGTAGAGCACGCCGTCGATCGGGCGGATCGCGGCGTGGTGGACGCGGCCGCACACGACGCCGTCGAAGCCGCGCCGGCGCGCCTCCTCGGCGAGCGTGCGCTCGAACTTGTCGATGGTCTCGAGCGCGTCCTTGACGACCTGCTTCAGATAGGCGGCGAGCGACCAGTACGGGAACCCCAGTTTCCGGCGCGCCGCGTTGAGCCAGAGGTTGCAGCGCGTCGCCGCCTGGTAGGCACGTTCGCCCATGTGGGCGAGCCAGCGCGCGTGCTTGACGATGGCGTCGAACTCGTCACCGTGCACGACGAGGAAGCGGCGCCCGTCGGCGGTCTCGTGCACCGCCTCGTTGACGATGGTGACGCCGCCGAAGCGGAGCTCGCACCACGACCGCGCGATCTCGTCGTGATTGCCGGGGAGATAGACGACGTCGGTGCCGGCCGAGGCCTTGCGCAGCACCCACTGAAGGACGTCGTTGTGGGTGTCGGGCCAGAAGCCGTTCTTCTGCAGACGCCAGCCGTCGATGATGTCGCCGACCAGATAGAGGCGGTCACAGTCGTTCCGACGCAGGAACTCGATCAGAAGCTCCGCCTGGCAGCCGCGGGTTCCGAGATGGACGTCGGAGATCCAGATCGACCGGTATCGTCGGGTCGGGCGGAGCGGATAGATGCCCACGTGTTCCTCCGAATACCTTGTTATCCACAATGCGCATCTGGTATTCGAGGAATAAGAAGGTTCTACATGTTGTATTGTGAAAGTTTCGTGACAGGTTTCTCCGCGTCCGATCCAATAACGAGTGCCGGATGTGACGACGAATACTGCGAGAGGTCCGGACCGCTCAGCGACTCGCGAGATTGCGCGCGGCGATACCCGCGAGATCACGCGCGGCGATATAGGCGAAGGTGAGGCCGGGCCCGAGCGTCGATCCGGCGCCCGGATAGTTGCCGCCGCCGATCGCGTTCATGTCGTTGCCGACGGCGTAGAGACCGGGGATCGGGGCGCCGACACGGTCGAGCACGCGCGCGCGCTCGTCGGTGGCAAGACCCATCGACGAGCCGAGATCGCCGGCATGGAGGCGGACGGCGTAGAAGGGCGGCGTCGCGAGGGGCGCGTTGCACGGATTCGGCCCGTGCTCGGGATCGCCGAGTGCCCGGTCGTAGCGACCCGAACCCTTGCCGAACTCCGGATCCTCTCCCGCGGCGGCCGGCCCGTTGTAGCGCCGGATCGTGTCCTCGAGCGTCGCCGGATCGAGCCCGAGCTCGCGCGCAAGCGCGGCGACCGTCGCGCCACGCTTGAGATAGCCCGAGGCGATGCGGGCGCGATAGGGGCCCGGGAACGGCGGCACCGGCCCGATGCCATAGCGGCGGAGCGCGCGGTGGTCGCAGACGAGCCACACCGGATCGGTCGCGCCGCGGCCGCCGTCAAGCCCGAGCATGCCGCGGACGAAGTCGTGATAGGACGTGCTCTCGCGGGTGAAACGGCGCGCGGTGCCGTCGACGGCGATGAAGCCCGGCTTCGAGCGGTCGAGCGCGATGTGCGGATAGACGTGGGTCGTGCCGTCGGCCTCCGGGACGAGCGACATCGGCGTCCAGAACAGGTTGTCGATATTGCCGTCGACGAGACGACCGCCGACCGCGGTCGCCAGCGCGAGCCCGTCGCCGCGGCTCCCCTCGGGCACCGCCGAATGGTGGCCGCGCGCCTTGCGGTGCGGGGCGAGGCGGTCGGCGAGGGCGGTGCTGTGCGGCGCGCCGCCGGTCGCGATGATCACGCCCCGCCGTGCCGCGATCGTCACCGAGGTCCCATCGCGGCGGACGACGACGCCCGTCACGCGCCCGCCGTCGACGACGAGGCGTTCGGCCGGACAGGAGAGCCGGAGCGGGATCGCGCGGTCCTTGAGCGTCTTCGCGAGGCTCGCGACGAGCGCGTTGCCGATCGTGAGCCGCGTGCCGCGGCGATGGGTGAGCCGGTCGCGGAAGAAGCGGAGGAAGAGACCGGCCGAATAGGTCGCCGAGCGCAGCGAGCGCGTCATGTGGAGGAGGTGATAGACCTCCGGCCGCCCCGCCATCATGCCGCCCAGGATCATGAAATGGCGGAGCGGCGGGCGCAGATCGTCGAACCGGTCGCCGAGTTGGCGTCCGTCGAAATTATACGTGTCGAGCGTCCGTCCCGTCGCCATGCCGCCCGGCCGCTCGGGGTGGTAGTCGGGCATGTTGGGCCGCACGTAGAAGCGGGCCGCGGTCTTGGCCTCGAGGAAGGCGATCGCGTCAGGGCCGGTGTCGACGAAGGCGCGGAGGATCGCCTCGGGCACGCGGTTGCCGCCCTCGCCGCGGAGATAGGTCATCGCCGCCTCGGCGCTGTCGGCGATGCCGGCGGCACGGGCGTGTTGGTTGTTCGGGATCCAGACCGCGCCCGCCGATACCGCGCTCGAGCCGCCGAACCAGCGCTCGCTCTCGACGATCAGCGGCCGGAGCCCCGCGTCATGGGCAACGATCGCGGCCGCCATGCCGGGGGCGCCCGAGCCGATCACGACGACGTCGAATTCCTCCGCAGCGGTCGTATCGGCCGGTCCGTCGCTCTCAGTCATGTCCATCTCCGGGTCGCTGCGGGCGATCCCCGCCGACCGGGCCATTCGGCCCCGCTCGGCGCGGTTCCGTCAACCCGGTCGTCGGCGTGACCAGCATTCGTCCGCGTCGCGTACTCGTGATCTTGAACCCGGTCGCCGGCCGGCGCCGCCGGGCGCGCTTCGAGGCGGTCCTCGGCGCGCTCGCCGCGGCCGGCTGCGCGGTCGTGGTCGAGGAGACCCGCGGCCCCGGCGATGCGGCGCGCATCGCCCAGGCGGCGCGGCCCGATACGGTCGATGTGATCGCCGTCGCGGGCGGCGACGGCACCATCAACGAGACCCTCGCCGGGCTCGGCGCCGATGCGCCGCCGATCGCGATCGTGCCGCTCGGCACCGCGAACGTCGCCGCGCTCAAGATCGGCCTCGGCGGCTCGCCCGCCGACATCGCCGCCGCGATCGCCCGCGGCGAGCCCACGACCGTGCATCTCGGACGCATCGACGGCCGCGCGTTCCTCCTTATGGCGGGCGCGGGCTTCGATGCCGCCGTCGTCGCCGCCGTCACACCGTCGCTCAAGCGCCGGCTCGGCCGCTACGCCTACATGCTCGAGGCGATCCGGCGGCTCGCGCGCCATGACTATCGGCCGCTCACGGTGACGATCGACGGCCGCGTCCACCACGCGGCCTCGGTCGTCGTCGGCAATGGTCGGCACTATGGCGGTCGGTTCAGCTGCACGCCCGGCGCGCGGATCGACGCGCCCGGTTTCGAGGTCTGCCTCGCGCGGCGGGGCGGGCCGCTCGCGACGCTCCGCTACGCCGCGGCGCTCGGTCTCGGGATATTGCCGCGGCTTTCCGACGTGACCCTCGTGCCGGGTCGGGTCGTCCGGATCGACGGCCCGCCCGGCGCGCCGGTCCAGGCCGACGGCGACATCGTGGCGGCACTCCCCGTCGAGATCGACGTCGCGCCGGGCACGATCCGGGTCCTGAGACCGGCGCCACCCGCTGTGCTAGCCTGATCCATAAAAAAGGAGCGGCCGGCGAATGGCCGCGGCGACAGGGAAGCGACCGATGGCAGCAGCGGACAAGCTCGGCGGCTACGCGAAGGGGTTCGGCGCGCTCGATGCCGACATGATCGCGGCCAACGTGACCGCCGACTTCAGGCTGGTCGAGAAGGGCGGCAAGATCATCACCAAGAAGGAGCTCGCCGGCTATATCGCCCAGCTCACGCAGCACGGCAGCCGGATGGATATCACCAACGTCATGGTCGACGGCAACAAGGCGTGGTGCAAGTGGCGTCTCGGCGCGACCATCGGCGCCGGCCTCATCACCTTCGGCCCCGACGGCGTGTCCGAGGAGCAACTCTTCTATTCCTGACCGGCGCTGCCGCCGCGGAGCGGCGCCGCGCGATCGCGATGACGCGCGAGAAACGCGCGGAGCGCGGCGTTGAACGCGGCCGGCTGCTCGAGATTCGCCATGTGGCCCGCGTCCTCGAGCACGACGAGCCGCGAATCCGGGATGTGGCGCGCCATCACCTCGCCGATCGCGGGCGGGGTCAGCGGATCCTCGCGGCCGAAGATCAGGAGCGTCGGGACCTTGATGTTGGGGAGATCGGCCGCGCGGTTGAACGCGATCGAGGCGCGCACGGTCTTGATGTAGGACTCGATGTGGATCGAGGCCGAGGATTCGACCGCGCGACGGAAGGCGTCCTCGCTCCGCTTCGGGCTCATCAGGCGCCCGACCCGCGCCGCCGCCACCTCCATCGGCGTCTTGCCCTCGAGCAGCGGCTTGATGCGCGAGTCGACGAATTCCTCCGGCGTCTGTGCCCGCGTCGCGCCCTCGAAGCCGGGAAAGGTGTCGCAGAGCGTGAGCGTCGCGACGCGCTCGGGATGACGCGGGTAGAAATCCTGCGCGATGCGTCCGCCCATCGAGAGCCCGCAGAGATGCGCCTTGTCGGCGCCGAGATGATCGAGCACGCGGACCACGTCGGCGGAGAAGTCGGCGAAGTCGAGCGGCCCGTCATAGTCCTCGGAAAGACCATAGCCGCGCGCGTCCCACGAGATCGCCGTGAAGTCCGTAGCGAAGGCCGGGAGCTGCAGATGCCAGTTCGAACGCGACCCGCCGATGCCGTGCAGGAAGAAGAGGAGCGGCCCGCGTCCCATCCGGTCATAGGCGAGCCGCGGCTTGCCGGGCACGTATTCGGTCTTCCATCCGCTCATGATCCCACCCCTGTCGCCCGGCACCTTGCGTCGGCGGCCGAAGCGGCGATACTGGCGGCGCGCGGCGGAGCCGGCGGGCGCCGTCGACGCGCGAGGAGAGGGTGATGGTAGAGACGCTCGGCCACTACATCAACGGGCGGCTGGTCGCGGGACGGAGCGGCCGCTTCGGCGAGGTCTACAACCCGGCGACGGGCGAGATGACGGCGCGCGTCGCGCTCGCGAGCGCGGCCGAGCTCGGGGTCGCGGTCGAGGCCGCGCGCGATGCCTTCCCCGCCTGGGCCGCGACGCCGCCCTTGCGCCGGGCGCGGGTGATGTTCCGGTTCAAGGAGCTGATCGAGCGCGAGCTCGCCGCGCTCGCCGCGATCGTGACCGCCGAGCACGGCAAGGTCTTGAGCGATGCCAAGGGCTCGGTCACGCGCGGGCTCGAGGTCGTCGAGTTCGCCTGCGGCATCCCGCAGCTTCTCAAGGGCGAGTACACGGCCGAGGTCGGCGGCGGGATCGACGCCTGGTCGGTGCGCCAGCCCCTTGGCGTCTGCGCCGGCATCACGCCGTTCAACTTCCCGGCCATGGTGCCGCTCTGGATGTTTCCGATCGCGCTCGCGTGCGGCAACAGCTTCGTGCTGAAGCCGTCGGAGAAGGATCCGTCCTGCGCGCTCCGTCTCGCCGAGCTCCTCGCCGAGGCCGGACTACCCGCCGGCGTCTTCAACGTCGTCAACGGCGACAAGGAAGCCGTCGATGGGATCCTCGCCGACCGGCGGATCGCCGCGGTCTCGTTCGTCGGCTCGACGCCGATCGCCGAATATGTCTACCGGGAGGGCGCCGCCGCCGGCAAGCGCGTCCAGGCACTGGGCGGCGCCAAGAACCACATGGTGGTGCTGCCCGATGCCGACCTCGAGCAGGCGACGGATGCCCTCATCGGCGCCGCCTACGGATCGGCGGGCGAGCGCTGCATGGCGGTCTCGGTCGCGGTCGCGGTCGGCAAGGCGGCCGATCCGCTGATCGAGCGGCTCAAGCCGCGCGTCGCGGGCCTCAAGATCGGCCCCGGCACCGATCGCGACGCCGAGATGGGCCCGCTGGTGACGCGCCAACATTACGAGCGGGTGAAGGGCTATATCGACATCGGGGTCGGCGAGGGCGCGCGGCTCGTGGTCGACGGGCGCGGGCTCAAGCTCCAGGGCTACGAGAACGGCTTCTTCATCGGCGGGACGCTGTTCGACCACGTCACACCCGGGATGCGCATCTACAAAGAGGAGATCTTCGGGCCCGTCCTCTCGGTCGTGCGCGCGCCCGATTTCGAGAGCGCCGTCAAGCTCGTCAACGACCACGAGTACGGCAACGGCACCGCGATCTTCACCCGCGACGGCGATGCCGCGCGCGAGTTCGCGCACCGGGTCGAGATCGGCATGGTCGGCGTCAACGTGCCGATCCCGGTCCCGATGGCGTTCCACTCCTTCGGCGGCTGGAAGCGATCGCTGTTCGGCGATACGCACATGCACGGCCCCGACGGCGTCCGTTTCTACACGCGCATGAAGGCGATCACGCAGCGCTGGCCGACCGGCATCCGCGCCGGCGCCGAGTTCGTGATGCCGACGATGCGCTGAGCGAGACCACCGACCGCAACCCCACACCGAAACGACGAGGAGACGACGATGCCCGCCTATTGGATCGGCATGCTCAGCGTGACCAACCCCGACAAGTTCAAGGGCTATGCCGACCGCGCGCCGGCCGCGATCGCGAAGTTCGGCGGCAAGATGCTGTCGCGCGGCGGCCAGTTGACCAACCTCGAGGGCGCGCCGCCGCCCGGCCGGATCGCGATCATCGAGTTCAAGGACGTCGCGACCGCGAAGGCGTGCTACGATTCGCCCGAATACCAGGAGGCCAAGCGCCAGCGCGAAGGCGCTGCCACGGCGCAGTTCTTCATCGTCGAAGGTCTCTGATCCACCACGTCTTTTTGCATTGCAGCACGCCGCGTCGCCGGGGCGCCGTTAACCCTGATCGCGCGGCGTGCCATGCGATTGCCTCTTTTCTTTTTTTGGGATCGGCTCTACCTACCCGCGTGAAACGCCGGACCCAACCGGCATAGACGACGGGAGAGGTGCACCATGTCGAGCCTGAACGACACCTCCGCCATGCGTGTGGCCGAGATCGACGAGGAAATCGAGCGCGAGATCACGTCGGCCCGACCGGACGAATTCTTCCTTGAAGCGCTGCTGCGCGAGCGGGCGCAGCTCATCGAGGAACTGCCGCGCGACATCGCGGCCTGAGACGGCGCCCCGCTCAGCCGGCGCCGTACACCTCGAGCGGATCGGCGATGCCCTTGAGGGCATGACGGCCGATCGCGACGAGGGGCCGCGTCGCGGCCGCGGCGAATTCCGCCGACGTCACGAGGTCGCGCCCGAGCGAGCCCGCGAGGCCCTCGAGCCGCGCCACGCGGTTGACGGCCGGGCCGATCACCGTGAAGTCGAGCCGCGAGGCGGCGCCGACATTGCCGTACATTACGTCGCCCACGTGGAGCGCGATCCCGAAGCGGATCGCGTCTTCGCTGCCGCGCACGCGACGCCGGTTGAGGTGGGCGATGTTGGCCGAAGCGAGCTCGGCCGCGGTCATCGCCGCATCGCAGACGCGCTTCGTCTCGGCCGTCTCGTCGATGCGGAATATCGCGAGCATGCCATCGCCGATCAGCTTCAGGACCTCGCCCCCCTGGGCCGCGACGGGCTCGATGATCGCCTCGAAATAGTCGTTGAGGAGCCGGATCAGCGCCTCGAGCGGGAGACGGTCGGACAGTGCGGCGAAGCCCCGCATGTCGCAGAAGAGGAGCGCGGAGCGGATCGTGACGCCCTCGCCGCGGCGGACCTCGCCGGCGAGGATGCGCCGGCCGACCTCGCGACCCAGATAGGTGTCGAGCACGCCGCGCGCGACGAACCGCTCAACCTGGATATTGACGACGAGCGCCAGCAGCGGGCGCATGGCGGCGAGGATGGCGACGGCCTCGGCGCCGAACCCGCCCGCCTTCCTGGTCACGAACGAGATCACCCCGACATTGCCGTCCGAGAAATCGAGCCGGTGGGCGATATAGTCGGTGAAGCCTTCCTCGCGCAGCTCGCGGAGGATCGCATGCCCATCGGCGCCGAGCGTCGCGTCCAGTCGATAGCGGACGATCGGCTCGCCGTTGATGATCTGCTGGAAGGGGCTCCCGATATAGTCGTCGGTGCGCTCGATGCCGTGATGTGCGAAGCGCTCGCGGACGAAGCTGTCGCCCCGCGTCCAAATATAACCGATCGAGCGGATCTCGGGATGCAGCGCCGCGAAGCCTGCGCTCATGCGATCGACCGGCACGCCCGCGCCGTCGAGCCGATCGACCAGCGCCGCGACCAGTTGGCGCAAATCGACGATACCCGGCGCGGACGCGAGCAGCCAGTCGAGGAGGGCCTGCGCAGGCGGCGGCGGCATCATCGCGGCGGACCGAGAAGCCCGACCGTGTCCGCGGTCGTCCGCACGTCGCCGAACTGCTGGACGATGTTCTCGAGCGTCGCGCGGTGCTCCTCGTCGGAGAGCGCGGCGCAGGCGTCCTCGACCATCACGACCTTGAAGTCGAGCATCATGGCATCGCGCGCGGTCGATTCGCAGCACACATTGGTCTTGGTGCCGGCGATCAGCACGGTGTCGATGCCGAAGCTCCGGAGCGTGCGCTCGAGCGCCGAGGAGCCCGCGATCATCGCGCTGTAGCGGTTCTTGGTGACGGTGAGATCGCCCGGCGCGACGGTGCACTCGCGCCACACCGCTTGACCCTTGCCGCCCGGCGCGAGCGCGGCGATCGTCGCGTGCCGGAGCTCTGCAGCGACGAAATTGTCCATGAAGCCGCTCCAGTCGCTCCGCGTCCCGTCGGTCGCGTTGGCATGGAGCACCCAGACGACCTTGCCGCCGCGTGCGCGGAGCGCGGCGGCGAGCGTGTTGATGTTGGCGCAGATCGCGCGTGCGGCCGGGACCTCGGCAGGCGCGCCCGGCGCGACGAAGCCCTCCTGCATGTCGATGACGACGAGCGCGGTCCGGGCCGGATCGAGACGGTCGTGGAGATGGAGGCGGCCGCGCCTGAGGAGAACGCGGTCGACGATCGCGGGACGAATGCCGATCGGATGCATGGCGGCCTCCCTGCCGGTTGGGGCCCCAGCATGGCGGCGCCGCGGCCGTCACTCAAGCGGCGAACACGGGCTCCGCGTAGTAGCCGATGCCTTCGAGTTTCCATTCCGCGAACGTGCCCTCGACGAAGACCCTCTCCTCCTCGTTCGCGGTATAGAAATGCGTTCCGGTGCGATCATTGTAGAACCGCCACACCGGGATCGTGCCCTCGACCTCGATGCCGTAGGCGTCGAAGGCCTTCCCCTCGTACTGGAACTGCGCGTAGTTGGCGCGGACGAAACGCGCTCCTTGATCGAGATCGTATAGAAATGCGTGCCCGTCGCGCTGTTGTAGAAGCGCCAGAGCGGCGCGGTTCCCGTCGCCGGCTGGGCGGCCACACCGAACGCGACGCCCTCGTAGACGAAGGTGTCGATGTTGGCGCGGATGTGGTCGCGCTCGTCGGCGCCGGCCGTGTAGAAGTGTCCGCCGGTCGCGAAGTTGTAGAAGCGGAAGACCGGCAGCGTGTCGCTCGAGGCGAACTCCTGCGCGTAGATGCCGGTGCCGGACTCCTTGCCGAAGGTCTGCCACAGGGTGACGAAGCCCGACGGCGTCGCGACGCTCGCCGGGTTCTCCTGAAAGAAGGTCTGGAAGGTGTTGGCGACGATCTCGCCGCCGTTCCGGGTGAAGTTCGGATTGAAGCGCTGGGCGACGACGGCGGTGCCGCTGCCGTCCTGGCCGTTCGATTCCCAGGTGACGACGAGACCGCCGGTGGCGGTGAGCATGAGATGCGGGTCGGTCTGGTTCGAGGCCGTCGTCGTGTTGATCTGGAATTCCGGCGCCGCGGCGAGCCCGGCGGCGTCGAAGCGCCGACCGGCGATGGCGAAACCGTCGCCGTCGAGGCTCTCCGTCTCCCAGGCGATGAAGAAGCCGCCGTCGGGGAGCCCGACGATCGCGGGTGCCTGTTGCTGGCCGGCGGTGATGGTGTTGACGCGGAACTCGTCGCCGATCCGCGTGCCGTCGGCGGCGTAGCGCTGGGCGAAGACGCCGTAGCCGGGACCGTCCTGGAACGCCGACTGCCAGGCGACGACGAAGCCGCCGTCCTTGAGCCCGGCGACGACGGGCCGCTCCTGGACGCCGAAGATGTTGGTGTTGACGACGAACTCCTCGCCGCCGCCGACATCACCGCCACCGAAGATCCGCCCGACGACGCCGCGACCCGAGCCGTCCTGGCCGAGCGACTGCCAGACCGCGACCCAGCGGCCGTCGCCGATGGCGGCGCCTTGCGGTTCTTCCTGGTTGGACGTGGCGAAGACATTGAGCCGGAACTGGCTGGACTGCGCCGCGCCGTTGCCGTCGAATTGCCGGCCGAACACGCCGATGCCGTCGCCGTCCGGGGATTCCCAGAGCGCGACGAAACCGCCGGTCGGCAGGGCGATCAGCGCCGGCGTCTCCTGGTTGCCGTCCGTCGCCTGGTTGACCCGGACTCGACGCCCGACAGCGGATCACCGGCGGTCTGGATCCGGCCATAGATGCCGTTGCCGCTGCCGTCCTGCGTGCCCGATTGCCAGACGACGAGATAGCGGCCACCGGACAGCGGAACGGCGACGGGTCGTTCCTGGTTGGACGATGTGAAGACGTTGACCGGGAATTCTTCGCCGACGCGCGCGAACGCCATCGTCTACTCCACAACTCGAACAGCGCCTGCCCCACCGATGGCCGCGACCGTAGCGGACCGTGGCGGTGACGCACAACACAAGCGGCCGTGAACGGCGGTCGCGTTAACGCTCTTCAGATCAGGCCGAGCGCCTTGAAGCTCGCGTGGCGGGCGCGGGTGATGATCACGTGGTCGTGAAGCGCGATGCCGAGCCGCGCGCCGGCCTCCATCACCTCGCGCGTCATGGCGATGTCGGCCTGCGACGGCGTCGGATCGCCCGAGGGGTGGTTGTGCACCATGATGATGGCGGTCGCGCCGAGCTCGAGCGCGCGCTTGATGACCTCGCGCGGATAGACCGGCTTATGGTTGACGGTGCCCTCTTGCTGCGCCTCGTCGGCGATCAGGATGTTGCGGGCGTCGAGTAAGAGGATGCGGAACTGCTCGGTCGGCTTGTGGCCCATGCCGATCCGGAGATAGGCGAGGAGGCGGTCCCAGGACGACAGCACCGGCCGGTTCATCACCTGCTCGCGGGCGAGGCGCTCGGCGGCGGCGCCGATCGACTTGATGGCGACGGCGGCCGCCTCGCCGACGCCCTCGACGGCGCGGAGCGCGTCCGGCTCGGCGGCAATGGTCTCGGCATAGCCGCCGAAGCGCTTGATCAGGGCCTTGGCGATCGGCTTGGTGTCCTTGCGCGGTATGGCGAGGAAGAGGACGAGCTCGAGCAGCTCGTAGTCGTGCAGCGCCTCACCGCCACCCTTGAGGAAGCGGCTGCGCAGACGCTTGCGGTGTTCGTGGTGGTCGTTCTCGTCGGCCACGTGTGGACCCGGCTGCGATGCTGAGACCCGTCATAGAAACGGGCGCCGCGCCGGTCGTCAACGGCGCCGACTGCGCTATAGTCTCAACCGCGCGGGGCGCGCGCCCGCGGAGGGGAGGGGAGCATGCGTCGGTCACGGTCGGTTGCCCGGGGGGCCTCGTGGCCCGTCGCGTTGCTCGCAATGGCCTCGGCGCTCGCCTGGTCGTTCGCCGCCACGACCGCTCGCGCCGGCTGCCAGATCGCCGTCGCCGGCGCCGGCTACATGCCCCATGGCCTCCTCGTCGCCGCGCTCGCACCCGACCAGATTCGCATCACCTTCGCCGGCCACGCGAGCTTCATGGTCGAATCGCCCGAGGGCGTCGGGGTGTTCACCGACTATAACGGCGTCGTGCGCCCGACCCGCGTCCCCGATATCGTGACCATGAACCCGATGCACTCGACGCATTACACCGATTTCATCGAGCCCGAGATCAAGCATGTCCTGCGCGGCTGGGACCCGGGCGGCGGGGTGGCGAGCCATGACATCAAGTACAAGGATATGCGGGTGCGCAACGTGCCGACCAATCTCCGCGACCTCGGCAACGGCCGGCTGCGCAACGACAACTCGATCTTGATCATGGAGGCGGCGGGTATCTGCGTCGTGTATCTGAGCCACACCCACCACGTGCTGTCGCCGTCCCAGCTCCAGCCGATCAAGGACGCCGACGTGCTTCTTGTCCCGATCGACGGCACGTGGACGATGAGCCACGACGAGGCCTTCCACATCATCGACCAGGTCAAGCCCAGGGTCGTGATCCCGATGCACTACGGCTCGACGCGCGCCCTCCAGACCTTCATCGCGCGCGCGACGCCCTTGTTCCCGATCCGCGAGCAGGGCGGCGATGTGGCCGAGTTCAGCCTCAAGACGCTGCCCAAGCCGACCGAGATCCTGTTCCTCGAGACGCGGTTTTTCTGACGTGGCGGCGATCGACATCGGCCGGATCGGCGCGCGCGTCGCGGTCCTCGGTCTCGTCCTCGCGCTCTCGGTCCGCGCCGCGCTTGCCGCCTGCCAGGTGACCGTCGCGGCCGGCGCGCCGGGGTTCGTGCCGGCCGGGTTCGCCGCGGCGTCGGCGGGCCATGTGCGGCTCACCTTCGCCGGCCATGCGAGCTTCATGATCGAATCGCCCGAAGGGGTCGGCGTCTTCACCGACTATAACGGCTACATCAAGCCGCATCGCTGGCCGGAGGTCGTCACCATGAACCGGTTCCACCGCACGCACTGGACCGATCGGGTCGAGCCCGAGATCGGCCAGGTGCTGCGCGGCTGGAATCCGTCGGGCGGCGTGCCGCATCACGACGTCAAGATCAAGGACACGCGCATCCGCAACGTGCCGACCAATTTCGGCGAGGTCGCCGGCGATCTCGGCACCGCCGGCAACTCGATCTTCATCATCGAGGCGGCGGGTGTGTGCGTCGTGCATTTGAGCCACACCCACCACGTGCTCGCGCCCGAGCAGGTGCAGCCGATCAAGGACGCCGACGTGCTGCTCGTCCCGATCGACGGCATGTGGACGATGAGCCACGAGGAGGCGTTCCACATCATCGAGCAGATCAAGCCGCGGCTCATCATCCCGATGCACTACGGCTCGAACCTGAGCATCGAGCAGTTCACCGCCCGCGCCCGCGCGCTCTTTCCCGTCGCCCATCACCCGAGCGAGACGATCGAGGTCAGCCTGAAGACGCTGCCGCGCGCGACCGAGGTCCTGTTCCTCAAGACCTCGATCTATTAAGGGGCCGCGCGCTCAGACGTCGTAAGGCGGCTGGTGCAAGCCTTTGGGCGACAGCGTGAAGATCTCGAAGCCCGTCTCGGTCACGCCCACCGAATGCTCGAACTGCGTCGAGAGCGACTTGTCCTTGGTCACCGCGGTCCAGCCGTCGGCGAGGAGCTTGGTCTCGTAGCGGCCCGCGTTCACCATCGGCTCGATGGTGAAGAACATGCCGGGATAGAGGACGGGGCCGGTCCCGGGGCGGCCGAAATGCAGGATCGAGGGCGGCGCGTGGAACACCCGCCCGAGGCCGTGGCCGCAGAAATCGCGCACCACCGAGAAGCGCTCGCGCTCGACGAAGCGCTGGATCGCGTGCCCGATGTCGCCGACGGTGGCGCCGGGTCGGACGACCTTGATCCCCTCCATCATCGCGGCATAGGTCACGTCCATCAGCCGCTTCGCCTTGATGCCGACTTTGCCGACCGGGAACATGCGGCTGGTATCGCCGAACCAGCCGTCGAGGATGACGGTGATGTCGATATTGATGATGTCGCCCTCGACGAGCTGGCGCTCGCCGGGGATGCCGTGGCAGACGACATGGTTGATCGAGGTGCAGATCGACTTCGGGAAGCCGCGATAGTTGAGGGGCGCGGGTATCGCGTCGTGGGCGACGATGAAGTCGTGGCAGAGACGGTCGAGCGTCTCGGTGGTGACGCCCGGGACGACATGGGGCGTGATGAAGTCGAGCACCTCGGCGGCGAGGCGCCCGGCGCGATGCATGGCGGCGAACTCGGCCGGTCCGTGGATCGGGATGCGGCGGACATCCTCGACGTCCTCCGACTGCCAACGCGCCTGGTCGTTCATCATGCTCGCGACGATCCCGCGGGCCGCCCGCCGGCCCGTGCCTTCCGACGATGACGGCGGTTCCTTACCGCGACCTTATAGGTCGGGGCGCGTCGGTCGGTCCAGTTCATAGTGGGTCATATGGGCATCGCGGGGCCGAGGCTCCAGCGCTGGCGCCTTCAACCGGGGCCGTCGATGCACTATGATCCGCCCGCCGCCGTCGAGCCGGGGAAATCATGTTGCCAGAGAAGGTCGTCACCGCCTGCGTCCTTGTCATCGGGAACGAGATCCTGTCCGGCCGGACCCAGGACAAGAATCTCCAGTTCCTCGCGCTCAACCTCAACGAGATCGGCATCCGGGTGACCGAGGCCCGGGTGATCCCGGACGTGCGCGAGACGATCGTCGCGACCGTCGACTGGGCGCGGCGCCATTTCGACTATGTGTTCACGACCGGCGGCATCGGCCCGACCCACGACGACATCACCTCGGAATGCGTCGGCGAGGCGTTCGGCCGGCCGATGCGGCGGTTCCCGGAGGCGGTCGCCGCACTCGAGGCGCGGCTCAAGCCGGGCGAGCTCAACGAGGCGCGGCTGCGCATGGCGACGTTCCCGGACGGGGCCGAGCTGGTGAAGAACCGGATCAGCGCCGCGCCCGGATTCCGGATGGAGAACGTCTACGTCCTCGCCGGCATCCCCTCGATCATGCAGGCGATGTTCGAGGAGCTGAAGTCCGGGCTCCGCGGCGGCCGTCCGGTGCAGTCGCGCACCGTCGTCGTCGCGCTCGGCGAGGGCGCGATCGCGGCGGGCCTCGGCGCGCTGCAGGAATCCTATGCCGACATCGACATCGGCAGCTACCCGGCCGTCAGCGGCCCGGACCGGCGCTTCCGCGTCTCGGTCGTCATGCGGGGCACCGATCCGGTCCGGCTCGATGCGTGTCGCGACGAGCTGTTGGCGCTTCTCCGCGGTCTCGGCGGCACGCCCGAGGAGATCGTCGGAAAGACAGACGGCGAGCCGGGCTGAGGCCCCGACCCATGCCGTGGCAGGCCGCCGCGCTCGGGCTCCTCCTCGGGATCGGCGTGCTGCTCGCCGTCCAGGGCTTCGCCGCCGTGTCCGACAAGGCCCGATCCGAACCCGAGCGCAAGAAGGGCATGCTCAAGCTCAATGCCGGCATCGTGTGCGCGGCGGTGTCGATGTATCTGTTCAGCACCATGGGCGGCTAGGCACAAGCCGCAGCTTCCCGACCGGGGGCGCATGGACTAATTTCCCCTTCGACCGGGCCGCGGGATCGCCCGGCTACACAGGGAGGAATGATGCGTCGCCACCTCATCGCGGCACTGGCTGCCGCCGGATTTGTTACGAGCGGCACGGCCGCGGCCCAGACCAACACGCAGGTCTATACCATCGCGACCAATCCGCCGGGCTCGATCGCGTACTCCGCCGGCTCGGCGCTCGCCAAGATCCTGGTCGAGAAACACGGTCTCCAATTCCGCATCCAGCCCGGCGCCGGCTCCTCGACCTTCGTGCCCCAGATCAACCGCGGCGAGGCCGATTTCGGCATCTCGAATCCGGTCGAGGCGAGCGACGGCTTCCACGGCAAAGGCGTGTTCGAGGGCAAGCCCAATCCCAATTACCGTCTCGTTTCGGGCATCCACGTCTTCTATTTCGGCATGATCGTCGCCGCCGACAACCCGGCCAAGACGCTCGCCGATCTCAAGGGCAAGACGCTGCCGACCGGCTATTCGGGGCAGCAGGGGATGCTGCCGGTCCTCGGCGCCGTGCTCGCCAATGCCGGCCTCGGCTATGCCGACTTCAAGTCCTTCCCGGTGGTCAACCAGGTCAAGGGGACCGAGGCGCTCGCCGACGGCCGCGTCGATACCGCCTCGCACAACCCGACCGCGGGCGCGGTCAAGGAGCTCCACGCCAAGCTCACGAGCCGCGGCGGTGCGCGGTTCATCGATCTCGACGAATCGCCCGCCGCGGTGGCGCGGATGCGCGCCGCGTTTCCCTACGGCAAGATCGTGACGCTGCAACCCGGGCCGGCCTATGTCGGCATCACCAAGCCGACCCGGATCATGGCCTATCCGATCATGCTGAACACCGGCGCGCACGTGCCCGACGGCATCGTCGAGACGATCGTGCGCATCCTCCACGACGACAAGGAGACGCTGGTCCAGAACTACGCGGGCTTCCAGGACTTCACCCGCGACATGATCCGGGTCGACGCTGACATGCCCTACCACCCCGGCGCCGAGAAGGCGTTCAGGGCGCTCGGTCTCGTGCGGTGACCGCGGCGGGCGGCGGCGCGGGCGGGCGCGCGGCCCGCTTGCGCCCCGCCGCCCCGCGTGGAACGCTCCGCC
>Ga0194132_10001663_pt1 | contig 44473 bp, 41 predicted proteins | sample TA2KigOf80mmetaG_FD_148612 | JGI IMG/M metagenome (GOLD analysis project Ga0194132, IMG submission 148612) | Freshwater microbial communities from Lake Tanganyika, Tanzania - TA2015054 Kigoma Offshore 80m | ecosystem: Environmental > Aquatic > Freshwater > Lake | place: Tanzania: Lake... | reverse complement strand
GATCCACATACGAAAACAGTGAACCAGACCGATCGTCAGATCCGCGCATCTCATCCTCCTGACAAACTAAGGAGAATGAATCACCCTTCAAACCCGATTCGCTACAGACTTCTTCAACAGCCTGCTAACCATCGTGAACCCGGCGGCGGGCCGCGGACGGCGCTTCTCGCGCGCGATGGCGGCGTGGACAGCGACAGGCAGGACCACGGCCGTGGCCGAGACGACGCGGCGTGGCGACGCCGAGCGCCTGGCGCGCGAGGCCGCTGCCTCCGGCGTCACGCTCGTGCTCGCGGCCGGCGGCGACGGCACTGTCAACGAGGTGATCAACGGGCTTGCCGGCCTGCCGCGCGCGCCGGCGGTCGGCGTTCTGCCTCTGGGCACCGCCAATGTGCTTGCGCGCGAGCTGGGTCTGCCGCTCGATCCGGCCGCGGCGGCGCGCGTGCTCGCCCATGGCCGCGTGCGGCCGGTCCATCTCGGCCTCGTCAACGGCAGGCGCTTCGTGATGATGGCGGGCGTCGGCTTCGATGCGCGCGTCGTCGCCCATGTGCGGCCGGAGGCGAAGCATCGCTTCGGACGCCTTGCCTATGCGGCGGCGACGGCCACGGTCTGGGCCCGGGGACAGCCTGCCCAGTATCGCCTCACGACGAACGGGACGGCGCTCGACGTCGGTTCGGTCGTGATCGCCAATGGCCGCTACTACGCCGGCGGGTTCGTTGCCTGCCCGGAAGCCGATCTCCGGCGACCCGACCTCGCGCTCTGCCTGATCGGCTCGTCGAGCCGCGGCCAGATCCTCGCGGCGGCGCTGGCGCTCGGCATCGGACGGATCGTATGGGCTCCCGGTGTGAGCCACCGGATGGTGCCGGCGTTCTCGATCGACGGGCCGCGCGACGAGCCGGTCCAGGCCGATGGCGACATTGTCGGCACCTTGCCGGCGACGTTCTCGATCGCGCCTGAGACGGTAAGGCTGCTGACGGCGGCTTAAGCCTAGAAGGTCGCCCAGCCCGGCTTCACGGGCTTCAGCTTGGTTTCGCCGGCGGTGAGCGGCTTGCCCTCGGCAAGCGCCTTCTCGACCATTTCGAGACGCAGGAGAGCGAGCGCGCGATCGCCTTGCCCGGAGCGCATTTCGCCGGCTTCCTTGCCGTCGAAGGCGATCTCGGTGCCATAGGCAGGAAGCGGCCCCTCGACCTCGACCGGCATCAGGCGCTTGCGCACGAGGCCGCGATACTTGGTGCGCGCCGTCAGCTCCTGGCCGACATAGCAGCCCTTGTCCCAGTCGATGCCGTGCAGCTCGTCGAAGCCGTTCTCGAGCAGGATCGCCTTCTCGACCGGCATATCCTGGCTGCCGTCGGGAAGGCCGTTGGCGATGCGGGCGGCGTGATACTCGGGAAGCTCGGCACGCACGCAGCCGAGCGCCACCAGCGGATCCTCGCCGAGGCCGCCATGCAGCAGGATGCGCACGCCCATCTCCTTGAGGCGCGGATCGAGATAGGCGATGCCGCCGGCATACTCCTTCGCCTGGCCCGGCTCCTTCAGCTCAAGCTTCTCGGCGACGGTCGGGCCGAAGGCGGCGAAGACGCGATACTCCTCGCTGACATTGGCGAGCACGACCTTGGAGCGGAGCTTGTAGAGCGAGAGCCGCTTCCTCAGGTCGTCGGCGCGGCTGCGCTCGCAATCGAGCGCCAGCATCTCGCCCATGTCGATGACGAAGAAGTCGTGGAGGAACTTGCCCTGGGCGGTCAGGAAGGCGGCATAGGCAGTGCGCCCGGGCGAGACCTTGGCGACGTCGTTGGAAACCAGCCCCTGGAGGAAGCTGACGCGATCCTCGCCCGCCACGGTGACGATGCCGCGGTCCTCGAGCAAGACGTAGCGATCCATCGGAAACCCTCCTGCCGACGCCTAATGACATGGCCTGCCGCGGGTTCCTTTGCAAGCGTCGCCGGGTCGCCCTATAAGCCGCCCGATGCCGGCCTCTCTCCTGTTCATCACCTCGACGCGGCTTGGCGATGCCGTGCTGTCGACCGGCGTTCTCTCGCGATGCCTGGAGCAGCTTCCCGAGGCGCGGGTCATTGTCGCGACCGGGCCGGTCGCCGCGCCGGTGTTCCGCCACGTACCCGGGATCGAGCGCGTGCATATCCTGGTGAAGCAGCCGGCGGGCGCGCATTGGCTTGGCCTCTGGGCGCAAAGCGTCATGCGCCGCTGGGATCTCGTCGTCGATCTCCGCGGTTCGGCGATGGCCTATCTCGTGCTCGCCTCGCGGCGACTGGTGCTCGGCAAGGGGCGCCGGCGCGAGCATCGCGTCGAGGAGCTGGGACGGCTGATCGCACCGGAGGCGCCGCCGCCGGCGCCGCGGCTGTGGCTCGGTTCGGCCGAGCGCGCCAAGGCGGCGTCGCTGATCCCCGATGGCGGGCCGGTTCTCGCCTTGGGCCCTGCGGCGAACTGGCGCGCCAAGACCTGGCGGGCCGAGCGCTTCGCCCAGCTCGCGCTCCGGCTGACCGGCGCGGCGCCTTTGGTTAACGCGCGTGTCGCGATCTTCGGCGCGCCTGGAGAGGAGGCTGCGGTCGGGCATGTGCTGGAGGCGCTTCCGGCCGGTCGCCGCATCGATCTGGTCGGAAAGCTCGATCCGCTGGAGGTGGCTGCCTGCCTCGAACGCTGCCGCTTGTTCGTCGGCAATGATTCGGGTCTCATGCATATGTCGGCCGCCGTCGGAGTCCCGACCGTCGGCCTTTTCGGTCCGAGCCCGGTCGAGCACTATCGTCCCTGGGGGCGGTGGACGGCGGTGGCGCGTACCCCGGAGATGCCGGAGCAACTGATGGCGGCTCCGGGCTGGGATCATCGGACATCTGATACCCTGATGGACAGCCTGTCGGTGGATGAGGTCGAGCGGGTGACGAGGGAGCTGATGAACAGGGTAGGGGCCTGATGGCCCATATCGTCATGACCGACGACGGCGTCCGCTTCAATGCGCGGAGCGTCAGCCAAGGTCCGCTCGGCGGTTCCGAGACCGCGTTCACGCATCTTGCCTATGCGCTGGCGCGCCGCGGCCATGACGTCACCGTGCGCAACCGTTGCACCGAGCCGGTGCGCGAGGAAGGCGTCGACTGGGACTCGCTCGATGCCGGCGTGCCGCAATCGGCCGATCTCTACATCGCCTATCGCGCGCATAATCTGCTGCCGATGGTGCCGCGGGCGCGGCGCCGCCTGTTCTGGATCCAGAACCCGGCGCGCTATCTGCTCAAGTGGCGCTATCTCTCGAAGCTGTTCCGGCTCAAGCCGGTCGTGGTTTTCACCTCGCTCTATCACGCGGGCACCTATCCGGCCTGGGCGCCGGATGGCGGCCGCGTCGTCATTCCGCTCGGCGTCTCCTCGAGCTTTCTCGAGAACGAGACGACGGACGAGCCGCCACCGCCGCGGGCGCTGTTCATCTCCAATCCGATGCGCGGGCTCGACTGGCTGATGACGCTATGGGCGCGCCATATCCATCCGCGCCTGCCGACAGCCGAGCTTCACGTCTTCTCTGGCCCGTCGACCTACGGCGCCTATGGCGCGGCCAAGGCGAAGGAGATGGAGCCGATCCTCGAATATGCGCGCCAGCTCGCCGATCGAGGCATCGTGCTGCGCGCGCCGGTGTCGAAATCCGTGCTGGCCGACGAGATGCGGGCGGCGCGCGTGCTGGTCTATCGCGGCGACAAGGAAGAGACTTTCTGCTTCGCCGTGGCCGAGGCGCAGGCGACGGGGCTTCCCGCCGTGGTCGGTCCCTTCGGCTGCATGGCCGAGCGGGTCGCCGACGGCGAGACCGGCTTCGTCGAAGGCGACGAGCGTCTGTTCGCCGACAAGACGCTGGCATTGCTCACCGACGACCGCCTCTGGCGGCAGATGAGCATGAACGCCCTGGTGCGCCAGCGCGCATGGGGCTGGGACGAGGCCGCGACGGCTTTCGAGAAGCTGATCTGATGCGTGTCCTGCAGGTGATGGCCGGCGCGCCTCATGGCGGCGCCGAGACCTGCTTCGTCGACACCGTGCTGGGTCTGCATCGCGCCGGCATCGAGCAGCGCGTGGTTATACGCCGCGACGCGGCGCGCGCGGCCTTGCTGAGGGGCGCCGGCGTCGATCCGATCGAGCTTCCTTTCGGCGCGCGCTGGATCGACTTCCGCACCAGGATGGGGCTCGGCAGCGCCGTTGCCGATTTTCGCCCCGACATCGTCATGGGCTGGATGCGGCGCGCTGCGAGCTTCCTCAAGCGCGGCCCGCATGTGAATCTCGGCTGGCTCGGCGGCTTTTACGATCTCAAATACTACCGGCATTGCGATCACCTCGCCGGCATGAGCGCCGACATGCGCCAGCATATCGTCAAGGAAGGCTGGGCGCCGGAGCGTGCGCACATCCTTCGCGCCTATGCGCCGGACGGGAAGGGGTACCGCCTCGACCGCACGGCGCTCGGCAGCCGCGACGGCGCGCCGTTGTTGCTGGCGCTCGGCCGCTTGCATGAGGCCAAGGCCTTCGACGTGCTGATCGATGCCATGGTGCAGATCCCCGACGCGCAGCTCTGGATCGCGGGCGAGGGGGAGCTTCGCGCTCCGCTCGAAGCGCAGATCGGGCGCCTTCGCCTCTCGGACCGTGTAAAGCTGCTTGGCTGGCGCAACGATCGCCTCGACCTGATGGCGACCGCCGATCTCTGCGTCTTCCCCTCGCGCTACGAGCCCTTCGGCATCGTCTCGATCGAGGCGTGGGCCGCACGCGTGCCGCTGGTGGCGACGCGCTCCGCCGGTCCCGGCGCGCTGATCCGCGACGGCGAGGACGGCCTTTTGGTGCCGATCGACGATGTGGCGGCGCTCGCGACCGCGATCCGCCGCGTCCTCGATGACGGCGACCTGCGCGCCCGCATCGTCGCCAATGGGCGGCTGCGCTACGAAGCCGAATTCACCGAGCGCGCCGTCGTCGCAAGCTACAAGGCGCTGTTCGAGCGGATGCTGGCGGAGCGCCGCAAGGCCGCCTGATCAGCGCATCAGCGACTGGACGAAGCCGAGCAGGTTGCCGCCGTCGAAGAGATGGCCGGGAATGCCGGCGGCTTCCGCCGCGCCGATGTCGGTCTTCTGATCGCCGACCAGGAAGCATTGCCCGGGATCGAGATCGAACTCGGCGAGCCCGGCGCGGATCATGCCCGGCTCGGGCTTGCGGCAGCCGCAGCTGCCGAGATAGGCGCCCCGGCCGGCGGTCGGATGGTGCGGGCAGTAGAACGTCGCTTCGATATGCGCGCCGCGCTCGGCCAGCCAGTCCTCGATCCAGCGGGTGAAGGCGGCGAACTGCTCTTCGGAGTAGTAGCCACGCCCGATGCCCGCCTGGTTGGTGACGAAGACGACCTTGCGTCCCTGCGCGTTGAGCCACGCGATCGCCTCGGCGGAGCCGGGCACGGGCACGAAGCGATCGTGCGAATGGACGTAGTTGAGATCGCGGTTGAGCACGCCGTCGCGATCGAGGAAGACGCCGGCGCGCGTCGCCAACCCGGACGGGTGTCGCGACAGGACACGGCGGACCGGGCCGGCAAGAAATGCCGTGCCGCCCGGCAAATTCGTCCCGGTGTTCATGTGCCGGTCATAGCCGACCGGAAGGCGGCGGCGCCAGAAGTTCAGTCGTTGCCGTTCTCGGTCGGCGCCTTCGGCTTCGGGACGAGCTGCAGCGGCTCGGACTCGACCTTCTCGCGCGGCACCATCAGCGGCGGGTGATCGACGACGTTGCCGACCTTTTCCTGAGGCATCGGCGGCGGCACGACCATCACGGCGCGGCCCGGGGCAGGGCCGTAGTAATTGGCGATGCGGTTGGTTTCGCGGCGGTCGAGCGGCTGGGCGTAGCAGTCGACCTGGGCCAGCGTCTTGTAGCAGTAGAGCGGCTCCGGCGCGAACTCCACCGTCTCCTGGTGCCTCTGCCATTCGAAATGGCGGGAGACCGGGTTGCCGTAGCAGCCGGCGAGCGCGAGCAGCGGCACGACCAGAAGGACAGGGCGCAGGAAGGGCGTCATCGGCGGTCGCTCCGGGCAAGCCTGGGACGTCCGGCACACGCTTGATATAGTGCCGGTCGAGATTTCTCCCTTTCAACTGCAAGGGCCGGGCCAGCCTCATGTTGATCGCGCATATCACCGACCTCCATCTCCGCACCGAGGGCGAGCTCGCCTTCATGGACAAGATCGATACCGCGGAGCGGCTGGAGCGGACGGTCGCGTTCCTGAACGACTTCAGGCCGCGCCCGGACATGGTGCTGGCGACCGGCGACCTCGTCGATTTCGGCAAGGCGGAGGAATACCGCAACCTCCGCCGCGTCCTCGACCGGCTCGAGATCCCGGTCTACCTGATCCCGGGGAATCACGATCACCGCGATAATCTGCGCGCTGTCTATGGCGACCACGCCTACCTGCCGAAATCGGGATTCCTCCACTATGTCGTCGAGGGGCATCCGGTGCGCCTCATCGGGCTCGACACGCTGGATCCGGGCAAGGTCACCGGTCTCATGTGCCCGGAGCGCCTCGCCTGGCTCGATGCGCGCCTGAGCGAGGACAAGGACACGCCGACGCTCGTCTTCATGCATCACCCGCCTTATTCGGTCGGCATCGTTCAGATGGACAATTACGGCTGCGTCGGCGGCGAGGCGATGGGCGAGATCGTCAGGAAGCATCCGCAGGTCGAGCGCGTCGTCTGCGGCCATCTGCATCGTGCCACGACGCGGCGCTGGAACGGCACGGTGGTGAGCACGAATCCGGCGACGGCGCCGGAGATCCTGCTCAACATCAACCATGGCGGCATCTGGGGCTGGGCGGAGACGCCGCCCTTCGTCGGGTTCTATCTCTGGCAGGATGGCGGCATCGTCAGCCACCTGACCCAGGTCGATCCGCGCGCGCCGGCGCAGCCCTTTCCCCCGAAGAAGAACTGAGCAAAAGAAAAGGCCCTCTCCCCGGGGGGAGAGGGCCTCGTCCACGTCAAGGCTAGTGGATGGTCTTGATGACGTCGGTGACGGTGTCGACGATCTGGTCGATCTGCCCCTTCGAGATGATCAGCGGCGGCGACATGCAGATGGTCTCGCCGGAGAAGCGGACCATCACGCCCTTCTCGAACGCCTTCAGATGCGCATCCATGCCGCGCGAGGTGGGCGGCGCGTTCGGACGCGGCGCCAGCTCGACGCCGGCGGTGAGCCCGCAGTTGCGGATGTCGATGACGTTCGGCAGGCCCTTCATGCTGTGGACCGCCTCCTGCCAGTAGGGCGAGAGCTCGGCGGCGCGCTCGAACAGGCCCTCCTCGCGGTAGATGTCGAGGGTGGCGAGCGCCGCCGCGCAGGCGACCGGATGAGCGGAGTAGGTGTAGCCGTGGAATACCTCGATCATGCCTTCCGGACCGTTCATGAAGGCGTCGTAGATGCCCTTGCGGCAGAACACGGCGCCCATCGGGATGGTCGCGTTGCTGATGCCCTTGGCGGTGGTGAAGAGGTCGGGCTTCACGCCGAAATGCTCGGTGGCGAAGCTGGATCCCAGGCGACCGAAGCCGGTGATGACCTCGTCGAAGATCAGCAGGATGCCGTGCTTGTCGCAGATCTGCCGCAGGCGCTGCAGGTAGCCCTTCGGCGGCACCAGCACGCCCGTCGATCCGGCGACCGGCTCGACGATGACGGCGGCGATGGTGGACGCGTCATGCAGCGCTACCAGCCGCTCGAGATCGTCGGCGAGATGCGCGCCCCATTCGGGCTGGCCCTTCGAGAAGGCGTTCTTCTCGGGCTCGTGGGTGTGTCGGATGTGGTCGACGCCGTTCAGCATCGACGGTCCCCAGATCTTGCGGTTGGCGACCATGCCGCCGACCGACATGCCGCCGAAGCCGACGCCGTGATATCCCCGCTCGCGGCCGATCAGGCGCGTGCGCGTGCCCTGGCCGATGGCGCGCTGATAGGCGAGGGCGATCTTGAGCGCAGTGTCGACCGACTCGGATCCTGAGTTCGTATAGAAGACCTGGCTGTAGCCCGGCACCATCGAGGTGAGCCGCGCCGCCAGCTCGAAGGCGATCGGGTGGCCGACGTTGAAGGACGGCGCGAAGTCGAGCTTGGCGACCTGCGCCTGGACGGCCTTGACGATCTTCTCACGCCCATGGCCGGCATTCACGCACCAGAGACCGGCGGTGGCGTCCAGGATCTTGCGGCCCTCGGGCGTGGAGTAGTGCATGTCCTTCGCCTCGGCGAGGAGACGCGGCGCCTTCTTGAAGTGGCGGTTCGCCGTGAACGGCATCCAGAAGGGTTCGAGGTCGTTCGGCAGCGCCTGCGCGGTCATGGGCGGACTCCTGAGGGGCGGATGCGCGGATTATGGCGGTCCGGAGGGGCCGCGGGAAGGGCGGAGTTTACGCGCCGGAGGCATGGTGGTAGCGTCCCCTTGTCGCAACGAAGAAAACAGGGAGCTACCGATGAAACTCACGACTCTGATCGGGCGCTCGGTCCTGATCGTTACCGCGGCGATGCTGCTGGCGGCGCCGGCGCTGGCGCAGTCGACCTTGAAGCTGGTGCCGCAGGCCGACCTCAAGAACATCGACCCGATCTGGACCACCGCGGCGATCACCCGTAACCACGGCTACATGGTCTATGACGTGCTGTTCGCTCCGGACAGCAAGTTCAACTACAAGCCCCAGATGGTGGACACGTTCACCGCGGCGCCGGACGGCATGAAGTACAGCTTCACGCTGCGCAAGGGCATGACCTGGCACGACGGCACGCCGGTGACCGCCAAGGATGCCGTTGCCTCGATCAAGCGCTGGGCGGTCAAGTCCGGCGACGGCAAGGTCATGATGGCGCATGTTGCCTCGCTCGAGGCCAAGGACGATCTCACCTTCGAGATGACGATGGCGAAGAAGTTCGGCCTCGTCATCCAGACCCTGGGCAACCCGGTGCTGCCTTGCTTCATCATGCGCGAGGCGGACGCCAAGACCAGTCCTGACGAGCAGGTGAAGGAGCCGATCGGCTCCGGACCCTTTATCTTCGCCAAGGACGAATGGGTTCCCGGCAACAAGGTCGTCTACAGGAAGAATCCGAAATACGTGCCGCGCAGCGAGCCGTCCGACGGCTATTCGGGCGGCAAGGTCGCCAAGGTCGATCGCGTCGAGTGGCTCTACATTCCCGACACGGCGATCGCCACCCAGGCGCTGCTGAAGGGCGAGGTCGACGCCTACGAGATCCCGCCGATCGACCTGCTGCCGATGCTGAAGCGCGACCCGAACATCACGGTCAAGGTGCTCGACAATTTCGGCTCTATAGGCCATCTCCGCTTCAACCATCTGCATCCGCCGTTCAACGACGCGCGCGTGCGCAAGGCCGCTCTCCTGGCGATCGACCAGAAGGCGTTCCTCGCGGCGATGATCGGCAATCCCGAATACGAGCGCGAGTGCTTCGCCGTCTTCGTCTGCGGCTCGCCCTACGAGACCAAGGCCGCGGCCGAGCCCTACATGAAGCCCGACTACGCCAAGGCCAAGGCGCTCCTGGCCGAGGCGGGATACAAGAACGAGCCGATCGTGCTCATGGATCCGACCGACCAGCAGATCATCCATCACATCGCGATCGTCGGCGCCGAGTCGCTGAAGAAGGCCGGCTTCAACGTCGATCTGCAGGCGATGGACTGGTCGACGCTGACCTCCCGGCGCACCAACAAGGCCGCGCCCGGAACCGGATCGCAGGGCTGGCACATCTTCCCGACCTGGTGGACGGGGATCCCGATGTCGAGCCCGATCTCCAACCTGCCGCTCGCCGGCGATGGCGGCTGGTTCGGCTGGTACACCGATCCCGAGATCGAGAAGCTGCGCGCCGACTTCCTCGCCGCTCCTGACCAGAAGGCGCAGATGGCGGTGATCGAGAAGCTGCAGGCCCGCTACTACGATCAGGTGCCTTACCTGAACACCGGACAGTTCCTGAAGCCGGTGGCTTGGCGCAACAACCTGGTCGGCGTGCCGGCGGCGACCGAGCTGGTGCTCTGGAACATCGAGAAGAAGTAGCTTTCGATACCGGAGGACCCTTCCCCGAGGCTCTGGGAGAAGGGTCCTCCGGTCCCGTCAGAACCGGTAGCGCTTGATCGCGACCTGTCGCCCCGACGGCAGGGTCAGCGTCGCGGCCAGGGGCGAGCTGAACGCGAGCGTCAGCGTTCCGAGGTCGCCCGAGCAGCTCGGCGAACGGTACGCGCCTCCGAGCGGCTGGCCGCCGCTGCAGCACGACAGCGTGCCGGAGAAGGCGCGCGTCGAGCTCATCGCTCCCGAGCTCGTGACCCAGATCGCCTGGCCGCTATCGTCGTAGAGGAAGCCGGCGAGATAGAGCGAGCTCGACTGGATCTCGAGGAACCAGCCGGTTCCCGGCTCGTCCGCGTTCCACCACCAGCCCGACTCGGGCGCGCCGAGCTGCGCCCCGGCGGCGACGCCGCCGGAGACGAAGTTGTAGCGCTCGAGCGACGCCGAGTGCGCCCCGGACATCGCTGCCGCGGTATGTGAGGAGATCGCCAGCGCGGCATTGCCGACGGTGCCCACCGGGCTTGGTGCGCGGTAGGCGCTCGTGAGCGTCTGGCCGCCCTGGTAGAGCGCGAGCGCCCCCGACCAGCTCGTCGTCCCGAGCGTGCCCTGCGCCAGGTGCCAGATCGGCGCGCCCTCGGCGGTGTAGAGGAAGGCGCCCATCATCAGCCGGTCGCCGGCAGTCTCGATGGCGAAGCCGGTACCCGGCTCGGTCGAGCTCCACCACCAGCCAGAGGCCAGGGGCGGCACCAGCGGATTGCCCGCAACATAGAGCTGACCCGCGCTCTGGCCGGAGACGAGGTCGGTCGCCAGGCTGGAGAAGGCGATGTAGCGGCCATTGCCCGAGATCGTCGGGTCGGCAGAGGCGGCATTGCCGCCGCTGCCGCTCGTGGTCGTCGACACCAGAGCGGTGGTGCCGGCGACCATGTCGCGGACCTGGACCTGTCCTTGCGCGACATAGACAACGAAGCGGCCGTCGCCGGAGATCGACGGCGACGAGCCGTCGGCTGCGACCGTCTCGGTCGTGCCGAGCGCCACATCGGCGCGCATCACACGGCCCGCCGTCTGGTAGGCGATGTAGCGTCCGTCGCGGCTCATCCGCGCGACCGTGCCGGTGGTGACCGTGAGGGTCGTACCGCCGGTGAGATCGGCGCGGTAGAGACGCTCGCCATCGTCGAAGGCGACGTAGCGGCCGTCGGACGAGATGGCCGCGCGGCGGCCGGTGCCGACCAGGAGGATGGCGCCGGTCGTGCGGTCCTTGCGGTAGACGCGTCGCGTGCCATCGGAGGCGCCAGAGACCAGGTTGGTCGCGACCGACTCGAAGGCGACGTAGCGTCCGTCCTCGGAAAGCGCCGGGTTGTCGGAAAGACCGTCGGCGAGCGTCCCGTCGGCGGCGGCGCTGACCGCCGTCGGTGACGGCGTCACCGTGCTGACCCGCGAGCGCGTCGCATCGGCGGCCCAGACCTGGCGCAGGCCGTTGCCCCAGGGGAGCCCGATATTCGTGGCGTCGGAGGAGAAGGCGATGGTCGAGGCGTCCGCCGAGATCGCCGCCGCGCCCGACCAGCCATCCGCCGGTCCGGCGATGGACCCGGTGAAGTTGCCCGTCGAGAACCGCGCGAGGCGGCCGGAGGCGACATCGTAGCGGACGATGTCCGGTGCTGTGTTGGTATCGGCGCCGAACAGGTTGGTCGCCGCCGTCTGGAAGACGACGGCCGCGCCGTCATCGGAGAGCGCCGGTCCTGCCGCGGCGCCGTTGCCCGAGACGCCGGCATCGGTCACCGAGGCCGCGACGACAGCGGTCGCGGTCCGCTGCGCGTAGACGACGAGCGGGAAGGTCACGGTCGCCGTCTGCCCGGAGCGGTCCCGTACCTGGAGCGTGATCGAGAGCCGGGTCGCGACCTTGGTCGGCGGCGTCGCCAGCCAGCGGCCATCGGCATTCTGCGTGTCCGCCGCACGTGCCAGGCGCCCGGCGGCAGCGAGCAGCGACGCGGCGGGTGTGCCGCTGAAGGTCAGCGTGACGGGATCGAAAATGAGCCAGGACGGCAGGGAAGAACCATCGGCCAGCGTCGCGGAGAAGGTCAGGTCGGCGGCGTTGAAGTTGCCGGCGGGAATGGTGGCGCTGAGATTTCCGCTGGAGTCGAGAGTGACCTCGACGCTGGAGAAGCTGAGCTGACCGCTGCCGCTCGAGCCGAGCCAGGTCGGCGTCGGTCCGCTGCCGGAGGTGACCGTCTGGGCGAAGGTTGCCGTGCAGGAGCGGGCGGCGCTCATTGTCACGCTGGCCGCCGTGCTCGTGCCGCTGCAGTTGCCCGACCAGCCGGAGAACGTCGAGCCGCTGGCAGCGGCCGCCGTCAGCGTGACCGATGCGCCCTGCGCGAAGCTGGCCGAGCAGGTCGAGCCGCAGGAGATGCCGGAGGGCGAGGAGGTCACCGTGCCGCTGCCCGCGCCCGAGCGCGTGACCGTCAGCGTCTCGGTCGGACCGCCGGCCCGGATGATGAAGACGTCGACGTTGCCGGTCTTTGTCAGCGCCGGTGTCGTCAGGCTATTATCCGTCGCGCCGCCGACGATGATGACGCCATTCGAATCGACGGCCAAGGCGGTGCCGTGGCGCCGCATGTCGGCGGAAGCCCCGCCGTAGTTCTGCGCGTCCGTGATCGAGCCCGCCGACGTCATCTTGACGACGAAGGCGTCGCCGGCGCCGATCTTCGTCAGCGCCGGCGTGGTCAGGTCGGCGTTGAAGGCGCCGCCGACATAGATGTTGCCGGAGCTGTCGAGTCCGACGCGAGGGTAGTCCGATAGCGCGCCGGTGCCACCGAAGTTCTTGGTCAGGACGACCGTTCCGCTCGTGTCGTACTTGATCAGGAAGATGTCGCTACCGCCGATCTTGGCCAGCGCCGGGCTTGTCAGGTCGGCGTCGAAAACGCCGACGACATGGATATTCTGCGAGCTGTCGACCGCGATCGTTCCTGAAATGAGACGACCCGAGGTGCCGCCGATGCCTCTTGCCAAGTTCGTCGTGCCGGAAGAGTCGATCTTGAGCATGTACACGTCGATGGTGCCGATGAGCGTCACCGCCGGCGTGGTCATGCTGGCGTCGTTGAAGGTCCCGGTCAGGTAGACGTTTCCCGAGCCGTCGGTGCTGACGCGGTTGCTGCTGAGGACTCCTCCTGCGCCGCCATAGTTGCGCGCCCACGTGACCGTACCGCTCGAATCGAGCTTGAGCAGGAAGGCATCCTGGCTGCCGATCAGTGTCAGGGACGGCGTGGTCAAGGTGGCCCCGCTGAAAGTCCCCGAGAGGTAGACGTTACCGGATCCGTCCACGGCGACGGCGCCGGCCTGCAGCGAGGCGCTGGCCTCGCCGTAGATCCGCGACCAGGTGGTCGTGCCGGCGTTGTCGAGCTTCAGGGCGAACACGTCCTGTGTTCCCGCCAGGGTCAGCGCCGGCGTGGTGAGGCTGGCCGCGCTGACCGTGCCGGTGAGATGGACGTTTCCGGACCCGTCGACGGCTGCCCATGCGATGTGGGTCCTGGCGCCGGCTCCGCCGTAGTTTTTGGCCCAGAGCACCGTTCCCGAGGAGTCCAGCTTGACGACGAATCCGTCAGTGGTCCCGATGCGTGTCAAGGTGGTGCCGCCGAAGGTCAGCGTCGCGCCCCCGAAACTGCCGACGACGTAGCTGTTGCCGCTGCTGTCGATCGCGACCGTACCGAAGCTGGTGCCCGAGGAGGCGGTTCCGTAGATCCGTGACCAATCGGTCGTGATGGCAGCGTCAGCCGTCCGGCCGCCGGGGCCGCTCAGCAGCCCGATGGCGATCAGGAGGACAGAAAGAATGCGGAGCGACATGTCGACCCCCGTGAGATCCGTGATGCGCGGGATCGTCGTCTCGCGGGGAAAACCCCACATCCTCCAGACGGGTTACTCCGTTCAAGGGACGCAGATGTTCCGTCCGCCACAGCCGGTGGCTGTCGCGGCCAAGGGCCTTGGCGCTATCCTCTGCGGATGCGTCCTCCGATCCTCATCGGCAGCGAGATCTACCGGCACTCGATCTACGGGGCGAAGCACCCGCTTTCGATCCCGCGCGTCTCGACCGCGCTCGACCTGATCCGCGCCATGGGCTGGCACGATCCGGCGCGCTATGTCGACGGACCGCAGGCGACACCGGAGCAGCTCGCGCGCTTCCACGATCCGGCCTATGTGCGCGCCGTGCAGGAAGCCGAGGCGACGCGTCATGTCTCCGAGGAGATCCGCGACCGCCACAATATCGGCCGCAACGGCAACCCGGTCTTCGCCGAGATCTTCCGCCGTCCGGCGACCGCCTGCGGCTCGACGCTGAAGGCTGTCGAGCTGCTGCGCGAGTCCGGCATCGTCCACAGCCCGGCCGGCGGCACGCATCACGGCCGGCCCGACCGCGCCAGCGGCTTCTGCTACTTCAACGATCCCGTCCTCGGCATCCTCGCTTTCCTCGATGCCGGTATCGCGCCGGTCTACTACGTCGATCTCGACGCGCATCACGGCGACGGCGTCGAGGACGCCTTTCGCGGCGATGCCCGCGTGCTCACGGTTTCCGTGCATGAAGCGGGACGCTGGCCGCACACCGGCATTCGCGGCGAGCGCGGCGGCGGCAATGCGCGCAACCTGCCGGTGCCTCGAGGCTTCAACGACTCGGAGCTGGCAACCATCGTCGAGGAGGCGCTCCTGCCGCTCGGGCGCGCCCTCGAGCCTGCCGCAATCGTGCTCCAATGTGGCGCCGATGGTCTCGCCGACGACCCGCAGAGCGGGCTCGCGCTCTCCAACGGCGCCCTGTGGTCGGCGGTGGCGGCCCTCGTTCCGCTGGCGCCGCGCGCGCTCGTGCTCGGCGGCGGCGGCTACAATCCGTGGTCGGTGGCGCGGTGCTGGGCCGGCATCTGGGCCGTGCTCGACGGCCGCGACCCGGCCTCGCCCTTGACCCCGGAGGCCGAGACGGTGTTGCGTGGCCTCAGCTGGAACCACAGCCGGGCGCGCAACGCGCCGGAGCGCTGGTTCAGCACGCTCGCCGATCCGCCCAATCCCGGGCCGGTGCGGCCGGAGATCGGCGAGATGATCGAAGAGGTGATGCTGCCGTGAGACGCGTTCTTGCCCTCCTCCTGGTCTTGTTCGCAGGCCCGCTCGCGGCGCAGCCCGTCACCTATCCCAAGGACACGGTGACCATCGAGACGGCGTCCGGGGCGAAGCATCGCTTCAACGTCGAGCTCGCCACCTCGCCGGCGCAGATCGCGCAGGGGCTCATGTTCCGCCGGCAGATGGCGGCCGATGCCGGGATGCTGTTCATCTTCGAGCGGCCGGACCCGGCGACCTTCTGGATGAAGAACACCTACATCCCGCTCGACATGATCTTCATCGGCCCGGACGGCCGCATCCTGAACATCGCCGAGCGCACTATCCCGCTGACGGAGACACCGGTCCCGGCAACGGGTCCGACGCGGGCGGTGCTGGAAGTGAACGGGGGTACCTCATCACGCCTCGGGATCAAGCCGGGGGACAGGGTGCGGCATTCCTCGCTGCCTTAGCGCTTCCTTGCCAAGGTCAGCCCATCGCCAATAGGCAGCAAGCTCGCGGTCACGCGCTTGTCCTTGAGGATCTTGGCGTTGAGCTTGCGGATCGCGGTGGTGTCCGGGTCCTTCCGCGCCGGATCGGCGACGCGGCCGCCCCACAGCACGTTGTCGATGGCGATGAGCCCGCCCTTGCGCAGCAGCTTCAGCACACCTTCGTAATAGGCATCGTAGTTCGCCTTGTCGGCGTCGATGAAGGCGAAGTCGAAGGTGCCGCCATGCCTGGCCTTGAGCAGCTTGGCGATGGTCTCGGTCGCCGGCGCCAGGGTCAGCGTGATCTTCTTGTCGAGCTTCGCCAGCTTCCAGAACTTGCGCGCGGTCGCGGTGAACTCCTCGCTGACGTCGCAGCACCAGAGATGGCCATTGGCCGGCAGCGCGGCGGCGACCGAGAGGCCGGAATAGCCGGTGAAGGTGCCGATCTCGATCGCCTTCCTGGCCCCGATCAGCTCGACCAGCAGCGCCATGAACTGGCCCTGCTCGGGCGAGATCTGCATGCCGCCCCACTTCATCTTCGCCGTCACCTGCCGGAGCTTCTTCTGCAGCGGCGTGTCGCGCAGCGAGGTCTTCAGCAGATAGTCGTAGAGCTGTTCGGTCATTTCGAGCGTGCGTCGGGACATCGGGGCTTCCTGTATCGGGGTGGCGCGAGCCTGCCACCGAACCAGGCGGCGGAAAAGCCGGTTGACGGAGCCGCCGGTCGGCGCTGTCAGTGGTGCAGCGCCGCGTCCTCTAGGCGTGAGCGGCGACTTTCTTCTTTCGCATCGCCGCGAGGCGAAGCGCCATGACGGCGAGCAGGATCGCGACGAAGACCCAATAGCCGGGCTTCGCCATGGCGCGGCTGCCGAAGCCGTTCACAAATCCGACCCAGATGTAGAAGGCGCCGAAGCCGTGCAGCCAGCGCCAGGCGCGTGGGCCGATCGCGGCGGCCGTGCGGTCGAAGGATGTCGCCGCCATGGCCAGGATGAACAGGTAGCCGAGGCCGCCGGCGACGAACATGCCGAGGCTGGTTTCCTGTCGGAAGGTTTCCGGCAGGGCGAGCGCGAAGGCGCCGATCGCAGCAGCATGCATCAGATGCGAAACGGCGAAAGCGAGGCCGAGCTGCCGGCGGTTGCGCCGCTGCCAGCGCGTCCAGGTGTTGGGCCAGAAGCGCACCAGCGCAGCGGCCGAGTAGGCGAGGCAGAAAAGCACGAAGGAGGTGCGGGCCGTCACCCGGATCGCCGCGCGCGTCGACTCCGCCTCGAAGCCGTGCGCCGCGGCGTCGCCGAGCACGATCGCCGCGAGCGCCGCGGTGAGCGTGGCCAGGAGAGGCCATCCTTCGATCAGGCTGCGCTCGCTCATCGATCCTCCGATTTTATGTAAGCGACGATAACATTCCGCTGTCGTGGGTGGTCAAGGAATGTTTTCGCTGCTTACATTCACGAAGCCGTGCTGATACCGTCCTTATCATGCCGACCGCCCGCCGCTCTCGCACGTCCAAGGTTCGCGCCTCGCCTGTCCGGGGTTACCACCATGGCGATCTGCGGCAGGCGCTGGTGACCGCGGGTCTCGCCCTGATCGAGGCGGAGGGGGCGGAGGCCCTCAGCGTCCGCGAGGTGGCGCGCCGTGCCGGCGTCTCCTCGGCCGCGCCCTTCCGCCATTTCCCCAGCCGCATCGCCCTTATGACGGCGATCGCCGAGGAGGCGATGCGGCGCTTTCACCGAGAATTCGTCGAGGCACTGGAGAAGGCGCCGACCGACGATCCGCTCGCTCGCTTCCGCGCCATCGGCATCGCCTATCTGCGCTGGGCCTTCCGCAACCCGACGCATTTCCAGGTGCTCTCGGACCGCACGCTCTTCGACTTCGAGGGCGCGACTGAGCTGCGCCGCCAGGACCAGGAGATCCGCCTGGCGATGGAGGAGGCTGTGAAAGCCGCGATCGCGAAGGACCGGCTTCGCTCCGATGACGTCCGCCTGCTCCACCTGACCGGCCGCGGACTCGTCTACGGCCTCGCGCGCATGCAGGTCGACGGCCACATGCCGCGCTGGGGCGTCGCCGAGCACGAAGCCCAGGCGATGGCCGAGAAGGCGCTCGATCTGCTGGCGGCGGGACTTGCCAAGCCGGCTTAGAGCGCCGGCACGCCCGGCGGCATGCGGCGCGCATGCGTGGCCTGCTCGAAGGCGTAGGCGAAGCGGAGCAGCTTGGCCTCGCTCCAGGCGCGGCCGGCGAAGGTGGCGCCGAGCGGATAGTCCGGCGTGTCCTTGCCGCCCATTCCGGCGATGAAGCCCGCGGGTACCTGCACGCTCGGATAGCCGGGCTTGGCGGCGATGCCGGCACCGGCATTGGCCGGGAACAGCACGGCGTCGAGCTTGTGCATATCCATGTAAGCGTCCAGGCCGAGCGTCTTCGCATGCTTCAAGTCCATGCGCCTTGCCGATTTGTACTCCGGCTCACTGAGATCGCCCCTGGTCTCGGCGGCGGCGAGGAACAGGTCCTGGCCGAAGCGCAGCGCTTCGACCGGCCGCTCGCGGTTGAAGGCGATGATGTCGTCGATCGTCTTCATCGCCGTGCCCTTCGCCCATTTCTTCAGATAGGCCTCGAGCCCGTTCTTGAGCTCGTAGACGAAGACGATCGGCGCGCGCTGGACCTGGTTGTAGGTGGGGCTGAAGTGGTTGCGGTTGAGAACCGCGATCTCGGTGCCGGCGCCGCCGATCCAGCCTGCCGTCGGAATATTGGCGCGGATGATGGTCGCGCCGAGATCCTGCAGGGCCTCGATGGTCCGGCTCATGACCTCCTTCGCGCGCGGCGAGAGCGGGCTGTAGTAGACGTCGTTGCCGGGATCGGACGGATCGCTCGGCACGCCGATGCGCGCTCCCTTGAGCCCGTCCTTGTCGAGGTGATCGAGATAGTCCTTCGGCCGCTTCTGCCGCGCCGTCGCCTTGTCGAGCGGATCGACGGTGGCGAGCACGTTGAGCAGCAGGGCGGAGTCGCGCACCGTGCGCGTCATCGGCCCGGCGGTGTCCTGGCTATGCGAGATCGGCAGGATGCCGGCGCGGCTGATCAACCCGACCGTCGGCTTCACCGTGACCACGCCGCTCTGGGTCGCCGGCGAGAGCAGCGAACCCGAGGTCTCGGTGCCGATGGTTGCGGCCGCCGCCCCGATGGCCACTGCGACTCCGGAGCCGGCGCTGGAACCGCCGGGGTGGACGATGGGAATGCGGTTCTCGTCCTGATCGGGCGCGAAGGCGTTCTTCACCTGGCCGCCGAGCGAGCTGTATCCGGCGGGCATGCCGACGGCGAGGATGTTGGCGAATTCGGTCAGGTTCGCCTTGCCGAGGATGATCGCGCCGGCCTTCCTGAGCCGCGCCGTCACGGTCGCGTCCTTCTTCGCATAGGCATCGGCGAGCGCGAGCGAGCCCGCGGTCGTGTGCTGCCGGTCGCCGCTGGCGATGTTGTCCTTGATCAGGATCGGCAGGCCGGCGAGGGGCTTGCTCTTGGTGGGCTTCACGCCGTCGAGCTTCGCGGCGATCGAGAGCGCGTCGGGGTTCACCTCGCGCACCGAATTGATCTTCGGCCCGCCCTGGTCATAGGCCTTGATGCGCGCGATATAGGCCTTGGTCAGCTCGGTCGCGGCGATCTCGCCCGAGGTCAGCCCCTCGAGCAGGTCTTCGAGCGACGCATTCTCGACCTTCATGGTTCCCCCTTACGCGGATGCGATCAGCCGGTCGGCGATCTCCTCTCCGCTCGACGCAAGCCAGGTCTCGTTGACCCGGATCGGCAGCATGTCGCCGCCGATCTCCGGCATTTTGAGCCCGGCCGCCTCGGCGCGTCCACGGAAGGCTTTGAGGGCCTCGGCATCGCCCTTGGTTAGCCTGAGCTTCACGATGTTGCTGCCGTCGGGAATGCGCTCGACGGTGAAGCGGCCGGAGGCTTCGAGCCGCTTGTAGGCGGGCTCGCCCATTTTCGCCGCTTTCTTCCAGCGTTCCTCCATGCCGTCGAGGAAGTGATCGGCGACCAGCGCGACCTGCCACATCTGGGCCAAGCCGCCGCCATGACGGCGCCGATCATGATAGAGCCCGTCGATCAGCTCGGCGGGGCCTGCGAGCACGGCCCCGAAGGGCGTGCCGAAATACTTGTAGAGCGAGCAGTAGACCGTATCGAAGGGCCGGCAGAAATCCTTCACCCCGCGCCCGGTCCAGGCGGAAGCGAGATAGACGCGGGCGCCGTCGAGATGACACTTGAGCCCAGCTTCTTTCGCGTAGCTCACCGCCGCATCCATGTCGGCGAGCGGGAACATCTGGGCGAAGCGGCGGCGGACCGGCGTCTCGATCACCATCGAGGAGAACGGGATGGACACGCGCGCGCCGGCGGCACGCTCGATCTCGGTCTTCATCGCGGCTGGTGTGTAGGCGGCTTGCTTGTCCTGGATCGGCACCAGAACGACGCCGCCGAGGCGCTGGGCGGAGTCGCCGGTGTCGTTCTGGATGTGCCCGTCGCTCTGCACCAGCACGCGGCGGCGGTGGCGGTCCGAGAGCAGCTCCAGCGCGAAGTTGTTGGCGAGCGTGCCGGTCGGCATGACGATCGCACGCTCCTTGCCGAACGCGGCCGCCATCTTCTTCTCGAACTCGGCGACGAAGCCGCCCAGCCCGTAGGAGTCGGCGCCGACATCGAGCTTTTCCGTGAGCTCGGCAAGCAGCCGTGCATAGGCGCGAGGCGAGAGGTCCGGCCCGTCGCCAGCCAGGTTGACGCGCGGCAATGCCATTCAGGAAATCCCCCGTTAACTGCCCTCGCGTATCATTGCCGGATTGGAGATGTCGAGGGAGAACGCCGATGTGCCGCTGGCTCACCTATGCCGGACAGCCGATCTATCTCGATTCACTGATCTTCGAGCCCGAGAACTCGCTGATACAGCAGAGCCTGCACGCCAGGAAAGCCACCGTCACCACCAATGGCGACGGCTTCGGTGTCGGGTGGTATGGCGGCCGCAACGTGCCGGGGATCTATCGCGACATCCTGCCGGCCTGGAACGACCCGAACCTGAAGAGCCTGGCGCACCAAGTCGAGGCCTGCCTGTTCTTCGCCCATGTGCGGGCCTCGACCGGCACCGCGACCAGCCGCGCCAACTGCCATCCCTTCGGGCTCGGCCGCTGGCTGTTCATGCATAACGGGCAGATCGGCGGCTACGACAAGGTGCGCCGCCGACTCGAGGCGCTGCTGCCCGACGATCTCTATCGCCACCGCCACGGCACCACCGACTCCGAGCTGTTCTTCCTGCTGCTCTTCGTGCACGGGCTCGAGGAGGACCCGGCCACGGCGATCCGCAAGACCATCCGCATCGTCGAGGATTTCGCTTCCGAGGCCGGAGCGACCGATCCCTTCCGCATGACGGCCGCGCTCAGCGACGGCATCCGCGTCTATGCGATCCGGCACTCCAGCGACGACAAGCCGCCGACCATGTTCTGGGGCGGCCCGACCACGGCGCTGACCGTGGTCTCGGAGCCGCTCGACGGACACCTCGCCCATTGGAACGAGGTGCCGCCGGAGCGCCTGTTGATTGCGTCAGCGGGAGTCGCGCCTCGGGTGGAGGCGCTGTTGTAGTTACTTCAGCTTGCCGCGGCCGAGGATCGACCAGATCACCTCGACCTTGCCCTTGCGGGTGCCGACCAGCTCGTCATGCAGGTTGAGCGTGGTGTCAGTGTAGCCGACGACGAACTCGAGCTTGTCGCCGACGCGGAGCTTATCGTTCGGCTCGGCGAGGTTGACGATGGTGTGCTCGGCCGAGAGCGCCATGCCGGCGAGCGCGCCGAGGCCGATCGGCTCGGGCATCGCCGCGTCGCCGGTCATCGTCTTCTTGCCGGCATCGCAGATGATGCGCGTCGGCTCGGGCCGGCTGGTCACGGTGGCGAGCACGGTCATCGCATAGGGATGATCGACGCCGAAGCTCTTGCGGTAGAGCACGTCGCCGAAAATGCCGCCGCCGGCCTGCACCTCGGTGATGCCCTTCTGCGTCGCGGTGATCCAGTAGGTGCCGGTCCCGCCGCAGCTGACGATGCCGATCTCGACGCCGGCATCGCGGCAGGCCTTCACGGTGCCTAGGAATGTCGCGATCGCACCCTCGATCGCCTTCTTCTTCTCGGCTGCGTCGGTGATGCGGAGCGTATGCGCTTCCCAGGTCATCAGGCCGGCGAGCTTCACGCCCTTCAGGCCGGCGGCCTTCTTCGCCAGCTCGACCGTCGCCTCGCCGGGCTTGGTGCCGGCGCGGTTCATGCCGGTGTTGACCTCGACCAGCACGCGCACGCGCACGCCGGCGGCGATCGCCGCCGCATCGATCTCGCGGATGTTGTCCCAGTTGTCGACGGCGACCATGACGTCGGAATGGCGCTGCAGATTGACCAGGCGCTGGATCTTGACCGGGCCGACGATCTGGTTGGCGACCAGGATGTCGCCGATGCCGCCCGCGGCCATGACCTCGGCCTCGCCGAGCTTGGCGCAGGTGACGCCGATCGCGCCGGCCTTGATCAGCCTATGCGCCAGCGCGGGGATCTTCATGCCCTTGGTGTGGGGGCGCCAGTTGACGCCGTTGTCGCGGAAGGTCTTCGCCATTTTGGCGGTGTTGGCTTCCATGACGTCGAGGTCGACCAGCAGCGACGGCGTATCGAGCGCCGTCTTGGGCTGGCCGATGGTGCCGATGGCGACAGGGGCGAAAGCGCTGATGTCATCCATGGTCAGATATCCGTGGCGAGATGGGCGACGCAGTCGCCGGGTTCGACGCGGCCATAGTGCCGCTTGCAGACGACGATGCCTTCGCGCTTGAAGAAGACGGGCACGCCCTTGCGCTCGGGATTGTCGATGAAGTGGACGGTGCCGCAGAGCTGGCCCTTCTTCACCTCGTCGCCGAGGCGGGTCGCCGGCTCGAACAATCCGGTCTCGGGCGCGTGCATGTAGTAGTCGTGGCCGCCGAGCTCCATGAGCCGCGTCTTCTTCGGTGCCGGCACCTTGAAGCGCTTGATCGTCTTCAGCACGCCGAGATGGGCGAGCACGCGCAACGTACCGTGGCGCGTGATGTCGACGCCGTCGGGATTGACCGAGGCGGTGCCGCCATACTCGCCGCCGAGATAGGGGATCTTCCGGCGATGGCCGGAGGAGGCGGCGAGGCGCCCGTCCGGCGCCGCGGTGACGCGGCAGCTCCGGGGCGCGCCGAAGGCGTTCATGATGCCCTCGGCCTTGTCGTCGAGCTTCTTGTCCTCGCCGGTCTGGTAGAAGGCGGCGAAGGGCAGGTAGTCGAGCGAGCCGCCGCCGGAATGGAGATCGAGCCACGCATCGCATTCCGGCACCAGGATGTCGTCGATGTAATGCGCGATCTGCCAGGTCGGCGTGCCGTTCGGATTGCCCGGGAAGGCGCGGTTCAGGTTGCCGGCATCGAGCGGCGAGACGCGCGCGCCCGCCATCGCCGCCGGCAGGTTGGCCGCCGGCATGATGATGACCCGGCCCTTGATGTCCGAAGGCTCGAGATCCTGGATCAGCCGGATCATCGTCACCTGGCCCTCGTACTCGTCGCCGTGGTTCCCGGCCATGAGCAGCACGGTCGGGCCGCTGCCGTTCTTGATGATCGCAAGCGGGATGTCGATATGGCCGTAGGCCGAGCGCGTGACCGAGTAGGGCAGGTGCAGGCGTCCGACCTGCTTGCCGCTCTTGTTGAAGTCGAGGTCGGTCCAGACCGACGACGTACCGGATCGGATCATGGGGGGGAGCTTCCGCGGGGCTGTTTTCCGATCGGAATTAAGCACGCCCGACGGGGGTGGCCAAGCGCGGAACTCGGCCAGCGGAACGAAGCATTGGAGTCTTCGGGACGAACGCCCATATGCTGCCAACCTCCTCCCAGCCTCAGGCGGTCCCGTGATCCCGTTCTCGGTCCTCGATCTCTCTCCGATCATCGCGGGTGGCGACGCCTCGCTCGCCTTCCGCAACTCGCTCGATCTGGCTCAGCACGCGGAGCGCTGGGGCTATCACCGCTACTGGCTCGCCGAGCACCACAACATGCCGGGCATCGCCAGCGCCGCGACCTCGGTCGTGATTGCGCACGTCGCCGGCGGCACCAAGACGATCCGCGTCGGCTCCGGCGGCATCATGCTGCCGAACCATGCCCCGCTGGTGATCGCCGAGCAGTTCGGCACGCTGGAGGCGCTGTTCCCCGGACGTATCGATCTCGGCCTCGGCCGCGCGCCCGGAACCGATCAGCGGACGGCGCAGGCGCTGAGGCGCTATTTCGAGGCTGCCGACAGCTTCCCGCAGGACGTGCTCGAACTGCAGGCCTACTTCCGGCCGGCCGAGCCGGGTCAAGCGGTGCGCGCGGTTCCCGGCGCCGGTCTCAATGTCCCGATCTGGATCCTGGGGTCCAGCCTGTTCGGCGCGCAGCTGGCCGCTGCGCTCGGGCTGCCCTTCGGCTTCGCTTCGCATTTCGCGCCCGACCATCTGATGGAAGCGCTGGAGATCTACCGGCAGCAGTTCAAGCCCTCGGAGACGCTGCAGAAGCCTTATGCGATGGCGGGGTTGAGCGTCGTCGCCGCCGACACCGACGCCGAGGCGCATCGCCTGTTCACGTCGCTGCAGCAAGGCTGGATCAACCTCCGGCGCGGCCAGCCCGGCCCGCTGCTCCCGCCGGTCGACTCGATGGACGGGTTCTGGTCGCCGGCCGAGAAGGCGCGCGTCGAGCACGGGATGCGCATGGCCGTCGTCGGTTCGCCGGAATCCGTGCGCAGCGGCATCCGCGCCTTCATGGAGGTGACGAAGGTCGACGAGATCATCTTCACCGGCCAGATCTATGACCACCGTGCGCGGCTGCGCTCCTTCGAGCTGATCGCAGAAGTTCGCCAGACGATGGCGAAGGCGGCTTAGTCCTTTTTCGTCAGGCCCGGACTCAACCGGTCCTCGATCTCCTCGGCGGCCGCGTCATGGACGCGGGCGAGATCCTCGAAAATGTCCGCCATCTTCGGCTGGGTCATGGCCTGGCCACGCATCTCGGCCGCCTTCCGGCGATGGCGCTTGGCCTCTTCGAGAAGGTCAAGAGACTTGTCGGTCATGGGGCTCTTAGCCGCTTCACGGGTTCGGCGCGGTCCGGTACGGCGAACCGCGTGCCGTCAAGAGGGTGGCGACCCCGGCTGGACTTGAACCAGCGACCCACAGCTTAGAAGGCTGTTGCTCTAATCCGCTGAGCTACGGGGCCGGATGCGCTCCTGGGCGCACTAATGCGTCCAGGGCTTGAAGCGGTCGAACTTGAAATTGTCGGCGTAAGCCTTGGGCTTGAAGCGTCTGTCGTGCGCGGCGACCAGCGTGTAGCTGTAGCCGTGCTTGTCGGCATAAGCGACCGCTTCCTCGCGCGACGGGAAGGTCAGGCGCACCTGCTCCTTGGTGTCGCCGCCGCCGCTCCAGCCCATCAGCGGCTCCGGCCCGCGCGGGCTGGTCGGCTCGAACTCGACGATCCACTCGCGGGCCTTGCCGCGGCCGGACTGCATCGCGGTCTTGGCGGGCTGGTAGATGCGCACCTGCATATCGGCCTCGGAACTCCAGTCGGCGTGGTGTCGGCGCTGGTCGGGGCGAGAGGATTCGAACCTCCGACCCTCTGCTCCCAAAGCAGATGCGCTACCAGACTGCGCTACGCCCCGGGCGCCGGATCAATGACTTAGCAGCAAGGGGGGAGGGCGGCAACGGGCGAAATCGACGTCCGGGCCGAGAGGCCTTGTCGCTGCCCCGCCGGCCGTGACATCGTTTCGGCCGAACTTCCCCGCCTCAATCCCAACCATCGGCAGGATCAAGATGTCGACTGTATCGCCCCTGACGGAATCGGGTCGTCTCGACGCGCTCAAGTGGCGATGCATCGGCCCACCCCGCGGGGGCCGCGTAGTCGCCGTCGCCGGCGACTACAAGGATCCGGTCACCTTCTACTTCGGCGCTTGCGCCGGCGGCATCTGGAAGACCGTCGATGGCGGTGTCTACTGGCGCAACGTCTCGGACGGCTACCTCACCAGCGCCACGATCGGCGCCATCGCGGTCGCCAAGTCGGATTCCAACGTCATCTATGCCGGCACCGGCGAGACCACGATCCGCATCGACGTCTCCTATGGCGACGGCATGTACAAGTCGACCGATGCCGGGCACAGCTGGACCCATATCGGCCTGAAGGAGACGCGCCATATCGGGCGCATCTGCATCCATCCGGAGAATCCCGACCTCGTCTATGTCGCGGCGCTCGGCGATGCTTTCGGGCCGAACCCCGAGCGCGGCGTCTTCCGCTCGAAGGACGGCGGCAAGACGTGGCAGAAGATTCTCGACCGCGGTCCAGACGCCGGCTGCGTCGACATGGCGATGGATCCGAACAACCCGCGCATCCTCTTCGCCGCCTGCTGGCAGACGCGCCGAAGCTTCTGGCACCTGAACAGCGGCGGGCCCGGCAGCGGCCTTTTCCGCTCGAAGGACGGCGGCGACACCTGGGAGGAGCTCACCGGCAAGAACGGCCTTCCCGGCCAGCCGCTCGGCAAGCTCGGCGTCTCGGCCTCGGCGGCGCAGGCCGGCCGCGTCTACTGCCTGATCGAGACGGAAGGCGAGAAGACCGGCCTCTACCGCACCGACGACTACGGCAACAAATGGGTCCAGGCCTCGCAGAACCGCGACCTGATGCACCGGCCCTGGTACTACACCCACATCTTCGCCGATCCCGGCCACGCCGATACTTGCTACGTCACCAATTATCAGATGTGGAAGTCGACCGATGGCGGCGCGAACTTCTTCGAGGTGACGACGCCGCACGGCGACAACCACGACATCTGGATCGATCCCGCCAATCCGAAGCGGATGATCGAGGGCAATGACGGCGGCGCCTGCATCTCCTTCAACGGCGGTCGCACCTGGTCGTCGATCTACAATCAGAAGACGGCGCAGTTCTATCGCATCGACGTCGACAACCAGCATCCCTACCGCGTCTACGCGACGCAGCAGGACAACACCTCGATCTCGACGCCGAGCGCGTCCGAATGGAGCGTGATCACGCTCAGCGACTGCACCTATCCGGGTACCGGCGAGAGCGGCTTCATCGCCGTGCATCCGAAGGACCCGAACATCGTCTATTGCGGCGCGGTCGGCTCCAGCCCCGGCGGCGCGGGGGCGCTGCAGCGCTACGACCACCGCACGCGGCAGATGCAGCTGGTGAATGTATGGCCGGAGGAATCGACCGGCATCGCGCCGAAGGACCTCAAGTACCGCTTCGCCTGGACCTTTCCGATCGTCTTCTCGCCGCATGACAGCGACGTCATCTACGCCGGCGGCAACCACCTCTTCCGTACCCGGAACGAAGGCATGAGCTGGGAGGTGATCTCTCCCGATCTCAGCCTCAACGACGTCAGCCGGCAGGGGCCGTCGGGCGGCGATCTGACCCACGACACCGCCGGCGCCGAGGTGCATGCGACCCTGGCCTCGGTCGTCGAGTCGCCGCATCGCAAGGGCGAGATCTGGGGTTCGACCGATGACGGCCTCGTGCACGTCACGCGCAACGACGGCGGCTCGTGGACCAACGTGACGCCGAAGGGCATGCCCGAGCTTGCCTATGTCGGCTGCGTCGAGATCTCGGCCCACAACGCCGACACGGTCTATGTCGCGGCCACGCGCTTCAAGCTCGCCGACTACGATCCCTATCTCTTCCGCACCAAGGACGGCGGCAAGACCTGGGAGTCGATCAACGGCAACTTCCCGAAGGGCGAGATCACGCGCGTCGTGCGTGCCGATCCGGTCCGTCCCGGCCTCCTCTATGTCGGTACGGAGACGGGCATCTTCTTCACCCTCGACGACGGCAAGACCTGGACGCGGATGGCCGGCGGCTTCCCGGTCGTTCCTGTCTACGACCTCAAGGTCAAGGACAGCGACCTCGTCGCCGGCACCCATGGCCGCTCGTTCTGGATCCTCGACGACGTCTCGCCGCTGCGCCAGCTTTCGGCGGACCAGAACAAGGTCCAGCTCGTCACGCCGCGCCCGGCGATCCGCACCAAGTTGACCTGGAGCGCGGGCATGAGCTTTGCGCGCACGGGCATCAGCTACAGCCCGGCCTTCGGCATCGGCGCCTCGACCGAGGGTGTCGAGAATGTCGACGGAAGCCGCTTCCGCCAATACCTCGATGTCGGCGAGAACCCGCCGAACGGGGCCATCATCTACTATTGGCTGCCGAAGGACTCCGACAAGCCGGTCAAGCTCACTTTCCAGGATGCGCTGGGCAAGACCATCGTCAGCTTCTCATCCGACAACAAGGACGCCCCGCACGGCAAGCGTCCCGGCACCAAGGCCGGGCTCAACCGCTTCGTCTGGGACCAGCGCCACCAAGGTCCGATCAAGCTCGATCAGTCGCTGGTAGTCCGGAAGTACAAGCCGCTGGCGAGCGAGAGCGACGAGTCCAGCGGCCCGGCGGTCGTGCCGGGAATCTACAACGTCACGCTCGACGTCGGCGGCGAGACCCAGACGGCCAAATTCGAGGTGGCCAAGGATCCGCGCGTCGACACCAGCCAGGCTGCCTTCATCGAGCAGTTCGAGCTGCTGGAAAAGCTCTATGGCAAGCTGGGCGCGTTGAACGAGGGCGTTAACCGTATCCGGCGGGTCAAGCGCCAGATCGGCGACCTCGACAAGCGGCTGGGCGAGGATGGCAAGGACCTGCGCGAGCAGGGCAAGGCGATCATCGCCAAGCTGGAGGCGATCGAGGGCGTCCTCGTCGACATCAAGCGCGAGACGCCGCGCGACGTACTCCGCAACCCGGCCGGCCTCAACGACACGCTGGTCGATGCGATCAACGTCGTCGCCATCGCCGACTCGGCGCCGACCCTGCAGGCCAAGCAGGTCGCGCAGGAGGTCATGGCCAGAGTCGATGTCCAGCTCACGAAGCTCGGCGAGCTGATCAAAGGCGAGGTCGGCTCGCACAACGCTTCGACCCGCTCGGCTGGGATCGAGGTTCTCGGCGCGCTGACGGCCGCCGACTGAGCGCTTCCGGATCGGCTGTCCCGGCGATGCCGGGGCAGCCGATTCCGCGCCTGAGCGCGGTCTCCCGATCCGACGCAGACTTTGAGGCGCGGCGAGTCGCCGCCGGAATCGGCCGGATGACGGTTTTTTTACGATGGCCCGAAATTTGGTCTTGTGTCGGGGGGCGTTCCGACTAAATTCCGCCGCAGACGCACTCGCACGTGCCTATGGCCCTTCGAGGTTATGCAACGACGGTACGCGTCCTTTTTGGAAACCCGGTGCGGAACCGGGCTGGCTTCGAGGCCGGAACCGAGAGGGAGGTGACTATGATTGCAGCAGCCGAGGGCCGCAGTGCGGTCCGCTAGAGCAAAGAAGCAGGTCGTCGGCGATCGCGTACAGCAGGCACGCCGCCGCGCCATCGCGCTGGTCCCGCCGCAGCCGCAGGCCGTCGCGCAGGGCGAGGTCACGGCCAAGATCGCGCGCTACCTCGCCGACACGCCGCTGAACGCGCCGACGCTGGTGATCGACCTCGACGTGGTCGAGCATGCCTACCTGTCGCTGCGCCGCGCGCTGCCGCTGACCAAGATCTACTACGCGATCAAGGCCAACCCGGCGCCGGAGGTGATCCAGCGCCTTGCTCCGCTGGGCTGCTACTTCGATACGGCGAGCCAGGGCGAGATCGATCTCTGCCTCTCGCTCGGTGTCGCGCCGGACCGCATCGGATACGGCAACACCATCAAGAAGCGCAGCGAGATCGCGCATGCCTTCGCCAAGGGTGTCCGCCTCTTCGCCTTCGACAGCCAGGCCGAGCTCGAGAAGCTGGCCGAGCTGGCGCCGGGCTCGCAGGTCTTCTGCCGCGTCCTGGTCGACTGCGCCGGCGCCGACTGGCCGCTCTCCAAGAAATTCGGCTGCACGCCGCGGCTTGCCATCGAGCTTCTGACCCGCGCCCGCGACCTGGGACTCGATCCGGTCGGCATCTCCTTCCATGTCGGCTCGCAGCAGACCGATCCGTCACGCTGGGAGCCGGCGATCGCGACCGCGGCCGAGATGTCCAAGACGCTCGCCGAGCGCGGCATCGAGGTGCGCCTCCTGAACATCGGCGGCGGCTTCCCCTCGCGCTACCGCACGGAAGTCCCGGCGCTCGAGGCCTATGGCAAGGCGATCATGGCCTCCATGAACCGCCACTTCGCCGGCCGCATGCCGGAGATCATCGTCGAGCCGGGCCGCCAGGTCGTCGGCGATGCCGGCGTGATCCAGGCCGAGGTCGTGCTGGTCTCCGAGAAGGACATCGGCGACGAGAAGCGCTGGGTCTATCTCGACATCGGCAAGTTCTCGGGCCTCGCCGAAACCATCGACGAGGCGATCAAGTACCGGATCAAGACGCCGCATGACGGCGGTCCGGCCGGTCCGGTCGTGCTTGCCGGCCCGAGCTGCGATTCCGTCGATACGCTCTACGAGAAGACGGATCTCAAGCTGCCGCTGGCGCTCACCGCCGGCGACAAGGTGCTGATCCTGTCGACCGGTGCCTATACCTCGGCCTACTCCTCGGTCGGCTTCAACGGCTTTCCGCCGCTCAAGACCGTCTGCATCTGAGCCTTCAGGTCGCCGAGCGCCTCGGCGACCGTCCTTCCCGCCGTATCGACGAGGATCCTCGGCCGCGGCCACGGCTCGTACTCGCGCTCGACCACTTCCTTCCAGGTCGGCTTGATCAGTCCCGGCACATCGACCTCGCGCGTCTCGACGCGGGCCCGGTGCTCGGCCGGATCGGAGCAGATCACTTCGATCTCGACCACGGCGGCTGACGCCCGGATGGCGATGTCGCGCCAGGCATCGCGCGTGATCGCAATGGGGTTGACCGAGTCGGCGACGACGGTGCCGCCGAGAAGCAGGTTGGCCCGCGCCAGCTCATAAGCGACGAAGTAGCCGGCCGGCCCGACATCGCCGGCGAGGCAGTCGGAGGCGCGGAGCGCCTGCTCGATTGTGTCGATGCGGAGATAGACGGCGCCGCGCTCCTTGGCGACCTCGCGCGAGAGCGTCGTCTTGCCGGTGCCGGGAAGTCCGCCGAAGACGATCAGCATGGCCGGCTCAGCGCTTGGTGAAATCGGTGACCTTGATCTTGCCGGCGATGATGTCGGCGCGCGCGGCGTCGATCTGGCGCCGCCATTCCGGCTTCACCAGCGGCGCGTTGTGGGCATCGAAGGCGAGGCCGACGCCCTCCTCGGCGAGGCCGAGCTCGACCCTGCCCGGCTTCCATGAGCCGTCGCGCGCCGCCTGGAAGCTGCGCTCGACCGCGAGGTCGACGCGCTTCAGCTGCGAGGTCAGGATGGTTCCCGGATGTAGGCCGTTCTGGTTGGAGTCGACGCCGATGGCTAGGCGCTGCATCTCGGCTGCCGCCTGGAAGACGCCGAAATTCGAGGTACCGGCGCCGGCGAAGATCACCTGGGCGCCGCGCTCGATCTGGCTGCGCGCCAGCTCCTTGCCGCCCGACGGATCGGAGAAGGCGGCCGGCGTATTACCGATGAAGTTGGTCAGCACCAGCACGTCGGGGCGCACATGCTTGGCGCCTTCCTCGTAGCCGACCGCGAATTTGCGGATCAGCGGGATGTCCATGGCGCCGACGAAGCCGATGCGGCCGGAGGGCGCGGCGAGGCCGGCGAGCATGCCGGCGAGAAACGCCCCCTCATGCTCCTTGAACACGACCGAGCGGACATTCGGCTGGTTGCTCTCCGCGTCGATCAAGGTGAACCGGACATCTGGATGGCGAGGCGCCACCTGAACCATCGGCGCCGCGTAATAGAAGCCGACCGCGACGATATCGGTGGCGCCGCGACGGACCAGCGCGGCGACGCCTTGCTCGAACTGCGCCGGGCTGGTCGGCTCGAACTCCAGCACCTCGCCGCCAGCTGCGGCCTTGAAGCGCATCGCGCCTTCATAGGCGCCTTCGTTGAAGCTCTTGTCGAACTTCTGGCCGACCGCGTAGAGCACGGCCGGCTTGATCTCGGCGGCAGCCGCCGGCAGCGCCAGCAGCAAGGCGAAAGCGAGGAGGGCGAAGCGGCGCATCATTTCCATCCCCAGCGCTCGGCGGCGTCCATGATCATCGCGGTGTGGCGCTCCTGCAGCGGCCTGAGGCGCGAGACCAGCGGCTGGCCGAGGATGGCCGCGTAGTCTTCGCCGTTCGGCTTCTGGCGCCAGGAATTGCTGACAAATTTTGCCTTCGCCTGACCGACGCGGGCGATTTTGGCCTTGCCGCCCTTGTAGCTCATCGCCGCAGGCCTCAGGCCGCGCGCGAAGTCGCGGTCGCTGAGCTCGCTATACGGCTTGCCGGCGCCGTCGCGGACGTTGAGGAAAATCATGTCGTCGCCGAAGGCGGTGTAGCCGCCGCCAAGTCCCTTGTGCACATCGGCGGCGTGCACGAAGAAGTCCTGCGCCTTCGCCGCGGTCAGCGTGCCCTTCTGGAAACGGACGACGACGAAGCCGGTCCCGCCATTGGCGTCGGCGAGATCGGAGACCAGCACGCTCGACTGGCGGAAGACAAATCCCAGCGCCGCGGCAAGGCGGTCCGCCTGGCGGTCGTCGACGACGACGCGCGACTGCAGCGAGGCGTTCGTGCGCAGCAGGTAGCCGCCCGGCGTGAGCTCGGTTCGGACCTTGGCCGGATCGACGCCGACGGCGCGGAGGATGTCGGGCAGAATCTCGTCCTTGACCTTCGCGGTGAAGGCGGCGCGGTCGGCGTATTGCGCGTCGCGCAGCTTGGAAAGTCCGAGCTGGCTCGACGTCGCTTCGTAGGAGAAAAGCAGAGGCCGGTCGGCGGCCACCGCCGGCTGCAGCACGGAACCGAGCAGGAGGCCGAGCAGCAGGCGAAGGAACAGGCGCATCAGGGCTCCTCGAGTTTAAGCCACGTTAGCTCATGCTTGTTGTGGTGCAAGTGCATCACGCGCGAGCCGGGGATCTCGGCAAAGCGTCGCGCGGTGGCGTGGTCGGTCTCGCCCTGGAACTTGATCGTGCAGACGAAGTTGCGCACGCGACCGGCGGCGAGCCAGCGCTCGACCAGGCGATAGAGCCGCTCGGGATAGCAGACGATGTCGGAGAAGAGCCAGTCGACTAGGCCGGCCTCCCCGGGCTCTAGGGCGAAGGCGCTCACCTGTTGCGCCTCGACGCCGGGCATGGCGGCGATCGCCGGATAGAGCGGCGCCTTGTCGACGGCGACGACCGGTGCGCCGAGCTTGGCCAGCACCCAGGTCCAGCCGCCGGGGCTGGCGCCGAGGTCGAGGCAGCGTTCGCCGGGCTTGGGCCACCGCCGCGCCAGGGTCAGCGCCTCCCAGAGTTTTAGGTACGCACGGTTGGGCGGTCCGGCCTTGTCCTCGACGAAGCGGACTTCGCCGTTGGGAAAGGGATTGGAGCAGCGCGCGGCTGCCAGCAAGGTCCCTTCGTCGAGCAGCGTCCAGGAGCCGAGCGGCGCTGTCGGCGCTTCGGCGGGAAAGACCATAGGCTTCGCCGAGACGCTCGGCAGCCGTTCCTGGATCAGTCTGGCGCGGCCGTGCTTGGCGAAGGCGTAGAGCGCCCAATTGCGCTGAATGGCGCGGAGCGCCTTGGCGCCGTCGGCGATCGAGGCGATCGGAAGGCGCTTAGGCTCGAACCAGGTGTTGATCGCCCAGGCGGCCGACCGCGCCGGTCCCGGCGCGAGGAAGAGCCGGCCATGGGCGACGGCATCGCTGCCCAGCTCTTCGGCGAGCTGGGCTTCGAAGCCTTCGGCGGCGAGATAGCCTGTCTCCTGGGTCACGCCAGGGTCACAATAGCCCGATCACGAGCACGACGCCGAAGCCGGCGAGCAGGGCACCGGACGCGCGGTTGATCCAGAGGATCACCGTGGCCGAGATGCGTTGGCGCAGCACGCTGACCGCGCCAGAAAGGATCGCCCACCACAGCAGCGATCCCAGTAGCACGCCGATCACCAGGACGGTGGCGCCGGCGGAGGTATCGGCGGCAGCGAGGCCGAGCCCGGCGAAGATCGCGGCGAAGGTCAGGATCGTCGCCGGATTGGCCATGGTCAGCAGGAAGGTGCTGGCGAAGGTCGGCCACAGCGATCGCGTGATCGGCGCGTCGGCCGCGGCCTCGGGCGGCTTTCCCGACATCGCGACCCAGCCGAGCCATGTCAGCGCGGCGCCGCCGACCACGGAGAGCACGCCCTGCGCCTGCACCAGCAGGCTCGAGACGGCAGTGAGGCCAAAGGCGGCGATGGCGGCATAGACGGCATCGGCGACGGCGGTGCCGAGCCCGCCGGCGACACCGGGCCAGAACCCCGCTTCGAGCGAGCGGCGGATGCAAAGTATGCCGATAGGTCCGACCGGGGCTGCGATCGAGAGGCCGAGCAGGAGGCCTTTGAGGAAGAGGACGGGATTGTCGGTCATTCGGAAGGCAGACATAGCGCCGGGCGTCCGCGGCGTCGACCGGACTCTGGTACAGTCGGCGCGATGACGGTCCCTGCCTCGGTCCTGCCACCCCTCGATACGCCGCGCCGGCCCGTCCATCCGGTTCCGGCGGGGGCCACCGACTGCCATGTGCATGTCTTCGCGCCGCCGGGGCGCTTTCCCTTCAATCCGGGACGTCCCTACACGCCCGCCCCGGGCATGCATCCGGGCCGCCTGATCCGCATGCATCAGGCGATCGGCGTGAGCCGTGCCGTGCTGGTTGCCTCCAACGTCTATGCCGAGGATCTGCGTGCGACCGAGGAAGCGCTTGCTGTCTATCCCGACCGTTTTCGCGGCGTTGCCCTGGTTCGCCCCGACGTCGCGGAGTCGGAACTCGACCGCCTGCACCGGCTCGGCTTCCGCGCCGTCCGGATCAATCTCGTGCTGCCGGGGGCGCTCAAGCTGGAGCATCTGCCGATGTTGGCACCGCGCCTTGCCGCGCGCGGCTGGCATCTGGAAGTCCAGACGAAGCCCGAAACCCTGGCGGAGGTCGTCGGCCAGCTTCTCGCGCTGCCGATCGACGTCGCGATCGACCATCTGTCGCTGATCCGGCCTGAGCATGGCGATAACCATCCGGGGATCGCAGCGGTCCTGCGATTGCTCGACAGCGGGCGCGGCTGGGCCAAGCTCTCCGGACCTTATGTCGGCGAGCCGGTCGGTCCTCGCTTTCCGAAGGCCGCGATACTGGCGAAGCGGTTCGCGAGCGCGGCACCGGAGCGATGCCTGTGGGGTTCCAACTTTCCGCATCCCCAGGCCGAGCCGATGCCTGATGATGGCGATCTCATCGACTGGCTCGCCGAGGCGGTGCCGGATGCGACGGCGCGGAAGCGGATCCTGGTCGACAATCCGGCGCGGCTCTTCGGGTTTTCCGCGCTGTGAGCGACAGTCGCGCCGGTCTCGTGCACCGGGCATGGCGGCATGCGATCGTTCGGGCGCCGGCCTCGGCGCCGGCCTACCTCGCGCTCGCCAAGCTCGTCGCCAAGGACGAGGCGCTGAAGCTTCTCGCACGCGCCCATACGGCAGCGGGCGGCTCCTCGGAAGTCGCGCGGAGCTACGCCCAGGCCGCCTTCAATACCGGAGACGCGACACGTGCCCGGGCCATCCTGAAAGCGGAGCTTGCGCGCGAGACACGTGCCGACACGATGATCGACCTCGGCATCGTCGAGGCCAAGCTGGCTATGGGCAGCGCGTCCGAGCGCTTCCGGCGGGCGATTGCGCTCGATCCTGGTCTCGCGCCCGCGCATTTCGCCCTCGGCAATCGCGGCGACAAGGCGGAGATACGCTACCGACGCGCGCTCGCGCGCGATCAACGGCACAGCGGCGCGCTGGTCAATCTCGCCAATCTCTGGCGCGACGGCCCTAAGCTGGATGAGGCGCTTCGCCTGCTGGCGCAGGCAGCGGCGAGCGCTCCCGGCGATGCGATCACGTTGTACAACCTCGCCAATGCCTTTCATGTCTCCGGCGACATCGACCGGGCAGCGCTGCTCGTCCGCGCGGCGCTCGCGGTCGAGGCGCGTGATGCGTGGAAGCTGCGCGAGGCGACGCTGCTGCCGCCGATCCCGGCGAGCGCCGAAGAGATCGCGGCGTGGCGTGAACGCTTCCTGGGGCGCGTCGAAGCATTGAAGAAGTCCGCGCTGCGTGTCGACGACCCGCTCGCGGACGGGCATTGGACGAATTTTCATCTCGCCTATCACGACGAGGACGACAGGCCGCTGCAGCAGGCGGTCGCTCAGCTCTGGAGGCATGCGACGCCGGCGCTGGCACGTACCGATCTGCGCGGACATGACGGACGCCCGCGCCTCGGCTTCGTCTCGGCCTATTTCCGCGACCACACGATCGGCCATCTGTTCAAACACGTGGTCGCCGGCATCGATCGCAATCGTTTCCGCGTCGTTCTCATCCGGGCCGGTAGCGCGACGGACAAGGTGGCGGATGCGATCGCCGCCTCGGCCGACGAGATCGTCACGCTGCCGGAGAACCTGTCCCAGGCGCAGCAGAAGCTCGCTGCCGCGCGGCTCGATGCACTGCTCTACACCGATATCGGCATGGACCCCTTCACCTATTACCTGGCGCATGCGCGGCTCGCGCCGCTGCAGATGGTGGCCTGGGGGCATCCGGTCACGACCGGCATCGACACGGTGGATCTGTTCGTCTCGGCCGAGGGTTTCGATCGCGACGGCGCGGAAGCGGATTATTCGGAGGGCCTTGCCCGTCTTCCGTTTCTGCTGCTCGACTGGCAGCCGGAGACGATCGATGTCGGCGCCGACCGCAGGAAACTCGGCATGAGCGGCGACGGGCGCGCCTATTTCTGCGCCCAGAGCCTGTTCAAGCTGCATCCGCGCTTCGATGCGGCGTTGGCCGAGATCCTGCACCGGGACAAGGACGCGATCCTTCATTTCGTCGAGGGCCATCGCCGGTCCTGGTGCCGGCGCATCGGCGAGCGGCTGGAGCGGCATCTGCCCGGCGCCGCCGAGCGAATTCGCTTCCTGCCGCGTCTCTCCGGCGCCGATTTCATCCGCGCCCAGGCTTTCGCCGATGTCGTGCTCGACACGCCGGGCTTTTCCGGCGGCAAGACCAGCCTGGAAGCCTTCGCCGTCGGCCAGCCGGTGGTGGCAATGCCGTCACGCTATCTGCGCGGCCGCCTGACCTACGGCTTCTATCGGCGCATGGGGCTCGACGACCTGGTCGCGACCTCGCTCGACGACTATGTCGCGAAGGCGGTGCGGCTCGGGACCGATTCGGGTTATCGAAACGAGGCGAAGGCGCGTATCGCCGAGCGCTCGCCTCGGCTTCGGGGCACGGTCGAGTCGGTTCGTGCTTTCGAGGATCTTGTCGCCGCGCGGGTCAGTCGCCGAGCAGCGATGCCATCTTGAGGGCGACGCCGACCGAGCCCTCGACTTTGATCTTGCCGGTAGCATAGGCGAAGGTCGGGTCGAGATCGCCCGAGAGCAGCTTTTCGAGATTGTCGCGGGTGATGCTGATGGTGGTATCGGCTTCGGCGTCGGCGTTGGAGATGACTGGCGTCGCGCCGGTGCCGTCCCAATGGACGAACTCGCCGTCGCCGACGTCGAACTTGACCTTGTAGCCGAGGCTCGCGGCGCGGCCGGCGCGCTGGCGCAGGTCTTCGGTCACCGATTCAAGGCTCATGATGCGCCTCCCCTTTCCGGCACTGTGCGTGTCGCCGCGGTCCCGCGCAAGCCGAAGGCCGCCAGCGTGTTGCCGAGCAGCGCGCCGATCACGAGCGTGCCGCCGGCGAGCGCCAACGCCGTCGGATGCTCGTCGAGGACGAGCCAGACCCAGATCGGGCCGAGGATCACCTCGAGCATGGCGAGCAGCGCCACCTCGGCCGCGGCGAGATAGCGAGCCGCCATGGTGACGAAGATCAGCGGCAGGCCGACCTGCACCGTTCCCATGATCACCGCGACGGTGATCGACTCGCGATCGGTGTCCAGCGGCCATGCGAAGGGCAGGGCCACGACGATGGCGATGCCGCCGGCGATCAGCACCGAGGGCACCATGTCGACCTTGCCGCCGACCGCGCGGATCGTCACCAGGTGCGCGGCGTAGCAGAGCGCAAGACCGAGCGCATAGAGATTGCCGACCAGCCCGGTCGCGGTGTCGAGCGCGTCCCAGCACATGACGGTGATCCCGATCGCGGCAACGGCGAGCGCGATCCAGGTTCGTGTGCCGACGGCCTCGCCGAGCACGATCCGGCCGAAGAGGGCGGCGAAGAACGGTGTCGTCGACATGATGACCACGGTGTTGGCGACGGTGGTCGACTGCACCGCCATGACGAAGCCGAAGAAGGTGCCGGCGAGGAAGGTACCGCAGAGCACGCCGGCCCAGCCGGTCCTGACGATCTCGGCGATCATGCGCCTTCCGTGCAGGAAGCCTAGGAACGCGACCAGCACGAGGCTCATCGTGACCGACCGCCAGAACACGATCTCCCAGGCCGAGGCATGGGCGTGGCGGACGAGCACGCCGCCGAGGCTGAGGCCCACGGCGGCGGCCAGCGTGAGGATGACGCCCTTGGCGCGCGGGGAGGTCACTTTGTGCCGAACTGCAGCAGGCTCGGCGCCTTGTCGATGATCTCGGTCAGGATCTCCTCGGCGACGTGGATCTTCCGCTTGGCCTCCTCGTCGAGACGGTCCTGGTAGCGGGGCTCGCCGAGCTTCTTCTTGGTCTCGTACAGGGTGCGGAGCTCCTGTACGAAGATCTCGCGGGTGCCCAGGGGCAGCTCGTTGTGCTGCGCCAGCACCCAGAGGAACTGGATGCTCGTCTTGATCAGGAGCTTGTAGGTGAGCGCGGTCAGGTCGTCGAAATGGCCGCGGAGCCTGGGATCGTCGCCGCCCTGGAGATGATCCAGCCGGCCTTCGATCAGGATCGAGAAGGTTTCGAACTCTCCCGCCTTGTTGCGGAAGGCCTGGTAGGACTTGAAGCTGTTCCTTTCCGCCTTGGACTGCGCCTCGTCGGCGACGGCGCTGACCTCGTTGGCATGCACCTCGAGGGCGTTGAGCAGCTTTTCGACTTCGGCTTTCGGGTAGGTCTTTGCGGCCATCGGGGAGGGAGTGTATTAGGGGCGCCGGCCATGCTCCACATCAACGATCTAGTCTACCGCATTCAAGGGCGGCTGCTCTTCGACCATGCCTCCGCGGCCATCCCGACCGGCCACCGCGTCGGCATGGTCGGCCGCAACGGCACCGGCAAGTCGACCCTGCTCCGGATCATACTGGGCGAGACGCAGGCTGATGACGGCATCATCCGCATGCCCCATCGCGCGACGGTCGGCACGGTGGCCCAGGAGGCGCCGGAGGGCGACCAGACGCCGATCGGCCATGTTCTCGCGGCGGATACCGAGCGGGCGGCGCTGCTGGCCGAGCGCGAGGCCTCGCCCGATCCCGTCAGGGCGGGCGAGATCGAGATGCGTCTGGTCGAGATCGAGGCGCATGCGGCGCCGGCCCGGGCCGCGCGCATCCTCGCCGGCCTCGGCTTCGACCACGAGGCGCAGCAGCGTGCGCTAGAGACCTTCTCCGGGGGCTGGCGCATGCGTGTGGCGCTCGCCGCCCAGCTTTTCCGCCAGCCCGACCTGCTGCTGCTCGACGAGCCGACCAACCACCTCGACCTCGAGGCGACGATCTGGCTGCAGGGATTCCTCGCGTCGTATCCGGGAACGCTGCTGCTGATCAGCCACGACCGCGAGCTCCTGAGCGAGTCGGTCGACCACATCCTGCATCTGGACCAGCTCAAGCTCCGTCTCTTCGCCGGCAATTTCGACCGGTTCGCGGCGGCGCTGGCCGAGGAGCGCACGCGGCTCTCGGCCGAGGCGGCGAAGATCGACGCCAAGCGCAAGCACATGCAGTCCTTCGTCGACCGCTTCCGCGCCAAGGCGTCCAAGGCGCGGCAGGCGCAGTCGCGCCTGAAGGCGATCGCCAAGCTCGCGACCATCGAGGTCGCGGTGGATGCGCGCGCGCCCACCTTCACCTTCCCCGATCCGCCGGAGATGGCGCCGCCGCTGCTGCGCCTCGACCGCGCCTCGGTCGGCTATGGCGACAAGGTCATCCTGCGCAACCTCGATCTGGCACTCGACCCCGACGACCGCGTCGCCCTGCTCGGCGCCAACGGCAACGGCAAGTCGACGCTCGCCAAGCTGCTGTCGAACCAGCTTCCGGTCATCGACGGCGAGATGTATCGCGCATCGCGGCTCAGCGTCGCCTTCTTCGCCCAACATCAGCTGGACACGCTCGACCCGAAGCGTACCCCCCTCGAGCACATCGCCGAGCGGCGGCCGAAGGAGACGGCGACGCAGTGGCGCGCGCGGCTCGGCCGCTTCGGCTTCGGCGAGGACCAGGTCAACACGATCGCTTCCAGCCTCTCGGGCGGCGAGAAGGCCCGCCTGGTCTTCTGCCTGATCAGCCTGGACGCGCCGCAGCTCCTGATCCTGGACGAGCCGACCAACCATCTCGACATGGATGCGCGTACCGCGCTGATCGAAGCAATCGGCGACTTCCCCGGCGCGGTCGTGCTGGTCAGCCACGATCCGCATCTGGTGCGCCTGATCGCCGACCGGCTCTGGCTGGTCGAGGGCGGCACCGTCTGCACCTTCGACGGCGATGTCGACGACTACCGCAACCACGTGCTGGCGCAGCGCCAGGAAGAGCGCCGCGCGCAGCGGGCAGCCAAGAGCGAGGCCAAGCCGAAAGCCGAGAAGCCGGTCAAGGCGCCGGTGGAGCGCCTCGATCGCGACACCAAGCTGGCGCTCCGCAAGGAAGCGCGCGACGCCGAGGCGGAGATCGCGAAGCTCGAGAAGGAGCGCGCGAAGGTCGAGGCCGAGCTTTCCGGCAGCGAAGCCTACCGCGCGGGCAAGGCGGCCGAGCTCGGACGCAAGCGCAACGAGGTGATCGAGAAGATCGCGGCGGCCGAGGCGCGCTGGATCAAGGCGTCCGAAGCGCTGGAAGCCGCCGGCTGAGCGTCAGCCGGCCTTCGGCGGCGGCGGCCAGGGGAGACCGACGAGGCGCGGGTCGCGCATCGGCTCCTCGAACTGCTTGTAGGGCCTGAAGCCCGCCTTCTGGTAGACGCCGAGCGCGCGGGGATGGTCGAGGTTGCAGGTATGCACCCAGACGCGTCCGATATCGGGCGCGCTCCACGCCGTCTTGATCGCCTTGTCGAGCAGCCAGCGCCCGAGGCCGCGGCCGATGAAGTCCGGCACCAGGCCGAAGAAGGCGAGCTCGCACTCGCCATCGATGCGCCGGTCGAGCTCGAAATAGCCGGCGGGCACGCCGCCGACAAAGGCGACGGTGATCTCGACCTTGGGATCGAGGATGATGCGCCCGAGCGCGGCATCGTCGAGGAAGCGCCGGCTGATCCAGGTCCAGGGACCGCCGACCGTATTGAAGAGATAGCGGTAGAAATCGATCGTCGGCGGATCGAGGCGGATCAGCGCCAGCTTCATCGCCGGGGTCGGCGCCGGCGGCTTGCTCGGCCGCTGGAACATCTCGAGCGAGGTCACGGTCTGTACGAGCGCCGGCGCCTCGGGCCCGCCCTCGAGCCATCGCGACATCACCAGGCGCGGCTCGCAGATATAGCCGAGGCGCTCATAGACGTCGCGGACCGCGGTATTGGTCTCGCGGATCAGCAACATGGCCTTGGGCATGCCCCGGCCGAGCAGCCAGGTCTCGGCATGGCGGATCATCATGCGGCCATGGCTGTGCATGCGCTCGCCAGGATCGACGGCGACATAGTAGAGCCAGCCGCGATGGCCTTCCTCGCCGACCATCACAGTGGCGACGATGCGGCCATCCTTGACGCCGACGAACAGCTCGGAGGCGGGACTGCGCCGGCAACGCGCGATGTCGGCGAGGGGATCGTTGTAACGGACGACGAGGTTGCACGCCCGCCATAGCGCAGCGACGGCTTCTTCCTCGCCGTCGGCGATCGGCCGGATCTCCATTATCGCGTCGCTCATGCCGGCCCCGTGGCCACCGGCACGTCTTCCCTCAAGCCCCATTCGGACCATGAGCCGTCATAGATCGCGACCTCGTCCTTGCCGACGAGATAGGCGCCGAGCGCCACGACGCAGGCGGTGACGCCGGAGCCGCAGCTGGCGACGACCGGCTTGCCGAGATCGAGGCCGGAGGCGGCGAATCTCGCCTGGATCTGCTCGGACGGAAGGAAAGTCTTGTCCTTGGGATCGAGCAGGTCGGGGAAGGGGAGGTTGCGCGCGCCCGGCATGTGGCCGGGACGGCCGGGCCACAGCTCCTTCTCGACACCCTGGAAGCGCCCGGCGGCGCGCGCGTCGACGACCTGCTCCTCCTTGGTGTCGAGCACCGACCTAACCTGGTCGAGCGAGCGCACGAGGTTCGGGCGGAAGCTCGCCTTGAAGCTCGCAGGCCTAGCCTGCGTCGGTTTGTCGGAGACCGGGCGGCTCTCGGAGATCCATTTCGGCAGACCGCCATCGAGCACCGCGACATTGTCATGGCCGAAGATGCGGAACATCCACCAGCCGCGCGCCGCGGTCTGCAGTCCCGTCATGTCGTAGCAGACGACCTTGTCGCCGTTCGAGATGCCGAGCGCGCCGACCTTCGCGGCGAAGACCTCGGGCGTCGGCAGCATGTGCGGGCGCGGATCGCCTGCCATCTTGATGTCGTCGATGTCGAAATGAACGGCGCCCGGAATGTGCTTCGCGTCGTGCTCGGCCTTGGCATTGCGCTTCATCGAATGGTGGAAGTAGGTGACGTCGATCACCCTGACCTTCGGGTCGTCGAGATGCTTTCCGAGCCACTCGGTCGAAACGATGCCATCGGGCTTGGCATAGGGCATTAGCGGCTCCGCCTTTCCAGCCAGCGGGGAATGGGAAGGCCCTTCTGGTCGAGAAAGGCCGGGTTGAACAGCTTCGACTGATAGCGTGCTCCGCCATCGGCGAGGATGGTGACGACCGTATGGCCCGGACCGAGCTTCTTCGCCACCCGAATCGCCGCGGCGATATTGATTCCGGACGAGCCGCCGAGCACCAGCCCCTCGTTCATCACCAGATCGAAGATCACCGGTAGCGCCTCATCGTCCGGAATCTGCTCCTGGTCGTCGACGACGATGCCTTCGAGGTTCTTGGTGATGCGCCCCTGGCCGATGCCCTCGGTGATCGAGCTGCCATGCGATTTGAGCTCGCCATGGGCGTAGTAGTTGTAGAGCGCCGCACCCATCGGGTCGGCGAGCACGATCTTGATCTTGGGGTTGCGTTCCTTGAGCGCGAGCGAAACGCCGCCGAGCGTGCCGCCGGAGCCGACCGAGCAGGTGAATGCGTCGATCTTGCCGAAGGTCTGCTCGAAGATCTCTGGCCCGGTGGTCTGGCGATGGCCTTCGCGGTTGGCGACATTGTCGAACTGGTTGGCCCAGACGTCGCCGTTGGGCAGGTTCGCCGCGAGCTCCTTCGCTAGCCTTTCGGAGTAGCGGACATAATTGTCGGGGTCGGAATAGGGGACCGCCTTCACCAGCCGGAGGTCCGCGCCGCAGAGCCTGAGGAAGTCCTGCTTCTCCTGGCTCTGGGTGTCGGGCATGACGATGACGGTTTTGTATCCGAGGGCGTTGCCGACGAGCGCAAGCCCGATGCCGGTATTGCCGGCGGTACCCTCGACGATGGTGCCTCCCGGCTTGAGCGCGCCGCGCTTGACCGCATCCATGACAATCGCAAGCGCGGCCCGGTCCTTGACCGAGCCGCCGGGGTTCAGGAACTCGGCCTTGCCGAGGATCTCGCAGCCGGTCACTTCCGAAGCGCGCTTGAGCCGGATCAGCGGGGTTTTGCCGATCGAGCCGAGGAAGCCGTCACGCACGTCCATTTGAAACTCCGCTGGGGAGAGGCATTTCGCGGTAGACAGGGGCGCCGCATTCTAGGCAGTGTCGGCTCGATACGAAACCCGCTGCGGCGTGGCGCATGCCCAATTCCGAACTGCAATACGGAATCCATCCCGGGCTCAGATTCGCCAGCCTCCTCGACGGACGCGGAGCCTGCCGGGATCTCGGCTGGCCGGACATCAAGGTCTGGCGCCCGGAAGACGGCGTCATCTGGCTTCATCTCGAGCGCGACCACCCGGAGGCGCAGCGCTGGCTGCGCGAGGAAAGCGGCATCGATCCGGTGATCGTCGACGCGCTGATGGCCGAGGAGGCGCGGCCCAGGGTCGAGGATTACGACGACGCGCTCCTGATCGTGCTCCGGGGCGTCAATCGCCATGATCCGGAGAATCCCGAGGATCTGGTGCCGGTGCGGCTCTGGATCGACCGGTCGCGCGTGATCTCGCTCCGCGACAAGGAACATTACATGATGGCGCTGCGCGAGATTCGCGAGGCACTGATCAAGGGGCGCGGGCCGATCGGCCCGGGCGAGCTTTTCGCTCGCATCGCCGACCGCATCATGCGCCATGTCGAGCCGGTGGTGGCCGAACTCGAGGACCAGGTCGACCAGCTCGAGGAGACTATCGAGCAGATCGACACCACGATCGTGCGCGACCGGCTCGCCGAGTATCGCAGCCACGCGATCCAGCTGCGCCGGTACCTGGCGCCGCAGCGCGAAGCGCTCTATCGCCTCCAGCTTGAGGACGCGACCTGGCTCACCAAGCGCGACAAGGTCCGGGTCCGCGAGGTCACCGACCGCACGCTCAGGTTCCTCGAGGACCTGGACGCCATCCGCGACCGCACGATGATCCTGCACGAGGACCTGACTGCGATGGTCAGCGAGCGGATCAGCACCACCGCGGCACGCCTGACCGCGATCACGGCGATGGCGCTGCCGCCGACGCTGATTGCCGGCTTTTACGGCATGAACCTGGAGGGCATTCCCTTCTGGTCCTCCCCCTGAAAAGTGGTCCACCCTGAACTATGTCTTTTGACAAGAAGGAGGACTGCAATGCCGAAGAAGAGGCACAAGCCTGAAGAGATCGTTTCGAAACTCCGACAAGCCGATGTCTTA
>Ga0194132_10001659_pt1 | contig 44511 bp, 43 predicted proteins | sample TA2KigOf80mmetaG_FD_148612 | JGI IMG/M metagenome (GOLD analysis project Ga0194132, IMG submission 148612) | Freshwater microbial communities from Lake Tanganyika, Tanzania - TA2015054 Kigoma Offshore 80m | ecosystem: Environmental > Aquatic > Freshwater > Lake | place: Tanzania: Lake... | reverse complement strand
GTCCAGGCGAGCGCGATTGGCATCGTATCGGCGATGCCAATCACCGCGCCGGCAAGTGCGGTTGCATAAAAAATCGTCGGTTGTTCATGCAGGTGGTTGTAGTTGTCCGCGACCCGCGTCACTTCGGGTGGCAGATCGAGTTTTGTACCAGTGCGCGAAACTTCATTGACGTCGATGTTGGCCTTGCGCATGGCCGGAATGCGGGTTGCGTACATCCACACCCACATCACGAATGTCCAGCCAACCAGCATCAGCACGGGGAGAATAAGGGGCGAAACGGACATCGGTTGCTCCTGGCGAGTAACGATGAGGGCTATCTGCCTGAAGGAAGTTCTCGGAAACGATGATCGGCCATCGGTATCCGGCGTTGCAACCGCATGGGCAATGGGAGCAGAATCCTGACCACCACAGGCAAGCCAAAGGAGGTGATCAGTGATAGCAAATGCACGTATCGAGGGTCAGCTAACCTGAGCGAGCCGATCTGGCTGAGCCAGCGCGCTTTCCCGAGGTGTACTTTCCCCAGGCGTAATGGCCGAAGGCAAACACCAGAGGAGAGGTGCAACAGGTTCGTCAGGTTTGAACGCTGAGCTGGTGCGGTCTGAACAGATGGCCGTCCAGCGATGACCACGTCGTAGTTGATCCTGCGACGAGCATGAAGAGCCGGTTCGCCGGCTCTTTTTTTTTGATCCCCGGATTGTTCCGATCATGATTCATACAGCAGATGTTGTGATCGTCGGCGCCGGCGTGATTGGCTGCAGCATCGCCCACGCCTTCAGTCGGGCTGGTTTTTCCACACTGAACGTTGATGCCCTGCAGTCTGCGGGGTATGGCTCCACCAGCCATTCGTCCGCGATCATTCGCCCGTTCTATTCCCACCCGACAGCCTGTGCACTCGCCCATGCTGCCCGTTGCCGGTGGCTCGACTGGCGAGGCTTTCTCGGCGGACCGGAGCAGGAGATTTACGCCCGGTACCACGAACTCGGTGGCTTCATTCTGGTCATGGAGGGCGAGTGGGACGACTATGCAGCGAACCTCGCAGCCCTGGATGACGTGGGAGTTCCGTGGGAGAAGCTCGACCGGCATCAGCTGAGCACGCGGTTGCCAGGGTTGTCTCCGAATCGTTTTGGTCCACCCGTGCCCATGCGTGATGCCCGCCTCGGTGCTGCGGTTGCCGGTGCCCTTGATGGCGCCATCTTCATCGCCGCGGCCGGCCATGTGAACGACCCGCAGCTGGCGGCACGCAACCTCTGGGCGGCAGCTGTTGCGCACGGCGCACGATTCCTCTTTGGTGAACGGGTGACAAACCTGCTCACGGGATCCGGACGGGCATCGGGCGCAGTACTTGCGTCCGGCGATCAGATTCACGCACCCGTGCTGATCAATGCGGCCGGTCCACACTCCGCCGTGCTCAACCGGATGGCAGGCATCGAGATGCCCATCCGCACGCGAGCGCAGCGACATGAGGTGGCTTACGTGCGCAAACCGGCGGGGCTCTCGAAGTCCGGCGTTGGATTTCTCGCCGACCTCGACAGCGGTTTCTACGCCCGCTCCGATGGCAACGATCTCTTGATCGGCACCACCGATCCGGCGTGTGATGTGCCGGAGATTGTTGATCCGGATCATGACGACCCAGCGTTCACAGACCAGTGGACGCTCGAAGTCATGCGAGCGGCCCAGCGGATCGAAGGGCTTGCCATCGAGAACCGGGCGCGCGGCACGGTGGGTCTCTACGACGTTTCGGACGACTGGATTCCGGTGTACGACAAGACACCATTGCCGGGTTATCTGGTGGCGATTGGCACCAGCGGCAACCAGTTCAAGAATGCGCCTTACGTCGGCGAACTCATGCTCGCGATCGCGCGTCAGGCGCTTGCGGGCATCGACCATGACCTCGAACCCGCATCACTTCACCTTGCCGAGATGAAAAAAACGATTGATCTGCGGTTCTACTCGCGCAACCGTCCCAAGCAGTCCACGCGCTCTGTACTCGCCTGAGTGACGGCATGTATTGCCTGTTACATGATCGGATCCCGGCACAGCAATTGGGGGAGGGACCATGAACAACCGGCTGCCGACTGATCGCACTGTTTTCCAGAACGCATGGGTCGTCGATGACGTTCAAAAAGCCTGCATGAAGTGGGTCAACGAAATGGGTGTGGGCCCGTTCTTCGTCACTGAATACACGAACCAGTTCAGCGAGATGACCTATCGGGGCAAGCCCGGCAAGCTCGGCATGATCGTGGCGCTGGCCCAGGCCGGCAACGTGCAGATTGAACTCATCCAGCCGACGGTGGACCAGTGCGCCTATCGGGACAGTGTTCCGAAAGGGACTGAAGGGTTTCACCACATGTGTGTGTGGACCCACGACATTGACGCCGATACCGCCTACTTTCAAAAACTCGGCTATCCGGTAGCCAATCTCGGTCGCACCGGCAATATCGCTTTCGCTTATTACGACACCCGCCCGCTGATGCACTGCATGCTCGAAGTCGTGACGTACAACGAAGGCGTGGCCGCACGCTTCGCACAGATTGCGGATGCCGCAAAGAAGTGGGATGGCACCAATCCGATCAGGGGTTAGATCAAGGAGTAGAACCATGGCAAGGCACTGGCTTGGTTTATTGCTCGTCATCTGTTCGGCTGCGTGGGCAGAAGACCGTTCAGCCGGACTTGGCCTGCCGTTCAGTGATGCGAGGCGGGTCGGTGATCTGCTGATCCTCTCCGGTCAGCTCGGTAATCTGCCGGGCAAACTCGAGCTCGCACCGGGTGGACTCGAAGGCGAAGCCCGGCAGGCGATGGAGAATGTGAAAACCATCGTTGAGGCCAATGGCCTCACCATGGATGACGTGGTCAAGTGCACGGTGATGCTAAGAGACATGAATGACTGGGCAGCATTCAATACCGTGTACGTAAAGTACTTCCCCGGCCTCAAACCGGCGCGCAGCGCCTTTGGCGCCTCGGGTCTCGCACTGGGTAGCAAACTCGAGATCGAATGCTGGGCAAGTTACGAAGGCCGCTGAAGTCCGTTGTGCGGAGCAAAAAGGGGAGGGTTCATGGATACCGTACGGCTTCAAGGTCTGGCCAAGGCATTCTGGGAATCCGCGGCGCTGATGAGCGCAGTGGAGCTCGATGTGTTCTCGGCGATATCCGCCGGTAAGAACTCCATAAACGCTGTCGCGACGGCGTGCGGCGTTACACCGCTTAATGCCGAGCGGCTTCTGGTGGCGCTCAACGCCATGACGCTGCTGACACGCAGTGGTGACACGTTCGCCAACGCGCCTGACGTGGAGCGGTTTTTGGTGAAGTCGTCACCCGCCTATGCTGGTCCCTGGATGCTGTTCGGTAAACCCCGCTGGCAGGGGTGGGGCGAGCTCACCGAGCGTCTGCAGCGCCGGGAGGATAAAGTCCGGCGGCTTGGCATGTATGACGAAACCTTCACCGTTGAACGTGCGCGAAGCTACCACGAAGCCACCTACTCCATCGGCATGGGGGCGGCGCGCCGCTTTCATCGACAGGTGTCCCTCGAAGGGCGGCGCAAGATCATGGATCTCGGTGGCGGGTCTGGTTGTTACTGCATCATCGGCGCGCAGACCTATCCCGGGCTGACTGCCGTAGTGCTTGATCTACCGAGCGTGGTCGTGGTGACCCGCGAGTTCGTGGCGGAACATGGTCTCTCCAGCCGCGTAAGTGCAGAACCCTGTGACTTCACCGCTGATCCGCTGCCGCGCGATGCCGATGTGGCGATCATGGCGTCGAATCTGCCCCAGTACGATCGCAGCATCATCGCCTCGGTAGTGCGCCGTGTGTTCGATGCCTTGTTGCCCGGTGGTGAATTCCACCTTATCGGCGAGTGCCTCGATGCGGACGGCACGGGACCGCTGGCACCGGCACTGTGGGGACTCTCAGAGGCCGTGAATGGTTCCACTGGCCTCGCGCATTCGACGGCGGATTGTGAGGGCTATCTACGCACAGCAGGATTCCGGCAGGTCACGGTCAATCCTTTCATTCCGCAGACGCTTACCCGCATCAGTGGCATCAAGCCGCTGTCCTGAAATTCCTAGAGTACGCCTCATGACTTATGACTACGTAACCATCGAACGGACCGAACCGGTTGCCACCGTGACCTTCGATCGCAAGAAGAACCTCAACGCCTTCGACAGCAAACTGATACTCGAACTCACTGATGTGGCGCGGCACTTTCAGGAAGATCTCGATGTCCGTGCCTTGGTGTTAACCGGCAGCCGCAACTATTTTTCCGCAGGAGCGGACCTTGAAGATCTCGGCACCCACAATGCGCTGGGTGATGTGGCCAGGCGCGAGTCGTTCTATCGCGGCGAGCGCCTCTGTGAAGCCTAGGAAGCCATGCCCCAGGTCACGATTGCGGCCATGGAGCGCCTCGCGGTCGGCGCCGGCGTGGCATTGCCGCTGGCGTGTGATTGGCGGGTGATGGGTGAGAGCTGTTATCTCTACGTGCCTGAGGCAAAGATCGGTCTCAATCTGCAGTGGGGTGCATTGCCTCGTCTGGTCAATCTGGTGGGGCCGGCGCGGGCGAAACGGATCTGTATCCTCTGTGAGCGGATGCCCGCATCGCAGGCACTCGCCTGGGGTCTGGTCGAAGAGGTTGCGCCTGACGGCAAGGTTCTGGAGCGCACCCTGGAGCTTGCGTATGCCGCCGCCCAGATGCCGCCAATTGCCGTTGGCATGATCAAGGAAGCCGTGAACGCCACAGCCGGTGCGCTCAATCGCACGGCCAGTTATGCGGATGCGGACTAGAGCCAGCTGTCGGCAGGATCAGAGGATGCAAAAAGGGCGCGGGACCGTTTCAACCGTGATCGGAACCCGAAGTAAGAACGAGGATCTGAGGAGGCTCGAATGAAAGTTGAGATGGGTGAGCGCGCCGCACGACGGCTGTTGCTCTGTGTGGTAGCGCTGTTGATGGGTGCATGTACAGAACAGTCGAAGGAAGCCGTGGTGGAGTCGATTCCAGCAGCTGCAGTGGAAGCACCGGCACCGGCGATCCCGTCTGACCCGAACCGCATGGCGTTGCTCGGAGACCTGCACGTGCATACCGGGCTTTCGTTTGATGCCTACATCTTCGGCACGCGGTCGACACCGGATTCAGCATACGAGTATGCGAAGGGTCAGGCGTTACAACATCCCACTGGATTTTCGATGCAGCTGAAAGCGCCCCTCGATTTCCAGGCGGTGACCGATCATGACCTCTTCATGGGTGTCATTCGGGCCATGGACGATCCGAACACCAAGGTAGGCAAGCATCCCCTCAGCAAAGAGCTGCAGGCGGCGGACACACCGCAGGCCCGCAGTGCGCTCTTTCAGAAGATCATTCCATTCCTCAGGGGGAATGTCCTTGGAAGTAACAGCGAAGGTGCCCAGGACTTCTACGATGAAGCCATCATGCGGGATGCCTGGAAGGAAGTGATGGATGCTGCAGAACGCCACAACCAACCCGGCCGCTTCACCACGTTTGTTGGCTACGAATACACCGCAAGTGGTGCGGAGCGGGAAAACCTGCACCGAAACGTTATTTTCAAGGGCATCGCGCCGGAGCTTCCTTTCAGTGCGTTGATATCGAACAACCCGGAAAAACTCTGGGACTGGCTTGATACACAAAGGGGCAAGGGCGCGAAGCGCTGGCCATTCCGCACAACTCCAATGGTTCGAACGGTATGATGTTCGATAACAAACAAACCGACGGCTCTCCTCTGAGCGCCCTTTACGCAGAGCAGCGGATGCGCAACGAGCCGCTGGTGGAAGTTACCCAGGTCAAGGGCACGTCGGAGACGCACCCGTTGCTGTCGCCTAACGATGAGTGGGCAGACTTCGAGTTGATGGAAGTACGTATCGCATCCGTCTTGCCCAGCAAGGCGCCCGGCAGCTACGCCCGTGAAGCCCTGCGCAACGGCCTGGTGATGCAGGCTACACAAGGGTTCAACCCCTTCAAGTTCGGCATGGTGGCGGCGTCCGACACCCATGTCGGAGCAGGCTCGTTCGATGAATCCAACTACTGGAGCAAGGTGGGGTTCGTCGATGGCACGGCGGAGCTGCGTGGCTCTGTGCCGCTGAAAACGCCTGGGCCGAGTGGCAATGTGTATGCATCCGGCAGCTCGTTTAAATCCTGGGCGGCTTCTGGTCTCGCCGGCGTATGGGCTGAGTCGAATACCCGGGATTCGATCTACGAGGCGTTCCGTCGCAAGGAAACCTTCGCCACTACCGGCCCCCGGATCCGGGTGCGGCTCTTCGGTGGTTTTGGTCTCGATCAGGTTTCAGGCGGAGACATCGCCGACCTGTACGCGAAAGGTGTACCCCAGGGTAGCGACCTGCCACCCGCACCAGCCGCTGATGAAACTCGTCACGCGCCTGTTTTCCATGCTTCAGCGATACGCGACTCTGCCTCTGCGCCGCTGCAGCGGCTGCAGATCGTCAAGGGCTGGGTGGAAAACGGCGAAGGTCGCGAGCAGGTCTTCGATGTGGCGTGCGCGGATGGCCTGGCGCCGGATCCGAATAGCCATCGATGCCCGGACAATGGCGCCACAGTCGATATAACCACGTGTGCTTTCAGCGGCGACAAAGGTGCTGCGGAGCTCAATGTGGTCTGGCAGGACCCGGCGTTCGATCCTGCTGCACATGCCTTCTACTATGTGCGGGCGCTGGAAAATCCGACCTGTCGCTGGTCAACATGGGATGCGGTAAGGGCAGGCGTCGCACCTCGTGAGAGTCTCAAGGCAACGGTGCAGGAGCGTGCCTGGACTTCGCCGATCTGGTATTCCCCTGGCACGTGAGAACCCCCTCAACGTCAGTCGTCGGCGCCTTTACCGGAATCGCTGCTCATAGCGGTTGGTGAGCAGATCCAGCTTTTCCCGTAAAACACCGGCCTGTTCGCCGTCGCGGTCGCTGAACACCATCCAGCGATCCGTTTCCGCGATGTAGGCGGGCCAGGCGGCGAGACCTGGAACATCCGGTCGCCCTCTGCGTGCAAACGCCAGCCAATACTGTTGCATGCGGATGCCGAGGTTATGCACGGATGTGTTGGTATTCTTGTCAGTTCCAAACAGCAGTGCGTAATCGTAACCATGTGGTGTACCGGGCCACTCGGTCGGGCGTTGGGTCGGGGACAGTGCGACGTAGTACAGCCAGCTCTCCTTCTTGACCCCGGCCATCGCCGTGGCGAGCAGCCGAGCTGAAAGGAGGTACCGGTTATCGCCGAAGATCCGGGTCAGTCCGCGTTCTTGGCTGATGGCGAAGTCATCCGCCCAGGCTTGTTTTAGAGCCGGCAGATCTGCGCCCAGCATGCGCTCGAAGTCCGGTGCCGAAATTCCGGAGCCCGGCATCACTGAACCTTCAAAGCTGTTGCCGCCCGTCATGTACGGAACCGGGGCCTGCCGTCCCTGACGGAAGAGGGCGCCTGGTTCTTCAGGCAGGCTGGTTCCGTCAACGATCGGCATCTGGAAGCCCTGTACCCCTTCCACCAGCGCCTGGCCGTCGAGCCGGCGCAGGAGTCGAGCCGACTGTTCTCCACCATCGAGCCCGGCAATCAGGGATTCCGCAATTGCTTCGGCACTTTGCGCCGGTCCCAGATCCGCGCCTTTGGGAGCAGGTGCCGGGGCACCGGCTGACCTTGGTAACGCCCACGCGGCATAGCCGGACTGGGCGATGGCCCTGTGAAATCGCCGCGCGGCGAGTGGACTCACCATCAGGAGGTTAACGGCCTGACCCCCGGCCGAGACGCCGAAGAGGGTGACGTTATGGGGTGATCCACCAAATGCCTGAATGTTGTTTTTTACCCAGTCGAGCGCAGCGACCATGTCGAGCAGGGCCACGTTGGCGACTTTGTTGCGCAGCGACTTGTGCGCCATGAAACCGAGTGGCCCAAGCCGATAGTTGAGGGAAACCACAACTACGTCCTGGCTCGCGAACACTTCTCCGGGTATCGCGCCCGAACCTGTGCGGAAGCCACCGCCGTGAATCCACACCATCACAGGGCGCAACTTGGTGCGATCCAGATCCAGCGTCCACACATTCAGGAAGAGGCAGTCTTCACTGGTGGTTGCGTCCGGCAGTTGATCGGATTTGGGTTGCAGACATGCAGGACCAAACGTCTTTGCTTCCAGTGCCTTACGCGCCACTCCTGCAGGCATAGGTGCCTGCCAGCGACGCGAACCGGTGGGTGCTTCGGCATAGCGAATCCCTTTGAAGACCAGTACGCCTCCTTCTTCCACGCCGCTGAAGGTACCGGAAGGGGTGACGGCCGACGGCGCTGCGAGTGCGTTGCCGCTCATGAGCAAACCGGTCAACCACAGTAGGAGAATCGTTCGTGCGAAGCGGATCGTGCTTCCGGAAAACACCCGTGAAGTGACTGCCATGCAAAGGCTCCGATCAACTGGTGCTGGCGATGGTAGCAGTGTGCGCGGGGCAGCTCCTGGAAACAGCACAGAGCCAAAAAAACGTGATGCCCCGCTGGTATTGACCCACTATCTTAGCCCCCGGTTGGCTTGTCCTGTCGGAGCGGCGATACTGCAATTTTTAGAACGCAGTCAAAACTATGTCTGAAGACAACATCGACCGTAACGCGCGCTTCGATGCCATTGTGGTCGGCGCGGGTTTCGCCGGTTTGTGCACCCTGCACCGGTTCCGGCAGATGGGTCTTTCGACCCGTATTTACGAGATGGGTACCGATGTTGGTGGTACCTGGTACTGGAATCGTTATCCCGGCGCGCGCTGTGACGCAGAGAGTCTTGCGTACTCCTTTTCCTTCAGTCCGGAACTCGAACAGGAGTGGGAATGGTCGGAGCGCTACGCACCGCAACCGGAGATTCTGAAGTACGCGATCCACGTCTCGGAGCGTTTTGATCTGCGCCGCGACATTCGATTCAACCGCAAGGTCAAAACCGCACATTTCAATCAGGGTATGGGTGTCTGGCGTGTGACCACTGCAGCAGGCGACAGCGCTGTAGCGCCGCTCCTGATCATGGCGACCGGCTGTCTTTCCAAACCGATGGTGCCTGCCATCCAAGGCGTCGACAGCTTCGCCGGCAAACGTTATCAGGCCAGCCTGTGGCCGCACGAGCCTGTGGCTTTCCACGGCGAGCGGGTGGGGATCATCGGTACCGGATCTTCGGCGGTCCAGGCCATTCCGGTGATCGCATCGACAGCAGAGCACCTCACGGTGTTCCAGCGCACCCCAAACTTCAGTGTGCCCGCCGTGAACGGGCCGCTTGATCCCGGGTTTGTTGACGCGTTCAAGGAGAATTACCGCGACCATCGCGACTTCCACAAACGCGGGCTGACGTCGGGTTTTGGTGATCTCGAAATAAAACCACGGGAGCGCACCCCGGCGGCCATGACCGCAGCGGAGCTGAGTGATGAAGCGTTAGCCGCCGCTTGTGAGCAATACTGGCAAACCGGCGGTGCCCGTTTCATGGGTGTGGTGGGCGACGCACTGATCAATAAAGACGCCAACCAGAGAGTGGCGGAGTTCATTCACCGCAAGATCCGCGCGACGGTGAAAGATCCACAGACTGCAGAGGACCTTTGCCCGACCTCCCACCCGGTCGGCACCAAGCGCATCTGCGTGGATATTGGTTATTACGAGACGTTCAACCAGCTGCACGTGCGACTGGTGAACATCAATCGGTCACCCATCGAACGTATCACCGCCAAAGGCGTGCAACTGCGTGGCGAACATGTCGAACTGGATACGCTGATTCTCGCCACCGGTTTTGATGCCATGACCGGTGCGCTCAATGACATCGACATCCGTGGAACCAATGGCCAGCAGCTCAAAGAAAAGTGGGCGGAAGGACCGCGAACCTATCTCGGGCTGATGATTGCCGGCTTTCCGAATCTCTTCACCATCACAGGGCCCGGCAGCCCTTCTGTGCTCTCCAATATGCTGGTGTCCATCGAACAACACGTGGACTTCATCTGCAGTTGCCTGCAGCACATGAGCCGGAAGGGTTTCAAGCAGGTGCAAACCGGGCTTGATCATGAGGACGCGTGGGTAGCCCACGTGAACGAAGTAGCGCACGCAACGCTCTTTCCGAAGGCGGGCTCGTGGTACATGGGTGCCAACATTCCTGGTAAGCCGCGGGTGTTCATGCCTTATGCGGGTGGTGTGGGCCCGTATCGTGAGCTTTGTGACAGCGTCGCGAAGGACAACTGGCGGGGATTCGTTTTTTCCTAAGCGCCAGGCCGTCGTGACTGTTCAGTGCACGACGTGAGGTAGCCCGGAACGCAGCTAGGCGAGCATTCCACTACTCGCATTGGCGATGCGGTTGATGCCGTTACTGCGCAGGATCGAGAGCGCCATCGCCGAGCGTCGCCCCGATTGGCACAACGTAATCACAGGTTTGTCCTGTGGGATTTCCTGCCAACGATCCCGCAGTTCATCGAGGGGAATCAGCAGCGCCGTGCTGACGTGCCCGAGATTGCCGGTGAATTCTTTTGCCAAGCGCACATCCACGAGGGTGACGTCATCGAGGTGGCGGGCGACCCATTCTATTTCCACTTCAGGAACACCCGCAAAGGATGTGACCACCGGTGCCCATTCGGGTTCCGGAGCACTGGCGTCAAAAGTCGGTTTGCCTGCATGCAGGTTTGCGGGCACCGCGATGTCGAGCAATTTTGGGTGCGGCAGGCCGAGGCTCTTCATGTAACCGACGAAGTCCTCTTCACGCGCGTCAGCCCCGATGCGTGGGTTGAATCGTCTCTCTTCGCTGACGGTTGAGACCGTTCGACCGCTGTAGTCGTGCCCGGGGTAGAGCAGACACTCATCAGGCATTGAAAAGATCTGTTCACGAATGCACTGCCAAATGACGTGGACGTCACCGCCCTGAAAATCGGTGCGACCGGCGGCGCGGATCAGCAGGCAATCGCTGGTGAAAGCGAGCTGATGATCGCGGGCCACGAGAGTAATGCAGCCGGAGGTGTGACCCCGCGTCGCACGCACCTCCAGACCGCACGCGCCGAACGTGATCACGTCACCGTGGTGCAGCGTTTCATCGGCCTCAACGACCTTGCAGGCAGCGGCGATGGCGATGCGTGCGCCCGGTGCCTGCTTCAAACGCCAGGCTGCCGTGACGCGGTCGGCGTGGACATGAGTGTCCAGCACATACTTGAGCCGCAGACCCAGTTCGTTCAGCAGTGCCGAGTCGCGGGTGAACTGTTCATAGACCGGGTCGATAATAACCGCGTCGGCGGAGGTCTCGCAGCCGAGGATGTAGGTGTACGTCGATGAGGCCGCATCGTAGAGTTGCCGGAAAATCATGCTTGAGCCTTGGCGAGAGCGCTGGTTGGATACGGGCTGGAGTTTGCGCTTTGCACTGTGGACTTTCGAATGGAAAAAACAGATGAGTGATTCCCGGGGTATTCGCACCCGAACCGTTGATGCCAACGGGCTGCATTTCGAAGTGGATGAGTGTGGTGAAGGGGACCGGTTGGCGCTCTGCCTGCACGGTTTTCCGGAGCACAGCCATTCCTGGCGGTTTCAGCTGTCGATGCTGGCGTCACTGGGCTACCGCGCCTGGGCGCCGAACTTGCGGGGTTATGGCAATTCATCGCGCCCACATGGCACGGATGCCTACAGCATCGAAAACCTGATGGCTGACGTGGCAGGGCTCATCGATGCGTCGGGCTGTCGCGAGACCATTCTGCTCGCCCATGACTGGGGCGCGGTGATTGCCTGGTACTTCGCCATGCGGGCACCGCGAAAAATTGAACGTCTGGTCATCTGCAACGTGCCACACCCTGGACCATCGGTCGGGCGGAAGATCTCGCGGGATCAGCTCAAGAAATCCTGGTACATCTTTTTCTTCCAGATTCCGTGGTTGCCAGAAAAGCTGCTGGGCCGGGATGGTGCCAAGCCCATCGGCGAGATGATGCGGGCGAGTGCCGTCGACAAGACCCATTTTGATGCCGAGGCGTGTGAGGTGTACCGCCACAACGCCGCACAACCCGGCGCGCTCACGGCAATGATCAACTACTATCGAGCGCTGGTGCTGGGTGGTGGCATGGCGCGCCAGAAGGCACTCGGTTATCCGGTCATCGAGACCAAGACACTGATGGTCTGGGGCGAAGATGATGTGGCGCTCACCAAGGAAACCACCTACGGCACCGAGAATTTTGTCCGCGACTTCACGATCCGCTATCTGCCACGGGTTTCGCACTGGGTGCAGCAGGAACAGCCGGAGATCGTCAATGCGATGATCCGGGCATTTCTGCAGGATGAACCGGTGCCGGAACTTAAGTGGGAAGCCAGGCTTACTCTGCCTGGCTGATTCTCATCCCGATCAGCTAACCGGCGAGTACTTTCACGTCCGCTTGCTCGTGATACCGTTTCGGGATCGGCAACCGGAACACACGCGCGCAATTGAGGCCGAGAATCTTCGCCCGCTCGCCGTCGGTGAGCTTGTTCATCGTGCGTTCGACGGCGGCGGCGGAATGCGGCCAGGTGCCTTCGTGGTGCGGAAAGTCATTGGCCCACATGAAGTTGTTGATGAGCCCGTGTTCGCGAGCGAGATCCAGTCCGGGCGGATCTTCTTGGAAACTCGCGAAGCCGTTCTGCCGGAAGTAGTCACTCGGCAGGTGTTGCAGTTTCGGCCGCACCCACATGTGGTGTTTCTTGTAAGCCTCATCCATTGCGGTGAGCGCCCAGGCCACCCAACCGATCCCCGCTTCGATGCTGCCGAAGATGATCTTCGGAAAGCGGTCGAGTACACCGGATGCGCACAAGTTGGCGATGGGTTCCATCGTCGGCGCAAGGGAATGCACGGCATAGTTGATGACCGCACCACCGTTGCCGCGTGAGGTACGCGGATCGCGACCGGTTGAGACGTGGAAGGTGATCGGCAGATCGACATCCTCGATGCAGGCCCAGAGTGGATCGAATTCGGGCAGGTTGTAGTTCGGGGCTTCGTGATCCGGTGGACCCCACACCGGTTTGCAAGGTAAAGAGAGACCTTTGAAGCCGAGCTTCGCGCAGCGCTGGATTTCCGCGATGGTGCCGTCCAGATCCCCAGGTGCCACACAGGCCATGGGTGCAAGGCGGTCATTGAAGTCGGCGAAGGTATCCCAGGCCCATTCGTTGTAAGCGCGGCACATGGCGAGGGAAAACGAAGCGTCCGGTGTTGCCCAGATCGTCAGGCCCCGATTGGGAAAGAGGATCTCCGCATCCACGCCGTCTTTGGCGAGATCATCAATCCGCGCCTGTGGTGTTTTGCCGGACTGGTTACGCAACAGATCTTCACCTTCAAAGGGGATATTGCGAATGCGCAGCGGCCGAAACCCTTCGGTCTTCTGCATCGGATTGCCCGAGGCGTCGAGCACGATTCCAGGGAGGCGGTCATGGAACTTCTTGTCCATGCGCTCGAGCCACAGATTTGAAGGCTCTTGAACATGCCCGTCGGCGGAGGCCATGAAGTACTTGTTCGGATCCGAGGCTCTCGCCGTCCGGGTCCAGCCGGTGATGCCCGGTGTGTTGATTCTCCAGGCGTTGGCGGTATCGCTGATGGCTTCGCTCATCCCCATCCTCCAGCAGTTGATGACAAGAACATAATCCCTTCAGCGGTGAATTTCGACTGTCTGCCGCATGCAGTTACACTCACTCGCCAAACCTTCTGGAAGAGATCATGGGCAAACTGGACGGACGTATCGCCGCCATAACGGGTGGAACCGCAGGCATCGGGCTTGGCATCGCTGAAGCGTTTCTCGCCGAAGGGGCTTCTGTGACGCTGATGGCTCGAAACCCGGCGAAAGGCGAGAAGACGGTGGCGGCACTCAATGCCGGAAACCGGGCGAAGTTCGTTGCCGGTGATGCGATGGTGCAGGCGGACGTGGAAGGGTTCGTGCATGCCACGATCAAGACCTTCGGCCGCGTGGACATTCTGGTGAACAACGCCGGTGGTGCTTCCGATCTCAAACCGCTCATGGAACTTTCTGATGAAGCGTTTGATGGCGCCATGAAGTGGAATGTCTATTCAACGTTCTGGGCGACCCGTCTTGCGCTGCGCGACATGGCGCCACGCCGGTGGGGGCGGGTGATCAACATCTCTTCCGTCGAGGGCAAGATCGGCAAGGTAGCGTTCTCGGCGTACACCGCTGCCAAACATGCGATCAACGGCCTGACCAAATCGGTCTCGCGCGAAACGGGACCCCTCGGGATCACCGTCAATGCGATTTGTCCCGGCCTCGTGATCACCGACATCGTCAAGGACAACGGCCCGGCGACGGCGGCGGCGATGGGGCTCACCTTTGATGAGATGGTTGCACTCTTCTCGAAGGAATCAGCACTGCAGCGGCCAAACACGGTGGAAGAAATTGCCGCAATGGCGGTGCTGCTCGCATCGGACGCCGGTGGTGGCATTACCGGCGCAACACTCAGTGTGGATGGCGGGACAGCACCCTACTGATCGCGTTGTCGCTCTCGATCACGTTCAGGCAGTCGCAGGTTCCGGTGGCGTCAGGGGCTGTCCTGCTTCGTCGGGTTTGTGCACCGACGCCAGTGCCATGTATACGCTCGGCAGGATGAAGAGCGTAAACAGCGTACCGAGCAACATGCCGGCGACGAGGATGATGCCGATGGAGTTGCGCGCTTCCGCACCCGGACCACTCACCAGCACCAGCGGGAAGTGACCCATCACCGTGGCACCGGTGGTCATCAGCACCGGTCGCAGGCGTGTCGATGCAGACTCTTTGATGGCTTCGAGTTTGGCGAGACCCTTCTCCTGCAGCTGGCGCGCAAACTCGACGATCAGGATCGCGTTCTTGGCGATCAGCCCCACCAAGGTGATGAATCCCACCTGTGAATAGATGTTGATCGTTGTCCAACCGAAGTATGTGAAGAGCAGGGCGCCGGAAATCGCCAGCGGTGCGGAACCCAGCAGCACAACGAGTGGATCGCGAAAGCTGTTGAACTGTACGGCGAGTGCAAAAAACACGAAGGCAAGAGAGAGGCCGAGCACACCCAGGAGCGTATTGCCCTCCTGGCGCAGCTGGCGGGATTCTCCGGCGTAATCGATGGTGTAGCCGTCTGGCAGGACTTCGGCAGCCGCTTCTTCCAGCGCCGATAGCGCCTGTTCCTTGGTGCGCCCCGGAATCACGCCACCAAAAATACGCAAGGCGTTGTTCTGCCGGAATTTGCCTAGCACGCGCGGACCTGTTTCGGATTTCAGCGTCGCGAGTGCGGCCAGAGGAACCAGATCGCCGGCCGGCGTGCGGATCTGCAGCTGCAGGAGCTGTTCCGGATTCAGCCGGTTCTGATCCTTCACCATGGGGATGACCCGGTAGGCCTTGCCGTTCATGTCGAAGCGGTTGACGAAGTTGCCGGAGAGAAAGACGCCGAGCTGACGGCTGACTTCCGCGAGGTCCATGCCGAGATCTGCAATCCGCTCACGGTCGAGTTCAAAACGTGCCTGCGGCAGATCGATGCGCAGATCCGTATCGGTGAACATGAAGTTGCCAGATTGCATGGCTGCGGCCATGAGTTTATTCGCATAAGGCAACATGGTCTCGACCGGTTCCACGGACATCACCACAAGCTCCACGTCGAATCGTCCTGCGGTGGGCAAGGCCGAGGGCAGTATGGGCCTTGCGGTCACGCCATGGATCTGTGACAGCTTCGCAAACGCAATCGGCATCATGTCGTCGATGGGCACGGTGCGCACGCCATAGTCATCGAACATCATGCCGCCGAAGGCGCCGGAGCTGAACAGCACCTGCCACATCAATGTGGAGTTCGGCAGTTCCTTCATGGCGGCTACCACGTCATACATGTAACGCTCGGTGTATTCGAGCGAGGCTTCAGGTGGTGCGGTTACGGCGACGTGGATCGAACTTTGATCTTCGCGCGGAGCGAGTTCCGCGGGTGACAACAGAAAGAACGGAATCGCGAGCAACGAAACGAAAATCGCTACGAAGAGCACCTGCGCATTACGTTCGAGCAGGCGATCCAGCAGCGATCGGTAGAAGGATTGCAGTGCCGCGAAGCCGCGGTTTACGCCGCGAGTGAAGCGGGTTTCATCCGCTACGACCCACGCGCTCATGATCGGCGACAGGGTCAGCGCCAGAACGCCCGAGATCAGCACCGCCACCGCGAGGGTGAACGCGAACTCCTTGAAGAGTACACCGGTAAGGCCGGAGAGAAAGCCGATCGGTGCGTAGACTGCCGAGAGCGTCAGTGTCATGGCAATGATCGGTGCAAAGAGCTGCCGGGAACTTGCGAGTGCTGCTTGTGTCCGGCTCATACCTTCCCGCATGTACCGGGCCACGTTTTCAACGACGACGATGGCATCGTCAACGACGAGACCCACCGCCAGCACGATGGCCAGCACCGTCAACAGATTGAGTGAAAACCCCATCAGCAACATGGCGGCAACCGCGCCGAGCAGAGAGATCGGGATGGTGATCAGGGGTACCAGTGCGGTACGCAGGGAACCCATGAAGGCGATGACCACCGCACCCACTAAAAGCACCGTCTCGGCGAGCGTGATGAATATCTCTTTCAGCGCTGCCCGCATGTAGAGCGTCACGTCGTGACCAATCTCGATATGCAAGCCATCCGGCAGACGGCTGCTGATGTCACCGAGCAGGACGTAAAGCTCGTCGGCGATGTTGATCTCGTTTGCACCCGGAAGCGGCCAGATGGCGATGAATACCGCGGATTCCTGGGTGATCCGCGCGGTATCCCGGACTTCAACCCCTGACAGCTCCACTTCGGCGACATCGGCTATACGGATGAGGGCATCGTCGGTCCTGCGGATAACGATGCGCGAGAATTCCTCAGTGTCCTGCAGCGTTGAATCCACCAGCAGGTTGACGCGCCGATCGGTGTTCTCGCTGGAACCGACGGTACCGATGACGTTGTTGCGGCTGAGGGCGCGTTCGATGTCCGTAGTACTGACGTTGTAGGCCGCCATGCGGTCCGGATCTAGCCAGATGCGCATCGCCGGATCGCGACCACCTTCGAGGGTGACTTCCTGCACGCCGGGGATGGCCGCGATCAGCGGGTTCACGCGGCGGGTGAGGTAGTCCGTCACCAGGGCGCGGTCCATGCCTTCACGCAGAGGGACATCCAGATACCAGCCTGCCTGAGGGCGGTCTGCGCGACGCACCTGGACGGCGGGATCTTCGGCACCGGCGGGCAGCTCGAAGCGGATCTGCGAAAGACGAGTAGTGAGTTCGGCGAGTGCATCTGTGGCTTTTTCGCCGAGCTCAAGCCACACCGTCACTGTGCTCATGCCAGCGGTCGTGTTGGAGTCGATATAGTCGATGCCGGGGATCGATGCGGTGGCACGTTCGATGGGTTCAGTAACAAAGCCCTGCACGGTACGCGCATCGGCACCGATGTACGGTGTGGTGATGACGAGGGAAGAACTCTCGATTTCCGGATACTGCAGGACAGGCATGTCCACCGCAGTACGCAGCCCGATCAGCACCAGCGCCAAGGACAACACGACAGCAATCACGGGGCGGCTGACAAAAATGTCCGTGATCCGCCGGGTATTGGCCGCGGCGGTTATTCCCTGTGGGCCTCTTGCCCTGGACGCGCCTACCGAGACACCGCTGTCGGATGCGGCGCTGGCCGGTGTGTCGTAGCGGTCCATGTCAGTGACCTACGAGCCGGTTGTCCGCGGCGGGATCACGTTCAACGATCTGTACCAATGACCCGTCATGCAACTTGAAAGCGCCACTCGCTGCAACCCGTTCGCCGGGTTTGAGACCGGATTCGATCACCAGATTGTCAGCGGAGTCAGGAACACCGTCGCTGGCGAGGCGAACACTTCGCCGTGAGGCCCGCAGCTTGCGACCGCCGTCTTCTTCGACATCGACCAGTACATACACGGATGCGCCAAGACTGTCGCGTCGCACCGCCGGGGCGGGGACGCTGACAAGCGATAACACGCCACCAACCGGTACCTGGACCTTGACGAGCATGCCGGGCAGCAGGGCAGGTGGTGGTGAAGACAGCTCCGCGCGCATGCGGAGGTTACGCGAGGTGGCCTGGACGGAAGGATCCTGGGCAAGCACGGGTGCTGTAAGGGGCGGTAGCTGCAGATCTTCGGCGATGATCACTACACCGGTGCCGAGTGTGATTTCGGCATGGGACTGGGGCAGCGCGAAGTCGACCCACAGAGTGTGGCCGCGACCAACGAGTGAAGCGATGAGTGAGCCGGCGGCGAGGTATTGACCGGGTTCAAGCTGATGGAGGCTGGCAACCCCGGAGAAGGGCGCCCGCAGGTTTTTCTTGTCTATGGTGGCGACCAGTGCCCGGGCCCGGGCGCTCGATGCCTCGTATTGCGCATTGGCCTGGTCACGTGCCTCCACCGATCCTGCCCCGACTTTCACCAGTCGCTCGGCTCGGGCGAGGGCCAGCCGTGCGATTTCTCGGGTGGCTTCGGCTTCGGCGAGTTGTGCACTCTCCTGGCTGGAATCGAGGGAGAGGAGTAGTTGCCCCTTGGTGACGGTCGAACCCGGCAGAAAACCGACTTTGGTGATGCGCCCCGGCAACTCGTTGCGCAGCTCCGCAGACTGGGTCGCGACTACGACACCGCTGACGGTGAGACCGGATTGCTGTTCGACGGCCTGCGCGGATACGGCTACCACAGCTTCCATGGGCTCCGGAAACGCCTTGGCCATCGCGATTGCTGCCTGGATCTGCTGGTACTTGTACCAGCCGAGCCCGACAGCGACGGCGAGACAGGCAAGGATGACGATGAACCAGCTGCGGAATCGCAAGACAGACAGCTCCCCCGGTTGAACGCCCTGGAAAACGGAATCGGGCTTTCCTTGAGCAGAGTGTAAACCCGTCTTTCAGCCAGGCGCAGTGCCGGACGTGGGATAATCCCGCCAGATGTTCCAAGTAGAGTTGAGATGACGTTCCTTCCTGGTCGTGGGGGCTGGCGGTGGTATGCGGCGGTACTCCTCTTTCTCATGGGTATTGCCGGGTTTCGCAGCGGAGTGGAACTGTCATCCGGGCTGAATCTCGCTGCGGAAGGTTGGCTCGCCCATGCCTACTACAGCCTATCGCTCTTCGTGGTCAGTGGGGTTGACCTCGGTACGCCTCAGTCCGGGTCATGGTGGGGCGTGTCGCTGCTCTGGATGGCGTACTTCGGCGCACCGGTGCTGACCGCATCGGCGGTGATCGAAGCGGTGCTGAGGGTTATCGCGCCGGAACGTTGGAAGCTGCGCCGGCTCAAGGATCATGTGGTGATTGTTGGTTCCGGTGATCTGACCACCAGCTATTTGCGGGTGCTGCGCCGACTCGATCCGGTGGTGCCGGTGGTTGTAGTTGACCGGCGATTCGATGCCGGGCGAGAGCGGGAATTGGTTGAAGGGTTTCGCGTGCTCGCGCTGGCCGGCGATGCATCGCGCGACTTTCTACTCAATCGGATGCAGGTGCGCCGCTGCAGGCGGGTGGTGCTGCTCGGTGATGATGATTTCGCCACCTTCGAGACCGCCGTGCGGGTCCTTGACCGATACCCGAAACTAACCGGTCGTGTAGTGTTGCACTGCCATAATCTCCGCTTCATGCGGTCCTTGAGTGAAAGCGAGGTGGCGAAAAAATGCGTAACGTTCAACGCCTACAACTTTGCAGCGGTAAACCTCGTCAGGAGCCATCTCCTTACGCACTTTGAAAGGACGCGAACGCGGGACGCGGTAATACTCGGTGGATTCGGCAGATTCGGGCAGACGGTACTCGAAGAACTTGAACAACATGCTCCAGGGGAACTTGAGTCCATCGTAGTGATCGATGTGGAGGCCGGGCGACGCATGGACGTCGTGCAGGAACAGAACCGGTTGCGTCTCGACCAGGCTCACCAGGTGTTTGAAGGGGACATCTCCCACCCTGAAGTATGGCGGCAGGTTCGCGAGCGCATCGATCTGAATCTGGGTGAACCGGTCATCATTCTCGGCACCGGCAATGCAGCCCAGAACCTGCGCACAGCATTGTGGCTCAAACGCAACTGGCCCAATTGTCTGGTGTTCACGCGCACCCATGACGCATCGGAGCTGACGCGTCACATGGCGAAAGAACAGAACATCCAAAGCCTCTCCATCACCGAGCTCCTGGAAGACAACCTGCCTGAAGCCTGGATCGCCTGAGATACCGCTTTTTGTGAAGCCGGTCGTGAAGCTGATCGTTGACAAGGCTCGGCACGGCGAGCAAAGTGCGCGCCCCCGATGCAAGACCCGCCTTCAAGGCGCCATGTATCCGGAAAAACCGACACTGATTTGTTCGATACCGGATTGGCTCCGGTGAAAACGCAGCAACAGAGCAGCAACAGAAATGAGCCGTCAGCCCTGGAATAGCCGCTATCAGTCCCGGATCGGCACCATCGACCTCCCGTCGATGGTGGTTGCATCCGTGTGCCTGATGGCGGACGTGCGCCTGACCCGGGAAGTACATACCCACAAAGGTCTGATTGCGACGCACAGCCGGGATGATGGAGGAGGAAGCGGCGGATAGTCCCCGCGAACCCCCGAAGACCCCGGCGTCCACAAGACCCCGGGGTTTTTTTTGGCTGTTTGGAGGACACCCGTTGGCTCATGGATCAGTGATCGATCAGCAACCACTACGAACAACACCAACAGGAACACCCACGGGAAAAAACTCGACTGACAAGGAGACAGAAATGGTTCGTTATATGCGCTTCAACGCCTGGCAGGGACTTCAAGGCAACATCTCCAAGTCCATGGTGCTCGCCTTTTTCCAGGTGTTTCTGGTGATCGTTCCGATTCTGGTTCCATTTTTTTTCAGGACCATGGACTCACCATGGAAGAGGTCTTTCTGACCCAGGCGTTCTTTGGCGCGATCATCGTCGCGATGGAAGTACCCAGTGGAGCGCTCGCAGACCGGTTTGGTCGCAAGCGCGCGCTGGTCCTGGGCGCGCTTTTCCTGGCACTTGGGCACATGAGCCTGCTATGGGTGAACGACCTCATCGGCTTTCTGGTGTTTGAAGGTTTGCTGGGTGTTGGCGTCAGCCTGATGTCAGGGACTGATCTGGCGCTCCTGTACGACACGGAAATCGAACTCGGGCGGGAGGGAGAGTCTCCCGCAGCCGTGGCAAATCTGTACTCGATGCATTCGTTGTCGGAAGCGATCGCCGCAGTGGGGTGCTCGCTGCTCATCTTGCATTCGATGGATATGGTGATCGTGGTGCAGGTGGTTGCCGGGTGCATTCCGCTGCTGGTGGCCCTGACGCTGAAAGAGCCGTCTATTCATCGGGCTGTCTCAGGGAAAGAGACCCTCGAACCGCTGCGCTTTCGCGAAGTGCTGGTACACCTCCTGCGCAATGGCGCAGTGATCCGCTGGACAGTCATCGCACTGTCATTGTGGAGCCTGACGACCTTTTTTGCTGTGTGGATCCTGCAGCAGTGGTGGTCAGAGACCGATGTGCCCCTCTGGGCGTTTGGTTATCTCAGGGCGGTGTACACGGCGATTGCGGGGCTTGCGGGCAGGTTCGCGTTGCGGATCGAACGCCGCCTCGGCATCGGCCTGCTTCTCGGCATCATCGGCCTGCTCCCGGTGATGGGGTACGTGGGACTTGCGGCGTCGGGACTGGTGATGGGGCTGATCGCCGCTGCGGGCTTCTTTATTGCGCGTGGGCCCGGTCTCGTAGTGCTCAGGGATGCGCTCAACCGCCTTACACCTTCACGGTTCCGGGCGACCGCCAATTCGATGGCGAGTTTCGGTTTTAGGGCAGCGTTTGTGATCGCCGGCCCTGTGGCCGGTGCATGGATTGACTATGCCGGAACGGCGTCGACGCTGTGGTTGCTCGCCGGCGTGGCGGCGATCATCTCGCTCGGTGTGTTGTTGCCGTTGTGGCTCGCCATCCGGCGCGCGATCACCGCGGGGGACGATCCGGAAGGGTCACCGTGCGCAGCATCTGCATCCTGATCCGGGGCGGGCTGAGTTCTCTCAGCCCGTTTTTCCGGCGGCCGTCAGCCCTGGCTTTCAGGTAACGCCAGAACCAGCAGCAGATTTCCCGGCATGTGGTTATAGATACCGTAACCCGAACTGATGATGACCAGACCATCCTGGACAACTGCTGCTGCGGCGCCACCCAGTGAACCACCGCGTGTGGTTTCGCCGGTGATGGTGTTGAATTCCGCAGTGGTATCGATCTTCAGGAGTTCACTGCCGTCCTTGCTGTCGTGGATGCGCAGTACACCGTCCATTGCGCCCGCCAGGACCACATCACCCGCGAGGGTGACAGCCTGGGAGATTCCAGGGTGGCAGAAGGCACGATCACCACACACGTCATTGGGGGCAGCGGCGTACCAGGCGATTTCTCCGGTAGCGATGTCGACGGCGTGCAAACCGGGTTTTGCTTCCGTGGTGTAAACGCGACCATCCGGCATATCGGTGATGGGTACGTAGACGTTGCGGTCATCCGCAGCCATACCGAAGTGCACACCACCCTGGATACCACCACGACCGACATCCCGTTGCCAGACTAGAACACCGGTGGCTGCATCGAGTGCATGTACGGCACCGGACTTCTGGCCGGCTAGCACCAGGTCTCGGCCATCAGCAGTGGTGACGAGCATGGTGCCGGCACCAAAGTCGAAATCAGGCCCACCTTCCGGTGGGCAGCTGTGATCATTCTCGGTATCGCAGGCAACGTTCCAGACATCGTTCGGGGTTGCCTGGAAGGTCCAGTTGACCTTGCCGGTGTCCATGTCGATTGCAAAGATCGCATCACTGGTGAGCGTTGCCGGTGACGACATGTTTTCGCCGGTGCCTATATAGAGCTGGTTGCGTTTGCCGTCGATGGTGGGGGCGTTCCAGACCGTGGCGCCAGAGGGGCCCCACATGTTGGTGCCAGCGCGGTTCTGGCTCTGGACCTTCGGTTTTTCCGGAATGGTGAAGGTCTGCCACAGAAGCTTGCCGTCAGCAGCGTCATAAGCCGCCACGGAACCGCTGGCTGTACAACACTCGTAGGCAGGGTCTGCCGCCAAGCTCACTTCCAGCGAAGACACCGGTACGAAGACCTTACCGTTGTAGATGGTAGGTGTGCCGGTGATGGTGGCGTTGGGGTGTTCATCTGTGCGTTGTCGCCACAGAAGCTTGCCGCTCGTCGCATCGACCGCATAGGCATAACCTAGCACATCACCGAAATAAATCCTTGGTTTGGCGTCGGCATCGCCGGCTTCCCAGTTGTCGACGGCAATGCCGGTACGTACTTCACCACCAGCGAGATACGCCCAGTGCTGACAACCGGTCAAAGGATCCAGCGCATAGACATTGCCATTGTGGCTGCCGACAAAAAGCACACCGCCGGCGAGTGTTGGCTGTGAACGGGCGCGGTTGGCGCCGGGGAACTTCAGTGACCATAGGGGCTTGAGGGATGCGGCGTTACTGGCGTCGATGCCACCGTCGGCTTTGCTGATGCGGCGGTTATTGCGTTCACCCATGCCGTTGCCGCGCTGTTTCGGCGGCTTGTTGACGTCGATAGTGAGCGGAGCAGGGCAGGCGGGCAGGGTTGAACTGTCCGCGGTGCCGAAGGTGCTGCCGGCGAGGTACTCGGATACCTGACGGCGCTCTTCAGTGGAGAGTGCTGCCGCGTTGACTTGCATGACACCGGTTTCGAGCACCGCGAGAATCGCCTCAGGTGTCATCAAACCGATCATGTCCTTGTGTGGTGCTTTCATCACGGCACCGTTGTGGCACGAGGCGCAGGCGCGATCGTAAAGCCCTTTGCCGGGCATCGACTCCCGTGCTGCGCGGGCGGCGTTGATCGCCCCCATACCATCGGGATTGACGGTACCAGCGGATGCGGCGTCAGTCGCTGCTGTTTCGGGGGCTTTTGATTCTGTTTGTGTTTCGCCGCAGCCGGAGAGTACGCCGGCTATCAGCAGGATCAGAGATACGTTAGTGAGCAGGTGAAGGTTCATCGTCAGTCTTCCGATACCAGGTGTCCGCTTCCGCCAACGCCCGCCGGTAGGCTGGCAGACATGCCGCCAGGCAGACGATGGCAACCGAATAGTTGATCACGGCAAGCAGGGATATGGACTTGCCGAGGGCGAGTTCACTTTCAAAGACGTAGTCGCTGAGCACCGCCGGCAACGACGGGGCGAACGTATAACTCAGGAAATTCACCGCCAGCAGGTAGAACGCGACCATCTGACCACGCAGTTCATTGGGCGCGATCGCCTGCAAGGTGGTCATCATCAATCCTGAAGGCATGGCCATGAGGAATGTCACGGGAATCAGAATCCAGATCGCGGCATGGGCTTCCGGCATCAGGGTGAACGCCGTTGCCGAAGGCAACAATCCCACGGAGGTCCACATAACGATGCGCAGCGTCGCATCAGGCGTGCCACCGGCAATCCAGCGACCAGCGATCCAGCCGGCAAACACGCTGCCGGTAATGCCGACCACCATGGCAATGGTGCCGTAGGTCAGGCCGATCTCCGTGCGTGTCCAGCCGTGGTTGCGCACGTAGTACTCCACCAGCCAGGAGAACAAGGAGAATCCCTGGGTGGAGAGGCCGAGATAGGCGGTGAACATGAGAAAGAAGAGCAGACCGCGCTTCTTTACGAAAGCCCAGACTTCGCGCGCCGGAACGGAGGAATCCGAATTTTGCAGTCGACCCTCACGTCGGGGTTCGCGGGTGGTCAGAACCAACAAGGCGACAAGCAGCCCTGGCATGCCAACGACGATGAAGACCATCTGCCATGAAAAGACCTCGCCAATCAGCGGCAGATGCACATTGGGTGCGGCTTCGAGGTAGTCGATCAGGGGTCCGCCAAGCATGTTCGCAAGGCCTTGACCGATAAAGGGTGCAGCAGACACGAAGCCGATCGCGATAGGCAACGAGGCCCGTGTGAAAAGATCCGCGAGGGACGAATTGGCTGCGGGGCCGAGTGTCGCTTCACCGATGCCGACACCCATGCGGGCCAGAAACAGCTGCCAATACTGGCTGGCGACACCACACAGGGAAGTCATCACACTCCAGCCGGCGATACCCCACACCATGAGGTTGCGGCGATTGGCTCTGTCGGCCAGGCGGCCCATTGGAATCGAGAGTGCGTTGTAGAAGAGGGTGAAAGCGAGCCCCATGATCAGCGAAACCTGGGTGTCGCTGATCCCACCGAGATCGCGTTTCACCGGCCCGATCATGACGTTGAGGATCTGGCGGTCGATGAAGGAAACGGTGGATGCAATCGTCAGGACGAAGACGACGTACCAGATATAACGGTTGGAGTAGCGCTGTTCGGTGAGCATCGGTGAAGAGTACGGGTTTTGGCCGTGCAAAGGGAAGGCTGATCGCCTCAGAAGGCGCGCACGGATTCGCCACGGCTGCGCCACGCGTGATCGATTCTGTTTATGATGGCCACAGTGCGAGGAGGCAGAGATGGGCAGCAAAACGGTTCACGTCCGCAAGCGTGGTTATGACGTCCTGCGGGATCCATTGATCAACAAGAGCACCGCGTTCACGGCGGCTGAACGGACGGCACTCGGATTGACCGGCCTCCTGCCTTCTGTCATCAACAGCGTAAGCCAACAGGCTCGGCGGGCGCTCGCCGGCATTCGCGGGAACCCGAGCGCGCTACAGAAATACGTCGCACTCGCGGCGTTGCAGGATCGCAACGAATACCTCTTCTATCACGTACTCGCGGAAAACCTCGCTGAGCTGATGCCCATTGTCTATACGCCGACGGTGGGACTAGCGACGCAGAATTTCAGCCAGGTGTTCCAGCGGGGCAGGGGCGTGTGGATTACTCCAGATTGCCGCGGCCGGATCGCCGAGGTGCTGGCCAATGCGTCCGTGGATCGAAACATCGAATTGATCGTCGCTACCGACAATGAGTCGATTCTCGGCATTGGTGATCAGGGCGCGGGGGGCATGGCAATCTCCATCGGCAAACTCGCCCTCTATGTCGTTGGTGCGGGAATTGATCCCGCAGCCACGCTGCCGGTGAGCCTCGATGTGGGCACCGACAACAAGTTTCTGTTGGATGACCCGATGTACATTGGCTGGCGTCAGTCCCGTTTGCGCGGTGCTGCCTATGAAGAACTCGTGGATGAGTTTGTTGAGGCCGTCGCATCTGAATTCCCCGGTGTGCTGCTGCAGTGGGAAGACTTTCGCAAGGACAACGCCCAGAACCTGCTGGCGCGGCATCGGCAGCGGGTATTGTCATTCAACGACGACATTCAGGGCACAGGAGCCGTTGCGCTCGCAGGGATCAACTCCGCATTGCGCATTCTCGGACAATCGCTCACGGAACAACGGGTGCTGATCTACGGCGCGGGTGCGGCGGGTCTGGGTATCGCCCGCCAGATCAAGGCGGGCCTTGCGCTGCACGACATCGACGATCAGACGAGCAAACGTCATCTTGCGGTGATGGACAGTCGTGGCCTTCTCATCGATGACAAGCCTTTCGATGACACTTACAAGACTGAATTGGCCTGGCCTTCAGCACTTGCAGTGGAACGTGGTTTGTCGGGTGGTGCAGGCAAGAACCTCGTCAGCGTCATCGATGGTTTCAAGCCAACAGTACTCATCGGTGCCTCGGGTCAACCACGTTCATTTACGGAAGAGGTTATCGGTGCGCTGTGCCGCCATACGCCGCGCCCGGTGGTCATGCCGTTTTCCAATCCCACTGATAACGCTGAGGCGATCCCTGCCGATGTACTGCGCTGGACGCAAGGCAAGGCCCTGGTGGCGACGGGGAGCCCATTTGCACCGGTTGAAATCAATGGCCGCAAGATCTCAGTGGGTCAAGGTAACAATGTCTTCATCTTTCCTGGGCTTGGTCTGGGTGCGCTCGCTACCCAGAGCCGCAGCATTACCGATGCCATGGTGGCAGTGGCTGCTGAAGCACTGGCGCATACTGTCACGGCGGATGAGCTTGCTTCGGGATCACTGTATCCCGATGTGTCTCGACTCAACGCGGTCAGCCAGATCGTAGCCCGGGCCGTCGCACGGCAGGCGCATCAGGATGGGGTGGCGATGCGCAGTCTCAATGAAGCCATTGCATCCATCGAAGGTGAACGGTGGTCGTCAGAGTATCGGACCTGTGTGGCGGTATGACGCCGCCACGTGGATTTGATTACACCGTTCAGTGATAAACGGCGTCGCCGTCCTGGCGATGCTGCGTGGTATCAACGCCTGATTGCTCGAAAGCCTGGTCAATGGCTTCCTTGATGCACAACGCACAACACCCTTCATTGACGAGATCCTCGGCGAGAAAGCCCATCAGGTCATAGAGGGTATAGCTGCCCTCACACTGTTCATCGAAGCGGAAAAGAATGTCTTTCACGGTCTGCAGCACCGTTTCTAGGCGCGTGTCGTCGGCGAGCTGTTTCACTTCTTCATCTTGCATCGCGGTTTCTGCCTTGCCGGGTCCGGTTGGTTCTCCAAACCATTGCTCCGTTCGACGAGCGTCGGGGGAGAGGTCTGGAAAAGAGCTTTGGAAAAGAGGTGTAGAAAATGGTCTGGGTGATTTGCCCGGCATTCTAGCGTGAACCTACTTACGTTCGCCCGCACAGATTCCCCGGGTAAGCCCGGGCCGGTGCCCGTACAAAGTACAAAGAGGCAGCTGTTCACGGACCAGGCTATTTGTACTTCGCACAATGCGAGCCGAACTCAAACAAGTTGGGCGGAGGTCAACCCGTGCTGGTGTTGATGGGCTGCTCAAGAAGCTCGCGCACTCCCTCACCCAGAACGTTCCCGATCCGATGCAGTCCTTTGTTCATATCGTTACGGATACCGCGCCTGAACTGAGTCATCCAGAACCCGCCTTCCCCCATGGACCGACCATGGCAGGCTTTGCCCTACCAAGCTTTGTTATGCGGATCTTTCGCCGCGCCTGAATTGAGCCGCGCTCCGCGAGCGCGCTTCAACGAACTCAGGCGACGCAAACTGACGCTGCCCGACTTCAGCACCCTGTTTGCGCTGGTAATTCTGATTGGAGGTGGGTTTGGCACGGCAAACAGTGTGCTGGCTGAACGCGAGAATGAGCTGGAGGCGCTGCGAGAGCAGAACGCGCTTTTCATGCAGCGCTGCGCGCAACGGGAGAAGCTGCAGCAACAGGAAAGCAGGCTGGAATCGGATTTGCGGTTGTTGTCGAGCCTCCAATCAGGCGTTTCGCCGCTGACGATGTTGGCGACGCTGGAAACCGCCGCCAAGCTTTGCGATTTGCGTTTCGAGAGCTGGTCGTTCGTTCGGGGATTCGTACCGGGGCGGACAAAGATCTCAGGCTGCTTACCCATTACGCAGTATCGATGGCTGATGCGAGTTTCCCGTAATACTGGGAGAGCGTTGCCCACGTGGAGTTCGAAGGGCACGCTAAGGATCAAGCGGCGCTGTCCGCCTTTGTCCAGCGACTATTTGCAGAAGCCGACATCGAGAAGATTCGCGTCCGGCATTCGAGCCCGATTGAAACCGGCATCGAGTTCCTACTGGCCATTGTGGTGGTGATGGCAGAAGAATCCGCATGATCGGTTCTTCCCCGCTGAAGATCGCTCCACGCGAACTCATGCTGGCGTTATGGTCGGTTGTGTTTCTGCTCCTGGTCGTCTTGGCCGTGTTTGTCGGCAAGCCACTGTACGCCCGATTCGCAGTGACCAATGCTGAGCTGGCTGGATTGCGGGACTTGGCAGACACATCGACGAGTTTCGGATTGGCACCCCTCGAGCAGGACGTGGAAACGCTACGTACGTTGCTCGAAGGCGATCGCAAGAACCTCTCGGCACAAGAACTCGAGTCGTACATGGTGGCCGCGATCGAGGCTGCGGCGATGCCGCTGAGTGTCCCAGATCGTGTATCGCGAACAAATGCGGTCAAGGTGACAGCACGGTTTGTTCCTGTTTGATGCGTGCATGGGCGGGTGTGTGACAAGGACGCCGACGCGGTGCGTTCTGATTTCAGACCTGTGGTGTTATTTCTCGCCGAACTCACCTTAATGACCTGGTGGCGACAGATCTTTTCTGATTCGCCACGAAGACTTGGGCGCTCCTTGAAGATCGGGTGCAGATCGGGGCCGCACCTTCGCAAGTGGCATCCGCCTCCGGGTCCTGTGGTAATGTCCGTACGCGTGAATACTTCTGCTATCGACTCCACGGATGAACACCCGGATCCACTGGCGGCGCTGCGGCGCAGCGAGAAGTGGATCATGCGTAACGGTGTCGGCATACAGGTCATGGAAACCATGGCCGTAGGTGCATTCCTCACGGCACTCGCGGTGCAACTGGGCGCGTCGAATTTCACCATTGGTGCTCTCGCGGCCATTCCGCATCTGTCTCAACTCGCGCAGATTCCCGGCGTTTATGCGGTGGATCGACTTGCTGACCGCAAGCGCGTGTACATGTGGAGTGGTTGGGTCGCTCGGCCGATGTTCCTGGTCATCGCCGTTGCTGCCTGGCTCTTGCCGCCCGATACGGCACTTGGGGTGATCCTCGCCGCATTTGCGATTCGCTACATTGCCGGTGCGTTCCTGCAGGTGTCCTGGAGTTCCTGGATGCGGGATCTGGTGCCTGACTCGGAGATGGGTCGTCTCTTTGGCAAACGCCAGCAACGCATGATCGGTATCGGCATTGCACTCAGTCTGGTCGGCGCGGGCTTCATTGATCTGTGGCGATTGTATGTACCGCAGCCTGTGACCATCGCCTACGGGATCGTCTACACGCTCGCTTTCATCGGCGGCGCCTATGCTGTCATCTGCGCACGGCATATCTGGGAGCCGCCGATGCAGCCGGTGGTGGGAGAGAGCCTCTTTGCCCGGCTGCGCGAGCCGTTCCGCCACGATAATTACAGGCGACTGATCCGGTTTCTCACCAGCTGGAACTTCGCCATCAATCTGGCGGCGCCGTTTTTCACCGTGCACATGCTCAAGCAGCTCGAGATGGACCTCTTCTGGGTCATCGGCCTCGGCACGCTGTCGCAGATTGCCGCTTGGCTCACAGTGTCCCGCTGGGGGCGCATTGCCGATCATTTCAACAACAAGTCGGTTCTGCGGGTATGTGGTGGTGCCTTTGTGCTCGCGATCTTTGCCTGGACGTTTACCACCTTTCCGGACGTGCACGCAGGTACGGTACCGCTGCTGATTGTCATTCACATCATCGCCGGCATCGCCACCGCGGGAGTCAACCTTGCCTCGGGAAACATCGCGCTGAAGCTTGCACCAGTGGGCAATTCCACCGCCTATCTCGCTTCCAGTTCCATGGTGAATGCGATGGCGGGTGGGCTGGCTGCCCTCAGTGGTGGTGCATTTGCAGATCTGTTTGCCACCTGGGAACTGACTCTCACGCTCAACTGGCATGACACCAGCCAGAGTCTCGCCGTTGAAGCGCTGAGTTTTTCGCACTGGGACTTCTTCTTTTTCTTCGCCACCGTGATCGGTTTGTATGCCTTGCACAGGCTCGGTTACGTGAATGAAGAAGGGGATACGAAGAACAGTGTCGTGCTCGGGCTCATGATGCGGTCTGCGCGGCAGAGTCTGCGCAACCTCTCGACCATCGCCGGGCTGCGGGCAGGCTCAAGCTTTGATCTGGATGAACTCAAGGCTGATCGTCGGCGCCGCGGGTAGCCAGCAAGGCCGGTTCTCCGGAGTGAGGTATCAAGGAATTGCCCGGGCTCTGATTAGCGACATGAGGAAGCCCGTCTGCAGCCAATCCACGTAGGTCGAGAGCCTCGCTGCGAGATGGTCAACCAGGGGACTTTCTTCTTGCTGTGTGATGGGTGGGTTCAGTCGTTTCGGCCGGGGATCCGCAGGGCGGCGTCTTTACCGGCCAGCCAGCCGAAGGTGAGCGCGGGGCCTAGCGTCCCGCCGGCACCGCCATAGACCATGCCGGTGCTGCCTGCCATCACATTCCCTACGGCGTAGAGGCCGGGAATCACGCGTCCCGAAACGTGCATAACACGACCGTTCACATCGGTGCGCGGGCCGCCCTTGGTGCCGAGAGCACCCGCCACGAGTTGGACCGCGTGGAAGGGTGCCTGTGAACACGGGCCGAGCGTCGCAGCCGCGCCGGTACGCGTACGGTCGCCGTTAAATCCATCGTAGGCACTGACGCCACGATGAAAATCCGGATCCTGTCCTGAAACTGCGTAGCTATTGAACCGCTCAACTGTTCGGACCAATTGATCTGCAGGCACTTCAATCGCAGCTGCGAGTTCAATCAGATCAACCCCGCTGCGGATGAGTCCGCGCGCTTTGGCTGCGGCGGGACCAAAACCCGCCACCGGATACTCGCGCAAAAAACGGTCATCGAAAATCAGCCAGGCCGGGTTGTTTTCGAACGCGAAGCCGTTGGGATCAAAGGTATGAAATGCGCGACCGATGTCATTGTAGTTGGCGGCCTCGTTGGCGAATCGGCGACCTTTACGATTGACGATGAGGGAACCGGGTAACGTTCGTTCCATGAGGCAGAGCCGGTACATGGCCTTCCCCTGAAACGTATCGTCAGGGATGCGAATGGTGGGCATCCACCAGGCCTCGCTCATGTTGCCAAGCGCAGCACCGAGCGACATGGCCATCATGAGCCCATCCCCTTCGTTTTCCGGCACCGATGCAGGGCCGTCGAGGGGGCCACGCAGGAAACTGCGAACAAGCTCCGGATTCCATTCGAAGCCGCCGGTGGCGAGGATCACGCCGCGCCGAGCAGCGATGCGCCAGGGCTTGCCGTCACGTTCCGCAATCACTCCGGTGATCTGGCCCTCTTCCTGGATCAGCTCCCTGGCGCGCACGCCGGTGTGAACGGGAATGTTCCTGTCGAGACATCCGAGCAGCAATGCGCCAACCAGTGCATGACCGGTGCCGCGAATGTCCTGCTCGCGCCGCTCGGCGAGGATGTCGGCAGTCACGGCCTTCCGGCCCATTGACTCCAGCAGAGAAACGGGTACCACCGGAGCCTGCGGATGCAGGTCAGTTTGGCGGCCGCCGATGCGTGCCGCCCATTCCCCCAGGCGATGGAAACTGAAGAGGGCTGGGTCGAGTGATCGTCCGCCCTCCGGTTTGCCGCCCGGATTTTCGGGGTGATAGTCGGGATAACCTTCGGCGACAGTGAAACGCGCGGGGGAGTGGGTTTCAAGCCATCGGATCATGTCGGGGGCGTTATCAACGAAGGCTGCAGCCAGGGACATGTCCATCACACCGAGGGACAGTGATTCGAGATAGGCAAGAGCCTCTTCGCGCGAATCCGGGACACCGAGTGCCGCCATATGCGGATTGTTGGGCACCCAGAGGATGCCGCCGCTGATAGCCGTGGTGCCACCAATGCGATGCGCTTTTTCAAGGACCAGGACCTCGGCACCTGATTCGTGGGCACGAAGCGCAGCCGTCAGACCGGAACCGCCGGAGCCAAGCACCAGGACATCGGTCTGGACGTCGAACGAGGTGGTCATGGCTCAGTCGCTCTCAAGTTGGCGCAACCGCGCGATCGGTGCCAGCAGCAATGGGTGAGGTGCGTGGGCGACTTCAAGGTTCTTACCGGTGTAGTCGAACCGGTGTAGCACATGGCGCATGGCTTCACAGCGGGCCCGCATCTGATCTTCTGCTTTTACGATGATCCAGGGGGCTTCCGGTGTGTCGGTTTTTTCAAAGGTCGCCTCTTTGGCGACCGTGTAATCATCCCAGCGTTCCTGGGCGAGTTTGTCGATTGGCGAGAGCTTCCACTGCTTCAGTGGATTGACCGCCCGTTCACGCATGCGCAGGGCCTGTTCCTCCCGGCTCACCGAAAGGTAGAACTTCACGATGTGGATGCCGCTGCGTACCAGCATCTGTTCAACCAATGGCGCCTCACGTACGAACTCTTCGTACTCGGTTTCTGTACAGAAGCCCATGACGCGCTCAACACCTGCCCGGTTGTACCAGGAGCGGTCAAAAAAAACGATTTCGCCAGATGTCGGCAGATGATCGATGTACCGTTGAAAGTACCACTGTCCCTGCTCTTCGATGGTCGGTTTGGCGAGTGCGACGACACGGGCACCACGGGGATTCATGTACTCCATGAACCGTTTGATAGTGCTGCCCTTACCGGCGGCGTCGCGACCTTCGAAGATGACCACGACCTTCTGGCTGGTTTCTTTCACCCAGTTCTGGAGTTTGACTAGCTCGATCTGCAGCAGGCGTTTTTCCGTGTAGTACGCTTTGATCGACATGCGTTCGGCGAACGGATAGGCGTTGTCGCGGAAATAACGACGAATGAGTTCTCGCGAGATCGCTTCACCTTCCTGGTGCGGACGCGGGTTGAACAGGGGACCCGTATCCTCTTCGACCTCGAGTGAGTCGATGAGGTAGTCAGTCCATTCCCGGTTCATCCCTTCCTGGCTATTCATGGTCGACGTGTCCGTGTTCAGGCGTCGCCGGGATTGTCAGGTCAGTACCTGCTCTACATCAATACGTGTGGCTCAATTGGATGTGATGGGGAAACGCCTCTGCATCACGGCCTGCGCAGCAGGAACTTGATCGAATCACCGCGGTCCGTAAAACGTGAAGCCAACGACAACAGGCCTTTGCACCACGCCGGTGGCCAGGGTGCGCGGGTCTCGCGGTCACCTCTGCGGTCGGCGAGCCGTACACCGGTTGTCCAGATGCGTTCGACTTCGAACCCGGTGCGCTTGGCGAGTTCCCGGACGTTGTTTGGTGTGAAGAGCTGCACGTGATGCATGGGCTCCAGATAGCTCCAACCTGCACCGAGATAGTCGCGGGTGTAACTTTCCCAGTTGACCGTGGCTGCATAGAACACTCCGCCGGGTCGCAGGATGCGCAGTGCTTCTTTCACCGTCGACAGCGGATTTTCAACGTGTTCCATGACCGCGTTGGTGTAAACCACGTCGAAAGTCCCGGTCGCAAATGCGGCCTGCTCCACTGTCCCGGTGATCGCGTTGAGTCCGCGCTTCTCACGTGCCCAGGTGGAGGCGGTGCGGGAAATGTCGACGCCGGTGGCTTTCCAGCCGAGCTTTTCTGCCGCCACGAGGGTAGCGCCGGCATTGCAGCCGATTTCGAGGAAGGTGCCGGCTTGCCGAAACCGGGCGAAACGCCGCAAGGTACGCATGTTAATCGCGAGCCGGGCATCGATTTTGGCTGTGTATTTTTCGAGAGCCTGGTTGTAGGCGGCTTCGTTGACCTCTTCATAGCGGGAGGGGAGTGGCGAGGCAAAGATGGCCCCACAGTGCAGACACTCGCGGTAAGCGGTTGGACCATGCTGCAGCAGGAGCCGGTGGTTGTCGCTGCCGCAGATGGAGCAGGGGCGCTCAGTGAATTCAGGGACGGTGCTGTTCATATTGGGATGATAATCACTTGGGCGCGCAACTGCCCGCACTGCTATCAAGAGAAGGGAAGGCAAGGCGAGGCGAGGCTACAATGCCGCGTTCTCCAGCCCGGAAGTCCGTCGATTGCCCTCATTCGAACCTCTGCTCTGGTATGCGCGCCGTGGTCCCGGTCGGGGCCTTCGGCGCAGCGCATTTCGCAAGTTCTGCCGCCGACACTGGGGTGAGAGCAGAATTGTTCTGACCCGCGACGGGGTCCGGCTCGAAACGATACTCGGCGATTCGGTCGACAACGCCATCTGCGTTTATGGCGAATTTGAACCGGTGACGTCTGTTCTGTTCCGCATGCTCGCACCTCAGGTCAGTACACTGATTGATGTCGGCTGCAATATCGGTTACTTCTCGACGCTGTTTGCCAGTTGCAACCCGCAGGCGAAGGTCATCGCCATCGATGCCAATCCGCGGATGGTGGAGCGGGCGCGGTTTAACGTGGAGCTCAATCCCGGTATGCGGGTTGAGTTCCTTGCTGAAGGGCTTGCCGCAGAACCCGGTCGTTTGCTGCTGAAGGTTCCGTTGGCCCGTCACAGTTTGGCATCGTTTGCCTACGCGGCCGGTGCCGATAAGGCTGCAGCAATCGAATCCTTGGAGGTGCCGGTGACCACGCTTCACCGGGTGTTGTCGACACCTGATATCGGACAGGGGATCTTCGTCAAAATCGATACGGAAGGATTTGAGCATGCGGTGCTGAGTGGCCTGGATCCCGGCGACATTCAACGCATCGATGCGCTTCTGATCGAAGCGAATTTCAACAATCTCTCCCGCGCCGGTGTCACTCTGGAGAAACTTATCGGATTTGCGTGGTTGGATCAGTTCTGCTGGTTCGAGGTGGATGATGCCGCAGGGCGTCTACTCGCGACCGATCGCGCGAGCGTTGCCGCGCGATCCTCGATCAACACCAATCTGCTGTTCCTCCGGGAAGGCTATACAATTGATTCACTCAATGGTCAGCTGATCTGAACCTAGTGGGGTGACGGGGAGGCGGTGGAATCAGCGGTTCAGGCCTTGCGTAGATAGATGGCGTTACCCCACATGAGCATGCCCGATGCATTGTGCTTCGGTTTGTAGATGTCATGAAGCAGGAAGCCGCACGCCCGCAGCTCCGCATCGAGATCGGCAAACACCGCGCCACCTTCATACAGATTGTTGAACATGATCTCCGTGTAGACGAGACGGACAGTGGTCGTCAGCAGCTTGCGTGCGCCGCGCAGTGCGGCGAGTTCTCCACCCTGTATGTCAAGCTTGATCAATTCGATCTGTCGATCCGGGACGCGCAATGCCCAGGCATCGAGCGTAACGAGCGGTACTTCACGGCAGGCGATCACCTGGGCTTCGGTGGCATAACTCGCGGTAAGCGTAGAGTTCGGGTTAAGCAGTGAAGTTGTGCCGGGTGAGGCGGCGATGTTGAGGGTGGCTGTGCCTTCGTGATCACCGACAGCGAGGAACTGGGGGCAGAGCCGCGGGTCTTTTCGGCTGACGTCGGAGAGCCCGGTCTCATAATCCGGGTGGGGTTCAAACAGCCAGGTCTTTGCCGACGGAAACTGGCGTAACAGCCGTCCGGCAACACGGCCATAACTTGCACCCACATCGATCAAACCATGCACCTGGTCAGGCGGGAGGAGTTTTCCCATCGCGACGTAGGGATCATCCAGGGTTACAAGATTGGCGCTGTTCTGCAGCACCGTTCGGGCCAGGAATCGGCGGAGTGGTCCCATCAGTCGTGTCCTGTTGGCGCTGGAGTATCCCGACCGGTGATTGCCGCGAGCAAGGCATTGCGGGTGTTCACCAGATTGTTGTGCGTGATGATGTGGGCACGTCCGGCGATACCACACCGTTGTCGCTCGGTTGCATCGTCGATCAACCGCAGAAGAGATGCGGTCCATCCGCCTGTCTGCGCGACATCGAGGCCGTTCGCGGCGGTCACGATCTCGCAACCCGCACCAACGACGTTGCCAACGACGGGTACGCCACAGGCGAGGTACTGGATCGCCTTGATCGGTGACTTGCCTTTGGTGAACTCCCCATCATCGAGCGGTAACAGACCGATATCGAGTGACTGGATGAACCGCGCTTCGGTGCGTGCGGCAAAGGGTTGGTAGTAGAATGGCACCGTGAGATCAGGCTTTTCACCGGAGTAGATGGCGTACTCCACGTGCGGACGCGATCGCTGCACCTCGGCGAGTGCCGGCTCGATGGCCTTGAGGTAACGCAGATTGCCTGGCCGCCCGGCCCAACCGATACGAACCTTGCCATCAACCGGCCGAGGCATGGGCTGCCACTCGTCTGTATCCACCGCCATGGGAATGACCCGCACCGCCTGCGTCACGCGTCGTGCATAGTTCGCGAGGTATTCGCTCGAGGTCGTCACCACATCGGCGGCTTCGAACCACCAGTCGAGCCGTTTGCGCACCCGGTTGCCTACAAACGCACCGTAGGGTTTGCGGGCCCGGGTCCAGATCGCATCATCAAAGTCGAAGACGAGCCGCTTCGCCGCCTTGCGCAGGTGTGCTGAAGACCAGGCGGACAGGCGGCACTTCTGGTTGAAGAGCACATCGTATCGAAGAACCTGGCGCGCGCTGATGTTTTCACGATTGACATAGTCGAGCACGACTCCCTGGCATTCGAGCCAGCGCTGGTAGTTAACGACTCGAAAGCGGGTGCTGCCTTTATCGAGGTCGCGGCTGTGCATGACCAGAACCTTCACGACGCCATGTTCGCAACCTTTTCCGGGCGCTGCCAGAGCTCTTTGTATCTCTGATCAATTCGGTCCGGTGAATGGATCAGACCCTCCCTTTGCTATCATGCCGGCATTCTTCCACGGTCACTGCAGTGCCCGCCAAGCCGTTGAAACTCGCATTTTGCCTCTACAAATACTTTCCGCATGGCGGCATGCAGCGGGCGTTCATCCGTATTGCCAGGATTTGCCTCGACGCGGGTGCAGAAGTGACGGCCTTCGTTATCCACTGGCAGGGTGAGGTACCGGCCGGGCTCAGTGTTGAGAAGTTCGAAGCCACCGAGATATTCAACCACACGCGGTATGAGCGCTACCAGAACTGGCTCGGGAAGCGCCTCAAACGCCAACATTTTGACTGTGTGGTGGGTTTCAACAAGATGCCAGGGCTCGACGTGTATTACGCGGCGGATACCTGCTATCTCGAAAAAGCGCTGACGGCTCGCAGTGGACTCTATCGGAGTACGCCACGGTTTCGGCACTTTGCCGCCTGCGAGCGGGTGGTCTTCGAACCCGCGGCCAAGACCCGGATCCTGATGAGTTCTCCGAGCCAGATGGAGATCTTCAGGCGGCACTATGCGACGCCGCTTGAGCGTTTCCACCGCCTGCCCCCCGGGATCGCCCGTGACCGCATGGCCGGGGAAGACGCTCCCGAACGAAGGCGGCGCGGCAGGAGCAGTCTTGGCGTGCCTGACGATGCGTTTCTGGTGCTCCTGATCGGCTCCGGTTTTATCACCAAGGGGCTCGACCGGGCCCTCGATGCGGTAGGGGCGTTGCCGAAGGAGTTGCGAAACAAGACTCACCTGGTGGCCGTTGGGACAGATGATTCGGGCCGCTTCAGATCCCATGCCACCCGGCTCGGTATTGATGCGCGATTCCAGGTGTTATCCGGACGTGACGATATTCCTGACTTGCTTCAAGCCGGGGAGCTGCTGATTCATCCGGCCTATTTCGAAAATACCGGCAATGTATTGCTGGAGGCGATCGTCGCCGGATTACCGGTGTTGACCACGGATGTCTGCGGCTTCGCGCACTACGTTACCGATGCCGGTGCAGGGTGTATCGTCACCTCACCGTACCGGCAGATGGAACTCGACCAGGCGTTGGTACGCATGCTGACATCCCCTGAACGCGAGAGATGGCGCAAGAACGGCATCACGTTCGGGAGGACAGCAGACCTGTACAGCCTGCCGCAACGCGCCGCTGAAGTGATTCTCGAAACAGCCGGTAAGCGGACCTGAACGTGCCGACTACAAAGAGCGGGATCGAACTGCGTGACGATATCGCGAGGGCCTGGGCAGGGCAGGATCCTTTTTCTGCCGCGCTCAATCTTGAAGGAATCGCGGTTCGCGAAGTCGCGGAGCGGTCAACAATCCGTGCCGTCATCGGAGGCCGCGTCTACTACGTAAAGCGCCACTATGGAGTCGGTTGGACGGAGATCCTGAAAAACCTGCTTGTTCTGAAACGACCGGTAGTGGATGCCAGCAACGAATTCGAAGCGATCTCCGATCTCGCTGCTGCTGGACTGCACACACTAGACGTTGCCGGATTCGGTGTACGCGGGCGTAACCCGGCCACGCGCAAGTCCTTTCTGATCACATCGGAGCTGACCGGTATCCAGAGCCTTGAACAGGTGTGTCTGCGCTGGAAAGAAAGCCCACCTTCGGCGGTGGCGAAACGCAGGCTCATCGAACGGGTCGCCGCACTGGCTGCGGCCATGCACTCCGCAGGGTACGTGCACCAGGACTTCTACATCTGTCATCTTCTGTTGGCTCGATCGGAAGATACGCTTGAAACAAGAAGCCTGAGCGCGCCCATCTATATCGTGGATCTGCACCGTACGCAGCGATATCAGAGTATTCCCCGGCGTGCGCTAGTAAAGGATCTCGGATCGCTGCACTTTTCGGCGATGGACATCGGCCTGTCACGATGCGACCTGTTGCGCTTCCTCGCCGTGTACTTCGATGCACCGCTTAGAGAGGTGCTATATCGTCATGGACCGCTGCTGGCGGAATGTGACAGGAGAGCAAAGTCGCTGTATGCCAAGGCGCGGCGTAAGCACATATTGCCGCGACAGCTGGCGGGGATCGAACCTTGATAGTGTGATGCAAGTCACTGGGGTCTTTATCGTGAACAACAGGGTCCCAAGATGAAAAATGTGCGGGAAATTCGCGGACCTTGCGGCAGTTTGTAGGGAGAATGGTGGTTGACCGAGTGCTGCCCCAATGTGCCCGGCGAGAATCAAGACAGGATGTCCTACGTGTCGATGAATCGAACGCAGATCACCGCTGTTCTCATGCTGACGGCGAGATTCGCGCTCAGAATCGGCCTCTCCGGTTATCTTTCTTTACGTTTTTACGAGCGTTCTCTCCAAGCTCAATTCCCGGTTGAACCCTTCGTTCAAGGCAATCGGGCAGCCCGTACGGTCTTCATCGGTGATTCCCGGGTGGCGCAGTGGGCCGAGCATGATCGGCTGGATGGTTTATACGTGGGCTTCCCCGGGGCGACGGCGTCACAGATCACCGCCGCGGCGCGTGTGTTCAACTGGCCGACTGACATCGGCACCATCGTGATTCAGGCCGGCGTCAATGACATGCGGATTCTTGGCATGCGACCGGAACTTCGTGACTCACGTGTGGCGGCTACGCATGGTGATCTGGTCGCGCTGGTCGAGGCGTGCCTGAAGCATACCCGTGAAGTCATTCTGCTTCGCGTTCTGCCTGTTGGGGACCCGCAGCTGATTCGGATGATCGTCTGGTCGAACGCAAGCGCAGACGGTGTTGCGCAGTTGAACTGAGAGATCGAAGCAGCCGCTTGGACAGAATCCGTGACGGTGTTGAATGCGTAATCCGAGCTTGGCGCTTTCGGTGAAGGCATGTTTGCAGATTAATTGTACTTCACCGGGAAGGCGTACGAGGCGCTGAATTCGTTGTTGGCCGGGGTCCTCGGAGCGGAGGGCAACTAGCCACCATGTTGTTCAACAGTCTCGAATTCCTGCTCTTTTTTCCGACAGTCTTTGGTCTCTATTGGCTGCTGAAGGGCAAGATTCGCGCGCAGAACAATCTCATTCTCGTGGCCAGCTACTTTTTTACGGCTGGTGGGACATCCGTTTTCTTTTTCTGATCGCGCTCACCACTGCATTTGATTTCGGTGCCGCACTGTTGATCGAAAAGGGCAGGCTCACACTCAGGGAGCGTTCCCAGTCAGTCATCTATCTCGGGCTCGCCTTTGCGCTCTTCATCCTGCCGGAAATCGTGCAGACGGGCAGGGTCTCCGAGGCGGCGCTTGCCGCGCTCTTGGGGACACTCCTTGTTGGTGCCGTCCTGCTTGCCGCACCTTCGCTTCTGGAGAAGCTGTCGGACGAACGACGTCGAAGAATCGTGGTGGCATCGTCCGTCATCTTCAATCTGATCATTCTCGGCTTCTTCAAGTACTTCAACTTCTTCACCGATTCGTTCAGTGACCTGTAGCTGGCGGTGTTTGGTGTTCAGCCGTCGATGATCATGCTCAACATCATCTTGCCGGTGGGGATATCGTTCTACACCTTTCAGAGCATGAGCTACACGATCGACGTGTACCGGCGGGACATGAAGCCCACCGGCGATATCGTCGAATTCGGCGCCTACCTCGCTTTCTTCCCGCCGCTGGTCGCAGGTCCTATCGAATGGGGCAAGAACCTGCGGCCACAGTTCCAGCAAGAACGAACTTGGAATGTCGAGGCGGCACAGGAAGGGGTATGGCTGATTGCCTGGGGCCTCTTCAAGAAAATCGTGATTGCCGTCAACCTGTTGGTACTGGTGAACAGTGTTTTCAGTACCTACGACAGTGGCGAAAGCTCATCGCTGCCGGAGGGCGGCGGGTTGCTCGTGATGCTGGCTGTGTACGCGTTCGCCTTTCAGATCTATGCAGATTTTTCGGCCTATTCGGACATTGCTCGAGGGTGCGCCAAACTCCTGGGCTTCGAACTGATGCTGAACTTTCGCATTCCGTACATCTCGACCAACCCTTCCGACTTCTGGCAGCGCTGGCACATCAGCCTGTCGAGTTGGCTGCGCGACTGTCTCTACATCCCGCTCGGTGGCAACCGGAAAAGGTAAATTCAATACCTATCGCAATCTGTGGCTGACGATGTTGCTCGGCGGGCTTAGGCACGGCGCAAACTGGACATTCGTCTTGTGGGGTTTTTACCAGGGGCTCATCCTGGTGATCTACCGGATGCTTGGCGTTGAGAATGCGGGCGCCAAGAGTCAGGGTTTGGTGCGTGCGCTGCACGTACTCTGGTTCTTCCAACTGACCTGCATCGGCTGGCTCATTTTCCGGGCGCAGAACCTGGACACGATTGGCATCTTTCTGCGGTCGATATTCACTGACCTGAGAGTTACGCAGCCGGCGATGGATGCACTGCGGATCTCGCCGACGCCTGGACCACCCATCTCGAAAATGCGCTGCGCCAGGATCAGCAATGCAACGCCGAAATCGTAAACCTGTCCGTTTCAGGACACGGTACGGCGGAATAGATCATTACGTTTCAAAACGAAGGGATCCGGTATATGCCGGACCATGTGTTGCTGGAGTGGTATTTCACTGATCTGGACGACAACATCCGGTCGCGTCTGTTTGTTCTGAAAGGAGATGAACTGGAGCGTGACCAGCCAACCTATTTGCCCGTTTCCCTTGAACAATGTCTGCTCGAGCACTGGCCCTACCGGTTGCTGGCGGAGAATTCGATGTTCTTCGCGTGGCTCCGCGCAGCGGTCTCCTTGCGCGTCCACCGGTGGATGGCTGCTGAAGCAGTTGAAGCCGCTGATGCCAGGCCAACGGAGGCGTCTGCTGTCGTCGCGGTGGATCCAAGAGAGGCGCCATCGGTTGCGCTTCTGCGAGCACTCTAGTCTGAAGCAAGACACCGTGGAGCGCATTTCACCGTACTCGACGTTCCGGTGAAAGAGGAGAATCGTTACGCGTTCAGCTCCTCGTTCCCACAGGCAACGGGATAGGAAGCCCATGTCTACTCGCCCTTGAATGAATTTTCGATCCGCGGTGGAAAGGACATCTACTGGGAATTGCCCGGCGGCCATTTCACACCCAACGGCAACCGGATTGTCGGCCATGGCGTCGCGCAGTGGATTGCGCCGCTTTGTCGAGGCGCCGCTGCTGCAGAGGGGCCACACTGACGGATCTGCTGTCGATCCGGGGTCAGTGGCAGCCCCTGGTTCTAGCACTAGGTTTTATGGGTTCGCCTCAAGTGTTCTCACTGTGGAGAACCTGGTACACCCGCCTCTGGAAGTACCATCGACCGTTGGCCTTGACGTAATCATCTTCATAGCGCCCCGTCACATTGCGACGAACACCATCTTTCTGGTGCAGGAATTCCTGCTGGTACCAGGTTGCATGAGCGGTGTTGCCCGTGACGGTAATGGGGCCGCCGGATGCAAAGAATCCGACGAAGGAAAATCCCGACATCGCGTTCTTCCACATGGGAACGAAGTTCTCCTTGCCTTTGATGCCGTCTCCGGTGCCCGGCAGCGCCCACACGGCGTCATCCCGCCAGTTCGCAGCCCAGGCTTCGGCATCAAACCGCATGACGGCATCGTTGTAGGATTCGACCAGTTCGCGAATGGCGAGGCGATCTTCTATGGGTCCGGTGCTGATCACTGTTGTCTCCTGTCGTCGGCTAGTAACGTGTTCGGATGGATGTTGGCAGTAAAAAGACCGGCGATAAAGAGCCGGTAACAGAGGCCCGGTAACAGAGGCCCGGAAATAGAGGCCCGAGCCCGGGGTCATTCGGATGGTGGGGTATACAGCTGCCGGATTGTGTTCGGCACGGCGGTGCTCAGGCCAGCAATCGACGCAGCTGCGAAGGGACCGTTAGTGCCGGGACTATTGACTGCGCAGCTTGCCCTGTTCGCCCACGAACCAGTCGTAGGTTTCCTTCAGGCCTGTCTCGAGATCGATTCGAGGTGACCAACCCAGGCCATTGATCAGTGATGTATCGAGAAGCTTGCGAGGGGTACCGTCCGGCATGCTGCTGTCGAAGACGATCCTGCCGGCGAAGTTGGTCACCTTTTTCATGAGTTCGGCAAGCTCGGCGATGCTCACATCGGTGCCCGTGCCGACGTTCATGTGCGATTGTTGTGCACCAGTTGACGTCTGCCAGGCTTCACGCTCCAACTCGATCAGAAACAGTACCGCCGCTGCCAGGTCATCCACGTGCAAAAACTCGCGACGGGGCCGGCCTGACCCCCAGACAGCGACTTCGGGATCTTTGTTCCGGGCAGCTTCGTGAAACCGCCGCATGAGCGCCGGGATAACATGACTGTTCTGGGGATGAAAGTTGTCACCTGTGCCGTAGAGGTTAGTGGGCATCAGAGAGCGAAAATCGCAACCGTGCTGTCGGTTGTAGGACTCGCACAACTTGATGCCGGCGATCTTGGCGATGGCGTAGGGTTCGTTGGTTGGCTCGAGCGGTCCTGCGAGAAGCTGGTCCTCACCCATGGGCTGTTCGGCCATCCGCGGGTAGATACAACTGCTTCCAAGGAAGACCAGTCGCGAAACGCCATGCTTCCAGGCGGCGTGGATGATGTTCGCCTGGATCATCAGGTTGTCGTAGATGAAATCCGCCGGAAACGCATTGTTGGCGTGGATTCCACCGACACGCGCCGCAGCCACGACAATGGTGTCGGGTTGTTGTTGTGCCATGAACTTGTTCACCTCGCCGGCGTTGGTGCAATCAAGTTCTTTTTTACTCGCCAGGACGAGGTGCTGATAGCCAGCCCCTTGCAGGGCTCGCACCACCGCCGCGCCGACCATCCCGTTGTGTCCGGCTACCCAAACCCTGGAAGAAGGATTGTGGCTCGTCACTCTTTGGGTCTCGCGATCGAATAACCAGCGCTTTCAACCAGCGCCTCCCTTTGCGCGAGGCGGAAGTCTGACAGCGTCATTTCCTTCATGAGTTCATCGAAAGTGATTTTTGGTTCCCAGCCCAACTCGCTGTGCGCCCGGGTAGCGTCGCCCAACAACGAGTCCACCTCGGTTGGACGGTAGTACCTGGGATCGACCCTGACGATTACCTGTCCCGGCGGGAGGTGTCGGTAACGCGACTCCTCAACGATTCCGACTTCAGAGACACCTGAACCTTCGAAACGCAAGTGGATGCCGAGAATCTCACAGGCAGTCAGCACTGCTTTACGAACAGAGTGCTGCTCTCCGGTGGCGATGACATAGTCCTTCGGCTCATCCTGCTGCAGCATGCGCCACTGCATTTCGACGTAGTCTTTGGCATGCCCCCAGTCGCGAAGTGAGTCCATGTTTCCGAGATAGAGGCAAGACTCCAGATTGGCGGCGATCCGGCTGATGCTCCGGGTGATCTTTCGGGTGACGAAGGTCTCGCCTCGAATCGGTGATTCATGGTTGAAGAGGATGCCGTTGCAGGCGTATAGACCATAGGCTTCCCTGTAGTTGATCACGATCCAGTAGGCATAGAGCTTGGCAACT
>Ga0194132_10001657_pt1 | contig 44517 bp, 47 predicted proteins | sample TA2KigOf80mmetaG_FD_148612 | JGI IMG/M metagenome (GOLD analysis project Ga0194132, IMG submission 148612) | Freshwater microbial communities from Lake Tanganyika, Tanzania - TA2015054 Kigoma Offshore 80m | ecosystem: Environmental > Aquatic > Freshwater > Lake | place: Tanzania: Lake... | reverse complement strand
GTCCGTGGCCGAGCAGCAGGCCCGGCCCCTCGCGCCGCATCGAGAAGTTCCGGTGCGGGTCGATGACGAACGGCGTCGCGGCGGGGATGCGATCGGTCGGGAACGGCGCGGTCATCCACTTGTGCCGCCGATGCGGGCGCACGGGAATGTCCACCCCGGCGAGCGTGCCGACGACTCCCGACCAGGCGCCGGTGGCGATGACCACGCGCGGCGCCTGCACTTCGCCGTGCGCGGTGGCGACGCCCGTCACGGCGTCGCCGCGACGCACGAAGCCGCGGACTTCCTGCTGCTGCTCGATGACGACGCCGAGCTCGCGTGCGCGGGCGGCGATCGCGGTCGTGCAGAGGTACGGATCGGCGTAGCCGTCGCGCGGCGTCCACGTGGCGCCGAGCAGGTCGTCGGTGTTGAGGTACGGGCACAGCGCGCGCGTCCCCGCCGCGTCGAGCAGCTCGACGGCGACCCCGAGGCTCTGCTGCAGCGCCACGCTACGACGCGCGACGGCGAGCTCCTCCTCGGTGGCGACCAGGATCAGGTAGCCGTGCTGGCGGAAGTTCGGATCGACGCCGAACTCGTCCGCGAAGCGCTCGTACGTCTGGATCGCGTGCGTGGTGAGCTCGATGCCGAGGCGATTGCCGTACTGGTGGCGGATGCCGCCGCTCGCGAGCGCGGTGGAGCCGGAGCAGACGGTGTCGCGCTCCAGCACCACGACGCGACCCGCGCCGAGGCGCGCGAGGTGATAGGCGGTGCTCACGCCCATGATCCCGCCCCCGACAATGACGACGTCCGCCGTTCGGGTCATCGCGCGGAGCAGGGTATCATCGGGGCGACGTGAGACGCGCGCTCGCCGCGGTGCTGTGCGGGATCCTCCTGTGGTGCACGCCAGGGGCCCTCGCGTCCGACGAGGCCTTCACGCGGCTGCGTCGCCTCGCCACCACGAGGCCGTCCGGCCCGCAGGGCCCCGTCGTCACCCATCTCCTCGGGCTCACCGGCCCGCGGGAGCGCCTCGAGATGCACCAGATCAAGGCGGCGGCCGGCGAGGACATGCACTACTTCAACGTGGCGGCCGACGGGTCCGGTCGCACGGTCCTGTTCAGCCGGCTCGGCGCGGACGTGTTCGCGTTCGTCGTCGACGCGCAGATGAACGCGACGGCGGCGGCGGTGCGCCGCGGCGGCGGCCCGTGGACCGCCGCCGCGGTGGAGAGCATCCGGCCACAGCTGCAGCAGCAGCTCGGCTTCTGGATGGACTGGGCGCTCCGCGATGCGGACCGCCGTGGGGGTCGTGCCGGCTATTAGTACCCGCTGACGTACGGCAGCTTCTTCGCCGTCGCCTCGATCCGGTCGCCCGCCTCCAGCAGCACGGCTGTCGAGTCCCACTGGCCGTTCACGAGCTGGTTGCGCGGGCCGTCGGGCACCGTCGCCTTGATCACGCGGTCGCCGAAGCGCACTTCCTGCTTCTCGACGTCCACGCTGAGGGGCGTCTGCGGCGACCGGCTGATCTCCTTCTGCAGCCACTCGAGGTCCGCCTGGCTCACGCGCAGGCACGGGATGCCCAGCATCACGCAGTTGCCGAAGAAGATCTCGCCGAAGCTGCCGCCCACGATCGCGCGGATGCCCCAGCGCATCAGCGCCTGCGGCGCGTGCTCGCGGGAGCTGCCGCAGCCGAAGTTCTGGCCGACCACCAGGACCGACGCGCCCTTGTACGCGGGCGAGTTGAACGGGTGCTCGGGGTTCGCCTTCTTCGCGTCCTCGAAGGCGTGCTCGCCCATGTTGGCGAACGTCACTTCCTTCAGGAAGCGCGCGGGGATGATGCGGTCGGTGTCGATGTCGTTGCCGGTGACGGGGATGCCGCGCCCGGCGATCTGCTTGCGCGCGTAGGTGGCGTTGCTGCTGCTCATCGAAGGATCTCCCTCACGTCGGCGACGGCGCCGGTGATCGCCGCCGCGGCGACCATGGCGGGGCTCATCAGGAGCGTGCGGCCCGTCGGCGAGCCCTGCCGGCCGATGAAGTTGCGGTTGCTGGAGGAGGCGCTCATCTCGCGCCCCACGAGCTGGTCCGGATTCATGCCGAGGCACATCGAGCACCCGGCCTTGCGCCACTCGAAGCCGGCCTGCCGGAAGATCTCGTGGAGGCCTTCCGCTTCCGCCTCCTTCGCGACCTGCTGCGAGCCCGGCACGATCAGCGCGCGCACGTGCTTGGCGACCTTGCCCTTCTTCGCGACCTCCGCGGCGGCGCGCAGGTCGGAGAGGCGGCCGTTGGTGCACGAGCCCACGAACGCGACGTCGATCTTCGCGCCCTTGATCGGCTGGCCCGCCTTGAAGTCCATGTGCGAGAGCGCCTCGCGGTACGTCGGGCGCTCGTCCTCCGGCGCCGACTCCGGGGTCGGGATCGACTGGCTGACGCCGACCGACATGCCGGGCGTGATGCCCCACGTGACCACCGGCTCGATGGAGCCGCCGGCGATCGTCTTCACGTCGTCGAAGCTCGCGCCCGGCTCCGTGGCGACCGTCTTCCACTGCGCGACCGCGCGGTCGAACGCCGCGCCCTGCGGCGCGTACTGGCGCCCGCGCAGGTAGTCGTAGGTCGTCTGGTCCGGGTTGACGTAGCCGAAGCGCGCGCCCCCCTCGATCGACATGTTGCAGACGGTGAGGCGCTCTTCCATCGTCATGCGGTCGATCACCGGGCCCGCGTACTCGTACGCGTAGCCCACGCCGCCCTTCACGCCCAGCACGTTGATGATCCAGAGGATCACGTCCTTGGCGTAGACGCCCGGCGCGAGCGCGCCGTCCACGCGCACCTGGCGCAGCTTCGGCTTCGCCATCGCGAGGCACTGCGTGGCGAGCACGTCGCGCACCTGCGTGGTGCCGATGCCGAAGGCGATCGCGCCGACCGCGCCGTGCGTGGCGGTGTGGCTGTCGCCGCACGCGATCGTCATGCCCGGCTGCGTGAGGCCGAGCTCCGGCCCGATGACGTGCACGATGCCCTGCTTGCCCGTCGCCATGTCGAAGAGCGGCAGGCCGAACTCCTTCATGTTGCGGAACATGTGCTCGGCCATCTCTTCGGCGAGCGGATCCGCGTAGGGCCGGGTCTGGTCGGTCGTCGGGATGATGTGGTCCAGCGTGCCGAACGTGCGCTCCGGCATGCGGACCTTCAGCTTGGCGTCCTTCAGCATCTGGAACGCCTGCGGGGTCGTGACCTCGTGGATCAGGTGCAGGCCGATGAGGAGCTGCGTCTGCCCGGACGGCAGCGTCCGGACCGTGTGCGCCTCCCAGACCTTGTCGAGCAGCGTGCGCGCCATGGAGCCTCCTTCTTCGTCGGACGCCGTATCGTGCCCGAGGCGGACTGTGTAGTCGAGTGAAACGTTCTGCACTGAATGTAAAGTTGTGCTTGATGATCGACGCCGCGCTCTTCCCGGCGCTGGAGACGCTGCTCGCGGTGGCCCGCACGGGCTCGGTGGCCGCCGCCGCCCGCCAGCGTCACATCACCTCGTCGGCGGTGAGCCAGCAGATCCGCCGGCTCGAAGCGCACTTCGGCTTCAAGCTGTTCGAGCGCGCCGGGCGCGGCGTGCGCCTCACCGCCGCGGGGGAGGCGGCGCTGCCCATCGTGCGCGCGCTCTGGAGCGAAGCGGAGTCCGCGTTCGGGCAGCTCGCGGAGCTGAGCGGCCGCCCCGCCACGACGCTTCGCGTGGCCGCCAGCGACTATCTCGGCAAGGGCCTGCTCGCGCCGGTCCTGCGCGATCTGCTCGACGCCGATCCGCCGGTGCGCTTCGAGATCGTCACCACGTACTCACGCGCCGGCGTCCGGCTGGTGGCCGGCGGCGACGTCGAGCTCGCGGTGGTGACGGGGCAGGAGGCGCCGCGCGGGCTCGAGAGCCGGCACCTGTTCGATCAGCCGTTCGTGTGGGTCGGCCCGCGGCGCGGCCGGCGCGACCCCACGCCGCTCACCGAGCGGCTGCGCGGCGAGCCGGTGCTGCGGCTGGCCGCGGAGAGCCGCGGCCGTGCCGTGCTCGACGCGTACCTGGCGGAGCATCGCATTCGGCCCGTGTCCACGATCGACGTGCCGAGCGTCTCGCTGCTGTTGTCCTACGTGTCGGGCGGCCTCGGCATCGGCCTCGTGCCGGCGCTCGCGCTCTCCGAGGCGCCCGCGGATCGCGTGGTGAGCGCGCCCGCGCGCGTATCGGCGCTGCCCGTGAGCCTCTTGTGGCGGGCGACGGCGCGGCGTCAACCGGCGCTGGCACGGCTCATCGCGTTGCTCGGAAGTGCGGGCGCCCGCATCGGGGCGAAGCTGGCGCGGGGCAGCGGGTAGCGCGAGCGGTCAGGCGGCGATGTCGTTGGTCTCGGCCACGCCGAGTGTCATGCGTTCATTGGCGCAGATACAGCAGAGCCCGCGGCGGAGCCCGAAGCGATGGCTCTCGGCGAGCAGCGCGATCCGCGTGCGGGCTCTCTGAGCGCTCAGCCGGGCGCGGGCGGCGAGGCAGGGAGGACACACGCGGTGCGGCGCCGCTGTAAGAAGCACCAACGCGAGGACGTCGCCGTCGTAAGCCATGGGCCGCACTGCCGCATTTGCCGTGCCGCTGAGCCGGGCTTACCGCGTGGCGAGGCCTGCCCGATAATCCGCGCGCTCCAGCACGGCCGAAACCAGCGATCCCAGCACGAGCCCCCAGAACGCCGCGCTCACGTTGAAGATCGTGAGCTGCGAGGCGGTCACGATGAACGTCACCGTCGCGCCGAGCGTGTGGCGTCCCTGGAAGCCCTGCGTGAACGCCTGCTGCAGCACGCCGAGCATCGCGAGCCCGCCCAGCGCGGCGATGAACGCGCCCGGCAGCGCGAGCCCGAGGCTCGAGACCGTTGCCGCGAAGAGCGCGAAGAGGAACGCCAGCACCGCGAAGACGACCGCGCTCACCCAGCGGTGCGCGGTCGCGCCCGAGAGATTGATGATGCCGGTCACCGGGCCCGTGAGGCAGACGGGCACCGCGCCGAGCAGGCCGCTCACGATCGAGCCGAGGCCGCACGCCGTCGTGATCGCGCGTTCAGGCGGGTGGTACCCCGCGCTGCGCAGGTAGGCAATACCTTGCGAGTTCTGGATGCCGATCACGCTCGCGGTGAGCGGCAGCACCAGCTCGGCGATCGCGCGCACGGTGAACGACGGCGCGTAGACGTTCGGCAGCGCGATGCTCCACGTGAGCGGACGCTGCAGCGCGGCGCCCGGCTCGAGCGCGATCGCGAGCGCGCCCGCGATGAGCGCCGCGACCACCGGCGGCGCGTAGCGGCCGACCGCAGGCACGATCGATGCCAGCACGTACGCGAGCACCATGGCGGCGGCGATGACGAAGCGGTCGCTGAACGCGTGGACGAGGCCGACGCCGATCGGGAAGAACATCGCGGCCACCATCGCCATGATGACGGGCGCCGGCACGTAGGCCATGAGCCGTTGCGCGAGCCCGCTCACGCCGAGCACGGCCATGACGACGCCGGTGACGATGTAGGCGCCGATCACTTCCTCGAAGGGCAGACGCTCGAGGGCGGCGCCCGCGATGACGGCGCCGGGGATGCTCCACGCGAGCACGAGCGGCTGGCGCCAGGCGACGCTGAAGCCGAACGTGATGATCGCGCCGATGCCGTACGAGGCCGCCACCCACGAGAACAGCTCGGCGTCGCTCAGCCTGCCGCGCGCCGCCGCGGCGAGCAGGATCGCCATCGGCCCGGTGGTCGCGAACAGGAACCCGACGACGCCGTTGCCGACCGTGTGCTGATCGAGCCTCACGCTCGCCCTTATACTCCAGCGATGGCCGACCTCCACGACCTCTCGATCGCCGAGCTCTCCGCGCGCATCGCCGCGCGCACGCTCTCGCCCGTCGAGCTGACCGACGCGCTCATCGCGCGCGTCGAGCAGCTCGACCCGCAGCTGCGCGCGTTCATCACCCCGACGTTCGAGCTGGCCCGGGCGCAGGCGCGGGCGGCGGAGGCCGAGATCACGGCCGGGACGCTCCGCGGGCCGCTGCACGGGATTCCGTTCGGGCTCAAGGACATCTACGACACCAAGGGCATCCTGACGTCCGCGCACTCGAAAGTCTTCATCGACCGGGTGCCGGCGGACGACGCGACCACGACCGCGAAGCTTCGCGAGGCCGGCGCGGTACTCATGGGTAAGCTCGCCACGCACGAGATGGCCCACGCGGGCCCGTCGTGGGACCTGCCGTGGCCGCCCGCGCGCAATCCGTGGAACCTCGCGCACTTCACCGGCGGCTCGTCGACCGGCTCCGGCGCCGCGGTGGCGGCCGGCCTGCTGCCGATGGCGCTCGGCTCGGATACCGGCGGATCGATCCGCGGGCCGGCGTCGCTGTGCGGCGTGGTCGGGCTGATGCCGACGTTCGGGCTGGTGAGCCGCGCGGGCGTCATCACGAACTCGTACACGTTCGATCACTGCGGGCCGCTGGCGCGCACGGTCGGCGATTGCGCGCTCGTGCTCCAGGCGCTCGCCGGCTACGACCCGAAGGACGCGGGGAGCCTGAAGCGCCCGATCCCGGACTATCGCGCGGCGCTCGGCCAGGACCTGCGCGGGCTCCGGATCGGCGTGCTCCGCTGGCATTGGGAAGAGGATCTGCCCGCCTCCGCCGATGTCCGCGCGGCGATGGACGCGACGCTCGACGTGCTCCGCCGCCTCGGCGCCGAGCTCACGGAGTGCCGCGTGCGGCCGCTCGGCGAGTACTACGACGTGAAGATCATCATCGCGGAGAGCGAGATCTTCGGCGTGCACCAGAAGAACCTGGTGGCGCGGCCGAAGGACTTCGGGCGCGACTTCCTCGCGCGCGCGCTGCCGTCGGTGCTCTTCACCGCGCACGACTATGTGCAGGCCACGCGCGAGCACCGCCGGATGATGGTCGAGATGGAGCCCCTGTACGCGAAGTTCGACGCGTTCGTGACCGCGAGCATGGGCGAGGCGCCGAAGCTTGCCGACTATCGCAGCGTGTCGTTCTGGGAGAAGCCGAGCCTGCTCACCGCGTGGAACGTCACCGGCCAGCCGGTGCTCCAGGTCCCGAACGGCTTCGGCGCGAACGGCCTGCCGCTCGGCATGCAGATCCTGGGACGGCCGTTCGAGGAGAGCACGATCATCCGCATCGGCGACGCGTACGAGCGCGCCACCGAGTGGCACACGCGCCGGCCGAAGCTCGTGCCCGGCGCGACCGCGCCGGAGATCACGCCGCCGCCGGTGCTGTCGGTCAAGGATCAGCCGGACGGCGCCGTGCGCGATCTCTGCGTGAAGGCGGCGAAGCAGGCGGGCCTGCAGCTCGACGACCTCGCGCTCGCGCAGCTCCTGGAGGGCGCGCCCCACGCGCTCCGCATGGTCCGTCAGCTACGCCGCGACCACGACGTGGCGCACGAGCCCGCGAACGTCTTCAGCTTTCCGCATACTCTCGCCTGAGGAGGTCGATCATGTCGATGACCGTCAAGGATCTGGAAGCGTTCGGTGACGGCTGGAACAAGCACGATCCCGACTACCTGATGACGTTCATGGCCGACGACTGTGTCTTCGAGACGTCCGCCGGCCCGGACGTGAAGGGGACGCGCTACGTCGGTCGCGAGAAGGTGCGGGAGGGCTTCGCGAACGTCTTCAAGCGATTCCCCGACGTCGAGTTCCGCGACGCGAAGCACTTCGTGAGCGGCGACCGCGGCGTGTCGGAATGGATCTTCGCCGGCACCACCACCGACGGCAAGAAGGTCGAGGTGCACGGCTGCGACCTGTTCACGTTCAAGAACGGCAAGATCGCGGTGAAGGCCTCCTTCCTGAAGACCCGCACCGCGTGAGCCGTTGACGCTCGCCGAGGCGGTGGGCATGGCGGGCAACGACGTCGTCGCGCTGGTCGGCGGCGGCGGCAAGAGCACCGCCATGTTCCGCCTCGCGCGCGAGGCCGTCGAGCGCGGAGGCGTCGCGATCACCACGACGACCACCAAGATCTACGCATCGCAGATCGCCCACGCGCCCGCCTCGGTGCCCGCCGCCGAGGCGTCGCGTGAGCGCGTGACCGCCGCGCTCGCGGCGCATCGCCACGTCCTGGTGATCGGGCCGGAGAATCGCGAGACGAAGCGGGCGGACGGCGTCCCGCTTGCGCTCTTCCACGACCTGCGCGCCTGGTTTCCCGACGCGGCGCTGATCAACGAGGCCGACGGCTCGCGCATGCGCCCGTTCAAGGCGCCCGCCGCGCACGAGCCGGTGATCCCTGCCGAGACCACGCTGGTCGTGCTGGTCGTCGGCGCGGATGCGCTGGGGCAGCCGCTCGACGACGCGCACGTGCATCGCGCGGCGCTGGTGAGCGCGCTGAGCGGGACGCCGCTCGGCGCGCCGGTCACCGCCGAGACGATCGCGCGAACGCTCGGGCACGCCGACGGCGGCCGCAAGGGCGTGCCGCCGGGCGCCCGCGTCGTCGCGCTCGTCAACAAGGTCGATGCGCTGCCCGATCCGGCGCCCGCGCGCGCGCTCGCCGCGTCGTTGCTGCGCGAGCCGGCCATCGAGGCCGTGGTGCTCGCGGCCGTCCGCGCGGAGAAGCCGGTGGTCGAGGTCGTGCGGCGATGAGCCTCGATCTCGCCCGCCTGCGTGCCGACACGCCCGGCGTGGCGAACGTCGTGCACTTCAACAACGCGGGCTCGTCGCTGCCGCCGACCCCCGTCCTCGACGCGGTGACCGGCCACCTGGAGCGCGAGGCGGCGATCGGCGGCTACGAGGCGGCGGCGGAAGCGTCCGCGCGCATGGCCGACGTCTACGACGCGGTCGCGCTGTTGCTGGGCGCCCACCCCGACGAGATCGCGTTCGTCGAGAACGCCACCCGCGCGTGGGACATGGCCTTCTACGCGGTGCCGTTCCGCGCGGGGGACCGCGTGATCACCGCGCGCGCGGAGTATGCCTCCAACTACCTCGCGTTCCTCCAGGTCCAGCGGCGGGTCGGCATCGAGATCGACGTCGTGGAGAACGACGCGTCCGGCCAGCTCGACGTCGCCGCCCTCGAGCGCGCGATCACCCCGCGCACGAAGCTCATCGCGATCACCCACGTGCCGACGCAGGGCGGCCTCGTGAACCCGGCGGCGGCGGTCGGGCAGGTGGCCGCGCGCCACGGCCTGCTCTACCTGCTGGATGCCTGCCAGTCGGTGGGCCAGCTCGCGCTCGACGTCAAGGCGATCGGCTGCCAGATGCTCTCGGCCACCGGCCGCAAGTACCTGCGCGGGCCGCGCGGCACCGGCTTCCTCTACGTGCGCCGGGACACCATCCCCATGCTGGAGCCGCCGTTCATCGACCTCGAGGCCGCGCAATGGGTCGACGAGACGAGCTTCACGATTCGTGACGACGCGCGCCGGTTCGAGAACTGGGAGCGCTTCGTCGCGGGCCAGATCGGGCTCGCCGTCGCCGTGCGCTACGCGCTGGCGCTCGGGCTGCCGGCCATCGAGGCGCGCGTGAAGGCGCTGGCGGCGCTCCTGCGCGCCGAGCTCGCGAAGCGGCCGGGCGTGAGCGTGCACGACCTCGGCGCCGAGAAGTGCGGCATCGTGACGTTCCTCAAGGACGGCGAGGACCCCGCGGCGACGCGCGCGCGCCTGGCCGCGCAGGCCATCAACGTCACCCACACGCAGGCGCGCTCCTCGCGCCTCGACCTGCCCACGCGTGGGTTCGACGCGCTCGTGCGCGCGAGCGTCCACTACTACAACGACGAGGCCGAGGTCGAGCGCTTCGTGCGCGCGGTCGCCGGATAGGAGCGGACATGGCAACGGTGGAGACGGCGCTCGGCCCGATCGACACGCAGGCCCTCGGGCCCACGCTGATGCACGAGCACATCGTGACGCGCTCGCCGGGCGTGCACGAGAACTGGCCGCACCTGTTCGACCGGCCGGCGATCCTCGCGATGGCCGAGAAGAAGATGGCGGACCTCCACGCGCGCGGCATCCGCACCATGGTCGACCTCACCACCGTCGACCTCGGCCGCGACATCGATCTGATCGTCGACGTCGCGCAGCGCTCGAAGGTGCAGGTGATCGTCGCGACCGGCGTCTGGTGGATGCCGCAGCGCTACTTCCACGCGCACGGCGTGGACGAGGTCGCGCAGCTCTTCATCCGCGACATCACCCAGGGCATCGGCACGAGCGGCGTGAAGGCCGCGATCATCAAGTGCGCGACCGACACCGCCGGCGTCACCCAGGTCATCGAGAACGTGCTGCGCGCCTCCGCCCGGGCGCAGAAGGCGACCGGCGTGCCGATCTCCACGCACACGTGGGCGGCGGGCCGCACCGGCGAGGCGCAGCAGGCCATCTTCGCGCAGGAGGGCGTCGACCTCCGGCGCGTGATCATCGGCCACAGCGGCGACAGCGACGACCTCGACTATCTGCGCGGGCTCATGGAGCGCGGCAGCACGATCGGCATGGACCGCTTCGGGCTCGACAACTTCCTGCCGACCGAGAAACGCGTCGAGGTCCTCGCGACGCTCTGCGCCGAAGGCTACGCGCCGAAGATGGTGCTCTCGCACGACGCGAACTGCTGGACGGACATGCTGTCCGAAGACGCGAAGAAGCGGACGCGCCCGCGCTGGCACTACACGCACATCTCGGACGACATCCTCCCGGCGCTGCGCAAGGCGGGCGTGAGCGACGACCACATCGACCAGATGCTCGTGCGCAACCCGAAGGCGATCTTCGACGCGCGGAACCTGCCCGCGTAGTGCAGGTCCACGGCGACTGCGCGCCCGGGTTCGAGCCGCTGCGCGCCGCGCTCGCTCACATCATGACGTCCGGCGCCGAGGTGGGCGCCGCGCTCGCCGTGTGCGTGGACCAGCAGCCGGTCGTCGACCTGTGGGCGGGCTACAAGGACGCCGCGCGGAGCCGGCCGTGGCGCGCGGACACCATCGTGAACCTCTACTCGGTCGGCAAGGCGGTGAGCGCGGTCTGCGTGCTGCGCCTCGTGGCCGCCGGCCTCCTCGACCTCGACGCGCCGGTCGCGCGGTACTGGCCGGAGTTCGCGCAGGCGGGCAAGGCGCACGTGCCCGTGCGCTGGCTCCTGACCCATCAGGTGGGCCTGCCCGCCGTCGAGCGCGCGCTGCCCGCCGGCGCCGCGCTGCGATGGAGCGTCATGGCGGAGGCGCTCGCCGCGCAGGCGCCGTGGTGGACGCCGGGCGAGGCGCACGCTCATGCGGTTCAACGCCTATCGCAACCCGGTGGAGCTCTCGGGCACGGGCGTGGTCAACACACGGGTGTGGCGCGTCGCCGAGGTGCCCTCGACGAACGGCCACGGCCCGCGCGCGTTCGGCCACTTCGGCGCCGGCGGCTCGCTGGGCTTCGCCGATCCCGACGCGCGGGTCGCGTTCGGCTACGCGATGAACCAGGGGCGGGGCGGCTGGCAGCACAAGCACGTGCGGCACCTGATCGATCTGGTGTACGCGGGGCTAGAATCGTCCCGATGACCGACACGACCCTGACCGCCTCACGTCTCTGGAAGCGCATGACCCCGGACCAGCGCCTGCGCGCGTCCCGCGCGCTCTGGGCCAACAAGGAAGCCGCCGGCGACAAGCAGCAGGCCGCGCAGCTCATCGCCAAGCACATGAAGTTCCGCCCGAAGTCGGTGGGCGGCCTCGACGCCGACCGCAAGGCGCGCTATCTCACGGCGGTCCCCGAGGTGCCCGAGGAGCTCGCGGCGCACCTGCTCATCATGTTCCACCTGGCCGAGCAGCGCCCGATGATGGGGACGTTCCTCGACGCGCTCGGCATCAAGCACGACGACGGGATGATCGACGAGGAGCACGTCACGCCCGATCCCGCGAGGTTCGCCGCGGCGAAGGCCGCGATCACCGGCGCCTATCCCGCGGAGGACGTGGCGCTCTATCTCGACACGCTGCAGTGGCAGGACCCCGCGTCGTGGGGCGCGCTCAAGGAGGCGTCATGACAGAGCCCATCACCATGCAGGTGTTCTCCGACTACGTCTGACCCTGGTGCTATCTCAGTACCGTGCGTATTGAGAAGCTCCGGACCGAGCACAACGTGACGATCGAGTGGGTGCACTTCCCGCTGCACCCGGAGACGCCGGCGGAGGGCCGCGCGCTCGCCGAGCTGTTCGCGGGGCGCAGCCCCGAGCAGCGTCAGGCGATGCAGGCGCAGATGAAGGCGCGCATGGAGGCGGAAGGCCTGCCGTACGGCGAGCGCACGCACACGTACAACAGCCGCCTCGCGCAGGAGCTCGGCAAGTGGGCGGACACGCAGCCGGGCGGCGCCGCGTTCCACGACGCGATGTTCCGCGCGTACTTCGTGGACGCGCGCAACATCGGCGATCCCGCCGTGCTGCTGGCGATCGCGGGCGAGGTGGGGCTGCCCGTCGAGGCCGCGCGCGAGGTGCTGGAGAAGCGCACGTTCAAGGCGGCCGTCGACGCCGACTGGAGCCTGTCGCGGCAATACGGCATCACCGGCGTGCCCACGTTCGTGATCGGCCGGCGCGGCGTCGTCGGCGCCCAGCCGTACGAGGCGCTCGAGCAGCTCGTCAAGGAAAGCCGGGGCGACTGAACGATCGAGGGGCGGCGCGCGCCCGACCACCCGATCGCGCTGTGGACGGGCTGAGCTACGCGATCACGCGGTCGGCCCGCAGCATGACCGCGGCGGGAGCTCGCTCACGACACGATGCCACGCCGGACGCGGCGCGCGCGGGCTAGAGCATCGCGAGCGTCTGTGCCAGCGTCCGGACGCGCGCGTACATCTTCATCGAGGTCTCGAGGCTGTACGCGTGCGCGGAGGCGTCGCCGCCCCAGCAGCACTCGCGCACGACGATCGTATCGAAGTCCATGCTGAACGCCTCGCGCACGCTGGTCTCGACGCCGCGGTTCGTCGCGCCGCCGCCGATCACGAGCGCCGTGCGGCCGAGCTGGCGCAGGAGCTCGGCCACGCCGGTCCCGTAGAACGCGCTGGGCCGCCGCTTGAGGAACACGTAGTCCTCCGGCCGCGGCGCGATCTCGTCGGGGAAGCCCGCCTCCGGCGATCCCTCGACGCAGTTCGTGAGCGACGGCGTGCCGGTCTCGACGCTCAGGTCGGTGGGGAGGAGCACGACGTCGGCGCCGTCGGCCCGGCTGACCGGGGTCGTGTAGATCACGGGGATCGCGCGCGCGCGGCACGCGCTGATGAGCGTCGCCCAGGCGTCCAGCACCGGCCGCATCGCCGCGCGGCGCGTGTCGTCCGCCGGCGTCAGCGCGCGCCGGCACACGTCGTAGGCGATCAGCGCCGTACGGGAGGCGTCGATGCGTGTCGCGGGCGCGCTCACTCGCGGACCAGCGACGCCGCGGCGGTGGCCTCGTCGAGGGCGAGGCCGAGCCCCGGCGCGTCCGGCGGGATCAGGACGATGCCGTCGGCGGTGCGCTCCTCGCGCAGGACCGGGCCCGTGAAGAGCTTGCCCTGGAACTCCAGCAACGGGTTGTCCGCCATGAAGTACTCGATCCACTTCACGTTCGGCAGCCCCGCCGCCATGTGGATGTGGACCATCTGCAGGTTCCAGGGCGAGACCGGCACGCTCGCGAGCGTGGCCAGCGCGTGGATGCGCAGCCAGTCGGTGATGCCGCCGGTGATCGCCGCGTTCGGCTGGACGATGTCCACCGCGCCCTGCTCGATGAGCGCGCGGAACTCCGGCACGCCCACGTGCTGCTCGCCGCCCGCGATGTACGTGCGGCCGGCACGCGCGCGGATGCGCACGTAGCCGGGGATGTCGTCCGGCGGCACCGGCTCCTCGAGCCAGTAGACGTCCCACCGCTCCCACCGCTTGAGCTGCGAGATCGCCGTGTCGACGTCCCAGGTGCCGTTCACGTCGACCATCAGCTTGACGTCCGGGCCGATCGCCTCGCGCACGTGCTGCACGCGCGCGGTCGCTTCGTCGAGCGAGACGTAGGTGGCGGAGCCGCGGATCTTGAGCGCGCGGTGCCCGGCCTTCACGTACGACACGGCCTTCTCGGCGAGCTTGTCGGGCGGCAGGTGATGCGCGCAGTTCGCGTAGGTCGGCACGCGCGGGCGCGCGCCGCCGAGCAGCGCGGACACCGGGGCGTTCATCCGCTTGCCCTTGATGTCCCAGAGGGCGAAGTCGATCGCGGCGATGCCGAGGCGCACGAGCCCGTCGCCCCCGCGCCGCGGCACCGCGTCGTACATGCGGCGCCAGAGGTCGTCGGTGAGCAGGGGATCGCCGCCGACGATCGCGCCCTTCAGCGTGCGCCGCATGAGCGTGGCGAGCACGTCGCCGATCGCGCTCGACGCGCTCACGAAGCCGGTGCCCGTGACGCCGCCGTCCGTGTGGACCTCGACGATCTGGATGCCGCCGCTGTAGGCCTGCGGGTCGTTCGAGGCGCTGTACCGCTTGACCGTGACGTCCGTGATCTTCACGACTGGCTCCTCCCGCCGCGCAGCTTACCGGTCTTCCGCGCGCGGCGCCCGCTCCCGCGGCAGGCCGAGCGCGACGACGATGCCGACCACGTTCCCCGCCCCCGAGATGAGAATGGCGGTGGCGTAGCTCTGCGTCAGATCGAAGAGGCGTCCCGCCGTGATCGGCAGCACGATCGCCGCCGCGCACCACGCGAGGTAGACGCGACTCGCCATGAGGCCGTAGAGCTCGCGCCGCCAGTACACGCCCACCGCGGCGGCCGTCAGCCCGGAGATGATGCCGTAGCCGAGGCCGACGAGGGCCAGCGCCATCACCGACACCACCGGACCGGGCCACAGCGTGAGCGCGACGTTGCCGGTCAGCGCGACCGTGTGCGCGCCCGCGGCGACCATCGGGATCGTGAGCCAGTCCACCATCCAGCCGCCGCCCAGCCGCGCCGTCGCGATGGTGGCCGCGATGAACGTCGTGCCGTACACCGCGAGCGCGGTCGCGCCCCCGTACGCGGCGATGATGCCGGCCGCCTGGCTGAGCACCATGAGCCCGGCGGAGGCGGCGAGGAAGAAGACGAGGGAGAGGCGCCAGAACACCGGCCGCCGGCGCTCATCGGCAGCCGGCGTGGCCGTCGCCGAGGTCGAGAGCGTGATGCCGCAGCCCGCGATCAGCCACGCGCTCAGCGCGCCGGTGATCGCGAGCGCCACCGCGAGCGCGCCGAGGGTCTCGCGCACGCCGAACTCGCGCACGCCCCAGCCGAAGAGCGGCGCCGCGATCATCGCGCCGAGCGGGTAGAGGCTCACGCAGTAGCCGTTGGCGAGTCCGTGCCGCCGGGTGAGCGCGAGGTTCACCGCCTGCTGCGGCAGGATGTACGCGGCGCCGCCCCCCGCGCCGAACAGGATCCCGTAGCCGATCGCGAGCTGGACGAGCCCGCCCGCGCTGGCCGCGAGCGCGATGCCGAGGGTGCTGAAGACCGTGCAGCCGAGCACGAGCGCCGCCGCGGACGCGTAGCCGTAGAGATAGGGCGCCACGTTCATCCCGAGGCCGAAGCCCCCGGCGGCGATCGCGAACACGAGCGCGAGATCGCCGCGCCCGACGCCGAGCAGCGCCTCGAGCGGCTTGAGGAACACGCTGAACGCGTACAGCGACCCGAGGGGCAGGTTGAGCGCGGTGGCGGCGGCGAGCGCGCGCCAGGCGCTCGGGCGGGCGGCGGGGTCGGTCACCATTGAATGGTAAGGTCTCGGGGATGAGGCTCGGCGCGATCTTTCCCCAGACCGAATGCGGCACGGCCATCGCCCCGATCGCGGACTACGTGCGCGAGGTCGAAGCGATGGGCTACGACCATCTCTTCGTCGCCGACCACGTGCTCGGCGCCGATCCGAAAGTGCACTCGCATCCGTCGATGGCGCTGTATTCGACCGACGTGCCCGTGCACGAGGCGCTCACGCTGATGTCGTACATGGCGGCGATTACCACGCGCATCGGGCTCGCGACCGGCATCATCATCCTGCCGCAGCGCCAGACTGCGCTCGTCGCCAAGCAGGCCGCGCAGATCGACGTGCTCAGCGGCGGCCGGCTGCGCCTCGGCATCGGCGTCGGCTGGAACGCGGTGGAGTTCGAGGCGCTCAACGAGCGCTTCGAGAACCGCGGGCGCCGCGCGGCCGAGCAGATCGAGGTCATGCGGCTCCTGTGGACGCAGCCCGTGGTCGACTATCGCGGCGAGTTCCACCGCATCGATCACGCCGGGCTCAACCCGATGCCGGTCCAGCGCCCGATCCCGGTGTGGTTCGGCGTGGGCAGCCGCGGTATTCCGGTGCCGCCGGACGCCGCGCTCAAGCGCGTGGCCCGCCTCGCCGACGGGTGGAGCCCGAACTTCGCGCCCGACGCGCAGGGCCGCGCGGTCATCGAGCGCGTGCACGGTTACGCGCGCGAGGCCGGCCGCGATCCCGCGCGGCTGCCGCTCGAAGGCCGTGTCCGCTTCGGCGGCGAAAACCCCGACGGCTGGAAGAAGCAGGTGGAGGCGTGGACGGCGCTCGGCGCGGGCTCGCTCATCGCGGAGACGCGCAACAGCGGCCTGCGCTTCCCCGACGAGCATCTCGACGCGCTCCGCCGGTTCAAGCAGCTCGTCGGGTAGACATGGGGGGTGCGGGACGCACCCCCCAAGCCCCCCGCGCTACGGGCCGGGAGTGAATCCCGGCCCTCCGCGAGTGACCGCGGACCAGAGCGCGATCAGCTCCCAGAGGCCGGCGTCGCCCACGTCGCGCGCGGCGGTGTGGACCAGCACGGTCTTCGAACCCGGGTCGACGAACACCGCCTGACCGCGGAGCCCGCGCAGGAAGAACTGGCGCGTGGGCGCGGGCAGGATCCACGTCTGGTAGCCGTAGCCGAACGCCGAGCCGGTGAAGCCGGGCTCGAACGCCTTCCCCGCCGGCGTGGTCGCCGCTCGCACCCAGGGGGCGGGGATGATCGCGCGGCCGTCGCGCGCGCCGTCGTGCGCCAGCAGCAGGCCCAGCCGCCCCCAGTCGCGGAGCGTCGCGTTGAGTCCCATGTACGCCGCTTCGTAGCCGCCCTTGTCGATCAGCCAGGAGGCGTCGGCCTCGGCGCCCATCGGCTGCCAGAGCGTTTCGGCGAGGTACTCGGCGAGCGGCTTGCCGGTCGCGGCCCGCAGCACGAGGCCGAGCACCTGGGTCTCCGCCGACGCGTACGAGAAGCGCGTGCCCGGCGCGTGGTCGCGCGTGCGGAACGGCAGCACGGTCGCGGCGCCGCCGTCGCTGCCCTGCAGGATCGACAGCCGCGCGAGGAGCGCCACGTCGTCGCTCGCGACGTAGGTCTCGAGGAAGCGGACGCCCGATGCCATCATCAGCAGGTGGCGCAGCGACGTGGCGCCGTACGGCATGCCCTTCAGCTCGGGCACGTAGCGCTCGGCGTGGTCGTCCAGCGACGCGATCCGGCCCTCCGCGCGCGCGATGCCGACGAGCATCGCGACGACGGTCTTCGCCATCGAGTAGGACGCCATGCGGTGCTGCGGTGTGCGCTCGTACTGGTAGCGCTCGACGAGGATCGTGTCGTGCTTGAGGACGAGCAGCCCGGTCGTCCGGTGGCGCGCGAGGTAGTCGTCCAGCGTGTGCGTCCGCCCGAGGTAGGTGTAGCGGATCGCCGGCTCGGGCTCCGCGCGCTTCAGGGGCCGTGGCGCGCTCGCGCGCGTCACCGTGCGCGCCGGGAAGATCTCGTCGAAGCGACTGACGAGCCCGATGAGGCAGCGTGGCTGAGGCCTGAGCGAGGCGGGGCACAGCGGATACCCCTCGGCCTTGCCGAGCAGCTCTTCGTCCGGCGCCGCGAAGGCCGGGGCGGCGGCGAGCAGCAGGGCGGTCAGGAAGAGCGCGCGGACACGCACGGCGCGGACAGGATAGCCTAGGGCGTCGATGACGAGCCCCTGGGTTCCCGGCACCTCCGTGCGCATCGCAGGCGCCGCTCGCGGCCCGCTCGCGGGGCTCACGTTCGCCGCCAAGGATCTCTTCGACGTCGCGGGGCACCCGACCGGCGGCGGCAATCCCGACTGGGCGCGGCAGCATCCGATCCCCACGACGCACGCGTGGGCGGTGCAGCGCCTGCTCGATGCCGGCGCCACGCTCATCGGCAAGACCATCACCGACGAAGTCTCGCTCGGCATCCTCGGCGAGAACCCGTTCGAGGGCACCGCGCTCAATCCGAACGCGCCCGATCGCGTGCCCGGCGGCTCGTCGTCCGGCTCCGCCTCCGCCGTCGCGCAGGGCCTCTGCGACACGGCCCTCGGCACCGACACCGGCGGCTCCGTGCGCGTGCCCGCGAGCTTCTGCGGGCTCTACGGCATCCGCCCGACGCACGGCCGCCTCGACCTCACCGGCATGATGCCGCAGGCGCCGAGCTCCGACACCACCGGCTGGTTCGCGCGGGATGCGGCGACGTTCGCGCGCGTCTCGTCCGCGATGCTCGGGGAGGCGATCCCCACGGCGTTGCCGGCGCGGCTCGTCGTCGCCGTGGACGCGTTCGGCTTCGCGGACCCCGGGACCGCGGCGGCCCTGCAGCCGCTCGTGGCGAAGCTCTCCGCGCTGGTGAAGGACGTGCGCGAGGACCTCCTGGCCCCGCCGGGCCTGTCGGTGTGGGCGCGCGCGCAGCGCACGCTCCAGCCGGCCGAGGCGTGGCAGACGTTCCGCGCCTGGGTCGAGCGCGACAACCCGCGCATGCAGTTCAGCGTGGCGCGCAATCTCACGCTGGCCACGATGATCCCGGAGCACGAGCGGCAGGCCGCCGTGCTGATGCGCGAGGAAGCGCGCGCGCGGCTCGCGTGGCTGCTCCCGCGCGGCACGATTCTCTGCATGCCGACGACCCCGTTTCCCGCGCCGAAGAAGGGCCTGCCGATACCGGTCGTCGAGCCGCTCCGCATGCGCATCAGCTGCCTCGCCTCGCACGGCGGGCTGACGGGCGTGCCGCAGGTGAGCATCCCCGGCGCGACCGTCGACGGGCTTCCTGTCGGCCTGTCGATCCTCGGCGCGCGCGGGAGCGATACGATGCTGGTCGCCGTCGCCCGAGCTCTGGAGGCCTGATGAGAGACCTGACGCCGAACCTGCCCGAAGTCGTCGAAGAAGTCCGCGGGATCTTCGAGCGCTACGAGCAGGCGCTGATCGACAAGGACGTCGCCGTGCTCGACGCCACGTTCTGGGACAGCCCGCACACGATCCGCTACGCGCTGCACGAGAACGGCTACGGCTTCGCCGCGATCCACGCGCATCGCGTGGCGCGTCCGCCGGGCCCCGGCATCAAGGAGAAGCGCATCCGGCTCGAGATCCTCACGCTCGGCCGCGACCTCGCCACCGTGAACCTCGAGTTCAAGGTGCGCGGCAAGGACCTCATCGGGCGCCAGAGCCAGACGTGGGTGCGGTTTCCCGACCTCGGCTGGAAGGTGATCGCCGCCCACGTGTCGACGATGAACGAGGCCCCGGTGTGGTAAAGGAGAAGCCATGAGCCAAGCCGACGTCCTGCAGGCCGACGACCGCCGCTTCGAAGCCATGCGCAAGGAAGACTGGGCGGCCCTCGATGCCGTGCTCGCCGACGATCTCACGTACGTGCACTCCACCGCGCGCCAGGAGACGAAGGCCGAGCACCTCGGCAACCTCCGCGCCGGCAAGCCGCACTATCGCGGCATTGCGCCGCGCGATCGCAAGGCGCGCGTGATCGGCGACGTCGGCCTCGTCAACGGCACCTCCGAGATGCACGTGGAGAACGGGGGCAAGGAGCAGAAGTTCACCGTGCGCTACCTCGCCGTGTACGCGAAGCAGGGCGGGCAGTGGCGCATGACCGCGTGGCAGTCCACGAAGGTCCCGGACGCGTGATGGCGGCGACGAACACCGCGCTCACCAACCAGACCGTCGAGCTCCTGCAGCAGCTCATCCGCAACAAGTGCGTGAACGACGGCACCGTCGCGTCCGGTCACGAGCGGCGCACCAGCGACACGCTGAAGACGTACCTCCAGGGCACCGGCCTCGACCTCGAGATCTACGAGCCGGACAACGCGCCGGGCCGCGCGAGCCTCGTGGCGCGCATCGAAGGCAGCGATCCGAAGGCGCCGACGCTCTGCCTGATGGGCCACACGGACGTGGTGCCGGTGACGCCGGAGACGTGGTCGCGCGATCCGTTCGGCGGCGAGCTGGTGAACGGCGAGGTGTGGGGCCGCGGCGCCGTCGACATGCTCAACCTCACCGCGTCGCAGGCCGTGGCGTTCAAGGCGCTCGCGAAGAAGGGCTGGAAGCCGAAGGGCACGCTCGTGTACCTCGCCTGCGCGGACGAAGAGGCGGGCGGCCTGCACGGCGCCGGGCACGTGGTGAAGAAGCACTGGGACGCGCTGCGCGCGAACTACCTGCTGACGGAGAACGGCGGCACCATCAGCGAGCACGGCGGCGAGACGCACGTCACCGTGCACGTCGGCGAGAAGGGTGTGGCGTGGCGGCGGCTGAAGGTCATGGGCACGCCCGGGCACGGGTCGCGGCCGTACAAGGCGGACAACGCGCTCGTGAAGGCGGCGCACATCATCCAGCGCCTCGCGGACTATCGGCCGTCGCCGTACGTCGACGAGCTGTGGCGCGGCTTCGTCGGCTCGCTCGATCTGGAGCCCGGGGTGAAGCAGGCGCTGATGGATCCGGTCAGCGTGGACGACGCGATCGACCGGCTCCCGAAGGCGATGGCCGCCGGGCTCTGGTCGAACACGCACACGACGTTCTCGCCGAACATGTGCAGCGCCGGCGTGAAGACCAACGTCATCCCGAACGTCGCCACGCTGGAAGTCGACATCCGCACGGTGCCCGGCGACACCGAAGACGAGGTGCGCCGCCACCTCGAAAAGGCGATCGGCCCCTACATCGACGACGTGGAGATCGAGAAGCTGTTCTCGAAAGACGCCTCGGCGTCGCCGGCGTCCGGCCCGCTGTGGGACGTGCTCGGCAAGGTCGTGGGCACGCACTATCCCGGCGCGAAGCTGGCGCCCCGGCTGATCGTCGGCTTCACCGACGCGCCGTACTTCCGCGAGAAGGGCGCCACCGCGTACGGGTTCGGGCTGTTCTCGCGCACCCTCACCGCGGACGCGATGGCCGGGCGCTTCCACGGCAACGACGAGCGCATCGACGTCGAATCGCTCGCGCTCACCACGCAGGCGTGGATCGACACCTGCGAGCAGTTCCTCGGCTGACCGCGGAGTGAGGCGCCGCCTCTCCCTCGCGCACCTCTCGGTGCTCGACACCACGCCGCCCGAGCTGGTGAGCGTCGCCGCGGACGCGGGGTTCGACACGGTCGGCATCCGTCTCACCGCCGCGCCGAGCGTGGGCGTGCCGCCGTACGACTGCCTGCGCGACGGGCCGGTGCTGCGCGAGACGCTGGCGCGCATGCGTGACACCGGCGTCTCCGTGCTCGACACCGAGTTCCTCCGCTTCGAGCCGGACCAGCCGGTCGGCGTGCCCGACGGCTTCCTCGACGTCTCCGCGCGCCTCGGCGCGCAATACGTCCTCGTGATGAGCGCCGAGCCCGAGGAGGCGCGCACGATCGAGCGCTTCGGCGAGCTGTGCGACCAAGCGGGGAGCTTCGGCCTGCACGTCGGGCTCGAGTTTGCGGTGTACACGGGCGTGCGTACGCTCGCGCAGGCCGCGGACGTGGTGGCGAAGGCGAAGCGCGCGAACGCGTTCGTCATCGTCGACGCGCTGCACTTCAGCCGGTCGGGCGGGTTGCCCGCGCACGTCGCCCGCGTCGATCCCGCGCTGCTCCGCTACGCGCAGCTCTGCGACGCGGGCCCCGACATGCCGGCGCCGACCGACACGCCGGCGCTCATCCGCGAGGCGCGCACCGGGCGCCTGCTGCCCGGCGACGGTGTGCTGCCGCTACGCGCGCTCGTCGCCGCGCTGCCCGCGGACGCGCCGCTGGCGATCGAAGCGCCCTGCCGCGACACGGCGGGGCTCCCGGCGCTGGAGCGTGCGAAGCGCGCGTACCGGGCGCTCACCGCGCTCGTGGCATGATCGCCCGGCGGACGATCCCGACCTGAGGGAGAGAGGCGGGCCCCGAGACGGCCCCCACGCCCCACCGAGAATGGAGTCATGATGACCGGCAAGCCCGCCAAGGTGTTCGTCGTCCAGGGTCGCGGCCAGCGCGACTTCTCCGATACGCAGACCGCGCTGAAGGGCGTCGCGGACGTCACCGTGCTGCCGCACATCGCGGACGAGCAGGGGATGATCGACGCGCTCCGCGACGCCGACGCGGTCATCATCGCCGCCTCGCCGGTGACGCGCGGGGTGATGAGCGCCTGCGAAGGCTTGAAGGCCGCGATGCGCACCGGTGTCGGCTACGACGTCATCGAGGTGCCGGCGGCCACCGAGCTCGGCGTCATCGTGATCAACGTGCCGGACATCTGGGTGCGCGAGGTCGCGAACCACGCGCTGGGGCTGCTGCTCGCGTTCAACCGCAAGATCGTCACGCTCGACCGCCAGGTGCACGCCGGCACGTGGAGCGCGGGCGTGCCCGGCCCGTTCACGGGCTCGCTGCACGGCGAGACGGTCGGCATCGTGGGGCTGGGGAACATCGGCAGCGCGTTCGCCAGGCGCATCGCGGCGTTCGAGACCACCGTCATCGCGTACGACCCGTACGTGGACGAGGCGCGCTTCAAGGCGCTCGGGGTGGAGCGCGTCCGCAGCCTCGAAGAGCTCGCGCGCCGCGCGGACTACGTGTCCGTGCACACGCTCCTGAACACCGAGACGCGCCACCTCATCGGCGAGGCGTTCTTCGAGCACATGAAGCCGACCGCGGTGCTCGTGAACACCTCGCGCGGTCCCGTGGTGGACGAGGCGGCGCTGACGCGCGCGCTCGAGGCGAAGCAGCTCGCGGGCGCGGCGCTCGACGTCTGGGAGAAGGAGCCGGTCGATCCGAACAACCCGCTCCTGAAGATGGACAACGTGATCGCCACCCCGCACGCTGCGTACTTCTCGTCGCCCGCGGTCGCGCAGGTCCCGAAGCGCTGCGGCGAGGAGATCCGCCGCGTGCTCACGGGCGAGCGGCCGATCAACGTCGTGAATCCGGAGGTCTACGCGCCGGGCGCCGCGCGCCGCGCCCGCTGAGCCCGCGTATCTTCTACGGCTGGCGCGTCGTCTACGGCTGCCTGGCCGTCGCCGTCGTCGCCTGGTCGCTGGGGCTCTTCGGGGCGAGCGTGTTCGTGCACGCGATCCACACGAGGACCGGGCTCCCGGTCGGTCTCATCTCATCCGCGGTGACGGCCGCGTACCTGCTCGGCGCGGTGGCGCAGCTCTGGATCGGCGGCGCCGTCGTGCGCTTCGGCCCCGGCGTGGTCGTCCCGCTCGCCGCGCTCGCGATGGCCGCCGGAATCGTCGGGCTCGGCGCCGCGAGCACCGCGGGGCAGGTCTACGCCGCGTTCCTCGTGTGGGGCGCCGGGTGGGCGTGCCTGTCCACGACGACCATCACGACGACGCTCGCGCCGTGGTTCGAGCGTCACCAGGGCCGCGCGGTGTCGACGGCGCTGCTCGGCGCCAGCGTGGGCGGGATGATGGGCCCGCCCGCGCTGCTCTTCGGCATCGCGCACATCGGCTTCCCGCGCACGATGCTCGCGGCCGGGTGTGTGCTCGTGAGCGTCGCGGTGCCCATCGCGCTGCTGATCCTGCGCCGCCGTCCCGCGGAGATGGGCTTGCTCCCCGATGGCGTCGCCGCGCGGGCCGACGTTCCCCGCCCGCGCGACGTCGTCTGGACGCGGGGGCAGGCGCTCCGCACGCCGGCGCTGTGGACCGTCATGGTGGCGTTCGGCATCGGGCTGCTCGTGCAGATCGGCTTCCTCACGCATCACGTCCGCCTGCTCGTGCCGGTGCTCGGGGCCGGTGGCGCCTCGCTCACCGTGATGGTGACGGCGGCCACCGCGTTGCTTGGCCGCGTGGCGCTCGCCCGCTTCTCCGACCGGCTGCCGGTTCGCGCGCTCGCGTGCGGCATGCTGCTGCTGGCGGCGGCGCTCCTGGTGACCGTGGCGGTGTGGCCGACCGCGGCGGTGCTCGTCGTCGTGAGCGCGCTCTACGGGATCACGGTCGCGCACGTCACCACGCTGTTCCCGATCATCGTGCGGCGCGAGTTCGGCGCCGCGTCGTTCGGGATCGTCTTCGGCGTGGCGGCGGCGGGCGTGCAGGTGATGTCGTCGCTCGGGCCCGGCTTCTACGGCGTGCTCTACGACCGGTTCGGCGGCTATGCGGCGCCGCAGCTCATCGCCGCGGCGCTGGACGTCGTCGCGGCCGCGCTCGTCGCGAGCGCGGGGCGGCCGTCACCTCACCACAGCGACGGGTACTGAGCGGCCAGCCACTTCGCGAGCGCCGCGTTCACCAGGCGCGGCTTCTCCTGCGCCATCCAGTGCCCGGACGGGACGACGACCTCCGTGAGGTTGCGGCAGTCGCGGCGCATCGGCTCCGCGAGGCGCGACTGCACGGTCTCGCACGTGGCGTCGTACTCGCCGTGCAGGAACAGCACGGGCATCGACAGCACGCCGCCGTCCTTCGCCTGCGCGGCGTACGCGCGGTTGCGCCCCTGGTTCATGTACCAGGAGTCGGGCCCGAAGAAGCCGGCGCCCTCGAGCGCCGCCACGTACGTCTTGAAGTCCGCCTCGGTCAGCACGCCGGTGTCCATCGGCACGTCGGGTGCCGCGCCCGCGCCGCCGAACCAGCCGCCGTCGCGCCGCACGGTCGCGGTGCGCGAGGGCTTGCCCTTCGCGCTCGCGCTGCCCTTGCGGAACAGCGCCTTCACGGTGTTGCCCACGTTCGCCTCGAAGCACGCGCGCGCCGTGTCGAAGCTCTCCTCGTAGAAGAGCTGGTAGTCCCACTGGCCGACGGGGAACTGGGCCTCGGGATACACCGAGCGATCGACGAGCGGGATGAGCGTCTCCGGCGTGAACCCCTGCGAGAGATAGGGCACGCAGAGATTCGCGACGCCGTGGCAGCGCTCGGGATGATGGCTCGCGAGGCTCCACACGACCGGGCTGCCCCAGTCGTGGCCGACCCAGATGACTTGCTCGCGCCCCAGGCTGTCGGCGAGCTCGAGCATGTCGCGCACCGCGTGCTCGAGCGCGTAGTCCTCGTGGCGGGGATAGCGGCTGGAGCGGCCGTAGCCGCGCATGTCGGGCGCGACCGCGCGGAAGCCGAGCGCGGCGAAGCAGGGGAGCTGGTGGCGCCAGCTCAGCGAGAGCTCCGGCCAGCCGTGGACGAAGATCATCAGCGGGCCGTCCTCCGGCCCCGCGTCGAGATAGAACGTGCGATGGCGGGACGTCTCGGCGAACGCTTCGCGAATCATCGAGGTCTCCTTGAGGTCATGCGCGGATCGCCTGCACCATGGCGCGCGCGGCGCCGCCGATGAGCCCGGCGTCGCTGCCGAGCACGATGAACCGGTAGCCCCGCGCGATCATCGCGCGGGCGTCGTCCGCGCCGAACGCGATGCCGCCGAGCGTGACAGTGGCGTGGGCGAGGATCGCCTTCTCCGCGCGGGCCACGGCGTCGAGGAGCCGGGGGTGGTCCATCCGGCCGGCGACGCCGAGGCTCTGCGAGAGATCGCCGCGGGCGATCGCGACCACGTCGACGCCGGGCACCGCGAGGATGTCGTCGAGGGCGTCGATGCCTGCGGGCGACTCGATCAGCACGACGTTCAGCACCGCCTCGTTCGCGGCGTGCAGGTAGTCGGGGTTCGAGACGCCCCAGCGAAGCGCCGCGTACGTCGGGCCATAGCCGCGCGCGCCCTCGGGCGCGTAGCGCACCGCGCGCACGGCGGCCTCGGCCTCGTCGCGCGTGGCGATCTGCGGGAAGACCACGCCGAGCGCGCCGCAGTCGAGCGCCGGCTTCACCAGCTCCGGCCGCACGCCGGGGACGCGGACCAGCGGCGTGGCGGGCGTGCCGCCGGTGGCCGCGACCATCGCGGCGACCGACTCGATGCCGATCGGCGCGTGCTCGGTGTCGATCATCAGCCAGTCGACGCCCGTGCGCGCGAGCGCCTGCACGAGCTGCACGCTCGGCATCGAGACCAGGTAGCCGAGCGTCGGGCGCCCGGCACGGAGCGCGTCCTTCAGCGGATTGAGCGAAGCGGGAGCCACGCGCGGAGTATAACGACTCCATGAAGATCGGGTTCTCGCTGCTGAACAACTGGGGCTTCGCCGACCCGCACGCGCTCGTCGACCTGGCGGTGCGCGCGGAGGCGGCCGGCCTCGACTCGGTGTGGGTGCACGACCACGTGTTCAACGTCGCCCACGTCTTCGAGCGCATCGGCGGGCGGCCGTACTACGAGCCGCTCACCCTCCTGAGCTACGTGGCCGCGCGCACCGAGCGCGTGCAGCTCGGCACCTCGGTGCTCGTGCTGCCGTACCACAACCCGATCCGGCTCGCGAAGGCGGCGGCCACGCTGGACGTGCTCAGCCGCGGGCGGCTGATCCTCGGGGTCGGCGTGGGCGCGGTGGAGAACGAGATGGAAGCGATGGGCACGCCGTTCAAGACGCGCGGCGCGTTCACCGACGAGGCGATCGCGGCGATGCGCGTGCTCTGGCGCGACGAGGATCCCGTCTTCACCGGCACGTACGCGCGCTTCGCGGGGATGAAGTTCTCGCCGAAGCCCCTGCAGCGGTCCATCCCGCTGGTGATCGGCGGCGTCAGCGACGCGGCGATCCGGCGCGCCGCCCGGCTCGGCGACGGCTGGCAGCCGCTCGGCCTGAGTCCGGACCAGGTGAAGGACGGCATGGCGAAGCTCGCCCGCGAAGCCGCCGCGGTGGGCCGGGACGTCGCCGCGATCCCGGTCTCCCTCGCGTTGTCCATCGCGCGTCCCGGCCGCCGCTTCGCGCTCGGGACGACGGCCGCGGAGCTCGCGGCGCACGCGAAGACGTTCGCGGACCTCGGGGTGGAGACGCTGATCGTGTCGGCGACCACCAGCGATCCGCGCGAGGCGCAGGCCGCGCTCGCGATGGTCGCGGGCGCGGTGCGCCCGTCGTGACCGTGCGGCTCGAGCCCGTCAGCTTCGCGAGCGGCGACGGCGTGACCGCGATCCCGTCGTATCTCGCCACGCCGGAGGGCGCGGGCCCGCATCCGGCGGTGCTGATCCTGCGCGGCGTCGCGGGCCCGGACGACGGCTACACCGAGATCGCCGAGCGTCTCGCGAGCTGGGGCTACGTCGCCCTGGTCCACGGCTGGAAGGTGCGCGGCTCGGATCCGCCCGACGCCGTCGTGTACGACGACCTGAAGGGCGCGCTCGCGTACCTGCGGAGGCTCGCCGTCGTGGACCAGGCACGCCTCGCGGTCGCCGGCTTCTGCCGCGGCGGCGTGCACGCGGTGATGGCGGCGCGCGCGCACCCGGAGCTGCGGGTGGTGGTGATCTTCCACGGCTTCGCGTTCCGTCCGTCCGGCGCGACGCCCGGTGAGGAGCCGTACGACCTCGTCGAGGGGCTGAGCGTCCCCACGCTGGTGCTGCACGGCACGGAAGACGAGCGCGCGCCGCTCGAGGGGATGCAGCGGATGCAGGCGCGGATGCGCGCGCTCGGCAAGCCGTGCGCGTTCACGTTCTACGAGGGCGCGCGCCACGGCTTCGCGGTGCGCACGCACCCGGGCTACGAGCCGCGCTCGGCGGCGGCGAGCTTCGAGGAAGCGCGGCGCTTCCTCGACGCCCGCCTGCGTCGCGCCTGACTACTGCGCCATCGCGCCGCCGTCGATGAGCAGCTCCGCGCCGCTCGTGTAGCCCGACTCGTCGGAGGCGAAGTAGAGCACCGCCGCGACGATCTCCGGCACCGTCCCCATCCGGCCGAGCGGGATGCGCGCGAGGCGCTTGTCGAGCTCGGCCTTGTCCGGGAACGCGCTCTTGAACATCTCGGTGTCGACGGGCCCGGGGTGGATCGAGTTGCAGCGGATCCTGTCCTTCGCGTGCTGCGCGGCCGTCACCTTCGTGAAGATGCGGATCGCGCCCTTGCTCGCCGCGTACGCCGGCTCCTGCTGCAGCGACTGGCCGATGCCCGCGATCGACGAGATGTTCACGATCGACCCGCCGCCCGCCCGGCGCATCGCGGGGATCGCGACCTTGGTGCCGAGGAACACGCCCTTGGCGTTCACCGCCATCACGCGGTCCCACTCCTCGACCGTGCGCTCCTCGATGGGGACGCGCTTGATCACGATCGCTGCGTTGTTGATGAGGACGTCGAGCCTGCCGTAGCGGCTCGTCGCGGTCTCGACCGCCGCGCGCCAGTCCGCCTCGCTGGTGACGTCGAGGTGCACGTAGGTCGCGTCCCCCCCGGCCGCGCGGATCGCGGCCTCGACCTTCTTGCCGTCGGCGTCCAGGATGTCGCCGAACACGACCTTCGCGCCTTCCCTGACGAACGTCTCCGCCTCGGCCGCGCCCTGGCCGCGCGCGCCCCCGCTGATCAACGCCACCTTGCCGTCGAGCTTTCCCATGGCCGGCATCATACGCAGCGCGCGCTGTCTCCGGTAGCGGTGTATCGATTCCGGCGCGTTGACGCTCGCCGTCGCGGGGGCATACGGTGGATGCGATGACGCAGGCAGAGCGCCCGCGGGTGCATCGGTGGAGTCGCCGCCAGTACGCGCGGCTGCTCCACTACGGCGTGCTCGACGAGGACGCCCCGATCGAGCTGCTCGACGGCCTGCTGCTGGTCAAGGAGCCGCAGCACAGCCCGCATCGCACGTCGATCGTGCTCGTGGCGCGCGCGCTCGAACGGGCGTTCGGCGACGGCTGGTTCGTCCAGGTCCAGAGCCCGATCGCCCTGGATCGCCGCTCGGAGCCCGAGCCGGACGTGTGCGTCGTGTCGGGCGCCCCGCGCGACTACGTCGACGCGCACCCGACACGCGCGGCCCTGGTGGTCGAGGTGGCCCAGTCCGGCCTGCGTCTCGCGCGCGGGCGCAAGGCGGTGGCCTATGCCCGCGCGGGGATCGCCGACTACTGGATCGTGAATCTCGTCGATCGCGTGGTCGAGGTCCATCGGGAGCCGGCGCGACCCGCTGGGGGTACGCGCAGGTCGAAACGCTGGCGGCCGACGGGGTCATCGCGCCGCTCGCCGCGCCGGGCTCGCCGATCCGCGTCGCCGACCTGTTGCCGTAGCCGCCGGTCTGGCGTCGTGGCCGCCGGTCGGCGATGCCGCGGCCGCCGTTGACAACCCCGCGGGCCGCGTGCGAGACAAGCGGCCATGCAGGACGAGCCGACCTCCCTCCGCATCGACGATCCGGGTGTCCGCGCGCTCTTCACCGAGCCCGCGAAGTTCCAGTCCTGGCTCGACGTCGAGGCCGCGCTCGCCGAGGCCCAGGCCGAGCTCGGCGTCATCCCGGCCGCCGCCGCCAAGGAGATCGTCGCCAAGGCGCAGCTGAAGTTCCTCGACCTCGACGCCGTCCGCGCCGGGCTCGCGAAGACCGGCCATCCGCTGGTGCCGCTGGTGTGGGCGCTCGACCAGGCGTGCGAGGGCGACGCCGGCGGCTACGTGCACTGGGGCGCGACCACCCAGAACGTCACGCAGACCGGGCAGCTGCTTCAGGTGAAGCGCGCGCACGCGATCTTTCTGCGCCAGCTCGGCGCGATCCTCGGCACGCTCGCCGACCTCGCCGAGCGCACGAAGGACGTGCTGCTGCCCGGGCGCACGCACGGCCAGCACGCGCTGCCCGCGACGTTCGGCTTCAAGGTCGCGGTGTGGATCGACGAGCTGGTCCGCCACGTCGAGCGGCTGCGGGGCTGCGAGGACCGCGTGTTCGTCGCGATGCTCGGCGGCGGCGCGGGCACGCTGGCCTCGCTCGGCGAAGCCGGGCTCGCCACGCAGGAGAAGATGGCGGCGCGCCTCGGGCTGAAGCCGATGCCGATGCCCGCGCGCACGATCGGCGATCACCAGGCGGAGTACGTCACGCTGCTCGGCATGCTCGCGGCGACGTGCAGCAAGATCGGCCGCGAGGTCTACACGCTGATGAAGCAGGAGTTCGGCGAGCTGGAAGAGCCGGTGCCGCCGGGCACGGTGGGCAGCAGCACGATGCCCCAGAAGCGCAACCCGAAGCTCTCGCAGGACATCATGGCGGCGACCGCGCAGATCCGCGCGCTGGTGCCGCTCGCGCTGGAGGCGATGCAGACCGAGCACGAGGCCGACCGCACCACCAGCATCATGATGTCGCGCGCGATCGTGCAGGGGTGCGAGCTCACCGGCGACGTGCTGCAGCGGATGCTCGCGCTCTTCGACGGCCTGCAGGTGTTCCCCGAGCGCATGCGCGCCAACCTCGACCTCACCGGCGGGCTCATCATGGCGGAGGCGCTCATGCTCGAGCTCGGCAAGACGCTCGGCCGCCAGCGCGCGCACGACGCGATCTACGACGCGGCGCAGGCGGCGGTCGTCCAGGGGCGCCCGTTCCGCGAGCTCCTCGCGGAAGATCCGCACGTGAGCGCGCGCCTGACGCCCGCGCAGGTCGAAGCGCTGCTGGACCCGGCGCAGTACGCCGGGCTCTGCCGCCACTTCGCGGTGCGCGGCGCCGGCCTCGCGCGGGAGACCGCCGCGAGCCTCGCGAAGAGCGTGCGGTGAAGTTCGGGATCTACAGCTCGATCGCGGCGCCGCCGCGCGGCGAGCACATCGAGCGCGCCATCGACGAAGTGATCGCGGAGGCGCAGCTCGCGGAGTCGGTCGGCTTCGACTCCTGCTTCTTCGGCGAGCATCACCAGGACCGCGACGGCTTCCTGCCGTCGCCGCTCATCGTCGCCACCGCGGTCGCCGCGCGGACGCGCACGTTGCGCGTCGGCACGTCGGTGATCCTCCTGCCGCTCTACCACCCGATCCGCGTGGCCGAGGACGCGATCACCCTCGACCTCGTGGCGAAGGGCCGCGTCGTGCTGGGCGTCGGGATCGGCTACCAACCGGCCGACTTCCAGGCGTTCGGCGTGCCGATGGAGGAGCGCGTCGCGCGCTTCGAGGAGAGCGTGGCGATCCTGCGGCTGGCGTGGGCGGGGGAGCCCTTCTCGTTCAAGGGCGCCCACTACGCGTTCGACAGCGTGCGCGTGACCCCGCGCCCGTTTCAGGCCGGCGGCCCGCCGCTGTGGATCGGCGCCAACGTGCCGCCGGCGGCGCGACGCGCGGGCCGCCTCGCCGATGCGTTCGTCGGCACGCCGAGCACGGGCCTGGCGACGGCGACGCGCCTGATCGAGATCTATCGCCACGCGGCGGGGGAGGCCGGGCGGACGCCGCGCGTCGTGCTCATGCGGGATGCGTGGGTCGCGCCGACGCACGCCGAGGCGGAGGCGGTCTACGGCCCGCACGTGATGACCGCGTATCGCTACTACTGGGAGAACCGCATCGCGGAGTTCCGGTCGCTGCCCGCGGACACGCCGTTCACGCTCGAGACGCTCGCGACGGACCGCGTGATCCTCGGCGAGCCGGAGACCGTCGTGCGCGAGTTCCAGCGCTGGCAGCGCGTGACCGGCGCCGAGTACTGCCTGCTCCGCCTGCGCCACGCGCACTCCGGCGGCCCGCCGCACGAGGAGATCATGAAGGCGATCCGGCTCTTCGGCGAGCGGGTGCTGCCGCACTGCTGACGCGCGGGCGCGTCAGACCGGCAGGCGCTCGCTGACGATGTAGCGCTTGTTGTAGGTGTAGGGCCGGACTTCCGGCTTCCATCGCCCGATGTCCGAGGTGTCGTTCCAGAGCTTCGACATCGGCATCGTGGGATCGTTCACCTCGTACGCGGCGAGGTATTTCGGCTCGCCCGGCGTGGAGGTCTTGTACCGCACGGTGTTCACCGCGCCCGCGTGCGTCTCCAGCAGCGGGATGTGCTCGGTGTCGTACAGCTCGTTGAAGAGCGCTTCGCGGTGGGGCTCGATGTCCATCATCACCCAGAAGACGTACGGCGTCGTGCCGAGGAGCGCGGGGTGGCCGCCGACCCACTCGTACGCGGCGAGGTGGCGGTTCATCGTGTGCGGCCGCACCACCGTCATCCAGCGCCCCACGTCGCCCGCGGCCTTCCACGCCGGCGACTCGATGACGGCCGGCGAGTCGAGCTCGTACGAGGCGAGATAGCGCGGCTCGGTCGGCGACGGCTGCGTGTAGCGCGCGGCGCGCCGCACGCCGGGCACCGCGCGCAGGCTCGGCAGGTGCTCGGTGTCGTAGACCTCGTTGAACGTCTTCGCGTGGTCGTGCGCCACGTCCATCCGGACCAGGAACAACCCGTGTGCGCTCATGGGACCCTCCCGCTGATGCCGCGATAGCATAGCGCGCATGGCGATCGACAGCGCGGGCCGGCGGCAGATCACGATGGTGGCGTTCCTCCAGGCGCAGAACTGCTCGAACTACGCGGCCTCGTGGCGGCACCGCGACGCCGCGCCCGACTTCCTCACCGCGGAGTACTACCAGCGCGTGGCGCGCGTGCTCGAGGCGGGCTGCTTCGACCTCGCGTTCTTCGACGACCGCCTCGCGATGCCCGACCGCTACGGCGACGACCACGCGGACGCCGTGCGCCACGGCGTGCGCGTGGTGAAGATGGACCTGATCCCGCTGATGACCGCGATGGGCCTCGCCACCCGCCACCTCGGCATCGGCGGCACCTACTCCACGACGTACTACCAGCCGTTCCACGTGGCGCGTGTGTTCGCCACGCTGGATCACATGCTGGGCGGGCGCGCGGCGTGGAACGTGGTGACGTCTCTCAACGACTCGGAGGCCGCGAACTTCGGCCTCGACGTCCACCCCGAGCACGACGCGCGGTACGACGTGGCCGACGAGTTCATGGAGGCGGTGCTCGGCCACTGGGACACGTGGGAGGACGATGCGATCGTCCGCGACCGGGCGACCGGGGTGTTCGGCCGCCCGGAGAAAGTCCATCGCCTCGACCATCGTGGGGCGCACTTCCGCAGCCGCGGACCGTTCACGGTGCCACGCACGCCGCAGGGCCGGCCGGTGGTCATTCAGGCCGGGCAGAGCGGCCGGGGCCGGCGCTTCGCCGCGCGGTGGGGCGAGCTCCTGTTCGTGATCTATCCGAACCTCACGGTGGCGCGCCAGAGCTACCGGGCGGTGAAGGACGAGATCGCGCGCGCCGGGCGCGATCCGAAGCTGGTCGCGATCGCGCCCGCCGTGTACTGCGTCGTCGGCGAGAGCCGGACCATCGCCGAGGAGAAGGCGGCCTACATCGAGAGCCTGGCGCACCCGCTCGATACGCTGGTACTGCTCTCCGAGGTCACGAACTTCGACTTCGCCTCGAAAGGCCTCGACGATCCCTTCACCGACGCGGAGCTGGCGTCGATCACCGGGCTCCAGGCGCTGCGCGACCGGGTCGTGCAGGCGTCCGGGACCGCGCACCCGACCACGCGTGACTTCATCGAGCACAGCGGCCGGGGCACGCTGCGCGAGGTGCCGCGCTTCATCGGGACGCCGAAGACGATCGCCGACGGGCTGGAGGAGTGGTTCACGACCGAGGCGTGCGACGGCTTCGTGCTGGCGGCGACGCACATCCCCGGCGCCTACGAGGACTTCGTCACGTACGTCGTGCCGGAGCTGCAGCGGCGCGGGCTCTTCCGGCAGGCGTACGCGGGCACGACGCTGCGCGAGCACCTCGGGCTGCCGCGCGCCGTGCGCGGCGACTGGAAGCGCTAGGGCCGGGGCCTTCTCGAACCCGGCTACTTCTTGAAGAGGTTGTCGAAGCCGCGGCGGATGTCGCCCGGGCGGGTGCCGTCCGGCGAGCTGTCCCGCTCGATGCTCACGCGCAGCGCGTAGCTCGCGCACTGGTTGCGCGCGTTCTTGTCCGCGACGCGCTCGGCGACGGCCTCCGCGCACTCGAACCGCTTGGCCGCGTCGAAGTGCGTGCACTGCAGGCACGCGTGCATCGGCGCGCGGCACTGCGGGCACTGCTCGAGCGACGAGTTGGCGATCGGGAGCACCGCGCCGCACGCGCCGCAGCGCGAGACCGTGCGGGTCGCGAGCATGCCGCCCGGTCGCGGGGCGCCGCCGGACGGGGGAAACGATCGCCGCGGCTCGTCGCGCCGGTCGCCGGAGCCGGCGGGCTTGCGATACCCTTGCTGGCGGTATTTGCGGTCGTCCATGGAGGGAGCATAACAATGCCGGTCCCGATCGCGGTCGATCTTTACAGCGACACGCTCACGAAGCCCACGCCGGAGATGCGCCGGTTCATGTGCGACGCGCCCGTCGGCGACGAGCAGAAGGGCGAGGATCCCACGGTCAACCAGCTCCAGGAGCTGGTGGCCGAGCTGCTCGGCAAGGAGGCCGCGCTCTTCCTGCCGTCCGGCACGATGTGTAACGAGATCGCGCTCCGCGTGCACTGCCGGCCCGGCGAAGAGTTCCTCGCGCACCGCACCGCGCACCCGATCCACTTCGAGACCGGCGGCCCGGCCGCGCTCGCCGGCGTGAACGTCAACGTGCTCGACGGCGCGCGCGGCCAGTACGACGCGGCGACGCTCGAGGCGGCGATCCGGCCGGACAGCCGCTACGAGCCGAAGAGCCGGCTCGTGTGGGTCGAGCAGACGAGCAACCTCGGCGGCGGCTCGGTGTGGCCGCTCGCGCGGATCACGGCGGTCACCGACGTCGCGCGCCGCCGCGGGCTGCGCACGCACATGGACGGCGCGCGCCTGATGAACGCGGTGGTGGCGAGCGGCGTGGAGGCGCGCGCGTTCGCGGCGCCGTTCGACTCCGCGTGGCTCGACTTCACCAAGGGCCTCGGCGCGCCGGTGGGCGCCGCGCTCGCGGGGACGCGCGAGTTCATCACGGAGGCGTGGCGCTGCAAGCAGCAGATGGGGGGCGCGATGCGACAGGCCGGGATCATCGCGGCCGGCGGCCTCTACGCGCTGCGCCATCACGTGAAGCGCCTCGCCGAGGACCACGCCAACGCGAAGCGGCTGGCCGAAGGCCTGGCGAAGCTGCCCGGCGTCGTCATCGATCCCGCGAGCGTCGACACGAACCTCGTCTTCTTCGACCTCGCGGACCGCGAGGCGGACGCGGTGGTCGCCGCGCTGCTCGCGCGCGGCGTGCGGATGGGCGCGATGGGCCCGAGGACGATCCGCGCGGTCACGCATCTCGACGTCAGCGCCGCGCAGGTCGAGCAGGCGCTCGACGCCGCCCGCGCGGTGCTGACCGCGGGTTCGTGACCTTGGCTGCGCACACGCGGTTCAAGCCATGACAGTTGACTACCATCCGGAAACCGATTCGCTGTACATCGGTCTCTCAGGGCAGCCGAGTGCGGAAAGCCGCGAGATCTCCGAAGGGGTCGTTCTCGACTACGACCATGCGGGGAACCTCGTGGGTATCGATATCGACAATGCGAGCCGAAAGGTCGATCTCGGGCATTTCATCGTCAGCAGGATACCGGCGCGCGTCGAGGTCTCGGGTTAGGCGAATGGCACAGCGCGTGGGGACTCGTGTAGGCGCGGTCCTCATCGCGGTCGCGGTCGCGGGCTGCGCGACCGGGCATGCCGGCGGCAGGGCGGCCTCCCGGGAACAGTGCAGCGGCGCCGTGCGCGCGGGAGCCGGCGTAACGGCGTTCGCTGGCCGCGTCGCCAGCGCCGTTGCCTTGATCGGGTCGGTGTGGTCGCCGCTTCAGCTCGTAGTCGAGCCCGGCGCGTGGCTTATCGAGGCCGCGGGCGAAGCGCTGGCGGGCGCATGCGTCCCCGCATCGCCCGCTGTCACCGCGATTGACGACGCCACGGCCGGCGGCGCGAGCGCTGATAGGCTGGAGCCGTGACGCGCGCTACGGTCGTGATGGTCGCCCTCCTGAGTCTCGCCGCGCCCGCGGCGGCGCAAGACAAGACGCGCGTCGAACTGTTCGACCGCGACAGCAACCGCCGTGGTCATGCGACCATCGACGAGAAGACGGGCCGGATCGACATCTTCGACAAGAGCTCGAGGCGCACCGGCTACGGCGTCATCCAGCCGGACGGGCGTGTGGATCGGTACCGCCTCGACGGCTCGCGCACGGATCGCGCCCGCCGTCGATGATCCAACGGTTCTCCACGCTGTACGTCGGCCACATCGAGCTCGAGCGCTGCGGGCTCGACGGGGTGCCGGCCGACGAGCGGCGCTACGCGAACGGCCGCCTGGTGGAGACGTTCGAGACCGCGGCGGCGCTGGCGCGCGCCACCGACGAGCTCGGCTTCGACACGCTGTGGCTGGCCGAGCACCACTTCCAGCACGAAGGCTACGAGTGCATCCCGAACATCCCGCTGCTCGCGGTGGACCTCGCGCACCGCACGAAGCGGGTGAAGATCGGCTGCGCGTTCAACATCGTCCCCACCTGGCACCCCCTGCGGCTCGCGGAGGACTACGCGACGGCCGACATCCTCACGAAGGGCCGCGTGGTCTTCGGCGTCGGGCGTGGCTACCACTCCCGTGAGGTCGAGACGTTCGGCAACCCGATGCTCGATGCCGAGGCCAACCGCGCGCTCTTCGAGGAGCAGGTCGAGATCATCCTGAAGGCGTTCCGCGAGGAGTCGTTCGCGCACGCGGGCAAGCACTACACGCTGCCGCCGCCGGTGCCGTACCGCGGCTATCCGCTCGAAAAGCTCACGCTCGTGCCGCGTCCGCTGCGGCAGCCCGTCGAGGTCTGGCAGCCCATCGTCAGCGGCAGCGCGCGGAGCCTCGACTTCATGGCGCGCCACGGCATCAAGGGCGTGATCTCCGCCACCGCCGAGCAGTTCGTCGAGCAGTGGGCGCGCGACTATCAGGCGGCGGCCGGCCGCCACGGACGCGCGCTTGCGCTCGGCGAGGACCTGATCCTCGGCTATCGCATGGCGCTCGACGACACGGTGGCCGGCGCCGTCAAGCGCGCGCGGCCGTACTTCGAGGAGCACGCGAAGTTCATGGCGCCGCTCGGGATGCTCCGCTACAGCGAGGAGCACGTGAAGGCGGTCGCCGCCCGGCAGGCGCAGTCGCCGCGCGGCGCCTCGCTCGAGCACGGCATCAAGAACCGCAGCTGGCTCTGCGGGCCGCCCGGCGACATCGTGGCGTATCTCAAAGAGGTGGAGGCGCGGTTCCCCGGCCTCGAGCACGTGATGATCGCGTGGGCGCTCGGCACGCCGCGCGACGAGATGATCGCGCAGCTCACCCGGTTCGCGAACGACGTGATGCCGGCCTTCCGCCGGTAGCAGGAGCGGAGAACGATGGACTTCGGCGCGGCGATCTTCTTCACCGACTACTCGATGGGCCCCGCGGAGCTCGGGCGCGCGCTGGAAGAGCGCGGCTTCGGCTCGCTGTGGGCGCCGGAGCATTCGCACATCCCGCTCTCGCGCCAGTCGCCGTTCCCGGCGGGCGGGGACGTGCCGAAGAAGTACTACGACGTCATGGATCCGTTCGTGACGCTCGCCGCGGCCGCCGCCGCGACCACGAAGCTCCAGGTCGCCACCGGCATCTGCCTGGTGGTCCAGCGCGATCCGATCCAGACCGCGAAGTCCGTCGCCACGCTCGACCAGATCTCGAACGGGCGGTTCCTCTTCGGGATCGGCGCCGGCTGGAACGCCGAGGAGATGGCGGACCACGGCACCGAGTTCAAGCACCGCTTCGCGATCATGCGCGAGCGGGTGGGGGCGATGCGCGCGATCTGGACGCAGTCGAAGCCCTCGTACGACGGGCAGTTCGTGAAGTTCCCGCCGATGATGACGTGGCCCAAGCCCGTCCAGCAGCCGCACCCGCCGGTGCTCGTGGGCGGCGCGTATCCCTACGGCCTGCGGCGCGCGCTCGAGTACGGGGACGGGTGGGTCCCGCACGGCGCGCGGCCCGCGTACGGCGACCTCGTCAACGTGCTGCCGGACGCGCTCGAGGTCATGCGGGACGCGGGGCGCGATCCCGCGACGCTGCCGATCACGGTGTTCGGCGTCGCCGAGGATCTGGACCTCATCAAGCGCTACCGCGACGCGGGCGTCGCCCGGCTCCTCTTCAACCTGCCGTCGGCGAAAGCGGACGAGGTGCTGCCCGTACTCGACCGTGCCGCCGCGCTGATGCGGCAGGCGCGCTAGGCGCTCAGCGCGACGGGCCGCAGCGCCGGCCCGACCTTCTCGGCGAACAGGCGCATCGAGCGCAGGGCGACGTCGGTGTCGAGCGCGGGCAGCGCCATCACCAGCAGCACGCGCTGGTGGCCGGAGACTTCGAGCACCGCCTGCAGGCCGTCGCGCACCTCGTCCGGCGTGCCGATGACGAGCCACTTCGCGTCGAGGTAGTCGCTGAACGGTCTGAGGCGCAGCGCCGAGCGGTCGAACGAGTTCGGCACCGAGCCGCCCTGCGAGTCGGACCGCAGGCGCGCCATCTTGCGCTGGTAGCTCATGAACGCGGGCTCGGCCGCGCGCGCGGCGGCGCCCCGGTCCGGCGCGACGTGCACCACGCGCATCACCCACGAGCGGCGCTCGAGGTCCTCGATCTCGCGCTCCGGGCGTCCGGCCGCCTGCGCGGTCTCGCGATAGAGCGCGCGGCGCCGCACCAGCTCGTCGAGTGGCACGAAGAAGGACGTGAGCGTCGGCAGCCCCAGGCGCGCCGCCGACAGCACGCTGTCCTCGCTGTTCGTCGCCACGTAGAGCGGCGGGTGCGGCTGCTGCACCGGCGCGGGGCGGACGTGCAACCCGTCGGCCGAGTGGAAGCGGCCGGCGAAGTCGAACGGGGCGCCGGTCCAGCACTGCCGCATGAGCGCGATGCCTTCCTCGACGCGCGCGCGACTGTCCTCCCGGTCGGAGCGGAACGTCTGGTAGTCCTGCAGCGTGCCGCCGCGGCCCACGCCGACATCCACACGGCCGTTGCTCACCACGTCGAGGACCGCGAGCTGCTCGGCGAGATCGACCGGATGGTGCAGGGGCAGCAGGCTCACGCCCATGCCGAGCCGGAGCGTGGTCGTGCGCGCGGCGACGAACGAGGCGAGCACCGGCGGCGCCGGGCAGAGGCCGTAGTCGTTGAAGTGGTGCTCGGCGAACCACACCGAGTGATAGCCGAGCGGCTCGGCCGCGAGCATCTGCGTGAGCGTGGAGTCGTAGACCGCGCGCTCGCTCCACGCCTCGTCCCGCTGCATGAGGAAGAAGAGCCCGAAGTCCATCAGAGCTTCAGGAGCGCTTCGAGGTTGCGCCACATGATGCGCTCCTTCTCCTCCGCGCTGAGGCTCGCGAGGCCCTGCACCCAGGTGACGGGCGAGGGATGCCACGGTACGAACGGCCAGTCGCTGCCGAGCACGACGCGGTCGATGCCGACCTCGTCGATGAGGAAGCGCAGCGCCTTCTCGCTTCCGACCACGGTGTCGTAGTAGAGGTGCCGCTGGTACGCGCTCGGCGGCTTCGGAATGCTGCGCCTGGGCTCCGGCGTGGTCTGCCAGCCGCGGTCGAGCCGGCCCATCGCGTAGCACGCGCCGCCGCCGCCGTGCGCGATGCACACCGTGAGCTTCGGGCACCGCTCGAACACGCCGCCGAAGATCAGCAGCGCGACCAGGATCGCGTCGTCCATGATCACGCCGAGGCTGTTGAAGAGCCCGTACTTCGCGGTGCGCTCGGTGAGGAAGTTGTGCTGCGGCTGCGGATGAAAGAAGAGCACCGCCCCCATGGCCTCCGCCGCCTTGAACAGCGGCAGATATTTCGGGTCGTCCCAGTTGCCCGCGACGTGCGTGTCGAGCTCGGCGCCCTTGAGCCCGAGCACGTGCGTGGCGCGCTCCAGCTCGTCGATCGCCGCCGTCACGTCCTGCACGGGCAGCGTGGCGAGCCCCGCGAAGCGCGCCGGCCACTGCCGGACCATCGCGGCGATCTCGTCGTTGACGTCGCGCGCGAGCGCGCGCCCCTGCGCGGGATCGAGGTGGTAGCCGAAGAACGGCGTGTGGATCGACACGACCTGCATGTCGACGCCGAGCGCGTCCATGTCCCGCAGGCGCTCGTCCGGCGTCAGCCGCACCTTGGGCGAGTTGAAGACCATGCGCTTGCCGTCCGTGCCGACGATGGTGCCGAGCCCCTCGCCGGCCTCGTGCCGGAAGCCGTACCAGTCGCGCTTCTGCTCCGCGGCCCGCCAGAGGCCTTGCGGCACCAGGTGCGCGTGAATGTCGATCGTACGCATGCGCCGTCCTCCCCGGGCACATCTTACCCACTGGCGTCGCTCTTGCTGCACCGGAAGGGCTGGGTGTCCGGCCGGGCGCCTCGGGAGGAACGCCATGTTCTCGCAGGACCAGATCGCGCAGCTCGAAGGCTTCGACGCGCGGGACGCCCGCGTGCTCAGCGTCTATCTCGACCTCGATCCGGCGACTCAGGTGCGCCGGTCGTACCGCGTGGCGCTCGCCGAGGAAGCGGTCCGCGTGCAGCACCTGCTCGAGAACGAGACGCCGCGCGGCCTCGGCCTCGCGGTCTTCTCCTGCGCGGCGCGCGGGCTCTGGCTGACGAGCTACTTCGCGGTGCGCGTGCGCAACCACCTGGCCTTCGAGGCGCGGCCCGATCTCGCCGCGCTGCGCATGCTCGTCGACGCGCACGAGCGCTACGCGGTCGCGCTCGTCGACAAGGCGACGGCGCGGCTCATCGTCGTCTTCGCGGGCGAGATCGAGGCGCGCGAAGAGGTCGCGAGCGAGCTCGTGCGCACGCACGACCAGGGCGGGTGGTCGCAGTCGAAGTTCCAGCGCCACGCCGACACGCACGTGCTCTGGCATCTCGAGAGCACGGTGGCGCGGCTGACCGAGCTGCATCGCCGCCGGCGCTTCGACCGGCTGCTCCTCGCCGGCGCCGAGGAGGCGACGAGCGAGGTCGCCGACGGCGTGCAGCTCGAAGGCAGCGAGTGCCCGAACTGCCACCGGCTCGACGCCGGCGTCGCGCGCGCGTGCCCGACCTGCCAGCAGCCGATGCGCGCGGTCGACGACGTCGTGCACCGCGCGATGGGCCGCGCACTGGAGCAGGGCGCCACCGTCGACGTGCTGCACGGCGAGCGCGCCCGGCGGCTCATGGCGCAGGGCGGGGGGCTCGCCGCGCTGCTGCGCTATCCGACCGCGGTGCCGGAGACCGTCGCCCGCCAGCGCCAGGCACGCAGCGCGTGAGCACGGGACACGCGTATCCGCGCCCGCAGCTCCGCCGCGCGGACTGGACGTCGCTCAACGGCGTCTGGGACTTCGCACTCGACCTGCGCTCGCGCTGGGCGCAGCCGGACGACGTCGAGTGGGACCGGACGATCCTGGTGCCCTTCGCGCCGGAGACGCCGCGCAGCGGCGTCGACTATCAGGGCTTCTTCGAAGCGTGCTGGTACCGGCGGCGCTTCGCGGTGCCCGCGCTCGGGCCGCGCCAGCGGCTCATCCTCCACTTCGGCGCGGTCGACTACGAGGCGACGGTGTGGGTCAACGGCCGCGAGGTCGGGCGCCACGAGGGCGGCTACACGCCGTTCGCCCTCGACGTCACCGACGCGTTGACCGGGGACAACGCGGAGATCGTCGTCCGCGCGCACGACGATCCGCTCGACATGGCGAAGCCGCGCGGCAAGCAGGACTGGGAGCTGGAGCCCCACGCCATCTGGTATCCGCGGACGTCCGGCATCTGGCAGACCGTGTGGGTCGAGCGCGTGTCCGCGACGTATATCGGGAGCGTCCGCTGGACGCCGAGCCTCGAGCGCTGGGAGATCGGCCTGGCCGTCCTGCTCGACGGCGTGATGCGCGACGACGTGACCCTCGGCGTGACGATCCGCCTGCGCGACACCATCGTGGCGGCCGACACCTACCGCGTGGTGGCGGGCGAAGTCCACCGCCGCATCAGCCTGTCGGAGCCCGGCATCGACGACTTCCGCAACACGCTGCTGTGGAGCCCGCGCTCGCCGACGCTGCTCGCAGTCGACCTCACGCTCACGGGCCAGGACGGCGAGGTGCTCGATCGCGCGACGAGCTACACGGCGCTGCGCTCGATCGCCGTGCAGGGCGACCGCATCGTGCTGAACGGGCGGCCGTATCCGCTGCGCATGGTGCTCGACCAGGGGTACTGGCCGGACACGGGCATGACCGCGCCGGACGACGCCGCGCTCCGTCGCGACGTCGAGCTCGCGAAGGCCCTCGGCTTCAACGGCGTGCGCAAGCACCAGAAGCTCGAAGACCCGCGCTTTCTGTACTGGGCGGATCGTCTGGGCCTGCTCGTGTGGGGCGAGATGCCGAGCGCGTACCGCTTCACGCGACAGTCCGTGGAGCGCATGACGCGCGAATGGAGCCGGGCGGTCGCGCGCGACTACAGCCATCCCTGCATCGTGGCGTGGGTGCCGTTCAACGAATCGTGGGGCGTGCCGAACCTGCCCGACAGCGCCGCGGAGCAGCACTACGTCCGCGCGATGTACCACCTCACCAAGACGCTCGACCCCACGCGTCCCGTGATCGGCAACGACGGCTGGGAGAGCGTGGCCACCGACATCGTCGGCGTGCACGACTACGAAGAGCCCGGGCGCATGGCGCGGCGGTACCACAGCGACGACGCGCGGCCGCAGCTCTTCCGCCGCGAGCGCCCCGGCGGGCGCGTGCTCGCCCTGGCCGGCGCGCCGCCGCTCGAGCATCCCATCGTGCTGTCGGAGTTCGGCGGCATCGCGATCTGCAAGCCGGGCGACGAGGGCTGGGGCTACGCACGGTGCGGCTCGGCCGCGGAGATGGCGGCGCGCTACGGCGAGCTCATGCGCGTGGTGCACTCGCTCGAGCTGATCGCGGGCTTCTGCTACACGCAGCTCACCGACACCTACCAGGAGGCCAACGGGCTGCTCTACGCCGACCGCACGCCGAAGTTTCCCATCGCCGAGATCGCCGAAGCGACGCGGGGCCCGCGCTCGCAGCTCGACCTGCTCGGCGAGTGGATGGAGACGGACGCGCCGCGGCCCGCGTCCGAGGACGACACGCCATGATGTACCGGCGGCGTCTCGAGAAAGCCGACGGCCGCGCGCTCCTGTTGTACGCGCGCGCGCCCCTGACCGGGCCGATGGAGGCGCCGTCCTCGGGCCCGGCGTCGGCGGCGCGCGCCCACCTGCGCTGGCATCCGCTGCGCGGCGAATGGGTGGCCTACGCCGGCGATCGGCAGACCCGCACGTTCATGCCGGGCCCGGAGCGCGACCCGCTCGCGCCGTCCAGCGATCCCGCGCGTCCGTCCGAGGTGCCGGCGGGCCCGTGGGAGGTCGCCGTCTTCGAGAACCGGTTTCCCACGCTGGCGGCCGATGCGCCGGCGCCGCCGCCGAGTCTCGTGGACACGCGCGCCGCGCGGGGCGCGTGCGAGGTCGTCGTGTTCACGCAGGAGGCGACCGGGAGCCTCGGCGCGCTCCCGCTCGCGCGCCTCGAGCTGCTCGTCGACGTGTGGGCCGATCGCACGCGCGAGCTGGGCGCCCGCGACGACGTGGCGCACGTGCTGCCCTTCGAGAACCGGGGGGTGGAGGTCGGCGTCACCCTGCCCCATCCGCACGGCCAGATCTACGCGTATCCGTTCGTGCCGCCGGTCGCGGCGCGCGAGCTGGCCGCGCAGCGCGCCCACTACGAGGCGCACGGCCGCGGCCTGCTCGACAGCCTGCTCGCGGCGGAGCTCGCGGACGGGCGCCGCGTGCTGCACGTCGCCGACGAGGCGGTCGCGGTGGCGCCGGTGTGCGCGCGGTTCCCGTACGAAGTGTGGGTGGCGCCGCGGCGTCCGGTCGCGCGCGTTCCCGACCTCCGTGAGTCGGAGCGCCGCGACTTCGCGCGGGTGCTGAAGACGGTGCTCCTGAAGCTCGACGCGTTGTGGGACCGGCCGATGCCGTACGTGCTCGCCCTGCACCAGGCGCCCACCGACGGTGCGCCGCATCCGGAGGCGCACCTGCGCGCGGAGATCTGCCCGTTCGCCCGCATGCCGGACCGGCTCAAGTACCTCGCGGGGAGCGAGCTGGCCGCGGGCGTCTTCATCGTCGACGTGACCCCGGAGCAGGCCGCGGCCGAGCTCGGCGCCGTGCGCGTCGAGCTCGAGGCCGCGGCGTGACGGGCTTCGACGCGCTCTTCGGCGGCGTGCCGGCCGTCACCGCGGCGGCGCCGGGCCGCGTGAACCTGATCGGCGAGCACACGGACTACAACGACGGCTTCGTGCTCCCGATCGCGCTGCGGCGCCGGACGCAGGTGGAGCTCGCGCCGCGCGCGGGCCGCCGCGTCCGCGTCTGGAGCGAAGCCGCCGGCGGCGCCGGCGTGGTGGCCTACGAGCTGGGCGAGGAGCACCGGCGTCACGACTGGGTCGACTACATCCAGGGGGTCACGGACGCGCTCGCGCGCGACGGGCAGGCGATCGGCGGCTTCGACGCGCGCGTCGAGTCGTCCGTGCCGGTCGGGCGCGGGCTCGCGTCGAGCGCCGCGCTCGAGATCGCGCTGCTGCGCGCCTTGCGCGAGGCGTTCGGCCTCGGGCTCGACGAGCTCGCGATGGCCCGCCTCGGCCGCGCGGCGGAGAACGACTTCGTCGGCGCGCCCGTCGGCATCATGGACCAGATGGCGGCGGCGCTCGGCGATGCCGGCCACGCGCTCTTCATCGACACGCGGACGCTGGCGTGGGAGCGGCTGCCGCAGCCGGCCACCGTGGAGCTGGTCGTCGTCGACTCGGGGATCTCGCACCGTCACGCGAGCGGCGAGTACCGGGTGCGGCGCGACGAGTGCGGGCGCGCGGCCGCGCGCCTCGGCGTCGCCGCGCTCCGCGACCTCGCGCCCGAGGATCTTCCGCGCG
>Ga0194132_10001655_pt1 | contig 44520 bp, 30 predicted proteins | sample TA2KigOf80mmetaG_FD_148612 | JGI IMG/M metagenome (GOLD analysis project Ga0194132, IMG submission 148612) | Freshwater microbial communities from Lake Tanganyika, Tanzania - TA2015054 Kigoma Offshore 80m | ecosystem: Environmental > Aquatic > Freshwater > Lake | place: Tanzania: Lake... | reverse complement strand
GCGGAGAGGGCGGGATTCGAACCCGCGGTAGGATTAAAACCCTACACCGATTTAGCAAACCGGCGCATTCGGCCACTCTGCCACCTCTCCGATCCGCGTGCGGACGGGCGGAACTATATCGCACTCAAATCGGAAAGCAACTTTGATGAAACCGTCGTCGGTGTATGTCGTTTGGCGTTGTGGCGGATCATGTCTCTGTTGATGTTGAGCCGGTGCGCGAGGGGTGTCGGGGACCAAATTCGACGTACGGCCGACCGAGCCAACGTTTGATCAGTATCGTCTCGCCGGCATCGTTGCCTTCGATCGCATGGCCGATGAACTGCAAGGCGTAGCCGAGCACAAAAGCGACCAGCGCCCACCAAGCTGGGTAGTCCTTAGGCCACACCAGGAAGTGAATTGGCAGGACAAACGTGACCGGTAGAGCAACCAAGTGGATGGCCAGATTTGCGGGGTGCAGATGACGTTCACGATAGTTTTTGAGGAAGCGGCGCATTATTTGATCGCAATGGGGTAACGAAGACTCGACCCGGCAGATCGTAATGTCACGAGTCTCGGCTTGGAAATCGGAGCGGCGTGACGAGACAATGTCACGCACTTCGAGCGGGGAGATCGGCGGAGTTCTGAGGCACTGCAACACCGTGAGCAATTGGCTGCAACGCTGGTGGGAGAATTCTGTGGGCTTGCCGGCGGCGGAGCCCGGGCAGGTGTCGCGTTGGAGTTGGACGGCGAAACTCCCTTGGCCGTCTTGGTTGCCGCCGACGCTCGGCTGGCTGATGCTGGCTGCTCTGGTGTTGGTGATTGTCGAGGTCTATCGCCGTGACGGGCGGACTCTTGGCGTGCGGCAACGGGCTGTTTTGATTGCGCTGCGCTGTGCGATTGTGTCGTTGGTGTTGCTGCTGCTGGCTCAAGTCAGTGTTTCAGTGGAGCGGACCGGATTGCCATTGCTGGTGGTGTTGATCGACGACTCTGCCAGTATGGGCCTGCGCGAGGCGTACTCGGCGGACGCAGACCGGCAGTATGTCGCCACACTCGTCGGATCAAGCTCTGCGACGGCATCCGCCGATGCCGAGCGATGGGAGTTGGCACGACGAATTCTGACGCGAGAAGACGGACGCTGGCTGCGAGAATTGCGCCGTCGGCACAAACTCCGCATCGAGAGATTCTCGGCGGAGACGGTACCGATCGGCGATGAAATGCTCGATGACGAATCGGTGCGGCGATTGATTGCGGACCTCGAACGGCTGCTGCCAACCGGCGATGTGACTCGACCTGCGGAGGCCGTTCGGCAGGTGTTGAATCAAACGCGTGGGACGCCGCCTGCGGCCATCGTGCTGCTGACAGATGGCATCGCCAGCAGTGGCGATGCCGATCGATTGAGTGCCGTTGTTCCTCTGGCTCGTGAGCGATTGGTGCCCCTGTTTGTCATCGGCATTGGCAGCGATCAGGCAACGCGCGATGTACAACTGGCTGAGCTGATCGTGGACGACGTTGCCTTCGCCAACGATCCGCTGATGTTTTCGGCGAAAGTCAAATCGTTTGGGTTGGCCGGGCAATCTGCCACGGTCGAATTGCGTGAGCGTGGCAAGGAAATCAGCCTCGTGCGGAGGTCCATCAAACTGCCGGAGGACGGGCAAGCGCTGACAGTCGATTTGTTATTCACTCCAACGCAACCGGGAGATCTCGATTTTGAATTATTCGTCGCACCCCCGCCGGGGGACGTGGATCGTGACAATAATCGCTTGTCACGATCGGTGCGCATTCGCGAAGGGAAACTGAAAATCCTCTTAGCGGAAGGACTGCCACGTTGGGAGTTTCGCGAGCTGAAAAACTTGCTTGAACGGGAATCGACCATTGAGCTGCACACGTTGTTGCAAGAGGCGGATCTCGAATTCACATTGCAGGACGAAACTGCGAAGCCGCTGCAGGGCCGCTTTCCTCTGAGCCGCGAAGCTCTCTCCGCCTACGACGTCTTGTTGCTCGGCGACTTGAACCCCGGAGCGTTGTCCCCGGGGGCGCTGGAGCATGTCCGCGAGTTCGTTCGCGAGGGAGGAGGAGTGTTGCTGATGGCCGGATCGCAACACATGCCATTGGGCTTTCGCGGTACACCGCTGGAAACGCTGTTGCCGGTGGAGCTTGACGGGGCGAGCGTTCCGGCTCCCGAGGCTGATCTGCGCGAACCATTTCAACCCCGCTGGACCGAGGCCGGACGCTCGAGCACTCCGCTGTTTCGGCATCTGCAATTGGACGCTCTGTCAAACGGCGACGACTCAGTCGGTGGCAGTGCAGCGCGCGATGTGTGGCGATCGTTACCTGGTCTGTTCTGGCTGTGCGACGCGCCCCGATTGCGAGCCGGCGCAACCGTGTTGCTGGAACATCCGCTGCGACGCGGGGAGAAACAGCCATTGCCTGTCATCGCGCTGCAACGATTCGGAGCCGGCAAGGTCTTGTTCCACGCGACCGATGAACTGTGGCGTTGGCGTTTTCGAGACGGCGAGCGAATTTACTCGCGGTACTGGGTGCAGGCGCTGAGATTCCTCAGTCGATCACAGAGCCTCGATGGAGCACGTGGCGTCGAATTCACAGCCGATCGCCAGACGTATCAACGTGGCGATTCGGTGAAGTTTCGACTTGAGTTCCACGATCAGCGACAACTCCCGGCAAGCGGTGTAGCGACGGTGATGCTTGAACGGACGGATGAACCGCGACGCAGCATCGAACTGGCGCGAGTCGTGAATTCACCGAACCTCTTCGCCGGTGAGCTGCGGGGGCTGAGCGTCGGACGATTTCATGCGTGGCTCTCCGATCCATCGTTTCCTGGTTCGCCACCTGCGGTCGACTTCATCGTCGAAGCTCCGCAACGCGAGTTGTTGCGTCGGCAACTCGACCGAGCCGACCTCGAGGCTGCCACGCGTGCGACGCACGGCCGCTACTTCGCTCTGCACGAGGCCGATCGTGTTCCGGCCGAGATTCCCGCCGGGCAATCGGTCCCGCTGTCAGCGGCGACGATCATCCCACTGTGGACTCGCTGGGAACTCTTGCTGCTCTTTGTGAGTCTCCTTACGACGGAATGGCTATGCCGTCGTCGCTGGCGGCTGGTATAAGAAGAGGGGTGAGGGGCTGGGGACTCGGGGTTAGTTTTGGACTCCGTTTGCCCGCATTCCCTAGCCCCGAGCTCCCAACCTCTGGTTTCTCGCAATGAACCTCCTCGATCAACTGCGTGACCTGCATCGACAAATTCGTCGGCTGTTGTGGCTGACAGGATTGAGCTGGGCGCTCGCGGGATTGCTGAGTGGGGCGTTGTTGCTTGGGCTTGGCGATTGGTTGCTGCACTTCGACGATCGCAGTTTGCGAGCCGGATTGTTGTCGGCGTTGGTGGTCGCGGTCGGTTGGTTGTCTTGGCGTCGTCTCATTGCTCCGTTGCGTCGGCCGCTATCGAACTTAGAGTTGTCTGGGCATCTGGAATCGCACTTTCCGAAACTGCGTAGCCGGCTCGCGACCGCCGTTGAGTTTTTGGAGCACGACGTCAGTCCAAGTGTCGGGTCGCCGGAGTTACAGCGGCGTCTGATTGAACAGACGGCTGCCGAGGTGAAATCACTCGACTTCGCCGAAGTGCTCGACTGCCGCGATTCGCGACGAGCGGTGCTGTCGGCGTTGGCATTGGCTGGCATTGGATTGATCCTGTTCGTGGCGAATGCGGCGGCGGCCTCGACGGCAATGCGGCGGCTATGGTTGCCGCTTGCCGATCATCCCTGGCCGAAGCGGGTCGAGCTGCAATTGGTGCGCGGCGATCTGTCGCCGGTGATTGCTTTGCCGGAGCGGCCGTTGCGAAACGTGCAGGGACAGCCGCTCGATTTGTTCGTTATCAACACACGCGGGACCTTGCCTCAGCCGGTGTCGGTCGAGTTTCGCCAAAGGGGGCGGTTGCCGCAGTCCGAGCCGTTGCGAACTGCGACGCTTAGAGACTCTAAGGATCAATCGCGCGAGGCGGCTGCGATTCGAGTACCGATTGACGAAGGCACGATCGAGTTCCGAGCGGTCGGCGGCGATGATCGCGAGATGCCGTGGCGTGAACTCCGAATCGTTCCGCCGCCGAAGATCGATTCGTTCCGAGTCGAGATAACACCGCCAAGCTACACGGGTGAAGCGTCGACCACGTTGCCGGAGGGGGCGACTCAAATCCGAGCGACGGTTGGGTCAAGAGTGAAGGTCAGTGCGAAGACCAATCGACCGGCGACACAAGCTGTGGCGGATGTTGCCAGCGTCGGACACGAGATCGTAATCGCTCCGAAGGGGCGCGAGTTGACTTGGCGATTCGTTGTGCGGAAGCCCGGTTCGGTGACGCAGCAACTTGCGGTGACGGATCAGGACGAATTTCAGAATCTGTCGGCATTGCGATTAGAAGTCGTCGGTGTCGCCGATCCGCCGCCGGTCGTGACACTCGAGCAGCCGGCAACCGATCAGCTCGTGACGGCGAATGCAACGGTTCGTCTCGCGGCCACTGCACGCGATGATCGGCGGTTGCGAGAAGTGGCGCTGGAGTATTCCGTAGGGTCGGACAAGCTCGCTTCGAACGCCGGCCCATCAACCACGGTTCCGGTGGGCCGGGGTAGCGATGCGCCGCTGGTCCCTCTCGACGAATCAGCACAAGGGTCTGCTGATTGGCACGTGGAAAACTTGCCCCACGAGGACGGGTCGCGTGAGGCAGTCGTACGGCTGGCTTGGTCCGTGAGCCAGGTCGATCCGAAGGTTGGCGATCGGATCGCGCTGCGATTCGTCGCGTCGGATCACTGTGACGTTGGCGAACCGCGAGTTGGACGCAGCGCGACTCGGACGCTGACGGTCGTTTCGCCGGAAGAGAAACTGTCGGAGATCGCGCATCGGCTCGACCTGCTGCTGCACGATTTGGAGTCGCTCGCGGCGAAGCAGTCACAGACGAACGATCAGACCGACTTGCTCCACGTGCAAGCGCAGAAGGCGAACGAATTCCGGCCGCAGGATCGAGACTCGCTCAAGCGGGTCGAACTTGATCAGCGGCAGATCAGTTTACGGCTGACGGGCCAAGGAGACGGCGTGACCGCTCGCGTGCGCGAGATGTTGTCGCAACTCGAAGACAATCAGTTGAACGATTTAGTGACCCGCGAACGACTGACGCACATTGCCGAGGCGATCGAAGGGCTGAACCGTCAGACGTTGCCGACGTTGGAAAGTGTGTTGGGCCGAGTCGTGAAGGAGAGCGGCGGTGCTCAACCGGTCGCTCGCTTGGCCGAAGCGTTCCCGGAAATCGCCGCACGGCAGGCGGAGGTGCTGTCTACATTGACCGAGTTGATCCGCGACCTGACGCAGTGGCGCGATCGCCGCGACGTGGCTCGCGAAGTGGGTGAACTGGCGAAGACGCAGGAGTTGCTCAACCGAGACACGTCGGAACTGGCACCGCAGACGTTCGGCAAAGCGGCGTCACAGTTGCCGAGCCAGCAGCAAGCGGACGTCGCAAAGCTTGCCGATCGACAGTCGCGTCAGGCCGAGCGGATCGAGCAACTGCGGCAGAGACTGGCGAGCGCAGAATCCGGGGATCAGGGGATTCGCGCAGCCAGCGATGAAGTCGTGAATGAACTTGACGAGCGTGCACTCACTGCGAAAGCACGCGAAGCGGCTCGCGAGGTTGCGGAGAACAATCTCGGACAGGCGGGCCGCACGCAGCAGCAGCTCGCCCAGGAGTTACAAGCTCTCGCCGACAAGCTGGCGCAGACTCCGAATTCCAACTCGAATGCTGCCGTTCGTGAGTTGCAGGAGCTTGAAGGGCAGCTCGAATCGCTGACTCAGCAGCAGCAGAAGTTGCTCGACGAAACGAAAGCGGCGGCGGAGAAGTCCGACACGCTCAAGCCCGAGGAACTCGCCACGCAGGCGAAAGCGTTGCATGATCGGCAGGCGGACGCGAAGAAGGCGGCGGAAGTTTTGGCCGCGAACTTGAAGGGGACTCAGGCCGAAGAATCGCGCGAGGCGCTGCGTAAAGCGACTCGACACATGCAGCAGGCGGAATCGCAGTTGGCCGACAAACAGCTCGCTCGCGCGGCAGAGGAAGAGCAAGCGGCGCTCGACGATTTGGAGCAGACGGGACGGGAAATCGCGGCCGCGCGCCGAGCGGCTCAGCAACAGGAACTCGCCGAGAAGATGAGCGCTCTGGCCGAGGGGGTGCGCGAATTGGTGGTTCGGCAACAAACAGTCGTCGAAGAAACGGGGCGTCTCTCGACCGAACAAGAGAAGGCAGGGAAGTGGACGCGGCCACTGTCCAAGGCCGCGTTGAATCTCGGCGACGAGGAGCAGGAACTCGCCGCCGCGACGGAAGAGTTGTCGAAATCACTGACCGACATCGACGCAGTGCGACTGACGCTAAACCGCGCGACGAACGATCTTGCTGCCGCCGCCTCGCGACTCCGAGAGAAGCAGCTCGACGCGGAGACCGCTCGCCGCGAGCAGTCCGCGCTCCGAGCGTTGCAATCGCTGTCGAACGCTTTGAATCCTTCCAAATCGCCCGATCAACTGTCGAAGGACGAGACTTCTCAACAGCTTCCGGAGGGGCCGCAGAACAACGCCCAGCCCGACGAACCGGTGCCCCCGGTTGCAGAATTAAAGTTACTGCGTGAACTGCAATCCGAAGTCAGTGACCGCACGCGGTCGGCCGAGGCCCGTGCTCCGAATACGCCGCCCAATGCCGACGAATCAAAAAGTCGCGACGCAGAACTGCATCAACTGGCTGACGATCAACAGGCGGTGCGTGAGGCAACGTCCCGCCTATTGGAGCGAGTGCCGGTCGGTGAGCCGAAACAAGATCCGCCGACTCCCGACGAAACTGAGCCGCGCGAGATGGCGTTGTCGGCGATGCAGCAATCGTTCGAAAAACTTCGAGCAGCCCAGACCGACAAGACGACGCAGACGGCACAACAGATGGCGGTCGAGTCGCTCGACAAATTGTTGAAGTCGTGGCAGCAGCGAGCGGCTCAGCAGCAATCGCTGGCGCGCTCCGGCCAGAAGGGACCGATGTCGGACAAGACTCCCAATGAGAACTCCTCGACGACTGACGGCACCGGTGGGAAGCCGACTGGACGGGATTCCGCTCAGGCCCGCGACTCCTCCGACCGCGAGCAGACTGGCCGCGACGCGCTCGCCGATCTCCGCCGCCAACGCCAACTGCGCGAGGCGGTCTGGGGACATCTCCCGCCGGCGCTGCGAGAGAAAATGCTCAACCTGCCCCACGACAAGACGCTGCCGAAGTACTCGGAACACATCCGCCGCTACTACGAATCGCTGGCCGAGCAATAGGTCAGGCTTTCCAGCCTGACTCGAATTGGTAAGCGATGTCACTAACCTGGATTATTCATTGCTCGAGATGATTTCTTCTCAGACTGCGTCCCATTAGCAAGATGCGCAAGCGAATGATGTCGACTGGCATTACTCGCTTGCGCGTCGTGCTCATTTGGGAGTATGAATAATCCTTGCTACGGTGCTGCATTCAACGAAACGATGGCATCGGCTACATTTCGGCTGTTTCGATCGTGCTGCGGAATAATTTCTCTCGCTTTGAATTGCCTGCCGATGCTGCTCGGACATCCTTGGGAACTGTGGTTTGCGCTGGTTGTCGTTGTCCTCATGGTCTACGGCCTGGCGAAAAACCTCGCAGCCGACATGATCACGATGGGTTGCCTGGCTTTGGTCATGGCGGTCAGTCCGTTTTCGAAGGGGAAACTGCTGCCGTCGATCGAGCAGGCGGTCGCTGGTTTCGGAAATTCGGCGCTGCTGACCGTGGCCGTGTTGTTTGTCGTCGTCGCGGGATTGGTGCGAACCGGCGCGATGACGATGCTCACAAACCCAATCATCGGCCAACCGAAGTCGACGATGGCGGCTCAGGTTCGGCTGCTGTTTCCGGTGATGGGACTCAGCACGTTTCTGAACAACACACCGTGCGTGGCAATGTTCATGCCGGTCGTGGACGACATCTGCAAGAAGTACAAGCTCAGTGCCTCGAAGCTCTATCTGCCGCTCGTCTATGCCTCGGTTTTCGGCGGCTGCTGCTCGCTGATTGGTACGAGCACCAACATCGTGGTCGATGGCTTGATCAAAAAGGCGATTGAGGCGGGAAAGCTGAAAAACGTCCGGCCATTAGAGATGTTTGACATCGCTTGGGTCGGACTTCCGGCGGCCGTGATTGGAATTGTGTTTGTCATCATCGCCAGCAAGTGGCTTCTGCCGGATCGCAAGCCGGCAATCAGCCTCAGCGACGATCCTCGGCAATACACCGTCGAAATGATCGTTCAGCCAGACGGCCCGATGGTCGGCCAAACGATCGAAGATGCTGGCCTGCGACATCTTCCTGCTCTGTTTCTGATCGAAATCGAACGTGGTGAAAAGATCCTGCCGGCGGTCAGCCCGAACGAACGATTGCAGGAGAATGACCGACTGATTTTCGTCGGCATCGTCGAGTCAGTTGTCGATCTGCAAAAAATTCGTGGCCTGCAACCGGCGACGAATCAGGTCTTCAAGCTCAACGATCCGCGCACTCAGCGCTGCTTGATCGAGGCGGTCGTTTCGGATCGCTGTCCGATCGTCGGCAAGACAATTCGCGATGGTCAATTCCGCCGTCGATATGAAGCGGCCGTGCTGGCGGTGGCTCGCAGTGGCGAGCGGATCAATGCCAAGATCGGCGACATCGTCTTGAAGTCCGGGGATACGCTGTTGCTTGAGGCGCATCAGTCGTTTGAGAGCCGCATGCGGAATCACAGTGACTTCTTTCTGGTCAGCAGTGTGCAGAACTCGACGCCGCCGCGGCACGAGAAAGCCTGGATCGCGATCCTGATTCTGATCGTGATGATCATGGCGAATCTCGCCGAGTGGTTTGACATCATGACTGCCGCGACGATCGCCGCCGGATTGATGATCCTCACGAAGTGCTGCACCGCGCGAGAAGCTCGCGACAGCCTGGAGATTGACGTGCTGGTCAGCATCGGGGCCTCATTCGGCATCGGAAAGGCCCTGGAGACAAGCGGAGCTGCGCAGTTTCTGGCCGATCAATTGACGGGCGCCGCTGAAGCATTCGGCGGTGGCAAATTGGCGGTCTTGGCGGCGGTCTACTTGGCGACGATGATTCTCACCGAACTGATCACGAACAACGCTGCTGCCGTACTGGTCTTTCCGATTGCGATCGCGGCAGCCAACAAGCTGGGCGTGAATCCGATGCCGTTCATCATCTCGATCATGGTCGCGTCCTCGGCTGGTTATGCGACGCCAACCGGCTATCAATGCAACCTGATGGTCATGGGCCCCGGCGGCTACCGTTTCAGCGACTATCTGCGAATGGGCATTCCGCTCGACCTGCTGTACATGCTGGTGACGGTCGGGCTGTGCCCGCTGATCTGGCCGTTTTAGTAGCACATTCACGGACGCAAAGTATCCCGAAGCGTTTGCGAGGGCATTATCATCGCTCGCTCTCACGAACGCTTCGGGTTAGTTTGTGATTGGCATTAACATTCGGGGTTCCAACTCCGATCACGAGGCCTGATGATGATTTCCATTCTGCTCTGCCTGATCTTAGCCGCTGAAGAACCGGTGAAAGCCTCGTCAGCGACAGCAGAGCAGTTGCGGTTTTTCGAGACCAGCGTGCGTCCTGTGCTGGTTGAGCATTGCCAGAAATGTCACGGCTCGAAGAAGCAGTGGGCCGGATTGCGCTTGGACTCGCGCGAGGCTCTGTTGCGCGGTGGAGACTCCGGGGCGGCAGTCGTCGCCGGCGAACCGAACAAGAGCTTGCTGATCCGCGCAGTACGGCACGAGGACGAGAATCTCAAGATGCCGGAAGACGGAAAGCTCAGTGATCGGCAAATTGCCGATCTCGTCCGCTGGGTCGAGATGGGTGCTCCGTTTCCGGATATTCAAAAGTCGAACGCACGAAGCCGTGATCCCAATCACTGGTCGTTTCAGCCGCCGAAGGCGCAGCGAGTCCCAAACGTCAAGAACGTGACTTGGCCGCAGTCGGCGCTGGACAACTTCATTCTCTCGAAACTCGAAGCGGCTGGAGTTTCGCCGGCGAAAGAAGCGGACAAACGGACGTTGATCCGCCGGGTGACCTTTGACCTGACCGGCCTGCCGCCGACGTCAGCCGAGATCGATGCATTTCTCACGGACGATCGATCCGATGCGTTCTCACATCTCATTGATCGGCTGCTGGCATCGCCAGCCTACGGCGAGCGCTGGGGGCGGCATTGGCTGGATGTCGCCCGGTATGCGGACTCCAACGGGCTGGATGAGAACATCGCGCACGGCAACGCGTGGCGGTATCGCGATCATGTCGTCGCGGAGTTTAATCGCGACCAGCCGTTCAATCGCTTCATCGTTGAGCAACTCGCTGGCGACCTGCTGCCGGCGGCCGACGAGGCTCAACGGCACGCGCAACTGATCGCGACCGGATTCTTGTCGATCGGTCCGAAAGTGTTGGCCGAAGTCGATCCCTCCAAAATGCAGATGGACATCGTCGACGAGCAGCTCGACAGCATCGGCCGAGTGTTTCTGGGGCTGACGCTAGGTTGTGCTCGCTGTCACGACCACAAGTTCGATCCGATCGAGACCGGCGATTACTACGGCTTGGCGGGGATTCTCAAAAGCACGCGGACAATGGACACCTACACGAAGGTCGCCAAGTGGCACGAAAACGAATTGCCCTCCGCGACGCTGAGCGCGATGCGAACTGAGTACGAAATGCAGCTCACGGCAAAGAAGAAGGCGGTTGAGGATTTCGTCGCGCAAGCCGACAAACAAGTGCGTGAGAAGCTCTCCGCCGACGGCAACCAGAAGCCACCGGAGAAATTGGATACGCTCTACTCCGACGCAACGAAGGCCGAGCTGACGAAGCTCCGCGAAGCGCTGACGACGCTCGAAAAGAATCCCCCGAATTATCCCGCCGCGATGGGAGTTGCCGAAGACAAGATTGTCGATTTGGCAATTCATGTGCGCGGCAACCCGCTCAAACTGGGTGACGTCGTTCCGCGTCGCACGCCCCCGGTCTTGCGTGGCCCGCAACCGCCGCAGATCACGCTGGCGGAAAGCGGTCGCAAACAGCTCGCCGAGTGGCTGATCGATCCGCAGCACCCGCTCACGTCGCGCGTCCTCGTCAATCGGGTCTGGCGTTGGCATTTTGGACGCGGGCTTGTCCGCACCACCGAAAATTTCGGGTTGCTCGGAGAAGCACCGTCGCATCCAGAGTTGCTCGACTGGCTGGCTCGGCGATTCGTGGCGGACGGCTGGTCGCTCAAATCGCTGCATCGCTTGATTCTGAATTCCAGCGTTTATCAGCAGAGCAGTTCGGCACCCGCCGAGGTTGTCACTCGTGATCCCGACAACCGCTTGTTCGGCCGAGCCAACGTACGACGGCTGGAAGCGGAGGAAGTTCGCGACTCGTTGCTGGCGGTCAGCAGTCAGTTGGACGGGACGTTCGGTGGCACACTGCTGAAAGTCAAGAATCGCGATTACCTGTTCGATCACACGTCGATCGACAAGACCGACTACACCAGCCGCCGCCGCTCGTTGTACCTGCCAGTGATTCGCAACAACGTGTTCGACCTGTTTCAGTTGTTGGACTTCCCCGACCCGGCCGTTCCCAGCGGTGACCGAGCGATGACGACGGTCGCACCGCAAGCCTTGATGATGCTCAACAGCGACTTCGTGATACAGTCCGCCGACGAACTTGCCGCGAGATTGCTCGCAGAGCCGGGAGACGACGATCAGCGGCTCTCACGCCTGCACGTCGTGGCCTACGGACGCGAGGCGTCTGACGAGGAGCGACAACAACACCAAAGGTTTTTGGCGAAGGTGGAACAGTCCGCCGCCGCGTCAGAGCCTGATGCTGACAAGCGACGTCACCAAGTTTGGAGCGTCCTTTGTCATGTGATTCTCGCGGCCAATGAGTTTGTTTACGTCCGATGACCCTTCAACTTGTGCTCCACCGGGGCAGCCCGGTGGGTCAGAGTTTTGGAAATCAAGCATGTTTGACGACCCCATTTCCCGACGAAACGCGCTGACGCGATTCGCCGCTGGATTCGGTTCGCTGGCGTTGGCGTCGCTGTTATCGGAGACGGCCTCTGCGTCTGGCGGAGTCGATCCACTGGCGGTTCGGCCGCCGCATCTTGTGGCTCGCGCGAAGCGGATCATCTTCCTGTTTATGAGCGGCGGACCTTCGCAAGTCGACACGTTCGATCCGAAGCCGCTGCTCGATCGGGACGACGGCAAGCCGTTGCCGTTCGACAAGCCGCGAGTTCAATTCAACAGCACAGGTAACTTGCTCAAGTCGCCGTGGCGATTCCGGCAGTACGGCGACAGCGGTCTGTGGGTCAGTGAACTCTTTCCGCATTTGGCTCAGCGAGTTGATGACCTTTGCATGATTCATTCGATGCACGGCACGAACGCCGCTCACGGTGGAGCGGTGATGAAGGTCCACACCGGCAGCGATAATTTCATCCGCCCCAGCATCGGCTCGTGGGTCAGCTACGGATTGGGAACCGAGAACGGCAATCTTCCTGCATTTGTGACGATCTGCCCGACGCTCGCCTTCGGCGGGATCAATAATTGGAGCTCCGCATTTCTGCCGGCGGTCTATCAGGGAACGGCGCTCGGTGACGCCAGCGTCCCGTCGGAACGAGCCAAGGTGAGATACATCCGCAACTCGCGTCTGTCGCGTGAAGTTCAGCAGTTGCAGCTTGAGCGATTGAGTCAGCTCAACCGCGAGCATCAATCGCGAACCGGTCCCGAAGCGTCGCTGGAAGCTCGGATCAATTCGTTTGAACTCGCATTCCGCATGCAGTCTGAGCTGCCGAAGGTCGAAAATCTGTCCGGAGAATCGAAAGCAACTCAGCATTTGTACGGACTCGACGATCCGGTCACGGCGAACTTCGGGCGGATGTGCCTGATGGCTCGCCGCTTTGCCGAGTCGGGAGTGAGATTCATTCAGGTTACCCACAACGATAACAAGGTCCAATGGGACCAACATGCGGACCTCAAGAACGGTCATGAGAAGAACGCTCGCGAAGTTGATCTGCCGATCGCCGGACTTTTGGCCGATCTCAAAGAGCGCGGAATGCTCGACGACACGCTGATCTGGTGGGGTGGCGAATTCGGACGAACTCCGACGGCCGAGGGAGGCAACAACGGCCGCGATCACAATCCCGACGGCTTCACGATGTGGTTAGCAGGCGGCGGCGTGAAGGGGGGCTTTCGCTACGGTAGCTCGGACGACTACGGCTACTACGCGGCTGAGAACAAAGTCCACATCCACGACCTGCACGCGACAATGCTGCATCTGCTCGGCCTCGATCACGAACGCCTGACTTACCGCCACGCCGGCCGCGATTTTCGACTGACCGATGTCGAAGGAAATGTCGTTCACGAGTTGTTCGCATGAGCATGGTCCTACTGTCGAGAAATCATTGCCGATGATCCTCAATGCGTATGCGGTCTTGAGCGGATTCGTGGTGGTGCTTCGCGGAATTGCTGCGGTGCTGGTCATTGGTTTGGCCTGCTGTGTGTTGCGGAGTCGGCGACGCGTTGAGTTTTCTCCAACCGAACGAACGGAATCTGAGAATCGCTTTTATCTGCTGTCGCTGCTGTCGACTTGGTTGTTAGGTTTGAGTTTGATTTCCTGGCCGCTGCTGTACTTGCTCCTGCAAAGCTACGTCCCCCATTGGCCCGGAGTGATGTGCATTTACGGCGTGACTCAAATCGGGGCCGGAAGTCGGGGATATAGCCGTTTTCTTCCAGGTTTGATTGTCGCCCTGCAATTTCTCAAACCGGCTGCAGTTTTTGTGAGTGGTGTGTGGTGGTTGCTGTATCGCATCCAGAGGCAAACGCAGACTGAACCGCTGATGGGGCGAATTCTGCTGGTGCAATTGGGATTTGGCGTGTTGGCTTTGACCGACACGCTGCTCGAAGGTGTGTACTTGGTGATCCCAAAACGAGAAGAGTTCCTTTTCACAGGCTGTTGCACGTCGGACATTAGCTATCAGTCAGATCGCTCCATCTCTTGGCTTGCCTCGCTGTCGGATGGACTCGGTCCGAAGTGGTTGTCGTTCACGTTTTACGTCGTGAACTTCGGATTGGTATTCGCGCTGTGGTGTTTCCGTATTCGTTCCCGTCAATTTGAGAAAAGTCCTGGGATGAACCTTTTGTTATTAGGCGCTGTCCTGGTTGCTCCGTTGACCGCAGCCTATCTGGCTGAGATTGCGGCACCCGCTGTGCTGCGGTTGCCTTACCATCACTGCCTTTACGATCTGATTCCACGAGCCATCGACATGGTCTTAGGAATTGTGCTGTATGTGATGGGGGCTGGTTGCGTTGGTTGGGCGTGCGCGGTTCGATGGCTGGCGGTTCGTCCAGAAACCAAGGATCTGGCCCGGTCAGACCAAGATTGGCTGTTGTCCGTTGGACTAAACTGCTACGTTGCGGCGCTTGTGATGTTTTTTTTGGAAGTGTCGTTGGCATGAACTCGCAACGAAGTCGTTGGATCGTTCGAGCTATCGGACTGTTGGTCGTGGTTGGACTGCCCATATTGGGGGCATGGCTACGCCGACAGTCGGAACAAGGATGTGCTCTGGATGGGGTTCGCATCGATCCTGTTTTCGCGGTCCGAATCATCGATGTCCACGGGATAGAAGCACGCTTTTGCTGTCTGCAATGTGCTGTTTGGTGGGTTCAGCGACGAGGAGAAGCACCACGACAGGTGTTTGTGACCGATGAAACGAGTGGACGTTGGCTCGATGCGGCTGATGCGAATTTTGTTCGCAGCGGAGTGATCACGAATGCTACGACGGGAAATCGAGTGCATATCTTTCAACGCCGTTCGGACGCCGAGCGTCATGCATCAGATTCTCGCGGCACAATCTTGACGGGGTCAGCACGCCCGTTTGAAAACATCACACACCGCGACCGGGCGAATTGACTTCTCTTTGGGAAAGTCGGAGTATTCGCGCTGATCGTTGAAGAGGGTCATCAACCTTCTATTCCGATCGTTTCTAAACTGGAGCGAATGAACGTCATGATGCCGCAGCCTGATTGTGCTCGAAGTGTGTCACAGTTTGGCTTCATCGTGTTGACGTTGTTATTTGGGCTGGCGGGTTGTCCGAAAACGAATCCTGAGCCGACAAAGTCTGTGGTTGAGCCAGCACCGCAAGACAATCGGACTGCGAAAACCAATCGAGCCTCCAATGCCGCAAGTCCCGACGTGACTGTGGCCGACGCCGGCGGGCGCTTTGAGGATCGTGCGATCGAGTCGGGAATTACGTTTCGGATGAACTTTCTGCCCAAGGAACAAGGAGAGAAATTCAAGATCAATCTATATGACCACGGCTGTGGCGTGGTCGTCGGTGACTACGATGGCGATGGGCACGATGATCTGTATTTCCTGAATCAACTGGGACCGAATGCTCTGTACAAGAATAAAGGGGACGGCACGTTCGTCGACGTGACAAGACAAGCTGGTGTCGGAGTTGGGGATCGAATCTGCGTGGCCGGCACGTTCGCCGATTACGACAACGACGACGATCAAGACCTATTTGTGACCAGTACACGCGGCGGCAACATCTTGTTTGAAAACCAAGGGCAGGGAATCTTCAAGGATGTCACACAGCGCGCCGGGTTGGAGTTGATCGCGCATTCGTCCACCGCCTCGTTCGTCGATTTGGATCACGACGGCGATCTCGATTTGATCGTGACTAACACGGCTCAATGGACTGGTGCCGAACTGGAAAGCGACGGAAAGTATTATCCGGGTGTGACGAGTTACGACGATTTGGTCGTCAGCCCCAAGGAATTCAACAACATTTACAAAAACAACGGCGATGGGACGTTTGCAGATATCACCGAGGTATCGGGGTTGAAAGGCCAAGGCTGGGGCGGGGATGTCGCGATCTTCGATTTCGACTCCGATGGACGGATCGATGTTCTGATCACAAACATGTTTGGTGCGAGTCAACTCTACAAAAACCTTGGAGAACTTACTTTCCGTGACGTCACAAAGGAGGCGCTGGGGCGAATATCCTGGGGGGCGATCGGCGCCAAAGTGCTCGATTTCAACAACGACGGAAATCTTGATCTGTTCATCTCCGACATGCACTCCGACATGTGGCCTCCAGCAAGTTTGTCGGACGCTGTGACGTACGCCATGCAAAACGCCAAGGTCAAGTATTCGAGAGTTACCGGAGCCGGGATTAAGTTTGGAAAACAAGCCGACGAAATAGAGGCTCGCTTCGTTGATAAACTGCAGGTTCGTTATGACGACGTGGTCTTTGGCAATTCGCTGTTCAGAAACTTGGGATCGGGTCGGATGGAGGAGATGTCGGACAAAGCTGGATTGGAAACGTGGTGGCCCTGGGCGATTGCCGCCGGCGACTTGGACAGTGATGGATCGGAAGATATTTTTCTGGCGTCTGGAATGGGTTATCCGTTCCCTTACTGGCAGAACCATTTGATGATGAATAACAGCGACGAGACGTTTTCTGAGCGATCCACCGAGTTGGGAGTCGAGCCTCCGCGCGGCGGCACGTTTCAGCGAGATCAGATCGGCGGCGAGCGGGCAGCGCGGAGTTCTCGTTGTGCGGCTACTGCTGACTTTGATGGGGATGGGCGATTGGAACTCGTGACCAACAACTTCAACGATCGGCCGTACTACTACCGCAATAAACTGGCTCCGCGAAACTTTGTCGCCTTCAAGTTGAAAGGAACGCGGAGCAACCTTGACGCCGTTGGAGCGGTCGCGCGCGTGTTTGTCGACAACCAAATTTTGACTCGCCAAGTTAATCCCGCCGGAGGTTATTTGTCGCAGTCGTCCCAGACGTTGCACTTTGGATTGGGGAAAAAGGAATGCATCACCCGTGTCGAAATTACTTGGCCATCGGGAATCGTTCAAAGACTTGATCCGCCAAAAATCAACGCCGTGCATCAAATTGTCGAACCAGCGGAGTCCAACTGACGACCCGCCGAGCCATGAGGAACTCCGCGAATGAACACGACGATTCCTCGATGGATCTTGGTGAGTGTCATCGGATTGACGGTTACGGCCAGCGCGATTGTCTTGTCGGAGTCCAGGCGAAATCCTGTAGCTGCCGGCCAGTCGCGAGAGTTTCAGCAGATGCTTGGCGGGTTGGGGATTGGTCCGGCAGTCGACCTGTCGCGTTGCACGCTGGCCTTCGATCCCCGGCTTGGCCCGGTGTGCGATTCGCACTTCGGGCCGATCTCTGGAGGCGAGTTCGTGTGCCCGTATCACGCCTGTTCTGTCTTTGTTGATTCGCCTGCGGTGAAAGTCTTGCTTCCGTGGTCCGAGGTCACGACGGATGCGACTGTTCCTTGAAATTGCCCGCACCGGATTTTCCGCACTATGTCTGCATCCCGTGCGCAGTGGGGTGACGATCTGTGTGGTGATGTCGATCCTGGTGCCGTACCTGGCCGGAGTTGGGTTGTCCCACGGCCTTCGTGACGTCGGGGAAGATTCACTGCGATTCGGCTCGGACTTGACCGTGACTGGAACACGCTTCGGTCGTGCTGTTCCCATCCCGTTGTCAGCCGTTGACGCTATTCGGCGACTCGAGGGAGTGATCGAGGTTGTGCCGCGGATTGTGGGAGCTCTGGCACTGGGTAAGAATCGTGAGCCAGCCGTGCTCGTCGGTTTGCCTCGCGGTCGGTTGCCGAAAGATGTGAGCTGGGTCCAGGGCCAGTTTTCAGAATTCAGCACATTGAACGAATTTATTGTGGGAACTCAATTGGCGACGCGACTGAGCTTAGAGATCGGGTCCATTATTCCGCCGTTCTATCGCAGCGCGAAAGGGGAGCGATTAAGCAAAGTCGTGGGAGTTCTGTCGCCCGAGGCGCCGTTGTGGCAGGCGAATCTGATGCTGACAACTTTGGAAACGGCGTCACAGGTATTTGACCAACCCGATCAAGTCACCTGTTTGTTGGTTTCCTGCCGTCCGGGGTACTCGGATCAGATCAAAACCGCGATTCTGCGCATGCCCGCGCTCGATTCGGCTCAGGGTACGATCCGTTATCGCGTCGCCTCGAAACACGAGTTGGCATCGTTACTTCCGAGCGGCTGGTTGCACCGGGAGGGGATTTTCCATCTGCACTTTGTGCTGGCGTTCGCGGCGGCGATTCTGGCGGTGCTGGTGACATCAGGTGCTGGCTTGTCGGAACGCCGCCGCGAAATCGGAATTTTGAAAGCCACCGGTTGGCAGACCGACGAGATTTTGCTCCGAGGGGTTGTCGAGAGTGTGTTGCTATGCCTGGTTGCGGCGTCCGCTTCGATAGTTGTCGCGTTCGTTTGGCTGAAATGGTTGAATGGACTCTGGATTGCCAGCGTCTTTCTAAGCGGAGTCGATGCAGTGCCGGGATTCAAGATTCCGTTTCGACTTGTCCCTGTACCGGTATTGTTGGCATTTGTGATCTCGGCGATTGTTGTTCTGAGCGGCACCCTGTATCCCACTTGGCGTGCGGCCATCGTTCCGCCGCGAGACGCCATGAGGTGACCGATGTCCGTGCTGTTGGAAATCCGAAACGTCTCCAAGATTCACCGACCTGGAACTCGGGCGGAAGTCCGCGCGCTGGACGATGTTTCGTTGAGCGTGGAATCAGGAAGTTGTGTCGCGTTCACGGGGCCTTCGGGATCGGGCAAGTCCACATTGCTGGCTCTGCTGGGAGCATTGGAGCGGCCAAGCCACGGCCTAGTTCTTTTCAAGGACCGCGATCTCCACAAGGACTCCGATGCGGAATTGACTCGCATCCGTCGGAAGTTGGGCTTTATTTTTCAGGACTTCGCGCTCATCCCTTCCTTGGCGGTTTGGGAGAACATCACGTATCCACTGATCCCGCGGGGAATGTCGGCCGGCAAGCGTCTGACGCTGGCTCAGTCGCTGTTGGACGACTTGGGATTGTCCGACAAGACCTACGAGCGGCCGCAGCAACTCAGTGGTGGCGAACAGCAGCGCGTCGCGATCGCCCGTGCGCTCGCCGGTCGCCCGGAGGTGATCCTCGCTGACGAAGCGACCTCGAACTTGGATGACGCCGCGGCGCTCGAACTGATGGCCGTCTTGAAAAAGACTCATGCCGCGGGGACGACACTTATTCTCTCGACACACGATCCGCGTATGCTCGCGATGGCAGAGACGGTCTACCGACTCAACGCCGGCCGGTTGGTGGCGACGAATTGTTAGATTTCTGCGAGCCGCTCGTCCGAATCGCCGAAGCTCTTCAGGTTCACTCCGACTTTGTCGAGCATCGATAGGTACAGGCTGCACATCTTGCGGTTCGGTTTTTCCAGGTAGTCGAGCACTCGGCCGGTCTTGAGTTGGCCACCGGCACCGCCGAGCAGTACGACGGGCAACTTCGTCGCGTCGTGGCTGCCGGTCAACATGCTGGAGCAGTACAGCAGCATGGAGTTGTCGAGCGCGGTTCGCTCCCCTTCTTGGATCGCGTCCAGCTTGCGGGCGATATAGGCGAGTTGCTCGATGAAGAACTGATTCACCTTCAACCAGTCGGCGGTGTCCGAGTGCGACAGCAAATGGTGGATCATGTAATCGACGTTGAGGTGCGGGAACCTCAACGAGCTGTGATCGTTGTTGAGCTTTAGCGTGCAGACGCGGGTCGTGTCGGTTTGGAAGCCGAGCACCAGGATGTCGCACATCAACCGCATGTGCTCGGAAATGTCCTGCGGGATGCCGTCGGCGGGACGCGGGACATTCGGCTTGTCGAGCGTCGGCTTCCAGCCCTGCAGTTCGCCGCGCTTGCCGGCTTGCTCGATCCGTTGCTCGACCTCGCGCACCGAATCGAGGTACTCGTCGAGCTTCCGCTGGTCCGACTTGCTGATCTGCTTCCGCACGTCGCTCGCGTCGGCGAGCACCGCATCGAGTACGCTCTTATCGCCGCGTTGGACTTCGTCTTTGAAGAGTCGGTCGAAGGCGAGCGAAGGATACAGTTCCAGCGGCGTCGGCGTCGTCGGCGATGACCACGAAATGTGCGAGCTGTAGATCATCGAGTAGTTTTTGTGGACCGACGGATTCGACTTCTCGCAGCCGAGCACAAGGCTGGGGACTTTCGTCGAGCGGCCGTGTCGCTGAGCGATCAACTGGTCGATGCTGGTGCCGGAACGAATCTCGCCACCAGCCGTCAGCGGCGCACCGGAGAGGATGTTGCCGGTCATCGAGCTGTGGATGTTTCCCTTCAGCGCTTCGGCGTTAAACAGCCCGCGGATGTAGACCATCTTTTTGCGGAAGTCGGTCAACGGTGCGAGCACTTTGCCGAGTTCCATCTGCTCGCCTTCTCCCTTGGCCCACCACTCCGTGCTGTGAAAGCCATTGCCAGAGAACAGCACCGCCAGACGTACTGGTGCCTGACTCGCGGTCTTTGCTGCCTTGGCGTCATCGCCCCAAACGGACAGCGACTCCATCCAGGGCAACGCCATCGTCACACCGACGCCACGGAGAAAGGTTCGTCGAGAAAACTGGTGAGTGTTCATGATTGGCCTCGTTGGTGAGCCGGGTGGCGAAAGCCCCCGCATGTTTGTCATGTGATTTAGTCCGGGGGCTAACGTCGCCCGGCTAGCCTGGATTTCATTCTTCTACGGTGATTCGGCGAACTGAACGTCGATGCCGCGAATCTCTCGAAATTGTCGGCTGCGGAGGATTGTTTCGATTGCGGCGGAGAAGCGGTAGTCGTGTTTTTGCAATTCTTGCTGCATCTCGCTGAGTAGCGGTTCGTCAGAGAGTTGTGTGCCTCGGCCGAGGGCGTAGCCGAGCAGTTTGCGGCAGAACTGGCGGAGGACGGCGTCGCGGCGAGTCGTCAGCAAGTAATTTCGCAGGCCGCTGAGTCCGTCGATGTTTGAGCCGTCGGGTGTCTTCGTCTTGGTGTCGATCGGGCGGTTTCCGAGGTCTTTGTCGCGGCGGCGGCCGATCGTGTCGAAGCCCTCCAGAGCGAACCCGAAAGGGTCGATTCGCTGATGGCAGTTTCTGCACTTCTCATCGATGCTGTGCCGTTCCACGAGTTCTCGGACGGTCTTGCCCTCAGTGGCGGTCTCGTCTTCGGGAAGTTGCGGGACCCCCTTGGGCGGCTTGGGAAGTTTTTCGCCAAGCAGTACCTCGCTGACCCAATTGCCGCGAAGAATCGGGCTAGTGCGGGACGCTCCCGATTGTTTGGCGAGTGTCGCGGACATGCCGAGCAACCCGCCTCGGCCTTGTTGCTTGAGGTTGCCGACGCGCTGCCATTCGGCCCCGGTACTGGTCACTCCATAAAACTTGGCGAGGCGTTCGTTGACGAACGTGTGGTCGGCGTCGAAGAAACTCAACACCGAGGCATCCTGTTGGAAGGCGTCGGTGAAGAAGCGGATCGGTTCCTCGTACATGTCGCCGCGCAGATCGCGGAATTCCGGGAAGTGCTTTTCGCTTTTTTCGTCGAGCGTGTCGAAGTCGTAGATGTGCAGCCATTGGCAGGCGAACTCGGTTGCGAGTCGGCGGACGCGAGCGTCCTTAAGCATTCGCCGAGCTTGCTCGGTGAGCACGTTCGGGTCACGCAGCTTGCCGGAGGCGGCGACACGGCTCAGTTCATCATCCGGTTGCGAGGACCAAAGGAGGTAACTCAGTCGGCTGGCGAGTTCCCAATCTGAGACCGGTCCGGCCGTCGCTCCGGGGGCGGCTTTTTCGAGGCGGTACAAAAACGCGGGGGAGACGAAAAGTCGTGCAAGTGTAAATTGAAACGCTTCGTCATGCGGCAGTTCTTGGTCGCGGAGCTTGCGGTACAAGCCGCGCAGTTCGGTGACTTCGGAGTCCTTCAACGGACGGCGGTAGGCTTGCGAGGCAAACGCGATCAGTGCCTCGAACTGCTTCGACTCGGAATCGATCTGCGACTTGCGGAACGCGGCCGCTCGTTCGGCAAACGGTTTTCGTAATGGCTCGAAGACTTTCGGATCGGCGTCCTGCGTCGCGTATTGAATCAACTGTTCGAGCGCGTCGACCTGCGTCAGTGCATCGAGGCTGACGAACAACAGCTCGTCCCAGAGCTTGTTGAGCCGCGCGGTCTGGGCCTCATCGAGCATCAGCCGTTGAAGCTCGATGTCCTCGCGGTAGAAGTGAGCGAGCGTGACGACCTCATCGACCGGGACGATCTTCGTGTAGCAGAGGGCGATCGGAAACAGCGATCGAAATGCCGCGAGCGATGCTTCGATGCGTCGTCGTGACTCGCTGCCGTCGTTCACGATGATCGGCGTCGTGTGCGAGACGCCACGATTGTTCGATGTCCACAAGCCGCCAGCGTTCCTTTCAGTGGCAATCGTCGGCAACAGTCCCGCTGCTCTCTCCGGTTTTGCGGGGAGGACTTGAAGCTGGACGCTCCCCTCGGTTCCAGTCTCGCGATGCAGCGATCCGGTGGCGATGAACTCGTAACCTTCAATGAGGTCCGTCGGGATGCGGACTTCGATCACTGCCGGAGCCTTCATGCACAGGCTCGCCGCTTCGACCGTCGAACCGTTCGGGTGCTTGCCGAAGAGCGTGGGTTCGAGGCCGACGGTTCCTGAGTTCGATTCCGGCGAAGCCGCGTTTGGCTTGGCCGTCACAGCGTTTCGTGCCGCGCTCAACAGCGGTCCGCCGAGCGATGCGAGCTGTCGAAACAACGCAGTGTCTGGACTGTCATTTTCGCCGGGCGGTCCAGATTGCAGCAGCTTCTGTACTTCACTTGCGAGCTGCGGCTTCTCCGCAGCAGACGCGGACTGCCACTTCGCCAACACCGAGCCGGCGGGGATGACGACTCCCGCGTCTCCCGTCACAGGCTCGCTATAAAAATGCCAGATGTTCGCATTGCCGAAGCTATCAGCGTGCGGGTTGCTCGCGAGGATGTTCGGCGACACATCGCCGGAGAGATCCCACTTGCGATCACCGGCCGTCAGTGTCAGATCAATCGCCGTGAGGTCGCACGAGTGATTGCCGTCGCGCGGGGCAATCACCAGCGAAACGAGATCACCCGGCTTAATCGGGACATTGTCGAACGGGCCGACGTCGATCACTTTCGCTCCTTGCGAGTTTCCCGTCGCGAGCCGCTGCCGAGTGTTGCCACGTCGTACTTCTACCGACCACGCGACGCCGTTGCCGCATTCGGGGTGAGCGTGCTGCACCTTCGCTTGAATCTTCATTGCGGACGCAAGCGGGCTCTTCCAGCCGACGACGACGGCGAGCGTTGGAGTCGGATGCACGACGACTCCGTGCGGACGCGAGTTGCCGGGAATGCGCACATGATTGTCGGACGAGTTCGCGATGACGCTCAGCGCGTTCTCGCCGACCCAGCCCTTCACAAAGTCGTAGCCCGCGGAGCTTTCAGCCTTCTGTTTGATCAGCGAGTTGATCTTCACCTCACCCCCCGTGCCGACGCCGAGGTAGTCGAGCCACGTCGCGAGGGCATCCGGTTCGACGCCATGTTTCTCCGCGAGTGGACTGAGTTCGAGCTTCTCGGTCGATGCCGCCGCTTCCGCTGCTGCGCTGAGCGACTTCGCCGCGTTCGCGAAGAGCTTGTCACGACGAGCGGTCAGCTCGCGGCTCACATCGCGCACGTCACGGAGCAACAGCTCCGGCCGGCCCGGAGCGACGAAACGCGGACGTTCCCAAACGACGAAGTCATTTTCGTTGCCGTCCCCCGCGTCGCTCGTCACAAGAAACAGCGAGAGAGCTTCTTGACCCGGCATCGCCGTCGGCTTGACCTTCACTTCGTGTCGAGCGACCAGCGGCAGGATCGGTTCTTGCCAGCCCTTCGGGCCGCCGACTTTCCCGATGTGCCCGACGCTCGTGAATCGCCACAACGCTTGCTGCCACTGCATGATCTCGGCCGCGAGCTTCGGAACATCTTCGGCTTTCGCAATTCGCCAATGGCTGCGAATCGAATCGAGCAGCAGCGACGGTTCGCGTTCGTTGAGTCTTGAATCATCGAGCGTCTGCCACAACAGGCCGAGATATTTCGCATTCAGGCCGCGCGACGTCGCCACGTCCACGATGGACTTCTTCCGAGTCTGCAATGCTTCACGTTCTGCGATCGTCGCGGCCAGATACTTCTCGACGGCGAGGCGTCCGCCGCTGTTGGTATCGAAGACAATCCCTTGCAAGTTGACCTTCGTCCCGCCGGTCTCGGCGGAGAACTCGGCGTAGAAGCGACGAATCCGATCAAGCGTGTCGTTGGTCCAATCGCTGCGGTTCTGCGACGGCGAGAAGCGAATGCCATCCGGCAGCAACACCGCGTGCTTTGCGATTTCCTTCCCTGCATCGAAGTACTTCGTCAGCAGAGCAGGGGACATGACCATTGCGTTCCCCGCGTTCGTGAAGCCTTCTCCCGCTGCGCTGTCGGCCGGGAATTCCTTCGCTGGGCTGAGCGACTCGATGCCGGTCAGATCGCGGATCGTGTAGGTGTACTCGGCGTTGCTGAGCCGTCGCAGCACGACCGGTCCTGGATCCCCCGCGCTGGCGAACGCCTCGGCGTTGAGATACCGCTCGACCCAGGCACGCAATTGTTTCTTTTGTGCGGCGGTCGGCTGCGGCTTTGCCTCCTTCGGCGGCATCTCGTTCGTGTCGAGCATCTCTGCGACCTTCAACCAGACACGGGTCTGTTTCCGCACGTCGGCCAGAGCGGCGAAGCGTTCGAGATCGAGTTCACCTTCCTGCTTCTGCGTCGAATGACAATGCAGGCAGAACTGCTTCAGGATCGGCTTGATGTCGCGAGCGTATTCAATGCCGATGACATCGAACGGGGTCGGCTCGGCGGCTGTGCAGTTTGGTTTGGCAAACAGTGCGACCAGCAGGAAGGGGCCACAGATTCGTCGAAGTAGACAGCGCACGGCGGACTCCCAAGCGTGGAGGGTTCTTAATCGCGGACAGGTATTTTGAACGACTCGGCCGACATCTGGCGAGTCTCAGCCGGAATTCAGAATCGTCGGCGTTTGCGTGATTGCGAATCTCGCGATCGACGATCGGACTACGCCGTGACCACCGAAGGCCTTGCGAGCGTGCGGGCTTGTGCTGCGGACGTGTCCAGCGACAGTGTGATCTCCACACCCCAGGTGCCGCCCTGGTCAGCGAGCACTCGCCAATGAGGAACGACGGCACAGCTTTGATGGACGGTCTCGAAACCTCCCTCGGAGTTGCTCACCGTTTGAATTGGAAAGGCCCACAGCTTGGCCGGTTCCGAAAGTTCGATCGCGGCGTCGAGTCCCAGCCACTCATCCACGAGGCCGAGACGGTTCGTCTCCGGCAAATCGAGAACGGATTGCAGTTGACCGAGAGGGCGACCGGCAGCGTCGTAGAAATAGCGGTCGCTCGCTTCAGCCGCCAGGCCAGCGAAGTTGAGTTCCACGGCGAAAGTCAAAGGTTCGTTTGGTGGCAACCCCTCGAAAAGGTACCGGATTTCCAGAGCCGTGCCGCCGTTTGCGTCAATGGCGATGCGCTTCGTCAGCTTGATCGAATGCGGGCCGACGCGTCCGACTCGTGTGAGAACCGCTTCGACTCGTTTCACTGAGCGGCGCAGCAGCGATTGAAACGCGCCCAATGCAAAATCACCGATCTCACCGCGACCGCGCTGGAAGTCGTCCAGCGACGTGCCGTCAGCGAGGAAGTGGTCGACGAGGCTCTTGCGCGGTGTCGCGTCGTAAATCAGTTTTTGGTCGAGATCGGGTTGTTTGAACTTCACTCCGCCGTTGGGATCGACTCCGCCGGTGCCCGATTGTCGCGACCCGTCGAGCGCGGCTTGCTTGATCTTCTCGTGATACGGCTCAAAGCGACGATCCAGAGTTGCCAGCAGATTGTGGCGGATGCTGCGGAGATCGAGTTCGTACAAATGCCCGCCGCGAGCGGGGGCAACGAATGCAACGAGGCGGTCGCTGGCGAGGCGAATCTCCTTACGGGCATCGAAATCAAAATCGTCCGAGTCGATCCGCACCCACGCGCCGCTGCCTGGATGATTGGCCGAACCGAGCTGTCCGGCGACCTCTTCGAGGATGTTGTCCGCCGCGATGAGGTGCTGATAAATCGCGTTCCGCAGGTGTGGCAGATATAGCCCTCCGAACGAACCATGCCAGTACGGGCAGTTGCATTGCCCGCGATACAACTCTGAGCGAGCCTCCGCCAAGCGGTCATGATGTTCTTGCCGCGAGTCGAGCCGCGTCAGCTCTTCAAGCCGGCTGCTGACCTGCAACGCTCGCGCGTACATCTCGTTCGACTCGGAGTACTTCGAGCGGAAGTTACGCCAGAAGCCGCCGCGCATGAACTGTTTGAATTCCGGCCAATCGGCGTCGTCCGCGTGCTTCTTGCTAAGTGCCGCGAGCGACAGTTGCCGTTCCGGCGGCAGAACCCATTCGGTCATCTCGCGATAGCTGCTGTCCGGCAGGAAACAGCGGCCGACCGGCGGTACGCTGTCGACGCACTCGCTGAGCGTTGTTGTCTTCAACCAATCGCTGTTGGCTCGCAGCGCGTCAAAGAAACGCCGCAGCCAGCCGCGCTGGAAGACAAGATCGTGAGTGCCAGGCCAGACGCCGAATTTCTCACCGTCGTCGCCGCAGACGGCGATCGCGTTCGGGTTTTTCGCCGCGAGGTCACGCAGAAAGTCGATGCTGGCTTGCGGATCTTGCCAAGGAATTGTGTACCGCAGACGCTCGGCGATCGGGAAAATCTTCAGCAGTTGGCCTTCGTCTTCGGTGAGGTAATGCCCCAAAAGTTGCTCCGGCGAGAGCCCCGCATTGCGGAAGTGCGTGTCGTCCAGCACCGTGAACTCGATGCCGGCCGACGCAATGTCCGCCGCGAAATTCTGTTCCCAAACTCGTTCCGGTACCCACATGCCTCGGATCGGCTGGCCGAAGAGACCTTCGAGGTAGTCGGCGTACAGTTTCATCTGGCCGACTCGGTCGCGGCGCGGGATGCACGCCAGGATCGGCTCATAAAACGGCCCACCCAGGATTTCGATCTGGCCGCGCTGAGCAAGTTCTTTTAGCCCGTCGATGTATTCCGGATGCGCGGTGACGAGCCACTCTACCAGGCTGCCGGAGTTGTGAATCACGACCTTGATGTCGGGATACTCGCGCAGCACTTGAAGAAACGGCGCGTAGCTGTCCTGATAGGCAGCCTCGAAGACACCTTCGAAGTTGCCGATCGGTTGGTGGTTGTGAAAGACGAGTGAGAGACGAATGATGTTGGGCATCAGACAGCGTCATTTCCCAAGGTTCAAATCTCCGCCCGCCTTAAAAACGCTCCGGCATCTTCCGGCGGGACTGAGTTGATATAGAAGCCACTGCCCCACTCGAAACCGGCCACGCCGGTCAGGCGGGGGATGATCTCAAGGTGCCAATGGTACGACTTCAAATCGAAGTTGTCGGCGTGAAACGGTGCGGTGTGCAGTATGTAGTTGTACGGCGGGTTGTCGAGCGCGACTTCCAGCTTTTGGAGCGTAGTCTTCAGGACGTGTGCCAGTTCGTCCACGTCTGCTTCCTGAACCGTTTCGAATTGGCTGGAGTGCCGCTTCGGGAGGATCCAAGTCTCGAACGGGAACCGGCTGGCGAAGGGGCAGAATACCACGAAGTTCGGGGAGTCGAGCACGATTCGATGCTGATCATCCAGTTCCTGGCGGATCATGTCGCAGTAGATGCACCGGCCTCGCCAACCGAAAAATTCCTTGGCTCCCCGCATCTCTTCCGCAACCTGAATTGGCACTACAGGCGTTACGATCAACTGCGAATGAGCGTGCAGCAACGACGCTCCGGCCGCCGCCCCTTCGTTCTTGAAGACCATCGGATGGACCAGCCGCTTATCCCGTTTGAGATCCACAAGCCGGTCGTGGTACATCCAAAGAACTTCGCGGATGTTCGCCGGCGGCAGGTTGGCGAATCGGGTTTCGTGATGTGGGCAGTCGATGATGACTTCGTGAGCACCGACACCCTGCATCACGTCGTACATGCCGACGCCGCGGTTTTCGAGCTGGCCTTCAATTTTTAGCGCCGGGAACTTGTTGGGGACGCAACGGACTCGCCAGCCGCGCTGATTGGGGACTGAGTCGTGATTGCGATAAGCCAGAATTTCGTTGGGGCAGGCCGCTTCATTCCCCTCACAGAACGGACAGAATTTCTCGGCATCCGGGCTCGGCGACGTCTGAAAATCCGTCGGCCGCTTGGCTCGGTCAGGTGCGATGATGACCCAGCGGCCGGTGATCGGATCTTTGCGAAGTTCAGGCATATCATCGCTTCTGCCAGAGGTCGGATGGTCCCGCAGGCGAACGGATTTGACTGACTCGGCCGATTTCAGGAAAGGCAGGTTCGCGGGTTATCCCTCGGCCACGTTGACGAAGACCTTCAGTGCCTCTTTGGAGTCCACCAGTTGCCGCATCATCTCGCGGTAGTTGTCGAGCCCGTTGACCGGCGTGGTCAGGATTTTCTGTGTGACTCCTGGAAAGAAAATCTCTCCTTGAGCCATGTCGCTGATGCCCGATTCGAAATGCCGGTAGTTAGCGTTGACGGTCCCCAACAGCAGCTTGTTGCCGAGCACCCAATTGAGATTGATGTGATCTGCGTGAATTTCGACTTTGCGCTGGCCGCCAGTAATGCTTGTCCAGACGATCGCTCCGTTGTGTCCCAGCACGCTCATGGCTTCGAACGCGATCGCGCTGTTGCCAGTGGCTTCGATGATCAGGTCCGGCTTACCCGTGTGCTTGGCGAGTTCGGTCAGTGACATGCTTTGCGTACTGACGTACGTCGCCCCGTAAGCCTCGGCGATCTCGGCCTTGAGGCTGGGTTTTGTTCCGCGGGCGATCGTGAAGACCTCAACGCCGCGCAGCCGCAGGATCAACGTCACTAACAGGCCGATCTGGCCGGCTCCGGTGACGTAGGCAATTTTCGGTTCCCAAACGAGTAGCCGCTTCTGTGCTTCGTAGACTTGCTGAATCGCTTTGTCCGCAACGCTCATCGGTTCGGCCAGCACGCCCAGATGTTTCAACGCCGGCGGAATTCGGACGACGAACTCGGCGTCATCGACGTAATACTCGGTCAAGAATCCGTGCAGCAAGTTGATGCCGCGCTCGTAGTAGACTTCTTCGCTGGTCGTGTCCGAACGGCCAATGCGATCGAAGATCGAGTTCCCCGGTCGGCGCACAGTGCAAGTGACGTAATCGCCCGGCTTGACGTGTCGCACGCTCGAGCCGACTTCCTCGACAATGCCGAATGACTCGTGACCCAGCACCAAGAAGTCGTAGCCCGGCGGCGGATTTCCATAGAGGCCGTCGTTGATCTCGCGGTCGGTCGCATCGACGCCGACTTTCAAAACTTTGACCAGCACGCCACGACCGTTCGGGATATCGTCCAATCGCGGCTTGGGCAGATCGGCAAGATGAACGCTGTTGGGGTGACGCGGTTTGACGGCAATCGCTTTCATGACGGCAGACTCTCGGAAGTTGACAACAGAAATGGCAAATGGGCCGGCACTCACAGCCCGGAAAGGACCAAGATTGTACGGAGTGGCCGGGTGAGATTCGACGAACTCAGTCTCGCTGCTACAGTGGCGACATGACGGATGATTACCGAGTCAACTTGCCGCGTTTTTCTGGGCCGCTGGACCTGTTGCTGTACTTGGTCCGGCGGAATGAATTGGATTTGCTCGACCTGCCGATCGCCGAGATCACCGCTCAGTTCCAGAGATACCTGGCGGCGATTCAGTTTTTGGACCTCGACCTCGCCGGCGAATTCGTCGTGATGGCCAGCACGCTGTTGGAAATCAAAAGCCGACAGGCGTTGCCGAACACCGAAGAGGAAGAAGAAGTCCCGGTCGAGCCGGTGGATGATCCGCGCAGCGGGCTGATTCAGCAGTTGCTCGAATACAAGCGGTTCAAAGAGGCGGCGAAAGCTCTCGAAGAACGAGCGGCTGAATCGCTGGAACGGTACCCGCGACTGAGTGACGAACGCCCAGATGCCGTCCGCGATCCGAGTGCGGATCGCATCAAAGGAGTCGAACTCTGGGACTTGGTCAGCGCGCTCAGCCGAGTGCTCGAACGCCGGGTGATCCAAGAGGAATCGAAGATCCGCTACGACGACACGCCGATCTCCGTTTACATCGAACAGATCGGCGCGAAGGTCCGCGAAGCTGGTCGAGTCCGCTTCACGACACTGTTCGACAACGCCTCGCAGCGCAGCCGAATCATCGGGATCTTTCTGGCGATTCTCGAACTCTTGCGACATCAGGGGTTCCGAGCCGACCAGGCGGATGCCTTCGGCGAGATTTGGATATTATCCCCGGAGGTCATTGTCGAAGGACAGCCGACCGCCGACAAATAATTTGAGTTTGAGAGCCTCGCACTCTCGCTCTCTCAAACATCCCAAGACGTCTCGAAAGACACCACAAGGAGCCGACATGAACGTTCTCTCGCGACTGACCGAATGGCATCCCGAACTGACTGCAGTGCGGCGTGAACTGCACGCTCACCCACAGACCGCGTTCGAGGAAACGTTCGCTTCAGAACTCATTGCCTCGAAGCTGCAAGCGTGGGGCATCGAAACGCATCGCGGACTTGCCAAGACCGGCGTCGTCGGCGTGATTCGCGGCAAGCAAGCTGGCGAAGCACGGCTGCGCTGCATCGGTTTGCGAGCCGACATCGACGCGCTCGACATCGAAGAACTCAACGACGTCCCGCATCGCTCGCAGAATCCCGGCAAGATGCACGCCTGCGGGCACGATGGACACACAACGATGCTGCTCGGAGCCGCTCGTTATCTCGCCGAGTCACGTAATTTCGCCGGCACGGTCAACGTCATCTTTCAGCCCGCCGAGGAAAACGAAGGGGGTGGCCGCGTGATGGTCGAAGAGGGACTCTTCAACCAATTCCCCTGCGACGCGGTCTTCGGAATGCACAACTGGCCGGGGATGCCCGTTGGACACTTCGGTGTTTGCTCAGGACCGATCATGGCCGCGTTCGACGTGTTCGAGATCATCGTCCGCGGTCACGGCACTCACGCCGCGATGCCGCATCTGGGAGTCGATCCGATCGTCGCGGCCTCGCAGATCGTCACCGCGTTGCAGACGATTGCCAGCCGCAACATGAATCCGCTCGATCAACTGGTCATCAGCGTCACGCAAATTCACGCCGGCGACACATGGAACGTGATCCCCTCGCAAGTGATGCTCCGCGGCACCGTACGAACGTTTCGCAAAGAGGTTCAAGACATGGCTGAAGCTCACATGAGACGGATCGTCAGCGGCATCGCGACCTCGCTGGGTGCCTCCGCCGAACTGCACTACGACCGCCGCTATCCAGCAACGGTCAACACGCCCGAAGAAACGCAATGGGCCGCCGAGGCCGCCGTCGCCGTCGTCGGTTCGCAGCACGTCGACACGAATGTCGCTCCCTGCATGGGGGGCGAGGATTTTTCCTTCCTGTTGCTCGAACGTCCCGGTTCGTACATTTGGGCTGGTAACGGTCCCTCGGACAATGGCCGCGTACTGCACAATCCTCGCTATGATTTCAACGACGACCTGCTGCCGATCGGAGCTAGCTACTGGGTACGACTCACCGAACGGCTGCTTTCTTGACTTAGTTTGGGCACTCGGCCCCGTCGATGGTCGGGCCAGAGTGCTCAGCCTACAAGAACTCCCTGGGAGCATGAATCATGATCGTTGTGATGAAACGAACCGCGACTCCCGATGCCATCCAGCAGATGGCTCGTACGGTCGAAGAGATGGGGTTGAAGGCGCACGTCATCGTCGGTACCGAGCGAACCGTGATCGCCGCCGTCGGAGACAAGCGGAACGGCGCGAAAGAGTTGCTCGAATCCTACGACGACGTTGAGCAAGTTGTCCCGATTCTCGCGCCTTACAAAGTCGCCAGCCGCGAGACGAAGCCAGAACCGACCGCGATCAAAACTCGTGGCCTCGTCATCGGTGGCGGCCACATCGGAGTCATCGCCGGCCCCTGCTCGGTCGAAAGCGAAGAGCAAATCCTGCTGGCCGCCGAACAAGTCAAAGCCGCCGGCGCGACCGGCCTGCGCGGTGGAGCCTTTAAGCCCCGTACCAGTCCGTATGCCTTCCAAGGGATGAAGGAAGAGGGTTTGAAATTGCTGGCCCTCGCCCGTGAGAAGACTGGACTGGCAATCGTCACCGAGGTCATGGCCCCGCAGCATGTCGAACTCGTTGCGAAGTACACCGACGTCCTGCAAATCGGCGCTCGCAACATGCAGAACTACCACTTGCTGCAGGCGGTCGGTGAGACGCGGCTGCCAGTGCTGCTCAAACGCGGTCCGTCGGCGACGATTGAAGAGTTTCTGCTCGCGGCGGAATACATCCTCGACCAAGGCAACCAGCAGGTGACGCTCTGCGAGCGAGGCATCCGCACGTTCGAAACACACACGCGATTCACTCTGCCGCTGGCGACCGTTGCCTACCTGCAAGAGAAAACGCACCTGCCGGTCGTCGTCGATCCGAGCCACGGCACCGGTATCGCGTCACTCGTCCCGTCGATGTGTCTCGCCGCAGTTGCGTGTGGCAGCGACGGGCTAATCGTCGAGGTTCATCCAGATCCGAAGAAGGCGATGAGCGACGGAGCACAGTCACTTACCCCCGTTGCGTTCGCCGACATAATGGCTCGCTGCCGACTCGTCGCCGCCGCCGTCGGCAAGACGATCGGCTGATGTGATCTTTCGACGTTACCCTTTGCGAGGCAATTCGCGGGGGGAATGAACGACGAGATGATTGAGCACCGGAATCGCGCCGCAGACTTGGCTGACGAGTTTGCTCACTTCGTCCGAATCGTTCGCTTCAAGCACCCCTTCCAGGCAAAGCCCATCGCGGACGCGGCGAACGACCAGCGAGGTGAAGTTGAGGTTCGACTCCTGCATCAATCGGTGGCGAACCTCTTGCTCCAGGTGATGCGGGTGCACCAGCAGCGAGTCATCGGCCGGCAAGAGCACGGTTTCCGATTGTTGCTCTTCAACTGCGTCACCCACGTCGACACGAACCGGACTCAAGGCTCGGCGACGAGTTTCCTCAAAGCGACCGGCTTTTCGCATGGCGACATCCTTCCGTTGCGAACAGACATTCCATTGATACGGAGTCGTCTCATGACCGCTTTGGCAGCATTCGACCAATCCTGCCATTCCAACAAGTGGCCGTGAGTGTACCCGGCGAAATCCAATTGACGAGTCCAATTTTGGAAGCTCACTTCAGACGCAGCATTCCGCGAGTAGCCCGCTCGCGGTTCAGAAGCTCGAAGGCCGACCGCTCCTCCTTCAGCAACTTGACCAGTTGCGAGCCAGAACAGCCCAACGAAATTGCCGCCGACGCCTGATTGAAATCGCACAGCGTGAGCACATCCAGCGCCTCGGCCAACAGCGCGGGAAAGTCGAGATGGGTCGGATTCACCGAAATTCGACCTCCTCGGCATCGAGACCGCCACAGCTCCGACGGAATCGCATCGAACGAGCGAACCGTGCGGAATTCGACCGCCAATCGGACTCGCAACCGAAATAACGCGATCTCCCGGTTTTCCGACTGGCTGCGACGTTCATTGGCCTCGGCCTGGATCCCGGTTGGATCATGCACCAGCACCACGGCGGTCTCGACTTTGTTCCGATGCTGACCTCCCGGACCCGAACGCCGAGTCCGCCGTTGCGAACAGACGCGCAGCAAGTCCTTTGAGTCGAGCGCGGCAGGATGAGGTTCGCGAGAAGTATCGTTCAGCATCGCCAGTCTTCCTTCGAGCAGACACAATCGTCACAGATGATTCCGATTCCCCGACTGGATTGCCACATGGCCGATGCTCCCCGCCGATTGTTCGCCCTGATCCCCGCCGCCGGCCGCAGCCGACGGATGGGGGCATCGAAACTGCTGCTCCCGTGGCAAGGGACGACGGTCATCGAGTACCTCATCCACACGCTGACTCGCCCGGATATCACGGCGATTGTGATCGTCATCCGCCCCGACGATCACCTGCTGCAAGATGTTGTGCAACGCACGTCCGCCCTCGCGGTCGTTCCCGATCACGCGCCACCCGAAATGAGAGACAGCATCGAGTTCGGTCTGCGAGCCATCCGCCAACAATTCGCTCCGACTGACGACGAGGGCTGGCTGTTGATTCCCGCCGATCACCCGCTCATCGAACCAGAAGTTCTCGACGGCCTGGTGACGCGCTGGTCACAAGGCGATTGTCATGTACTGCTACCAATACTCGACCAGCGCCGCGGACATCCGACGCTGATGAGGTGGTCGCTCGCGGAACGGATCGAACAGCTGCCTGAGGACGTCGGTGTTAACACGCTGCTCCGTTCGTCGCCGGATCTCGTCTCCGAATGGCCGACCGATCATGATTCCGTGCTTGCCGATCTCGACACGCCGGAGGACTATGCCTTCTGGCAACAGAGGCTCGCAGGCGATCCGGGTTAGTTCGTTTCGTCTGCAAACACCGGCTTCGATGCATCCAGACCGAACGTCGCGATTCCCGCGAACACGAACGCGATCAGGCCGAGCCAGAAGAGACTGTTCCACTCGTCCAATCCGGGAGTTTCGCCGAGCAGATAGTTGTAGAGCAGCGGGCCAAACGCGGCTCCGAGATTTCCCCACATGTTGCCCCAGCCGAGCACCGAGCCGACGTATTTGCCGCCGGCATCCTGAGCGTACGCCCAGAACGCTGACTGGCCGAGATCCACCGAAAAGTAGATTAAGCAAAACGCTGCCGTGAACGCATACGGTGAATTGAGCGCCGACCCGGCTGGCTGAGCCGCAAAGAACAGACACATCCCATAGCCACCCGCTGCGATGAATCGCGTGATGATCGGCGGCAAACTGCGGCTCCATTTCAGTCCGATGCGCGGCAATAGCCAATCAACCCAGCGACCTCCGAGAAAGCCGCCGCACATGCCGATCAGGTTGGGCAGCATCACCAGCATGCCCCGTTCGAGAATCGGAACGTTGTGCATCTCGATGAAATAGCGTGACAGCCATGTCACCAAGAAGACCCAGCCGATGTTCGTTCCAATCTGATTCGCGCAATTGCACCACAAGCTAAAGCTCGTAAAAAACGGCTTGATCGGCAGTCGTCCGGCCTTGCTCGCAGGATCGGCGGCGGTGGCGAGCCGCCCGGTCTCAATCAGCGCACGTTCGGCGTCGTTGACTCGCGAGTGCAACTCCGGCCGCTCGCGGAACATCAGCCAGATTCCCAACGCGACGAGGACACCGGACAGCCCGTAAACGATCATCACCGGTCGCCAACCTCGGCCGTAGAGCTTCCGAATCTCACCGGGAAATGCCGCCTCGATCAGTAACCGATTGAACCGCCGCAGTTCCGAGTGCGAAAGCGAGTCGCCCGACTTCAGCCGTTCGGCATATTTGACCGCCTCGCGCGGCAAGTTGATCTTTGGAATTTCAGCAGGGTCATAAATTGGTCCCCGAATGTTGTTGTCGAGCAGATGGTTCAGACCATCGACAAGTTCCGCTTCCGTCGCTGGTGGTGTCTTCGGAGCCGGTGTTGAGTCGGGTTGTGGATTCAGCGATTTCTTGACTTGCCATAACCAGTGCTCTTCTGCAGCCGCTTCGATCGCTATCCAATCGGAACTCCGCTTGGCTGCGCCAAAACTGGCCGCCATTCGGTCGGCGAGAAACGAGGGAGTCGTCAGACTCTTTCGAGCTTTGCTCCGTAACTCTTCGGTGTTGCCGTCCGATTCGATGGTTTGCTTCACTTTGTCGGAGATTGGTGCAATGCGAGCACAAAACCTTCCGGCATCCATCATGTCGCGCTCGGCAATCCCGACTTCCGATTCGACCGGCACGAAGACCACCATCAAGAACGCGGTCAGGATCGGTGCCATCGCGCCACCGATTCGGCCACCAAGTCCGACCCAGGCGCTGGCCGTTGCTCGTTTGGAGAGCGGCACCCAGCGGCTGATGACTCCACCGGCCGTCGGGTACGCTCCGGCTTGGGTGATCCCGCACATCAGCCGCGCGACGAGCAGCATCGCGAAGCCGGCGACCAAGCCCATCTGAGCCGTGAACAGCGACCACGCCACGACGTAGATCGACAGCATGATCCGCGCGCCGAAGCGGTCGCTCAGCCAGCCCGACGGGACTTGGGCTAAGGCGTAAAACAGAAAAAAGAACGGGCCGAGCAGCAGGCTCATCTGCGTCTGCGATAGGCCGAGGTCTTCCTTGATGTAGTCGCCGGCGAACGAAACGCAGAAGCGGTCGAGGTACAGCAGCACCGACATCAGCGTCAGCAGCAAGACGATTAAGTGCCGGACGCCACTTGGACGGGACGCTGCTTCAGACATAGCCGCTCCTTGGCGGCCGAAACAGGCGGGAGGCGGGGCCGCGAGGAAGACACCCTAAAAAGAAAAAACGCTGTGAGCAACGACGAGTCACTCACAGCGTTTTCAGGTTTGCCGAAGTTTGCAGTTGCGGGCCAACGCCTGCCACCACGGCGAGCAAATCCAATTGCAGTGCTCGTGCCAAACTTGATTGTGTTTTGGAAAAGAGCTGTAAGTCCTTGCTCTGCCAAGCAATTTCGGTTTTCCAAGTTTCTGGGTGGGCGAGAATTCCCTTTCGCCGATCCGAGCACTTTGCAACACCTGCGGCATTTTGCTCGGCCGACTGCTGCGTGATGCAAAACAGAAGTTGGTCCGCCGTCGGCGGATTGCCCCCTCTGAAACCAGCCGGCGATCCGAAATGCCGTACGGATAAGGCTGCCCATCCGCCAGGTTCAGCGATGGCTGTGAGCGTTGTCGGGGAACGCCCCGGAGCGGACTTCGGCGATGTACTGCTGAGTCGCACGAGTCGCCTCGGCTCGCAGATCGGCGAAGTGCTTGACGAACTTCGGATGGAAGCCGTCGGTCAGGCCGAGCATGTCGTAGCTAACCAGCACTTGGCCGTCGCATTCGGGGCCGGCTCCGATGCCGATCGTCGGTACGGTCAGTTCGCGAGTGATTTGTGCGGCGAAATCTCGCGGAACCAGTTCCAGCAAAACGCTAAAGGCCCCTGCTTCTTGAGCAGCTCGAGCATCGGCCAGCAGCCCCTGCTTGTCCCGTTGGATTTTCATTCCACCGTATCTGTGAATGGATTGAGGCCGCAAACCAACATGGGCCATCGTCGGAATGTCTGCTGCCGTCAACGCCGCAATCGTCTGTGCTTGATTTACTCCCCCTTCGAGCTTCACGGCGGCAGCCCCTGTCTCCTTCAGAATGCGGCCGGCATTCTCGACCGCCTGTGACGGACTGACTTGAAACGACAGGAACGGCATATCGACGATAACGAGGGCTTGGCGAACCGCCCGCATCACACACTTAGCGTGGTAGATGATTTCATCCAGTGTGACTGGCAGTGTCGTCGAGTGACCTTGGATGACATTGCCCAGGCTATCGCCGACCAAAATCGAGTCTATACCCGCGGCATCGAGTAGTCCGGCCCAAGTGAAGTCGTAGGCGGTCAACATCGTGAGCTTGCGGCCTTCGGACTTGGCCTTCACGAAGTTGGGGACGGTCATCGCGGTAGCTGGTTTGGTCATGGCAAGAACACACTAACCCGAAGCGTCAGCGAGGGCGAGTGTTCCAAACGACTTGGAGGAACTATTGGGCCGACTCACTCATGTCGGACGCTCCGACATCCAACTTCGACCATTTCTTACTCGTCAGTTTCTTCAGCCCTTCGGCAGTGACTGAGCCATTTTCTTTGAATGCCAGCGATTGCAGGCTTTGCATTCCGAGCAACTTATCGATGGCCGCGTCGGTGACGCCGGTCGTTCGGATCGTCAGTTCCTTCAGATTGGGAAGCGTTGCGATCACGTCGATCGTGGCATCGGTCATTTGCGGGACCGTCCAAATATCGAGCAGCTCCAGCAACTTGAGAGCCGCGAGATGTTTCAGCCCGGAATCACCGACCGACGTGATCTCGTGCAGGTAGAGACGCTTCAGCTTGGGAAGGTCGTCGAAGACCTCCAACGCTCGATCGTCGATGTTGGGAAGGTCGCGGAGTGTCAGCCGGGTCAAGCCCATCCCCTTGAGAGCAAGGACTCCTTCGGTCCCGAAGCCCTGGCAGCGGAAGATTTCGAGTTGGGTGAGTTTACCGAGCTTGGCGAGATGCGGTCCCGACTGATCGGTGATCTGGAAATCCTGGATCAACAGCGAATCGAGCGTTTGATTCTTGCTGAGGTATTCCAGGCCCACATCGTTGACCGCCGTACTGCGGTGTTTGAACGCGGTCAACTTCGGCAGATCCGCGACGACCTCCAGAGCCATGTCCCCCGCCTCCATGTTGCCTCGCAGATCGAGCGTGCGGAGTTCCTTCAATTTTTCCAGCCGCCGAGCACCGATGTCATTGACTTGGTTTTGCACCAACGTCAGCCGCTGGAGCTTGCCGAGTTCGCTGAGGATCTTGACCACCCCGTTGGTCATGTTTGTGTTTGACGACAGATCAAGTTCGACGAGATTGGGAAACGATTGGACGATCATCCCCACCGTCGAGTCGTTGATTACCGAATTAGTGATCGCGAGACTGGTCAGTCCTCCCAAGCCGTTGAGTTTCACGACCATCTCGTGATCCAGCGTCCGGCAGTTGAAGATCTGCAGCTTTTCGAGATCGCTGAGCTTGCCGAACAGTGCCAAGTCGTCTGCCGTCAGATTCGATCCGTCTTGAATGACGATTTCCGTCAGAAGTTGGCCCTCTTTCGGCGAGTATCTGGATCGCGAGCCGAATGCGTCGATCCGAGTCCTTGCGGCTTTGACGTCGTCGAATTTGGCCGTCCCCTGTTTTGTGGCCACTGGCGGCGTTTTGTTCTTCGACTCACTGGCAGATGACTCACCCCTGTCACCACCAGGAGTGTCAGGCTGACCGCATCCCGTCAGTCCCAATAATCCAACGATCAACAAAGCAATCGAGTGACGCATCATGACTTTCATCTCAATCAGTACACTGGAAACAACAGAGAAATAGCCACGTTCGCCAGAACGTGGGCGATCTGCCAACGCCCACGCTCTGGCGAACGTGGCTACATTGAAACTCAATTCGGAACGACAACTAATCTAATCGGTAGCCTTCCGGGTACTTTGGCTTGATCAGATCGGCGACGTGCGGTGTCTTGAGCGACGCGAGGTTGGTGACCTTGAGGTTCTTGGCGTCCCACTCCACCTTCTCGCCCCATTCACCCATTGCGCCTTTCTCTCCTCCGGTGGCGGCGGCCCAGACGGCAAGGTTACCGAGCAGGATCGTCTCGGTGAGCGGGCCGGCCCGGTCCACGAAGTTGGACTTGGCGATCTTCGGATCGTTGGCTCGCTTCGCGCGGAACAACTCGTACATGTTGTTGAGGTCGTTGTTCCCTTTGTTCTCGGCCTTCTCGTAGTCGGTTTTGACCTTCCCGACACCTTTCAATTCGTAAACACCGCAGTAGTCATCCGAACTGTAGAAGGTTCCCTTCTCACCGACGATCATCACGCCGCTGTCGGAGACCTTCGTGATGCCGTGCTTCTCGAAGACTTCCATCGGCGGCTTGTTTCCTTTGCGGTCATACCACCAGAAGGGAATCGCGGGGCGTTCGGACGTTTCGGGAAACTCGAACTTGATGACCGCGCTGGCGGGGAAACTGTCGAAGTCGTGACCGGTAGACTTGGCTTGGACCGAGATCGGATCACGCAGTCCGCACGACGCGAACGGAACCGTCAATTGATGGCAGGCCATGTCGCCCAAGGCTCCGCTGCCGAAGTCCCACCAGCCACGCCATTGGAATGTGTGATAAATGCCTGGCCAGAACTCCCGATTCGGCGCGACACCGATCCAGTTTTTCCAATCGACTCGCTCGAGAGCCTTGGCAATTTCTTCTTTCTTCTTGTCAATGATCTTGGGGGCATTCTCAAGGTCATCCATCTTCGCTTGAGCGGCAAACTTTTGCATCGTCATTCGGCGGTCGGGGCCTTGCGCCCAGACTGGGCGATTCGACCAGGCGAAGACTTCCTTCAGCGTACCGAGCACGCCCGACTTAATCTGGGCGATCGCTTCGCGCGACGAGTCCAGGGCAGTCCCCTGATTTCCCATTTGCGTGCAGACCTTTTTCTCGGCCGCGACGGTCGCCAACAGCCGAGCTTCATAAATCGTTCGAGTCAGCGGCTTCTGCGTGTAGCAGCCAATCCCCAACCGCATCGCCGCCAGTGTGGCCGGAGCGTGCATGTGATCCGGGGTACTGACGGTGCAGAGATCGATCTTGCTGCCGTGCTTCTCGAGCAGTTCGCGATAGTCAGTAAATTTCTCGGCGTTGGTGAATTTGTCGGACTTCCCTTTGCTTTCGAGCGTGTTCCGATCGACATCGCAAATTGCGACGACATTGCCAAATTGCGAGGCGTTGCTGGAATCGCTGCCTCCCTTGCCGCCCACACCGATGCAGGCGACGTTGAGTTCTTCGTTGGCGGAGAGAACTCGATCGGGATTCACCAAGCCGTGACCCACATAAGCGCCGACACCGGCGACGGTCACGTTTTTCATAAATTGACGGCGGGAGTTTCGGCGGCGCATCGGCGTAAGCCCTCGGCAAAGTGGAAAGAAAAAGTCGAATACGGAACGGTGACGATACCGACGGTTTAGCGGGTTCGCAATCAATGCCAGCCATTCGGAGGGCGGGATGACTGCAAAGTGAAAAGGACAGAACGCAAGGTGAAAGATGACGTTGGACGGTGCGAGCCGTCAGGCTCATTCTGCACTTTGTAACTTGCACTGGGAAGTTGGCACTGTGTCCTTCTCCCTTGGTTGCGTCGACTCGCGCCACCCGGTAGTTTTCGTCCTTTGGCTGAGACATAGCGAAAATGCCCTGTCGCAGAGATTGTGCTTGCGGCACGGCGGTTCGATGCGATACTTGCTGGCGACGGGTCAGGATTCGACGAGCGAGACATGTCTCGGTGACGACTCCCAGCGAGGACACCGTGAGCAAAGCGGAACGGCACTACGATCGAGCGAATCGCCTGTTCGAGAAAGGGCGATTCCGAGACGCCTTGCGCGAGTTCAATTTCGCGATCCAACTCGAACCGCATGATCCCGACTATTTCAATGATCGTGGGCTGGTATGGGATAAGCTGGGAGTTTCTGAACGGGCGATCGAAGATTTCACGACCGCCATCGACCTCAATCCCACTGCGTCGGCGTATTACTTCAATCGGGCGCGGGTCTTCACGCTCATCAGTGAACCAGAGCGAGCCGCTGACGATCTGACGGAAGTGTTGCACCTCGACCCATTTGACTCCGAAGCACTTCTGCTGCGTGGCGGAGCGTACTCCGATCAGCAAAAGTGGACCGAGGCGCTCGAAGACTACGAACAAGCGCTCGACCTTTCCCCGGACAACCCCGATTTGTTTTACGACCGCGGGTTAGTCTGGGAAGCTCAGCAGGACTACCGCAAGGCGATCGAAGATTTCACGCGGGCAATTGATCTCGACCCCGAATACGTTCCCGCCGTGATGGATCGTGGCAATTGCTGGGATGAACTTGGCGAATTGGAGAATGCTCTCAAAGACTACAACCGCGCGCTCGAATTGTCCGAGAACGATCCGTTGATTCTCTTCAATCGCGGGCTGGCATATTTGAACTCTGGGAAATTGGATGAGGCGATTGCCGACTTCAACGGGTCGCTGGAACGCGAACCGGACAATCGTAGAGCGTTTTCGTCTCGCGGCGATGCCTGGCTGCGCAAGGGAGAGCATCAGAAAGCTCTCGCCGATTACAACACCGCGATCGATATGAACCCGGACGAAGGGGATTTGTTCTACCGCCGAGGTAACTTGTTCGATGAACTCGGCCAGCCCGACAAGGCTCTGGCCGACTATGACAGGGCGTTGCAGTTCGACCAGGAATTGGTCGGCGCCTGGCACAATCGCGGCAACATCCGCTTTGAAAAGGGTGAGTTCGAAAAGGCGTGCGACGACTACTCGCAGGCGATTCGGTTGGAACCGAACATGGTGATTGCCTATCGCAATCGAGGCGACTCCTGGCGAGCGCTGAATCGCCACGACCTCGCGCTGCTGGATTTCAACCGTGCGCTCGAGATTGATCCTGACAACCATGAGGCGTACAACGGCCGCGCCGGGTTGTATCTTGACACCGGCGATCTCCCGCGAGCGTTGGCTGACTACAACGTGGCGTTGCGGCTTGATCCGAAGTGTCCCGTCTGCCTGCGCGCACGCGGTGAAGTGCATTGGCGGCTGGGAGATCACAACTCTGCCGTCACTGATTTCACGGCTGCCATCGAGCTCAATCCGACGGACGCCGACGCCTTCGCGATGCGTTCCGAGGCCTACCAGCAGCTCGGCAAAGAGAAGCTCGCCGAATCCGACCGCCGCAAGGCCCTCGAACTGCGCGCCTCACCGCGCGAAGGGGTTGAGGCCGATCCCGCTTGAGGCGGATTGCTTGCGAGTTCTCCCCCCCGCAAAATCCCCGATAACACAGAGGTACCAGCATGGCGGCGGACGAGGTTGAGACCCGCTTCGGGCGCAGTCACGACCGGACCGGAGAGGGAGCTGGCCAGTCAACAAGAATTACCGTTCGTGGGTTCCTGGCATTTCTCTTGAGTGTGCTGGCCGCCAACGCCGTTGCGATGGAAATCACTCAGGACACTCGCCTTGATCCGGACAAGGTCTATGGGCCGCTGGTCATCCGGTCGTCGAGCATCACGATTGACGGGGGAGGAGCGTGGCTCATTGGCGACCTCAAGCCGCCGGGAAATAAGCTCAAGGGAATCGCAGTCCTCGCCGCAGGGGTGTCGAATGTCACGTTGAAAAACGTGAATGCAAAAGGCTGGGAGACGGGACTCAAGATCATCGACGGCTCCGGTTGGACAATCGAGAACTGAAACTTCTCCGACAACTTCCACGATCCCGAATTCGGCTGGGGCGAGAACGGACGGCGAAATCCCCTTGAAGATTCGGGCTTTAGCGTTGGTTTTCGATTCGTGGGGCGCTCCGACTCTGCGATTCACCATCGATGGCTTGGCCGTCGAATGAACGGACACTCTTCACAGGAATCCATCATGACGTCTCCGACGACTCCTCGCCGCACGTCGCTCAATGCGATGTCAGAGTTCGCTCTCTTGACCTGTGTGCTGTTGTGCCCCGCCATCGCGGACGACTTTCCGAAGCCATTGCTGACGCTCGGTGAGAAGCCGGTGACGATTGTGTGTCTTGGGGACAGTGTCACCGGGGTCTACTACCACACTGGCGGGCGGCGGGCGTATCCGGAGATGTTGGAGATTGCGATCAAGCTGGCGATCCCGAAGGCCAACGTAAAGGTCATCAACGCGGGGATCAGCGGGCACACGACGCAGAACGGTTTGGAACGACTCGACCACGACGTGCTCAGCAAGAAGCCGGACTTGGTCATGGTCAGCTTCGGGCTGAACGACATGGTGCGCATCCCCGAAGACCAATTTCGGAAGAACCTCGAAACAATTGTCGCACGCTGTCGCGAGATCAAAGCGGATGTCGTGCTCTGCACGCCGAACGCGGTCATCAACACGGGGAGTCGGCCGACTGAGAAGCTGGAGCGGTACTGCGAGGTCATCCGCTCGACAGCTCGCGATTTGAAGCTGGCGGTGTGCGATCAGTACCGATCGGGTGACGCGCAGCGGAAGCAAGACGCTTGGGCCTGGCGGCTGACGCTGAGCGACGAAATCCATCCGAACATGGATGGTCACAAACTGATGGCCGAGGAGCTTTGCCGCACGATCACCGGCAAATCGGTTTCGTTGAAGAACGTTGAACCTCCGTCGCCGGTCCTGGCCAAGACGCTCGACTTGGTGAAGCAGTCGAAGCCGATCCGCGTGCTCGCGATGCCGCCGTTCGACAAGCTCATCGGACCGGCGTTGAAGCGCCAGCATCCAAACGCCGTTGTCGAAGTCACGGCATGGACGACGGAGGGCAAGACGCTCGCCCAACTGGAAAAAGATGCTCAGCAAACCGTGCGAGCGATGAAGCCGGACCTGGTCGTTCTCGCCGTCCCGCGTTCAGCGACGGCCGACAGCGACGAGCAGTTCGTGAAGTCGTACTCGTGGGTGATGAACTGGTCACTGAGCTTCGGGCTTCAAGAATGGGACTGCTTCGTCGTGCATCCGTCCGTCGCGGCTGCCGGTGCGCCCGCATCGCGCGACGAATTGGTCCGCCCTTTGGTCCGAGCACAGCACTTAAGCCTTGTCGATCGCGCTGCCGGAGACGAATCTTCGGCCGAAGACGTGCTCGCAAAATGGCTGGCTCAGCAGAAGTGATCTGCTCAAGACTCAAAGCCGTCGCATGAGCGACACCGAGCTTGTCTTGGATTGACGAACCGTGCTAGAAGCCGCCGCGAACTTAGCTGGTGGTTGCCGGTGTGAAACAGTGGAGGTGGCACGCATGGAAGCGTTGAATCAACAGGGACGTTGGTGGCCGCGAGCGTTGTGGACGGCGGCGCTGTTGCCATTTGTGTTGTCGCTGGTCGTGCATGCCAGCGGCGTAAAGGCTCGGCCGGTTGTGAACGA
>Ga0194132_10001653_pt1 | contig 44553 bp, 33 predicted proteins | sample TA2KigOf80mmetaG_FD_148612 | JGI IMG/M metagenome (GOLD analysis project Ga0194132, IMG submission 148612) | Freshwater microbial communities from Lake Tanganyika, Tanzania - TA2015054 Kigoma Offshore 80m | ecosystem: Environmental > Aquatic > Freshwater > Lake | place: Tanzania: Lake... | reverse complement strand
TACGCGAAAATTTCCCGCACCGCCCTGCCCTTCCCGTCCTCGGTGGCGTAGAAGGGCCGGCCCTCGATGTCGTAGGCGGTCTTCGGGCTGATGCCCATCGCGGTGAAGATCGTCGCGTGCAGGTCCATCACGGAGACGGGATTCTTGATGGCGATCAGCGGGCGCTCGTCCGCCGTCTGGCCATAGACGAAGCCCTTCTTCACGCCGCCGCCGAACAGCACCACGCTCGTGCCGCCGGTGAAATGCCGGTGTAGGCCGTAGTGCTTCATCTCCTGCAACGTCTCGCTGGGCGCGGTGGCCTGGTCTTTCGCGTTCGAGCCGGGGATGCCCTCGATCATGGCGTCGCGGCTAAACTCGCTGGCGATGACGACGAGCGTGCGGTTGAGCAAACCGCGCTGCTCCAAGTCCCGGATGAGCTGCGCGATGGGGGCATCCATAATCTTGTGCATGCCCGCGACGGTTTCGTGGCCATCCTTATGAGTGTCCCAGTGGAGGAAGGGCACGTATTCGGTCGTGACCTCGACGAACCGAGCACCGTTTTCAACAAGGCGGCGGGCGAGCAAGCAACCTTGGCCAAAGCGGCCGGTGTTGTATTTCGCGTAACTTTCCTTGGGCTCAAGCGCAAGGTCGAAGGCGGCCCGCTCTTTCGAGCTGAGCAGGCGATGCGCATTGTCCAGCGAACGCAGCATGGACTCCTGCTGGAAGTCACTCATGAACTCGCGGTGCGGGTTCTTGTCCACCAGCTTGCGGTAGAAGCTGTAGCGGTTGTCGAAGCGGCCCGGCTCCATGCCCTTGGGCGGACGCACGGACTGCGCGGCATCGTCGGGATACGGCAGGTTCATCGGTCCAAATTCGTTGCCGAAGAAACCGGCGGTGGTGAAAGCCTTCAACTCCTCCTGCTCACCAACGCCTTCGAGTCGCTGACCCACATTAATGAAGGCGGGCATCACTGGATTGCGTGGGCCGAGCACCTTGGACATCCAGGCGCCGAGATGCGGAGCCGCGACGGTCTGCGGAGGCACGTAGCCGGTGTGCCAGTGATACTGATGCCGCGAATGGAGAATGTGCCCGAGGTCCGGTTGAGTGGCGCTGCGGATGAGCGTGGCGCGATCCATCACTGAAGCGATTTGCTCCAGCCCTTGGCAAATTTTCACGCCGTCCACCGCCGTGGGAATCGCCGGGAAGGTGCTGAGGATGTTCTTCACCGGCACGCCCTTCTCGAACGGCTGGTAGCGCTTCGGATCGAACGTGTCTGGCGCGGCCATGCCGCCACCCATCCATATCAAAATGCACGCATCCGCTGTGGCCTTGGGGTGAACGACGTTCTCATTTGCCAGCAGGCGCGGAGCGCCCATGGTCATCGTAGTCGCAGTTGCGGCGGCGAGTTTTTGGAGAAAATCGCGACGTGTATTTTGAGGGTCGAGCGGCAAAGCGTTCATAACGTCGGTAAATTAGCGGCCTACGCTTCTTCCGACAAGCTCGCCCGGTGACAAATTCACCACTCCACCGACCCAATTTTTCGATTCCACACCATCGCGCTTGCAGTCATCCTGACGCTATGAAAGCCATTACCGCTGCCTCATTCGCCGTTGCCCTGATCCTCAGCATAGCCGCCCAAGCCGCCGCGCCCGCTGGGTTCACCGTCCTATTCAACGGTAAGGACTTCGCTGGCTGGACGCTGCCCGAGGGCGACAACGGTCATTGGAAAGTCCTCGATGGCGTCATTGACTACGACGCCGAGAGCGAGGCGAAGGGCGATAAGAACCTGTGGACCGCGAAGGAATACGGGGACTTCACCCTACGCATGGACTGGCGCATCAAGCGCACCACGGGTCTTTATCCGATGCCTGACGTGCTGCCTGATGGCTCGCATCGCCTCGGCCCCGACGGTAAGGAAATCCTCACCCCGCGCCCCAACGCCGACTCGGGCATCTACCTGCGCGGCGCAGGCAAATCGCAGATCAACATCTGGTGCTGGCCCGTCGGCTCCGGTGAGGTCTATGGCTACCGCATGGACAAGACCATGCCCGCCGCCGTCCGCGCCGGGGTGACGCCCAAGCTCAATGCCGACAAACCCGTGGGCGAATGGAATACCTTCGAGATTACGATGAAAGGTGACCGCCTCACGGTCGTGCTTAATGGCAAGACCGTCATCGAGAACGCCCAACTCCCCGGCGTGCCGGAGAAAGGTAAACTCGCCCTCCAACACCACGGCGGCCGCAACCCGAAGACCGGAGAACTCAACTCTGCCTCCAGCCTCATGCAGTTCCGCAACCTCTACATCAAGGAGTTGAAGTAGCTTCCGTCAGCGAACTGATTGGCCGCCCGAAAGGCCAATTCTACCGCTAGCGCGGCGTTCTTGCCGTTTGGGGCTTTTCGCCGCGCCGCCGGTTTCCTACCGTGTGCCCACTATGACTCCGCTTCGTTCCGCCGCGCTGGCTGTCGCGACTTCGCTGGTCTTCACTGCCGCGCTTTCCGCTGCTGATTACAAGGTGCCGCAAAAAAACCTTGGCTTCCCCACCTACAAAAACGCCCCGCCGGGCAAACAAATGACCGGCCAGCATGCCCCCGCCACCACGCCGGCGCTCTCGCCGGAAGAAGCGCAGAAAAAGTTCACCCTGCCGCCGGGTTTTGAAATCCGCCTCTTCGCCAGCGAACCAGAGGTCGTGAATCCCGTAGCCATGACGTGGGATGAACGCGGGCGGCTATGGGTGGTGGAGCTTTACGAGTATCCGCTCGGCGCAAAGTCCGGTGAACGCGGCCGCGATCGTATCAAGATTCTCGAGGACACCGACGCCGACGGCCGGGCGGATAAGGTCACAGTCTTCGCCGACGGCTTCTCGCTCGCGACGGGCATTCTGCTCGGCCACGGCGGCGTGCTCCTTGGACAAGCGCCGCACCTGCTCCTCTTGCAAGACACGAACGCTCCCGTCGGCGCGGGCATCAGCGCGTTTCAGAAGGCAAACAAGCAAACCGTCCTGCTGACCGGCTTCGGCCTCGAGGACCGCCACGAGCTCCTCAACGGCTTTACCTGGGGCCCCGACGGCCAGCTCTACATGACCCACGGCGTCTTCACGCGCGCGAACGTGACCAGCCCCGACCGCCCCGGGGAACCCGCCGTGCGCATGGACGCCGCCGTCGCGCGCTACAACTTCCAAACTAAAAAATTCGAGGTCTTCGCCGATGGCACGAGCAATCCGTGGGGCGTGGACTTCGACCGTGCGGGCAACGCCTTCCTGAGCGCGTGCGTGATTGACCACATGTTCCACATGGCTCCCGGCGGCATCTACGAAAGGCAGGGTGGCCAGCCGCAATTCCCCTACGCCTACCAACTCCTGCCGAGCATCGTGGACCATCGCCACAAGATGGCGGCCTACGCGGGCATTCAGGTCTATCTCGGCGACCAATGGCCAGCGGAGCATTACGGCACCATCTTCTGCGGCAACCTCCACGACAACGCGGTGCATCAGGACGTGCTCACGCCCCATGGCAGCACATTCATAAGCTCTGCAAAGCAGGACTTGGTCCGCGCCAACGATGGTTGGTTCATGCCCGTGAGCCAGCAAGTCGGCCCCGACGGCGCGCTGTGGGTGATGGACTGGTATGACAAATATCCCTGCTACCAAAACGCCCGCGCCGACCCCGAGGGGGTGGACCGCGAGCACGGCCGCATCTGGCGAGTGGTCTGGACCGGCAACGAGAAAGGCAAACCCGTCTCGTCGCGCCCCCAAGTGAACATGGATTTCAGCAAACTCACGTCCGCGCAACTCGTCGAGCGCCTCGCGCATCCGAATGTCTGGCAGCGCAAGATGGCGCAGCGAGTCCTCAACGACCGTCGCGACGACAAGGTGATGGGCCTGCTGCAACGGCAGGCGTTTCCCCAGGGGAGCGCACGCGTCCCGCGTGCCGAATCCGGCGTCACGCCGGATTCTCGTCCCTCTAGCTCCTCCGCCAACGCGCAGAAAAAATCAGTAGAGACGAGTTCTCGGCGTGACGCCGAGAACCGCCCGCCGGAGGCAGGAGCTCCCCACCTCGAAGGCCGCCTCGCCTCGCTCTGGACGCTGCACAGCTCCGGCTATCTCGCAGATGACCAACTCCCCAAAGCCGCCGCCGACAAGGAACCCACCATCCGTGCGTGGGCGGCGCGGCTCGTTGGCGAACGCCAACTCGGCAACGCGGGCGACCTTGCGGTGCTTCGCAAACTTGCCAACGACTCCGAAGCAATCGTTCGCACTGCCGTCGCCACCGCATGCCGCCAACTCACCTCTGGATCGCTCACCGTCAACACGCCGACCCAAAGCCCTGCCAACGAGCAGGCCATCGCCGAAATACTCGCCGCCGTCATCGTCGCCTCCCCGACAGCAAACGACCTTACGCTAAACCACCTCGTCTGGATGGCTGCCGAGCCACTCGTCGCGCGCGACCCTAAGTTCGCCTTCAACCTGCTCAAGCAAAACTCCATCCGCTCCGCCGCGATGACCGGCACGCTGGCTTACAAGACGATGCGCCGCGTGTGCGACCTGCAAAGCCCCACGCAGCTCGACTCTGCGCTAGAGTTCCTCGGCACCCTGCCCACGAACGAACCATTGCTTGCCTTCGCGCTTAACGGCCTTGTGGACGGCCAAAATGGCAAGGCGCTAAAGCCCGCCAAGCCCACCGAGGCAGTCCTCAAGCTGCTCCTCACCAGCCCGCGCGAGGACGTCGCGCGCTTCGCCCGCCAACTGGGTGCGCTGTGGGGCGACGCCGGCGCAATGCAGTCCAACCTCGCGCTCGTGAACGATGCGAAGGCCCCGCTCGAAGAGCGCCTCAAGGCCGCGCAAACCGCCCGCCAACTCAAGAACGACGCAGCCCGCGACGCGTTGCTCAAGGCCATCACCCCCGGCAACCCCGAGCCGCTTGTGCTCGAAGCTGTCGCCGGCCTCGGCCAGCTTGGCGGTGCTTCTTCAGAGGCGCTGTTCGCCCAGTGGAAGAATTTCAGCCCCGCCGCCCGGCGCGCCGCAGCGGAGACCTTGGCCTCCCGCAACAACTGGGCCTCGCAACTCCTCAGCGAAATAGAGCAGAAGCGCATTTCTGCTTCCGACATCCCCGCCGCCACCATCCGCACGCTCACGCGTAGCGAGGCGGACTTCGGGATGCTCGCCAAGCGCGCCACCGCCATCTTCGGACGTGTGCGCGACGCCAATGCCGACAAGCTCAAGCTCATCGCCGCGAAGAAGGACATGATTTTGAAGACGCCCGGCCAGCCGGACTTGAAGGCCGGCCACGAGATCGCGAAGAAGGTTTGTTTCACCTGCCACAAGCTCCACGGCGAGGGCGCGGACATCGGCCCCGACCTGACGGGCGTGGGCCGCAGCAGCCTCGACGCGTTGCTGGCGAACATCATTGACCCGAACCAAATCATCGGGGCGGGCTACGAAATGGTGGAGGTGACGACCAAGGACGACCGCAGCGTGAGCGGCCGCATGGTCGAGAACACCGACGTGCGCGTGCGCCTTCTAAGCGCCGGCCCCAAGGAGGACGTGGTGGCGAAGAGCGACATCGCGAAACTGAGGGTTAGCGAGTTGAGCGTGATGCCGGAGGGCTTGGAACAGATGCCCGACGCGGACTTCCGCAGCCTCATCGCCTACCTCCTGAATCCGCCCGGCGACAAGGCCCCGTTCAGTTGGAAGAACGACGCCGGGCACGGGGGTGACGCTGCGAAATCGCCCGGCAAGAAAGCCGGCCTCGATTTGGAATCCGTCGCGCTATGGCACCCGGAATGGCGCGTAATCGCCCCGGATTTCGAGGGCACGCCTGCCAAACTCCACGACTACGCCGGGAAGCACAACGTGCTGCTCACGCATCCCTTCGACCGCGAGAAACCCGCCGCCCTCGAACGAGAGTTGACCATTCCCACCGGCCAGAGGACCACGCTGAAGTTCAGCGTCGCTTCACACGAGAAGGGCGACTGGGAACTCCGCGTCCTTGCGAACGGCAAGCCGCTGCAGAAGCAGGTCATCGCCCGCAAAAGCTCCAACGCCTGGCAACCCGTGACCGTGGATCTCACCCCGCTCGCCGGCCAGAAAGTTACGCTGCGCCTGGAAAACGCCGCGAATGGGTGGAGCTGGGAATTCGGTTATTGGAGTGCGATTGAGATGAAGTCTGAAAACATCACGGCAGCGCGGTGAGCCCCTAGCGTTAAGACGTCGCCGGGCGTTCCGTGCGCGAGGTGAGAAAGTCTTTAAGTTCTTGCGCACTTTTGCCGCCGAAGCCTGGGACCTCAGCGATCTGCTCGACGGTCGCAAGCCGTAAGCGGTGGATTGAGCCGAACCTTTTGAGTAAAGCTTGCTTCCGCGCATCACCTATACCGGGAAACTCGTCGAGCAAACTCTCGGAAATTTTCCGAAGTCGCAGCTGGGCGCTATAGCTATTGGCCACGCGATGGGATTCGTCACGCACGCGCTGGAGCAACTTAACCGCCGGATGGTCTAAGCCGAGGCGCAGGGGCGTAGCCTGACTGGGGCGGTAGATCTCCTCAAACTCCTTGGCGAGACCAATGATGGGAATTTGATTTAAGCCGAGCTTCGCCAGTTCCGCACACGCGGCGTTAAGTTGACCACGCCCGCCATCAATAAGAATCAAATCCGGCAGGCGCGTAGCGGAGGGCGTCTTGGGCACCCACGGCGCGGTGAGCTCGTCACGCACCGCGGCGTCGTGGAATATAGCATCAAAGGCGTTGGTAGGGCGGGATTCGGGAGCTTCTTCACCAGCGTCGAGGGCTTGCAAATCTGGCAAAGGTGCATCGGGTGAAATAATCGGCCTAAGTAATTCTCCCTTCGCAATTTCCTTGGCCACTTCTTTCTTCAGCCGGGAATAACGCCGTTGGATGGTCTCCGCCATGCAAGCGAAGTCATCTTGGCCGGTGACAGTCTTGATCTTGAAGCGACGGTAATTCACACGGTCGGGGCGACCCTGCCAGAAGCTTACCAGTGAGGCCACGGCGAACGTGCCGCTGATGTTCGAAATGTCGAAACCCTCGATGCGTTTGGGTGGCTGCTTCAAGCCAAGCACGCGCGCCAGTTCACGCAAGTCGGATTCAGGGTTGATAGCCACTGGAAGCTTGTAGGGAACGCGCTCAAATTTCTCAGTCTTTTCCGTCGTGCGCTGCAAGTCCTTCAATAGGTCACGGAGCTGCGCGGCTTGCTCGAAATCCTGTGCGGCAGCAGCCTTTCTCATTTGTGCTTCGAGGTCGCTCGCCATCTCATCGCACTGGCCGTCCAGAAAGTCGCAGGCCGCAGTCACCTGCATGAGGTATTGCTCGTGCGAAACGTTACCTATACAAGGCGCAGTGCAGACTTTTAGGTGGCCGTACAGGCAATGCTTATAGTCGCCAGCTACCGGCGTGAGCGGGCGGCAACCTCGCAAATTAAATTTGTGCCGGACCAAATTCAGCGTGCGCCGCACCGCGCCGCCATTAGCGAAAGGCCCGAAGTAACGCGCGTTGTCGTCCAGCCTCAGGCGCGTAAGAGTGAAACGCGGAATGGGATCGCTGAGGTTAACCTTGAGCAGTAGAAAACGTTTGTCGTCGCGGAAGGAAACGTTGAACCGCGGGTGAAACTCCTTGATGAGCTTGCCCTCGAGCAGCACTGCCTCAGCGTCGGACTTGACGACGTGACAGTCAAAGTCGTGGATGGCCTCGACGAGTGCGTTGAATTTTAAATCCCAACCCATACGTCGGGAGTTTTGGAAATACTGCGCAACACGGCGGCGAAGATCGCGCGCCTTGCCAACGTAGATGACTGTGCCGAAGCGGTCTTTGTGCAGGTACACTCCGGGCCGGTGAGGCACTTGCGAGAGCTTGCTGCGAATGTGGTCGGTGACGGGCATCGAGTGTGGGCGCCTCTGCTAAATCCAGAACAAGGTACTTGCTCGTATCGAGGAGAGCAACGGAGTCCGTTGGCTTGGGGTAAAATTTCCAACTCGCCTCGAACAATTTGGCGGCGTTGCGCCTACTCGGCTTTGCCAGACGGTGCGGATGTGCTCAGTAAGGCCTTAACTTCGGCAGCCGTCAGCGCGCGCCAGCGGCCTTCGGGAAGCTCGCCCAGCCGGATGGGGCCGATTTGTGTGCGCTGGAGTCGCTCCACCAGCAAGCCTTGCGATTCAAACAACCGACGCACTTCACGATTCTTGCCCTCAGCCAATTCCAGTTCGACGATGCTGTGGGAGTTGTTCGCGTCCACGAGGTGAGCGCGCTCGGCCCGTAGTCGTTCACCCTCGTGCTCGACGCCCTCGGTGAAGCGTCGAAGCATCACTGGCTCCACCCGGCCCTCGACGATGGCGCGGTATTTCTTGCGGACGCCAAAACGCGGGTGGGTGAGACGCAGGGTGAAATCGCCGTCATTGGTCAGGAAAATCAGCCCCTCGCTGTCGCGGTCTAGCCGACCGACGGGATGGAGGTGAGACCACTCCCTCGGCAGCAAATCAGTGATGATGCGCCGCTCCAACTCATCGCTCCGCGTGGAGAGAAAACCGCGCGGTTTATGCAGGGCCACGTGAATTTTTCGGCGAGCCTTGACCGGCCGACCCTCGACCTTTACCTCGTCGTGGAGCGGGTCAACCCTTGCACCGAGTTGCTGGACGACGCGACCGTTGACCTCAACCAAGCCGTTGACAATCAACCTTTCGCCTGCGCGGCGGGACGCCACACCAGCCTCGGCAAGAAACTTTTGAAGGCGGACTTGCACCAGCAAAAAGGCCGTCGCACCTCGCGGCGGACGGCTGTCTATCCAATGAGTCAACTCTGGCAGCGCGGCCTAAACCGGGGGTTTAGTCTTGCGGAGGCCGGTGACACGGTCACCTTCCTTCCACTGACCAGCGTTTTTAAGGACTTGGACGCGCTCGTAACGCTTGAGGACGTTACGCTTGGCCCCAAGGGTGCTTGAGGCGCGGAGACTGCGATGTTGCGACATAGGTAAATGAGTCGTCCGGTCCGTCCGAACGAATTGCTTTTATAGCATCGGATTGCTGGGATGCAAAAGGTTATTTCGGTCGCCAAGCGAGCGTGATGTCCGGAGAAAGTTTTTGCACTTCGCGCTTCCGTGCCTACACTCCGCCCTTTGGCTTGACCATGAAACACCTTTTAAGCCTTGAGCAATTGTCCCGGGCGGACATGGAAGCGATCCTCGTGGCGTCCGCTGAAATGAAGCACGCACGCGGCCGGCACGCCTGCCTACCGCTGGTTGGGCAGACGTGGGCGCTCATCTTCGCCAAGTCGTCGACGCGCACGCGCGTGTCTTTCGAAGTCGGCCTGCGGGAGCTGGGCGCCAACGTGATATTCCTTAACTCGACGGACATACAACTCGGACGCGGCGAGCCAATCAAGGACACGGCGCGGGTGCTGGGCCGAATGGTTCACGGCGTGGTCTTTCGCACGTTTGCACAGGCAGATGTGGTGGAATTCGCCCGTTACGCAGGGATTCCGACCATTAATGCGCTGACAGACGAGGAGCATCCCTGCCAGATCCTCACGGACATCTTCACGTTCCAGGAGCGGCGAGGGCCGATCCAAGGCAAAGTAGTCACCTTCGTGGGCGACGGCGCATGCAACGTGCCGGCCAGCTGGGTGTTCGCAGCGGCCAAGCTGGGCTTCGAGTTGCGCATCGCCGCGCCGAAAGCGTTTCAACCGCCGATGTCGCTGCTCGAACGCGCGGGCTTTACGCACGTCCACGCGCAACCAACACCCACAGGTGAAGTCATCACCGGCAGCATTGCCGGCAAGGGTGGGAAGATTGTCCTCACCGCCGACCTTCAAGCCGCCGCCAAAGGCGCACACCTGCTCTATACGGACGTGTGGATCTCGATGGGTAAGGAGGCTGAGGCGGCCGAACGCATCCACGCGCTGGCCGGCTACCAAATCAACGCGGCGCTAGTGAAGCTCGCCGCGCCGGACGCGTTGGTGATGCACTGCCTGCCAGCATATCGCGGTAAGGAGATTGACGAAACGACCTTTGAAGCCAACGCGCCGACCATCTTCGACGAGGCAGAGAACCGACTGCACACGCAGAAAGCCATTATTGCTTGGCTGATGCAGCAAAGCGCGCCTACTTCGCGGGCGTGAAATGGAATAGTTGTGCGCCGCGCGGGGGTAGCGCGAGGTAAAGGCCACGTGCGGCCATCTCACTGCCGTTGCGACAGTATTTTTCCTCGCCCAACAGGTCATTCATCTTCCACTCGCGCCGCGCCAGGCCCACGACGGTGGGCGTGACGTAACACTGGCTGGGCTGCGAAGCGAGGTTGACGACCACGAGATCGAAGCAGTCAGGCGCGGCCTGCCATTGCACGACTACAAAGCACTGGTCAGTCGGGTTGTCGAACCACGCAGAGCGCGGGCGCAGAATTTCAAATTCGCCTTGGCCGACAGCAGTGGCTTTCAGCGCGGCCAATAGATGCGTGTAGAAGGAGCTAATTTGCGCGTCGTTTGGCTCGACAGGCCTACGCGCGAGATGCACAGGCAGGCGCACGCGTGCACCCTCGAGCTGGCCCTCGTGCAGAAAACGCATCCCCGGCAGGCCAAAGGTTAACACGGCCGCGACCTTGTGCTCCTCGAAAGTAAACCGTGTGGCGGCGCGCTGCTCATCGTGGTTCTCAAGGAAGTGGGCACTACGGCAAAGGAAGTCCGGCTCTAAGTTGAGCAGGTGGCTTTGCGTCTCGGCGTAGTTGTCGTAGGCGAGATGATCGTAAAGCCACTTGTCGTAGGTGTAATCAAAGCCGAGCCGCTGAAGACTCCGCTCCAGGTCCCAATACACCTCGGCCAAGAAAAGAAAGCCGGGGAACTCGCGCTTCACGGTGGCGATGGCATCAGTCCAGAACTCACCCGGAGCCTGCGGGGCCGTGCTTGGAAACGCCGCCCACGTCTTCTCGAAGACTTCGCGAAGCATGAGCATTGCCATGTCGCAACGAACTCCATCACAGCGGGCAGCGACACTTTTAAGAACTTCCTGCATCATGGCCTGCGTGTCAGAGCGCCGGTAGTCGAGTTGCGCGGTGTCGTTCCAGCATGGAAAGAACGGATCCTTACCGTGAGCGATCCAAGCCTTGCCGGCGTTGGTTTCCGTGACGAATGTTTCATGCGCGCCGGGTTGTCCCTGCACGAACAGCTCTGGTTTTGTTTTTACCCACGGATGTCCCAATCCGGTGTGATTTGGAACGAAGTCGAGAATAAGCTTCAGCTCGTGCGCGTGAAGGCGCACGCGAAACTGCCGCAGGCCCTCCTCGCCGCCGAGCGACTCCGGCACGCGATAGTCGGCGACCGCGTAGGGTGAGCCAGCCACGTCGCTGGGCGTCCAGTCGGGCAGCACGCGGCGGAATTGGTCAACAAGCGCTGAGTCATTTAGCGCGGCCTCACGAGCACGAGCGCAAGTGGCCCAAGTGCCCATGAGCCAGACGTGCGTGAAACCGTTCCGTTTCCAGGCGATGAACTCCTCCTCCGGCACGTCGCCGAGTTGGATGGTTCGCCCAGCCCGCACGGAAAGTTCGCGCAGCCAACAGCGGGTGTTTATTTCGTAAAGGAGAGGGTGCAAGCTGGAGAGAGTCAAAAAGGGACACTAACATTAAGGAATAAACCGTTCAACGGCGGAGTGCCGTCCCGGGACAAATCCCTTACCGCTGCTTCTCCGCCGCCAGTAAGGCGCGAAGTTTTTCAAACTCTTGGCCAATGGCTTTGATGGTTAGCAGGGCATTGTCCCAGTCGGCGGCGACAGTTTGCCCTTCCAACTCAGCGCATATCTTCGCCAGCGGTTTGGCCCCAAGATTTTTTGCGCTGCCCTTGAGAGAGTGTGCGGCAACCTTAAGCGCCTCTTGGTCGCGGCAGTCGAGCGAAGTTTGCATGGCATGCAATCGATCGGGCGCGTCCTCCATGAAAAGATCAATTAACTCGACCACCGGGTCGGGCTGACCCGGCTCGCTTAGATCGCGAAGAGTGGCAAGGACGGAAAAATCGAGGGTGGTCTCGTCAGCCAAGGCCGTTGTCGCCGAATCCTCTTTCAGCGGAGAATCGCTTCCAACAGCAGTGGAAATGACGTTAACGCGCTCCAACGCGGCGCTCAACTCCGGAAGATGCACGGGCTTGGTAATAAAATCGTCCATGCCGGCGGCGAAGCAATGCTCCGCATCGCCGCGCCCAGCGTCAGCGGTCATCGCGAGGATGCGCAGTCGCGGGCGGTTGCTCCGCTGCTCCCACTCACGAATGAGCTTCGTGGCGGTGTAACCGTCCATTACGGGCATGTGACAGTCCATAAGCACTACATCATAGGGCCGAGACTGAACGGCAGTAACCGCCTGCTCGCCGTTGAGCGCGGTATCCGGCTCGTAACCTAGTTTTTTGAGCTGAAGCAGAGCGACGCGCTGATTCACCGAATTATCTTCGACCAACAAGATGTGTAATGGACGCGTCTCGCCCGGTGGCACCTTACCGCGATGAAGGAAAGCTGTCTCCGAAGGGCTTGGCAGTGCCAATGCACGGTCGTTTTGCGTGAGCACACGCAGTAAACAATCCTCGAGGCGTGAAAGTCGGACGGGTTTGAGTAAGCTGCCAGAGAGGCCAGCCAACCTCATGATTTCCACCTCGAGGCGTTGGCCTAGCGGCGTTAGGAGGATTAGCTTTGTGTCTCCGATGGCGGCCTCCGCCTTGATGTTCTGCGCCAGCGTGAGCCCGTCCGCACCGGCGAGCTTAATGTCGAGAATTGCGACGTCGAACGGAGTCGTGTTTGCCACAGCATCGCGCAGCGCGTGTAGGGCCTCGTCGCTTGTACTTACACCTGCGCAATTCATGCCAAGAAGGTTCGTCATGCTGGCGAGGGCTTGACGCAGGTGAGTGTTTTCCGTGACGACCAACAGCCGCACGCCCACTAAACGTGAGCTAACTTCGTGCGATGGACGCCCTGGCTGCTTCTCTAGGGAGACGGTGAACCAGAAGGTAGAGCCCATGCCCAGCACGCTTTGCAACTCCAATTTGCCGCCCATTAGCTCTGCGAGTTGACGCGAGATAGACAGGCCAAGGCCAGTGCCTCCGTATTTGCGCGTGGTCGAACCGTCGGCCTGCGTAAACGCTTGAAAAATCTTTGCCTGAGCCTCGGCTGCAATCCCAATGCCGGTGTCCTCAACAGCAAACTTCAAGGTTACGCGCGTGTCGGTCTCAGACTCTTTAAGGACCCGCAACACGACCTCGCCACGCTCGGTGAACTTGACTGCGTTACCGATGAGATTGACAAGGATTTGTTGAATGCGCACCAAGTCGCCTCGCAGGTGTGGCAGGATGTCCGAGGCCATCCAAGACACGATTTCGAGGTTCTTTGCCTGAGCGCGATACGCGAGCAACTCAGCGCTGCGCTCGACGACTTCGCGCAGGTCAAAGTCGGTCACCTCCAAGGTAAGCTTGCCGGCCTCAATCTTGGAGAAATCGAGGATGTCATTGATGATGTGCAACAGCGCATACGCACTGGAGTGAACCGTTTCAGCAAACTCGCGCTGTTGAGGCGAAAGATCGGTGTCCAACAGCAGCTCAATCATGCCGACAACGCCGTTCATGGGCGTACGAATTTCGTGGCTCATAGCCGCGAGGAACTGCGACTTGAGCCGCGTGGACTCGAGGGCGGCGTCGCGGGCCTGCTGGAGGTCGCGCTCAGCGCGTTTGATTTCGGTGATGTCGCGGGAGATGCCGATAATGCCGGTAATGAAGCCCGCGCGGTTGCGCAGCGGCACCTTCGTGACTGAGGCCCAAATCTCCCCTCCATCCGCGCCAAACTGCCGCTCGACCTTGTTGATGATGGGCGTGCCGGTGGAGAGGATTTTTTGCTCGTCGGCGAAGAACTCGCGGGCCAGCTCTGATGGGTGGAAGTCGAAATCTCGCTTGCCCACGACCTCCTCGGGGTTCTTCAAACCGAGGCGCTTGGCCATCGCCATGCTGCACTGGAGGAACTTTGATTCGGTGTCTTTGAAGTAAATGCGGTCAGGGACGTTGTCGAGTAGCGCACGAAGGAGGTCGCGCTCAAAGGCGAGTTGTTCCTCCATGCGCTTGCGCTCAGTCACATCCCAAAAAATACCCTGAATGCCCAAGGCCTTTCCGTCGCGATCAAAGAGCGGCGTTTTGACAACCTGTACGTAGGTCTTACCACGCTCGGGGGTGAAGTGAGCCTCGACAGCCTCAAATGGTTTGCGTGACTGAATGATGCGCTGGTCATCGCGATGGTATTTCTCCGCGAGGTGCGCTGGGAAAAGGTCGAAGTCGGTCTTGCCAGTGAGTTCCTCACGCGACTTGCCCATCTCCTGACAATAACGCTGGTTTACAAAGGTCACGCGCCCAGCCACATCTTTGCGAAACATATTTTGCGGCAAGTTGTCCACCAATGAATGGTAGAGGAACTCGGATTCACGCAGTGCGGCCTCGGCCTGCTTGCGATCGCTGAGGTCATGAAAAACGGTCAGCACCAGCGGATCCTCGCCAGCAACCTCGACAAATGAGACGGATAACTCGACATCCACTGTGCGCCCATCACGTAACGTGATGCGTCGCTCCATGTGCTCAGGGATGCTGCGCGCGGTGTGCTCCTTACGGAAGCGATCCAGCCGCGCCTGTGCGTCCTCCCCTTGGTCGTAATGGTCCGTGTAGGGCCGGCCCAGCAGCTCCGGCTCGGTCAGGCCCACAAGCCGACAGAAGGCGGGGTTCACGGCGCGCGTGATACCGTCTTTGTCGATTAGTCGCATGCCGTCCACGGACTTTTCCCAAATGGAGCGGAAGCGGCCCTCCGAGTTACGCAACATTTCTTCGGCGCGACGGTTTTCCGTTACATCGTGCAGGATGCTCAGGATGAGCGGATCTTGCCCCTCGATTTCAACGAGCGAGTTGGACAATTCCAAAATCGCGCAGCGGCCATTGCGAAAGAGGATTTTCCGATCTATGTGCTCGGGAATGTTCCGCCGCTGGTAGCTCTCCTTGTAAAGCTGGTGTAGTTGCCGCACCTCCTCGCAATCTTGGTAACTGGCGGTATAACACTGCCCGATCAGCTCCGCCTCGCTCATGCCCACGATGCGGCAGTAAGCGGGGTTGACCGCGCGCAATACACCGTCCTTGTCCGTGAGCCTCATACCATCTACGGACTTCTCCCAGACAGACCGAAAGCGGCGCTCCGCCTCCTGCACAGCAAGCTCAGCGCGCTTGCGCTCGGTGATGTCTTCGACAGTGCCCTCGTAGTAACGGAGGTTACCGGCGGCGTCGCGAACAGCACGGGCATTTTCGGCGATCCATATGACATCGCCCCGCGCATTGAAGACCTGCGACTCAAAGTTCTGAATTATCTCCCGCTCGTGCATTAGTCGCACGAACTCCTCGCGCCTCGCTGGGTCCACGTAAAGCTGACGGGACACGTCGCTTAATGCTGTGACCAGTTCCTCCGGCGTGGCAAAGCCGTAAATCCTCGCCAGCATTGGATTGGCGGAAAGGAACTTACCATCGGGCGTGGTCTGAAAGATGCCATCCGTGGCGTTCTCGTAAATGCCGCGGAACATTGCCTCAGTAAATCGCAGCGCGTCCTCGGTCTCTTGGTGCTTCTTGATGGCACTCTCTAAGTCGGCGACATGCCGACGAACTTCAAGCTGTGTGAGCACTTGTCTTGAAAGCCGCTGCAAAGCTAACGCCTGCTGCCCCGTCAGCCCGCGGGTCACACGATCCATCACGCAGAGCGCGCCGACACACTGCCCCTCCGGCGTGACTAACGGCTGCCCCGCGTAAAAGCGCACCGGAGACGAATCCTTCACGAGCGGATGCTCACGGAACCGTTCGTCCGCCAACGTATCGCGCACCACAAAGGTGCCCGCCTGCTGAGCGGTGTACGCGACGAAGGAGTTTTCCCGCGGCGTCTCACCTGCGGTGACACCCGTGCGAGCCTTGGCCCACACGCGGTCCGCATCTAGCAGGCAAACCGCCGCGATGGGCGTGTGGCATAACTGCGCCGCAAGCTGCACAAGATCGTCGAAGGCCTGCTCTGGCGGGGTGTCGAGGATGTGATAACGCCGGAGCGCCTCGAGTCGTTTGGCTTCCGCATCGTTCATGAGTGGCAAACCACACGGGTAAAATCCCGGCAGGCAGGCGGCTTGGCAAGCGCCGACTTGGGCGGCACTTCTGATTTAGGCGGTGCGTCGGGCATCTGCAAAAGCAGGTAAATCCAACACCGGCGCTTCCCTTGTAGAAATCGGCGTGACTACGTTGGCTAATTTGTTATTTCAACGGCAGTAACTCGACCTATCTCATGAACCCCAACCGCCGCCAATTCCTCACCTCGGCCGCGCTCGGTTCGGCCGCGCTCAGCGCGCCGGCCCACGCCGCCGATAAATCCTCCGGGCTCACGTCCGGCATGACGTTCTCGAAACCGTCCGGTATGAAACTTGGTACCGTTACCTACAACCTCGCCAAGGACTGGGACATTCCCACGATCATCAAAAACTGCACTGAGGCTAAATTCGAGGGCGTCGAGCTGCGCACCACACACGCCCACAAGGTCGAAGTCGATCTCACTAAGGCCCAACGCGACGAGGTACGCAAGCGCTTCGAGAATTCGAAGGTCGAGCTAATGAGCCTTGGCAGCGCGTTCGATTACCACACCCCCGACCAGACGAAGTTGCGCCGAGACATCGAGGCCACAAAGGAATATATTGTCCTAGCTCACGACGTGGGTGCGAGCGGCGTAAAAGTGCGACCTAACGGGCTCCCCAAGGAGGTCCCAGTCGAGAAAACGCTCGAGCAAATTGGTAAGTCCCTCCAAGAACTAGGCCAGTTCGCCAGCGGCTACGGCCAGCAAATCCGCGTTGAGGTCCATGGCGCGGGCACCCAGCTCCTGCCGCACATGAAGACCCTCATTGACATTGCCAGCCACCGAATGGTCGGCGTTTGCTGGAATTCCAATCCCACCGATCTAGACGGCGCAGGCTTCGACCACAACTTCGACCTTGTGAAGGGAAAGATTTTCACCGTCCACATGCGGGATCTGCATCTGGAAGACTATCCCTTCCGACGCTTACTTACGCGCCTCAATGAAATCAAATTCCAAGGCTATTGCCTCGCCGAGATTCCCGACAGCAAAGATCCCGTGAGACTTATGAAGTATTACCGCTCACTCTGGCTCGCGTATCAGGGGCTGCTTTGAGCAAACCATCTCTCATGCCGGCCTAGTTGGCTCCACCTGCAGTTACTTTGACAGTCCTTACAGACGTTGGTAGCCGAATAGATTTTTCTGACCCCAATCCCAAGTTAAATCACCAAACCAAAATTATGTCTGAGGTTGATATTCCGAAAGATGCCGACAACAAGGAGGATAAGCGAGTTGGTATCAAGATCGCCATCATCGCCGTCGTGATGGCTATCGTCTCCTCCTTTGGGAAGAACGCCGCCAACGACATGATCATCAATGAGGTAAAAGCCTCTAACGGCTTCGCTTGGTACCAGGCCAAGCGCATTCGCAGTGCCATGAACGACCAAGTGATCGCCCAAATTGAATTAGACTTGCTGGGCAGCCCAACTGACGCCCAGCGCGAGTCCATGTTGAAGCTTAAGAAAAAACTACTAGAAAAAAACGCAGAATACAAAAAGGAAAACGAGGACATCCTTAAAGAGGCCGAGGTCACCAAGGCCGAAGCCTCATTAGCTGGAAAGAAGAATGACGCATTCGACCGCGCGGAGATCGCGCTCCAAGTCGCCGTGGTGCTCTGCTCGCTGACGCTTCTGGCAGGGAACCGAGGCTTTTCGCAAGCTGGGGTAATTTTGGCGTTAATCGGTGCGGGTCTCGCCATTATGGCGTTCTTCAAAAACCCGGACCCGCCAAAGGCAGGAGCTCGACCCGCGCCTAATGCCCAAGCCACCGCCACGCCGGGCGCACCGACCAATGGTGCAGCCAAAAAGTAGTTCTGTGGCAGATTTTGCCCGGGGATTCGGGCGCCAAACGCTTTGCTTCAGTCAGTCGAACTTGACTGAGACGAGTTTCCGCTTGGAAGCAAGGTCGGTTTCGCTACCGTCGCGCATCGGTGCCGGCCCGATTCGCCGGATTTGCTATGGCCCAACCTCCCGTCGCCCCGACGTCCTTGCCCCACGGCCGCAACGCTTTCCTCGCGCTGCTCGCTTCTCTGGCCGCAATTCTGGCCATGCTATTCGCGAAGAGTTTTCTCCCTGAATACATCGTCTTCGCCAACGATGGGCCGCTGGGGGCGAACTCCGCTGCGGCCGGCCGGATGCCAGAGGCGATGCTGGGTGTGTGGGCGGACTTAAACTGGGTGGGGAACGAGGGCGTGGCTTCCGCGCCGAACGTGTCAAACTTGCTTACCGGCTTGCTCGGTCCAGTGGGCTTGGCCAAAGTAATAGTGCCGCTTTCGTTGCTTTTACTCGGTTGCGCGGCGTGGCTGTTCTTCCGGCAATGCGGCTTCACGCCGTGGGTCTGCACGGTCAGCGGAATCGCTGCTGCGCTCAACGGCGACCGCTTTTCAGTCGCCGCGTGGGGCCTTTCAATGTGGGTAATGGGCACAGCGGCAGTGTTTCTCGCGTTAGCGGCACTACTAGCGGCGGCGCGTCGAGGATCTCTACCACTGACGCTGCTGGCCGGGTTCGCCACCGGGCTGGCGGTCATGGAGGGCTTTGACACTGGAGCAATCTTCAGCCTCATCATCGCCGGCTTCGCGCTGTTCCACGCGTGGACACAAAACTCGCAACCCGGCAGACAATGGGCGATTCGAGGCCTCGGACGCTTAACGCTGATTGCAGGCTGCGCTATTTTCATCGCCGCCTACACCCTCATCAATCTTCTCAACACTCAGATCAAGGGCGTCGTGGGCATGACGCAAGACAAGGATACCCGCGAACGCCGCTACGCTGAGGCAACGACGTGGAGCTTGCCGAAAATCGAGACCCTGCGCGTGCTTATCCCGGGCCTCTACGGCTACCGCATGAACACACAAGACGGTGACGCTTATTGGGGCACCGTGGGCCAGAATCCGATGATGACTCAGTTGCAGGAGGCCGCCGCAAGGGGGGACGCGCAAGCCCGCGCCATGCTTTCCAATCCCAGCGTGCATCGCTACTCCGGCTCGGGCGAATACGCCGGCGTGCTCGTGGTGCTGCTTGCCGCTTGGTCTATCGCGCAGGCCCTCCGAAACCAGGGTGCATTCAACGACACCGAACGAAAACTGGTGTGGTTCTGGACAGTCACCGCGCTGGGGTCGCTGCTCTTGGCCTTCGGCAAATACGCACCTTTCTACAAGCTGTTTTACTCACTGCCATACGCTTCGACCATTCGCAACCCGGTGAAGTTCATGCATCCGTTTCACCTCGCACTGATCATCTTGTGCGGCTACGGACTGCAAGCGCTGGCCAGGCAGTTCATTCGTCCTGCTGCTGCTTCGAGCAAACCGCTCGCAGATCAGGTCAAGGACTGGTGGGCGACCGTAACCGGATTTGAGCGCCGATGGACAATCGGCATGGGCTTGCTGACAGCGGTGGGATTTGTCGGGCTGCTACTGTACAGTTCGGCACGCAACGAACTGGAGAAGCACTTGCGTGAAGTCGCGTTTTCCGAGGATATGGCGAAAGCCATCGCATCCTTCAGCATCGGCGAAGTCGGTCTATTCGTGCTTTTTCTCACGCTGTCAGTCGCCGTGCTAGTGGTGGCTTTCAGCGGTTACTGGTCAGGACGCGTTCGCTGGGCGGGCGTGACGATGGGGATGCTGATAGCCGTGGACCTCGCGCGCGCCAATGCGCCGTGGGTTGTGTATTGGAACTATCGGGACAAATACGCCAGCAACCCCATCATTGAATTTCTCAAGCAGGCCCCGCATGCGGGCCGCGTGCAGGCGGTGCCGTTCCAACTTGGCCAACAGTTCAGCGTCTTTCAGCAGCTTTACGGGCTGGAGTGGACGCAACACCTGTTCCCTTATAACAATATTCAGACGCTCGACATCATTCAGGAACCACGTCAGACCACCGAAAATCAAGCCTACCGCGCCGCGCTCATGGGCAACAGTGGCACGCTTACCCGCCTGTGGGAGCTCACCAATACGCGTTTCATCTTCGGGCTGAACGACTCGAATTTCCTTAACGGCATCGCCGCGCAGCTCGACTCCGGCCGCCGCCGCTTCCGCATTCACACGCCGTTTGACATCGTGTCCAAACCCGGTGTCACCACGCCGACCCGCATGGATGAGGTCACGGTCATAACTAACGGGCCCGGCCAGTTGGCGCTCATCGAGTTCACTGGTGCCCTGCCGCGTACCAAGCTTTTCACTAGCTGGCTGGCGACTACCAACGACTCTGAAGCCCTAAGCCTGCTGACTAATACCGCCTTCAACCCGCACGAGACCGTCATCATATCCGCGCCGCTCGCTCCGGCTGCTGCCGCGCAGGGCACCAACACCGGCGAGGTGAAATTTACCAATTACTCGCCCAAGCGCCTGCGCCTCGAAGCCACCGCCACCGCGCCGTCCGTGCTGCTGCTTAACGACAAACATTCGCCCAACTGGCGCGTCACCGTAGACGGCCAGCCCGCGACATTGCTGCGCTGCAACTACCTCATGCGCGGGGTACAGGTGCCCGCTGGCAAGCACGAGATCGAATTTCGCTACGAGCCATCCATCACCGGTCTATACATTACCACGGTGGCCATCGTCATCGCGTTGTTCTTGCTCGGAGTCGTGCTGTTCACCCGCCAGGCCGACGAAGCGTCGCCCGTGGCGAAGTCCACCGCTCCGCCGCCGACGAAGTGACGGCGCGATTCTCTCTTTTCCATCCGCGCCGGCTTCTGCTTCACTCGACCGCGACGTGAAAAAGCCCTCGCCCCTCTCGCTCGTCCGACGCGCGCCGCCCCGGCTGCGCAAGGAGCTGGAGTGCGTCCTCATCAGCCGCACGCAGATCCATCGCCGCGTGCGCGAGTTAGCCCGGCAAATCGAGCGTGACTTCCGTGGACGCGACCTCGTGGTTGTCTCGCTGCTCAACGGGACGGTGATGTTCCTTGCCGATCTCATCCGCAGCCTAAACCTGCCGCTACGTCTCGACTTCATGGGCGTCTCCAGTTATGGAATCGGCACTGTTTCCCGCGAGCTGGTCTTCACCAAGGAACTGCGCCTCGAAGTGCGCGACCGCGACGTGCTGCTGGTGGACGACATACTTGACACCGGCAAGACCCTCAAGGCTGTCATCACAAAGCTCCAGCAGCTCCAGCCCCGACAAATCAGGACCTGCGTGCTACTCAACAAGCCCGCCCGCCGCGTCGAGCGAGTCGAGGCTGATTACTTTGGCTTCGTGATTCCCGATCTCTTCGTCGTCGGCTACGGCCTCGACTACGCAGAACGGTATCGCAACCTGCCTTTTGTGGGTGTACTGAAACCTGAGATGTATCAGGCATAAAACGCAACAAGTTATGTCTGACTTACAACAGGCGGCTTGGATGTTTCACGCATAACACATCTGGTGCCCACCGTGACTGTTCGTGTCCAATTCTGGTCATACTTCAAAGAGCTGACCGGCTGTACGCAGACCAACGAAGAGCTGCCAAAGGGCGCGACTCTCGGCGACTTGATCGGCCGGCTGCACACCCGGTTCCCAAAGCTCGCTGCCTTGGACAAGTCCACGCTTGTTGCCGTTGGCGTCGAGTATCAAGGCCGAGCCTACCTCCTGCAGGATGGGGACGAAGTCAGTTTGTTCCCGCCGGTGCAGGGTGGATGACTAAACACTGAATACCATGCTGTAATTACCAACCCGTAAATCACTACTCCTTGCACCGCTCTCTCATCCTCTCCCCCGACCCAATTGACGAGCCTGCCTGCGTCGCCGTGCGACGCATGGGTAGCAGTATGGGCGCGGCGGTGTATTTCAGTGGCGTGGTGCGTGGCAGCGAGGATGCTCAGCCCATTTCCGCCATCGAATATGAGTGCTTCCGCCCCATGGCCGAGCATCAATTTCACAAGTTGTTCGATGAGATCGAGCGCCGCTGGCCAGTGGAGTCCATCCGGCTTGTCCACCGCCTCGGCGTGGTGAAGGTCAACGAATCGTCGCTGTGGGTCGAGGTCATCGCGCCGCACCGGAGTGAAGCTTTCGCCGCCTGCCAATGGCTTATCGACGAGATGAAGCGCATGGTGCCGATCTGGAAACGACCACTCGCGTAGCTCCGCTGCACCCAATTTCTTAATCAGGCTGCGGGAAATGACTTTCTGCCACCTTTATGTGCCCGCGGGTTGAGAAACTTGCTCTGGCTTCAATTCACCGGAGAAAGAAGCTCATCCAGCTGCGACCTAGCCGCATTCTAATCAGGTTTTACCGAAATTTTTCACGGGTTGATACGTCTAGAAATAAACTCCACCCGTGAAATCCTTCCTTTTACTTGCGCCTCTGCTGTTAATCGCTTCGCCTGCCAACGCCCTCGCCGACGCCGTCAAGGACCGCGAGGGAGCAGTTCGTAAGGACAAAGCCGAGATGCAAAATGACGGACGGTGGATTTATAACGACTGGCAAAAAGGATTCGTCGAGGCGAAACGTACCGGCAAGCCTTTGCTCATCGTCTTACGCTGCGTGCCTTGCTTCTCCTGCATGGGACTTGACGCCAGCGTGCTCACCTCACCGGCGTTGATGCCGCTGCTTGACCAGTTCGTGTGCGTGCGCCTCATCAACGCCAACGCTATCGAGTTGGCGAAGTTTCAGTTCGACTACGACCTCTCGTTCTCCACGCTTTTCTTTAATGCCGATGGCACGCTCTACGGACGCTACGGCTCGTGGACGCACCAAAAGAATCCGCAGGAAAAAACCACCGTCGGTTACCAACGCTCGCTTGAGGCCGCGCTCGCCGTCCACACCGCGTACCCCGTAAACAAGGCTACGCTGCTGCCCAAACAGGGCGGCCGGGTGCCGTTCGCCACGCCCATTGAAATCCCCGGCCTCGCAGGCAAATACAAGCGTGACCTTGACTGGGAGGGCAAGGTGGTCGGCAGTTGCGTCCACTGCCACCAGATCGGCGACGCCTACCGTGCTTACCACCGCGACGCCGGCCGACCACTGCCCAGCGACCTAATCTACCCGATGCCGGTGCCTGAGACCGTTGGCGTGATATTAGCGCCGGACCATGTGGCGCGTGTGGAGTCCGTTAAGCCCGGCAGTATTGCGGCCAAGGCGGGCGTACAGGCGGGCGATGAGTTCAACACGCTCGGCGGCCAGTTACTCATCTCCATCGCCGACTTCGCGTGGGCATTACACCGCGCACCTGACAACGGCCCGCTGCCCGCCGCCGTCAAACGTGGCAAGTCACAGGTGGCGCTGACGCTCCAGTTGCCTGCCGGTTGGCGAACAAAAGCCGACATTTCCCGCCGGGTCGGCACTTGGCCGATGCGGGCGATGGTCTTCGGGGGAATGATTTTGACCGATCTGTCCGACGAGGAACGCCTCACGCGCGGGCTGGCGAAAGATAAGCTCGGCCTGTTCGTGAAGGGCTTGGGCCAATTCGGTAAGCACGCCACCGCCAAGAACGCTGGCTTCCGCAAGGAAGACGTACTGGTGGAACTCGATGGCAAATCCGTGCGGCTCTCCGAAGGCGAACTCATTGGCCAACTCCTCCAATCCACCAAGCCGGGCCAGAAGCTCAAGGCCACTGTCCTGCGCGGCTCCGAGCGTGTCGAATTGATGCTACCGATGCAGTGAGCGCGAGTGCGGGGGACGCTCCTGTCCCCTGATCCAAGGCTGAATGATCCGCCAGCACCCACGCCGGGGGACAGGAGGTGCCCCTACGGCGTCAGTGCCACTTCTGCAACTCGATAATGTTGCCCTCTGGGTCGGTCATATAGATGAGCGTGAGCCGGCCTGCTCCCTTGATATCAATCGTCACAAGCTGGCCCACATCTTTGCCGCCCCAGCCAAGAATTTCCGCGCGCTTCGCCTGCACGTCGGGCACCTCGAAGGCGAGGTGCGCGAAGCCAGGGCGATTGAGCGCGGTCGGCGGCGGCGGCTCGTTGCGGGCGTAGGTGAAAATCTCGATTGTTGGCCCGTTCTCCCCGTGGCCCGGCAGCCGCAGGTGCCGGCCGCGAATCCGCTCGCCGGGCATCGCCGTCAGTGCGTCAATATGTGGCCCGTGGTGATCCCGCTCGGCGCTGACCGGTTCGCAGGCGAAAACCTGAGTATAAAAGTCGGCTAACCGCTTCCAATCGTTGGCGATGAGGTTGGTGTGCGCGTAGCGGATGCCGGAGTTGACTGGTGCTTGCATGGTTTGAGTGCGTCGACTCTGCCGACGCGGGCTGGCGCGCGTCAACCGTGGCGCGAGCCGCCGCCGCCCGCGCGGACATTGGCCTTGCCGGTCCTCCGCGCGAAGCCAAGACTCGCTGTGTCGCGATGCACGACTTCCTTGAACGGCACTTCCGCCTCGCCGAGCACGGCTCTTCCGTCCGCACCGAACTCGTCGCCGGTCTGACGACGTTCCTCACGATGGCCTATATCATCTTCGTGCAGCCGGCGGTGCTGTCAGGCGCGATGTTTGGGATGCCGACCGGCATGGACTTCGGCGCGGTGACCACGGCCACCTGCCTCGCCGCCGCGCTGGCCAGCGCCATCATGGCCCTTTACGCTCGTTATCCCATCGCGCAGGCGCCGGGCATGGGCGAAAACTTCTTCTTCGTCTTTGGCGCGATTCCGGCGGCGACAGCGGCGGGTTTCGCGAACGGGTGGCAGGTCGCGCTCGGTGTCGTGTTCATTTCCGGAGTTCTGTTTCTCACGCTGTCGCTCTTCCGCGTGCGTGAGACGGTGCTCAACGCGCTCAGTCCGAGCCTCAAGAACGGCATCGCCGTGGGCATCGGGCTCTTCATCGCGTTCATCGGCCTGCAAAACGCCGGCCTCATCGTCAAAAGCCCCGCGACCGGCGTGACGCTTAACCATCACTTTGGCTCGCCGGACCTGCTCATTTTCTTCGCTGGACTTTTCTTTGCCGTGAGCCTGCACGCGCGGAAGGTGCGCGGGGCGATTCTTCTGGGCATCGCCGGCGCAACGCTGCTGGCCGTCGTCTTCAAGCTGGCCCTGCCGCACCTGCCGGAGAGCCTCGCAGCATCAAAGGACATAGCCGAGTCCGCTTTGGTAAAACACTTCGCCCTCGCGGACCGCATCGTCGCCGCCCCGCCCTCGCTCGCGCCGACGTTCCTGCAAATGGACCTACGCGGTGCATGCTCACTGGCGATGTTGCCATTCGTCATCGTGTTCTTGTTCATGGTGCTCTTTGACACCGTGGGTACACTCGTGGGCGTCGGCGAGCAGGCCGGCTTCATTAAGGACAACCAGCTCCCGCGCGCAAAGGAAGCCTTCGTGGCTGACGCGCTGGGCACAACTGCGGGTGCGTGCCTCGGCACGAGCACGGTGACAAGCTACATCGAGAGCGCGACCGGCGTTGAAGCCGGCGGCCGCACCGGCCTGACCAGCCTCACGACAGCGGCGCTTTTTCTCCTCGCGTTATTCTTCAGCCCTGTCATTGCGATGGTGGGCGGCTACGCGCCCTTGACCGCGCCCGCATTGGTGCTCGTCGGTGCGATGATGTTGCGCAACGTCAACAAGATAGACTGGAATGACCCCACCGAATCGGTCCCCGCGTTCCTCACGCTGCTAGGCATTCCGCTAGCCTACTCCATTGCGGACGGTCTCGCGCTGGGCTTTATCAGCTACTCCGTCATCAAGCTACTTACCGGCCGAGGCCGCAGTGTGCATTGGATCCTGCACCTGCTCGCGCTGCTGCTGGTGATTTACTTCATGGCCGTGCGCGCGCGGTTAGGATGAGCGCCAAGCAGCGCGGGGAAACACTTTGCGTCACCGCCCATCGGCGCTTACCTTCCCCTACCTGATAAGATGAAAGTCAACCTCGCCTACGGCCAAGGCCACTTGCCAGTCGAATTTCCCGCGGCTCGCACCACGGTCATCGAGCCAGCGAATAACCCCGGTTTGGCCGACGAGAAGTCCAGCCTGCTTGCCGCGCTGGATCACCCCATCGGCGCGAGACCGCTTCGTGAATGGCTCACGCCGGGCGCAAAGGTGTGCATCAACTTTACAGACATCACCCGCGCTACGCCAAACCACCGCATCATCCCCTGGGTGTTGGAATACCTCGCTCGGCACGGCGTTGCCCGCGACCAAATCACGCTACTCAACCAGACTGGCACGCATCGTCCTAACACAAAAGCCGAGCTGGAGAAGATGCTCACGCCCGAGGTAGTGGCGAACTACCGCGTCATCAACCACGAGTGCGAACAGGAAGCAGACATGGTCCAGTTTGGCACGACGCGCACGGGAGCCCCCGCGCTCATTAACCGCCATTGCGCGCACGCCGACGTGCGGATCATCACTGGTTTCATTGAGCCTCACTTCTTCGCAGGCTTCAGCGGTGGGCCAAAGGGCATCGCGCCCGGCGTCGCGGGTCTGGCCACAGTGATGAGCAACCACGGGGCACACCACATCGGCGATTCGCGCGCTGCCTTCGGGATCACGGACGGCAACCCGCTCTGGGAGGAATTACGCGACATCGCACTGCGCGTCGGTCCGAGTTTCCTGCTCAACGTCACACTCAATGACACCAAGCAGATCACCAACGTCTTCGCTGGTGACATGCAGGCGGCGCACAAGACCGGCTACGAATACGTCCGCAAGTCCGCAATGCAGCGGGTCAAAGACCCGTTCGATATCGTTGTGACCACGAACAGCGGCTACCCGCTGGACATGAATCTCTACCAAGGTGTGAAGGGCATGAGCGCAGCCGCACGCATTGTGCGGCCCGGCGGCCTGATTCTTCTCGCCTGCGAATGCAGCGAAGGTGTGCCGGCGAACAGCCCGTTGGACAAGCTCCTCCGTAGCGCGCGCAGCTCGGAAGAAATTCTTTTGCTGCTCGCCACCCCCGGCTTTGTTCGGCCCGAGCAATGGCAAGCGCAGATTCAGGCCCTCATCCAGCGCAAGGCTGAGGTGTTGGTCTACAGCAAGCTCCCAGACGAGGTGCTCTCTGCCGCCCACCTGAAACCCTGCCGCGATATCGGCTTAGAAGTGGCCACTCGGCTCACTGCGCTTGGCTCTGCGGCGCGCGTCGCCGTGTTACCACAGGGGCCGCTGACCATTCCCTACCTCGCCTAGGAGGGCCCAAACACCCCACCAACCCAAAGCGCCCCATGGCTCGCGCCGAGCCCGCGCCACGATCGAGCAAGCGAGTTCGCTGGATGCTGCTTTCAGATTGGAAAACGCACGTTACAAGCGCAGACTGAGAATCATGAAAGCCAAGTCAGGCCTCTTTGTGCCCATCTTTCTTGCCGCTACCGCATTGTTAGCCGCTGACGGCGCGAAGTGGATTTCTCTGTTCAACGGCCAATCTCTCGAAGGCTGGGTGGTCAAGGGCGGCACTGCCAAATACGAGGTGAAGGATGGCATCATTGTCGGCTCCACAGTCGAAGGCAGCCCGAATACGTTCCTTTGCACCAAGCGGGATTACGCGGACTTCGTCTTTGAGGCGGAAGTGCTGTGCGACAAGGAGCTAAACAGCGGTTTTCAAATCCGGAGCCACACCTACGAAAAAGACACGCCGCAACCGTCACAGCCCAAGCGCGTGCGCAAGGCTGGCGAAGTCTTCGGTTATCAGTGCGAGGTAACGTTTCAAGCCAAGGGCACGAGCGGAAACTTTTGGGACGAAGGACGCTTCACAAAATGGCACGACAACCTGACTAATCGCCCACCCGCACTGACAGCCTTCAAAGACGGCCAATGGAACCACTACCGCATTGCCGCTCAAGGCGATCGCATCCGCTCGTGGGTCAACGGTGTGCCGTGCGCGGACTTTCGTGACGCCACAGACAAGACGGGCTTCATCGGCCTCCAAGTTCACGGCATCAAGGCCGGCACCGGGCCATTTCAAGTGCAGTGGAAAAATGTGCGGCTTCGAGAGTTGGGGCCAGGCGATGCGCCTTAGCAAGAGGACTAGTGAGCGGTAAGTGGGAAACCTGTTTAGCGAGCATCAAGAGCCTCACGCACCACGTGCTGAGAACCGTTTTACCCCATGCCATCCGCTAAGGTTAATCCCCAAGTCCACCGCTCGACGCCATTGCGTGAGCGGCTCCGGCGCGCCGCAGCTGGTGAACTGAACCCCGTCTTCCTGAAAGAGATGCGCCAAGCAGTGCGGGGGCAGATGGTGGTTGGTATGTTTTTGACGGCGTTGGCGGCGATGTTCGGGCTCGCAGCTTGGATGCTACTCACGATGGATGCGGGCCGAAGCGGGTTTGGCGCGAAATTCTTCGCAACGCTGGTGGGAACGCTGACTTTTTTGACAGGAGTCTGCATTTCCATGTGGGGCGGTGGGTTAATGCTGGGTGAACGCCACGGGAAAGAGGGGATCGATCTGCTTTATTACACGCCCATGAGTGCAGAGGAGATCATCGAGGGCAAATTCTTATCCAACCTCACGCTAGCAGCGGTGTTTTTCGCGGCGGGCGCGCCTTTCCTAGCGATCACCCCGCTGCTGCGTGGCGTAGACGCACCAACAGTGATTATGGTCACGGGCCTGCTTTATTGCACGGTAGTCCTGATCAGCCAGGCCAGCCTTGTGCTGGCCAGCCTGCCGGTAAACCCGGTCTGGAAGGGCGTGCTCGGACTGGTGGCATGTCTGTTTGGCACCCCGGCCGTGCTGCTTTGGTGCGGCTTCTGCTTAAGCTTTGCCTTCAACGAACGCAGTTCGGGGGTGCCGTTGCTGGTGCTCTCCCTAGCGGTGCCCGTCCTTGGACTGCTGGGCCTAAAAGTACTCATCGTGATGGCCGCGAGCTACATCGCTCCGTGCAACGGCATCTACTTTCGGCGCAACAGGCCGCCCCGACTTAGCATGCCGCCGCTTTGCTCCGAACCACCGCCAATGCCGCGACCCGAATAATTAGGTTGACCCAAGTATCGAGAGATTTAGCTTAAGACGGATGAAACCTAGTTCACGTCCTGGTGGCGACGCCTTTACCCTCATTGAGTTGCTCGTCGTCATCGCTATCATCGCGATCCTCGCGGGGATGCTGCTGCCCGCCTTGAGCAAGGCCAAGGCGAAGGCCAACCAGACCTTCTGCACGAACAGCACCAAGCAGTGGGCGATGGTCACTCACCTCTACTGCGATGATCAGGATGACAAGCTGCCCTACGCATGGAGCCGGTTGCACACAATGAATAACAGCTTTGATTTTTTGCTCTCGCCCTACTTTCGCGGGCAGGCGTTCAACTCCGCACAGCAGGGGACGAGCTGGACCAACTCACTCTCGCGCTGCCCAGACCGGCAAAAGGAATGGTTCAACGCCACCAGCCCCGAATACCCTGGAACCGGTAACCCATGGCGCATCAGCTACGGCATGAACCAGCACACGTCGCTGAACTTTGTTAATGGCGCGCCAGTCACTGCCGGAGATTTCGTCACCACGGCTCGTCGCGCACAGGTAAACCAGCCCGTCAGCACTTATCTCGTGGGAGACCTTTCCTACCGCCGCAATCACCCGCCGATCGAGAACCTATCCACGAACCACGTTGGTTACCGTCACGGCACGCGCTTTCCCGACGGACGCGCCATCGCCGGCTACATGGACGGGCACACGGACAGCTTCAACCGGACGGGCACCAACGGCATTATTCTGGAATTTAAACAGTGAAGCCTCGGGGGCACGTAGCAAGCAGGTTGGCTGAATCTGCGTGGCTCAGTTGAGGAGGGAAAGAAGAACAACTGTGCTGGGGACCGTGCCTCAAGGCACAGCTTCCAGCAAGGTCGCGCGCCACTTGGTGCCAGCGTTCTTCGCCGTGGCATCCGTAATGGCCTTTACCTGCGCAGGCGTGACGTAGGACGCACTGTTACCCCAATCTTTGTTACCCCGAATGTAAGTGGCGATGGCGGCAATCTGGCGTTCGTTCAACGCGCCGCGGAAAGGCGGCATCGCGGCGTTATCATAAGTCTTACCCTTGACACTGATTGGGCCCTCTACGGCGTCCAAGATAATGCGAACGAGGCGGTCAGGTTTTTCACGCATGACCCACTCGGAGCCGGCCAATGGCGGAAAATTGAGTGCCTCTGAACCTATTCCGCTGGGCTGGTGGCAACCCGCACAAGCGGCGTAGAGCTGCGCCCCGGTCTTGTAGAGCTTCACTTCCTCCGGCTCATTGGGCATTGGCGGCGGGAGCTTCACCCCAGACTGATATACATCGGCCCGAAAAGCGCCACCGGAGTTTTCCACATGGAGGAAACAACCGAACAGCACCACCCCAAGCATGACGAATGGCCAAGCAACTCCGCCGCCAGCGGCGACGGTCGGCTCAGCATCTCTATTTTGCAGCGAGGGCTTGGGCTTGTTCTGGCTCATGGTTTCATGGGTGCTTTCGGCGCGGCGGCAGGCACGGCCTTGGGAGCCGAGGGTACCGGGGCCTCAGCCACACCGGTATCCACGCGCTGAGTCAGCAGGTAGGCGACGAGGGCACGGGCTTCATGTTTAGGGAAGACAGGTGCGTCTGTGCCGGGCACCGTCAGAGGTTCTCCAGCGGCCCGGATTTCTGGCTTTTGCTTATTGAAGAGGTAGCCGGCCGACGGACAGGTGCTATCTTTCGCCAACACGCGCGGATTATAAAGGTGAACCAACAGATGACGTTCGAACTCTGCCGCCGTGTTGGTCGAGGCGAATTTCCACGGCGCGGCAAACTTCTCCGGCGCGCGCGTGGCGAGGCTCGCGAGGTCTGGCCCAACGCGCACGCTGCCCAGCAACACGGGCGAGTCGTTCACGTAATCCTGCGCCACGGTGCGGCGCGCGCCCCAGCCACGTTCAATGTCCGGACCAAGGTTGTAAAATGTTAGTTCAGCTTTTGCGCCAGCGTCGGAGAGGTATTTCACCGCGCGTTCACCGGCTTCGATACTGACCCGCTCAAAAACTGCAGCGGGCAACTTACCAGCCAGGTCGTTGACCGACGGACCGCTGGTGGGCCGGTTGATGCCTACCTTTGTATCGTTGCGTTTGAGCAGCGCGACATTGTCCGCGAACTGCTTCAGCCGGGCGACGATGTTGGTATCGCCTACCAGCGCTGGCGGCAGGGGCAGTGGCGCGATGGTAAGGTCAGGCCGGATGGTCGCAAGCGCGAGGAGGAGATCGAGGTTAACAGGCTTTGGGTCCGACCCGCCGAGGCCCGGGAGCAGAAGAGTGTTAGGCGAATTACCCACTTCGTTCAGCCGTGCGCCATATAGCGCCTGAGTTTGGCGCACCGCGCGCGTATGGCACTGGGCACAGCCCAGCGAGCGATATACTTCCGCGCCCTGCGCGGCGAGACCAGGCCGGGTCGGCGGGTAAACCTCGGTGGAATTAGGGAGCGGGCCCGGGGCCAACGCACCGAGTTGGAGTTGCGGGGCCATGATTAGCGCGGCCCATGAGCAGACTAACGAGAACAATGCGCCTGCTCCGAGAAGAGGGCCGTATCTCACCGAGCACCTCCACAGCAGGCGACGAAGCAGCGGCGGACCGCAAGACCGAAGTTCGCGAGGAAGGCGAGCGCTGCGACGGTTAATGCCGCGTAACCGGCGGTAACAAGCTTGAGATAGCCGAAGGCCGACAAATTCAATTCCATCCATCGCTCCGCGGAAGCGACAATTCCATCCTTTAAAAAGTCCCTAGTAACGTTCATGTTTACATCAGCTTGAACCAGGCCTGCGAGGCTATAGCCGGCAGCGACGCCAACTACCCCTAATAAAGATGTCCAGAAAACTAGGTCAGTCAAGCCGACGGAAGGCAACTCATCTTCGCCAGTGGTGAGGCGCGGTACGATGTGAAGCAACGCCCCAAGGGCAGAAAGTCCGAAGACTCCGAGTAGCACGATATCCGTGCGCGCCGTGGCGAAAAAGGTGTATTGGGTCGATTGGCCGCCTAAGAAAGCGGTCCTCAAAACGCTGAGCAACAAGAGCCCAGCAGCAACGAGCAGAAAGCGAAAAGTGACGTTTGCCCTCCATGCCTCGACAACTTTGCCGTCAACTGTCTGCCAGAGCGATACGAGCAACGATGCCACAGGCACAAGGACGAGAAAGTTGGCCGCACCGCTGACGGCAGGAATCCATGCAGGCACCGACGCGAGTTGTGCGAGGCCGCCCCAGCCGCCGATAAGCAATAACAACCAGAAGCCGGCACGGGTGAGGCCGGGATTGGCAAGCGGGCGGTTCACTATCTTGGGTACGAAGTAGAACAGCACCGCCAGCGCGGAGCCGGTTAGGACGATTTGCAGCAAGTTTTGGCCGAACCAGCCAGCGACGACCGCCTGCACAACGCCAGTGACCTGCCAACCTAACAACAGACTTTGTGCCGTGGCGAAAATCCACGGGAACCAAAGCAATCCTGCGCCTACAAACCAAAGGGAGACATACATTTCACGCTCCGCGCGCCGATGTAAGGCCAAAAGTGCCCACGCCGCGATACACACGTAACTGGCGATCAACGGCAATGAGGCGTAGAGCGGAAACTCCAACAGATCATGCCCAGAGGCGTCGCCCGCTAGGATCCCCAGCACGCCAACGGTGACGCCGACGTTCCAGAACTTTGCGGCCACCGCTAGGCCAAGCGGGGAGGACAACTCAACTCTACCGAGGCGAGCAATAAACCAAAGCGCAAGAGCAAAGGCGGATTGCAGCGCGAAACCATAAGTCAGAGCGTTAACTGCAGCAGGGCGGAGCCGACCGTAAGTAACCCACGGGCAACCCTCAAGAAAGGTTGGGTTATAAAGCTGGACGCTCGCAAGTGCCGCCAATGTTAGACCAGCAAATAGCCAAGCCCCACCGCTAAAGGCGAGAAATAACACTGGGAACCGACATGCCGACTCAACCTGCGCAGCAGTGGGCGCGGAGGAGTAGGCAGATTGGCTGCTAGATTGCGTGATCGTCATCGTGACGGGCTGAGCAATGTCAAATTCGGGAGCAAGGGTAGCGAACGGTAGATTTAATCATGCTCCTCGATTGCTGGTCACTCGAAGCTCGGTGGCTTGGCCCAGTCCTCGACGCGCTTAACAAAACCTGCACGAGCGGCGGCCGCGTCTCGCTGGTATTCCTTCATGGTTAGTTCCATAGCGGCATTGACGGGGATGCGATAAATGCCCTTGGATTTATCAAGCACCGCGGCGGAGGACAACTCTTGCGCGGCGACTTGCCGCAGCTCAGCGTGCGCCTTGGTGCGCTCATTTGCGCGGGCCTCACGCGCAGCTTGCGCCCCGGTCTCGGTATAGTTCTTGAGCATCGTATTGATACCAAGGCCAAGCAGGGTGATCACGATTGCGCCAACAAAGTAAGCGATCTTGGAGCGCAAAGAGGAATTGTGCTGGGCGACTTGAGATTCTTCGCGGCTCATCGTAGATGCGGGTTAATGGGCAGGCTTACTAGAAACGGGTTCAACATAGACACCAAAAGTCTCCGCCACCCGAGGGTCACGCTGCGGATAGGGCGGGTGAGCATTGAAGGCACGGCTGAACATGAAGATGAGCACGGATAGAATCCCGACCAGCGATAACACATCATAAATGCCGAAATGCAATCCGTCAGGGTGCAGCACTGGGCCAATATTGAACTGAAGGTCGAGGTAGTGGCAGAACCACGCCCAACCGGCCATCATGCTCATGATCTGGAAGTTAATTTTGCGATGAATGGGCAGGAGGAATAGGAACGGGAACCAGAAGTGGCCAAAAATAGTAATCTGCCCTACCCACCACCAACTGCCCTTCTCCCGCGTAACATACCAGAAGGTCTCCTCCGGCACGGCCGCGTTCCAGATAAGGAAATATTGGCTGAAGTGGATATAGGCGTAGAAGACGGTGAAGGCAAAGAAGAGCTTGCCACAGTCGTGGAACGTGACTTCGCGCGCCACGTCCTTCAGGTCGCCGCGATTCTTGAAGTAGAGCAGCAGCCAGTAAGTTGTGATTGCCGTCACCCACACGCTGCCGGCGAAGTACACGACGCCATACATGGTGGAAAAGAACTGGTGCTGGAGCGACTTCATCCAGTAGATGGCCGCGCCCGTCAGGCTGAAGGCGAAGGCGAAGATGCCGACGGCGGCGTACTTGCGCATCGTGCGGGTGTGGACAGCTGCCCCGTCCTTATCTTGGGCAAGTGAGGCGCGGCGCAACCCGTGGGCGATAAAGCCCCAAACCACAAACAGTAATCCCGATACCACATAAAAGGCTGTGGGATTAAATAAAATTGCCTTCGCATGAAGCGCATGGTCGTGGTCTGGATCAATCGTAAACCAAGGATAAATTTCCTTTGCGAGCAAGCCGATCGGCAGCCAAAGGATGAACATCGTGGGGAACAGCTGGCAGGCAATGTGCTCCAGAAAGCGCCGGATGGGAACCATCCACTGCGCGTCGAAGAGATGGTTGAGGATGACGATGAACAGCGCGCCCAAACAGAGGCTCAGGCAGAACATGTAAGCCGTGAGGTAAGCGTAACCAAACTTTTTCAGCTCGGTGGGATGCCCAGCGGGACCGTGCGTGTGACCATGGTGAGCGTCAACAGCTTGTTCTGTTTTAGCCGCCGTTTTGGCTTGCTCAGCAGCGATGGCTGAATTGCCCAGCAGCACGGCAGCGAAAAGGGCAATCACGACTGCACTTACACCGCGTCGCAAACCAATCAAGAGTTGAAAAGCGTGGAGGGTCATGGCGTTACTTCATCATGGCGCGTTCAGCGGCGGGAACTTCTTCCAAGGTTGCATAGCGCGCGCGCTGAAGCGCACGGACGTAAGCAACGATGGCCCAACGGTCATTGATTTGAATGGTCGAGGCGTAACCCTGCATGTTCGGAGCCTTACCCTGACCGATAATGTGGAACACCAAGCCGTCGGGGATAGTGACGGCGTTTTTATCGAGCAGGCTTGCTACGACCGGCATCGCGCCAATCTTCTTGGTGATGCCATTGCCGTCACCGACCGGGCCGTGACAGGGTACACAAGAGATATTGTAGCGCTCGCGTCCCCGTTCGAGAAGCGCAGCGGTCACAGGCACCGGGATGGCTGCAACATAATTTGTGGTGCCGGGCACCAAGCCAGTGTTTTGCGCGGTACCTTGCCAAGCTTGATTAGGCTGATCACCGATACGCTGGGCGACGGTGCCGACGACATATGCCTGCGAGCTGCGGCCGTCGGAGAAAAAACTGTTTGGCACCTGCGGGCGCAGTTTGGCTTGTCGCACCATGTCATCGAAGATTTCCAAGGGTGGCTTGCGAAAGTCTGTACCTCGCCGGCCAGCAATGCCAAAAACGGTCAGTGCTAAGAGCAGAAAGCCGAACAAAGCGACAAAGAAGTAGCGCATGGTCAGTCCTCCACCAGTTCGATGTGCTTACTGCCAGCGGATGAAAGCAGTTTGCGGGTTTCTTGGTCGTTGAACTTCGGGTCGGCCGTTTCGATAACGAGGATGAACTTGTCGTGCGACGCACCCGTGGAGAACTTGCGGTTCTTCAAAAGCGGATGATGCAGGCGCGGCAGGCGATTGAGGAGAAACATGCCGATGAGCGAGCCAAACGACGCCAGCAAGATGGTCAACTCATAGCTGACGGGAAAGCTAAAGAACGGGCTGAACATTGGTTTACCACCAATGATGATCTTATAGTCGTAAGCATTCATCCACCAAATCATGATCATGCCGGACGTGTAGCCGGTCACGCCGCCGAGGAAAGTGAACCAGCCGACCTTCGAGTTGGAGAGGCCCATGGCCGCGTCCATTCCGTGTACGGGGAACGGCGTGTGGACATCCCACTTGGAATAGCCGGCGTCGCGCACCTTTTCCGCCGCGTGCATCGCGTCGGCTGGAGTGTCGAAGACGGCGAGGAGACCGTATGCGTTCATCAGTGGTGCCCTCCGTGCTTGGCGCCGCCCTGCGGGTGGTGCGGGTCGGCCTGCGGCGTGACGCCCTTCACTTCGGAGATTGCGATCATCGGCAGGTAGCGCATGAACAGGAGGAAGAGCGTGACGAATAGGCCGAAGCTCCCGATGAACGTGCAGACGTCCACCCAGGTGGGCCGGAAGTAGCCCCAACTCGAGGGCAGGTAATCGCGGTGCAGAGAGATCACGATGATGACGAAGCGCTCGAACCACATGCCGATGTTCACGAAGATGCTCACGATGAACACGAAGACCATGTTCTCGCGGCACCACTTGAACCAGAAGAGGTGCGGGCAGATGACGTTGCACGAGATCATGCTCCAGTAGGCCCACCAGTAGGGGCCGAACGCGCGGTTCGTGAAGGCCGCCAGCTCGTAGGGGTTGCCGCCATACCACGCGATGAAGAACTCCATCCCGTAGGCGTAGCCGACGATTGAGCCGGTCGCGAGGATGACCTTGCACATGAGCGACACGTGCCGGACGGTCACGATGTCCTCGAGCTTGCAGAGGGTGCGCAGCGGCACGAGCAGCGTGAGCACCATGCCGAAGCCGGAGAACACGGCGCCCGCCACGAAGTAAGGCGGGAAGATGGTCGTGTGCCAGCCGGGCACCTGCGACACGGCGAAGTCGAACGACACGATTGAGTGCACGGAGAGCACCAGCGGCGTCGAGAGGCCGGCGAGCAACAGGTATGCCTTCTCGTAGTTGCTCCAGTGGCGGTTCGAACCGGTCCAACCCAGCGCGAAGAAACCGTAGAGGAATTTCTTCACCTTGTTCGTCGCGCGGTCGCGCATCGTGGCGAGGTCGGGGATGAGGCCGGTGTACCAGAACAACAGCGAAACCGTCCCGTAAGTCGAAACGGCAAACACGTCCCAAAGCAGCGGCGAACGGAAGTTTACCCAGATTTCGTAGTTGTTGGGGATGGGCGGCAGCCACCAAACGGCATACCAGATGCGGCCAACGTGAATCACCGGGAAGATGCCGGCGCAAGCCACGGCGAAGAGCGTCATCGCCTCGGCGGCGCGGTTGACCGACGTGCGCCACTTCTGACGGAGCAGGAAGAGAATCGCCGAGATGAGCGTGCCGGCGTGGCCGATGCCGATCCAGAAGACGAAGTTCGTGATGTCCCACGCCCACTCGACGGGCTGGTTCAGGCCCCAGACGCCGACGCCCGTGGAGATGAGGTAGCCAATGCAGCCCAGCATCATCAGCAACGCGGTGGAGCTGATGGCCAGCGCGGGCAGCCACCACTTCGGGGCGGGGCCTTCGCAGATGCCGGCGATGTGGTCGGAGATCCAGCCGACGCTGCGGTTGTGCAGCACCAACGGCTCGCGCTCCAGCTCGGCGGGCGGCGGCGCGATCTTCACCGAGGACGGGACGGAAGAATGTTCAACGGCGGCGCTCATTAGTGCTTGGCCCCTTTCTTGGCACCGTCAGCCGCCGGTTCTGCCATAAAGTGTGGATCCGAGGCTTGGCGATATTCCTCGATAGTCCAGATCTTCGCGTCGGGCATGGCGGGATTAAGATTGCGGATGCGCGCGAGGTAGGTCGTGCGGGGCTTGTTGTCTAGGAAGCCAAGGACTGTGTAGTTGCGGTCGTGCTTTTTGAGCTTGGACACCGCGCTCTCAGGGTCGAGCGTGTTGCCAAAGGTAATTGCGTCGGCGGGGCATACTTGCTGGCAGGCGGTTTTAATTGCGCCATCCCTCACGACCACGTCGTTACTCGCGCCCGCCCTGACTTTTTGAGAAATCTTGGCGCCCTCGATGCGTTGCTGGCAGAACGTGCACTTTTCCATTACGCCGCGCATGCGAACAGTCACGTCGGGGTTGCGAGCCATCGAGATGATGTCAACTTCGTCGCCGGGTCGGCGACCGAGCGGACCTTTGTAAAGGCCGACGTCCATCTTAAACCAGTCCTGAGCCAACTTGCCGCCGCCTATGGGGCGCTTGTTGTAATCGAAGAAATTGAACCGACGTACCTTCCACGCGCAGTTGTTGGCGCAATAACGCGTGCCAACGCAGCGGTTGTAGGCCATCACGTTGATGCCTTCGTCATCATGCGCCGTAGCATTGACCGGGCAGACACTCTCGCAGGGCGCGTTTTCGCAATGCTGACACATCATCGGCTGAGTCACGACCTGTGGGTCATCAATCCACTTTTTCGTCGCCTGCAATTCGTCGCGCTCAACCAGGTTGACCGTGTCTGGGTTGCCCGGTGTGCCTAAGGCGTTGCTCTTGAAAGCATCCAGCGTCCCGCCCGGGGTTTTCTTCTTCGGATCTGCCGCGTAATAGCGGTCGATGCGGAGCCAATGCATCTCGCGGCCCTTCGCTACCTGATCCTTACCCACGATGGGAATGTTGTTCTCGCTCTGGCACGCGATGACGCAGGCGGAGCAGCCGGTGCAGGCGTTTAGGTCCACGACCATGCCCCACTGGTGCGACTTGCTAGCCAACTCGGGGTGGGTCTTATAAGGATGCTGATATATGTTCTTGATCGATCCATCGGGATTTTTGACGAGGAACTCAGTGTGGCCGTCAAGATCCATGCCTTTCGCAAAATCGGGCTGTTTCAAGAACTGGTCCAAGTTCGCCTCGCGCACGACCGGGCGGCCATGGAGCGTCCAGTGGTCCTGCGTGCAAATGAAAGTGTGCGTGCGGCCGGTGGCCTTGACGGTTGCACCGCCGACAAATCCCTCGCCCTTCGCGGAGCGCAGCGGGTAGGCGTTGAAGCCTACGCTCTTGTCCTCGTAGCTCGCGATGCGGCCCCACTTGCGGCCGTAGCCGAGCGCGAGACCGAGCGTGAAGTCCGCCATGCCGGGCTGAATCCAGATGCCACCATCGACTGTGCGGCCGTTGGCGGAAACCGAAATCACATCGCCGTTCTTCAAGCCAAGCTGCGTAGCGGTCTCGCGGCTAATGAGCACAGCGTTGTCCCAAACGAGCTTGGTAATCGGGTCGGGCAACTCTTGCAGCCAGCCGTTGTTTGTGTAACGCCCGTCGTCCACGCTCGCGTCGCGGTGGAAAATGACTTCGAGCTTGTCCTTGGACGGCGCGGGGGAAACCGCCAAAGCGGCAATAAGCGACGCGGCCGCATTCCAATCAAACGTGGTAGAGACGGCTTTCGCCTTCGAGCCGGATAGGAACCCGTCGTGCAGAAAATGCTTCCACTTTTCCTCATCAAACGCACCGCCGGTCAGCGCGGCGAATGTCTCGCGGGTGAGCGTGTACGAATTCGCAGTCGGATCGCCGAGCAATTGGGCGAGCACTTCGCACTCGGTCAGCCCGCCAAACAGCGGGGCGATAAGCGGCTGAATGGCAACGACTGTGCCATCGCTGGTGCGAGCATCGCCCCAAGATTCGAGATAGTGCGCGGCGGGCAGGTGCCACGTCGCATCCTTGGCCGTCTCATCCTCGTGACAACCAAGCCGGATGATGGTTTTCGCCGACCGGGTGATGGTAGGCCAGTAATCAGAATTCGTGTAAGCCGGATTTGCGGACAGAACCACGACCGTCTCCACACCGGGCGTGGCAAATAGTTGCCCCGTCCCCGGCTGGTCCGGAGCAGCCAGCAACTGGATCGTTTTACCGAACGCGCCTAGCACTTCGTTCATCGCGTGCGCGAGCGCGTGGACGGCGAGCGGCTGGCGCTGGCCCGCGACCACGAGCGCCGCGCCTTTGTGCGCCACGAGGTCCTTCGCGCATTCGATTACCCACTTCGCGTCCACCTTCGCTCCGCCCGCTAGCGCGGCGGTGTTGAGCGAGGCGGAGTTGCCGGATTGCTTGAGCACTTCCGCAGCGAGCTGTGCCGCTACCGACGCAACCTGACTGGGCGCGACACGCAGACGATGGTCGGCGTTGCCGCCCGTGAGCGTCATCAGCGACTCGACTGTGTAAAGGCGGCTGATGAGTTCAAAACCTTGCGCGGTGTCTGGCTTGATGATTTTCCGGCCCTTCGCAAAGTCGCGCGTGTAGCGATACATTTCATCTTCGCTGCCAAGAAAATCGCAATCGAGCGAGAGGATGCGCTTGGCCGCATCGAACTTGAAGTAGGGCGCGACCTGCCTGCCGGTTACGAGACTCGCAACCCGCGCGTGAATACTGGCATCTACCGCGTCATATGTAGCCCAGACCGCGTTTGGAAACTTCGCCGCGATGGCCGCCTGCAAACGCGCGCGCGTCGGCGAACTGCTGCTTTCTGCGATGATTGCGAGTCCACGACCGCCGTTGGCTGCCGCACTCTTGGAAATTTGTGCGAGCGCGTCGAGAGCGTCCACCCGCTTGGCGATTTTTCCGCCCTGCTTGAAATGCTGCGCGCGGTCAGGGTCGTAGAGGCCCAGCACGGAAGCTTGCGCAAACTGGTCTGTGCCCGCCTGGTCGGGATGCAGCGGGTTTGGCTCGACTTTTGTGGGCCGACCATCGCTGGACTTGGCGAGGAGCGGAATCGCGCCGGTGCGCGTGGGCATTGCAGTCGCAAAGTGCTGTGAAAGGCCGTGAATATAACCCTCGGGCTGCTTGCCAAAGGGGTAAATGTATTCTGTGGGACGGCGACATCCAGTGAGGCCAAAGCCCGCCAACATGAAAGAGGCAGACATTAGCTTCATGAAGTCGCGGCGTGACTCAGCCGCGGTCAATTCGCTGGCCCCAGCGGGAAATTCACGCTCGGCCCATTCCTGAAGCTGGGCGGAATTCGCCATTGCTTCAGGGCTACGAAAATATTGTGGGCCGATTTCCGGCTCAGGACAAACGGGAGGGATAAATTTCATCGGTGGCAGACGGAGCAACTCTCGCCGGGATGCACGTTCCAATCTTTGACCAGCTTCGCACCCCCGCTCTTGGCGAAGCCTTCAGGGGCCTGCCAGTCGAGGTTAAACACTTGGTCGTTGGGACGAATTTTTTCGGCCGGATTACGATGGCAGTCGAGGCAGAAAGCCATGCCCAGCGACTTGCTGTGACGTACTTCTTCCATTTTGTTGACTTGGCCGTGGCAATGTACGCAAGAAACACCACGATTCACATGGACGGAGTGGTTGAAATAAACGTAGTCGGGCGTCTTGTGGATTTGCACCCAAGGGATAGTCTTCCCGGTTGCGGCGGACTCGCGAACTAGTGCGAGCTTGGGATCATCCTTGAGCACCTGGTTGTGGCAGTTCATGCAAGTGCTGGCCGAGGGGACGTTGGAATACCAAGATTTCTCCACGCCGTTGTGACAGTAACGGCAGTCCATTCCGAGCTGGTCAGCATGAATCGCATGACTGAAGGCCACCGGCTGCACGGGCTTGTAACCGACGCGCGCATACTTGGGGGTCATGTAATAAGTGATGCCCGCTGTGACCACGCCACCAACGACCAACCCGCCGACGATCACCATCGCAGGCAGTTTGTTGGTCCACTTGGGAAAAATGTCTGACATGAAGACTGGTTGTTTGGATTGGCCGGAGCTTTGTGAATTATTTCACACAACTGCCGGACAAATAATCACGGTCAAAAGTTTTTGGTTTGGCGGAGCGTCGAACAAAACACCAACACACTTTTAAATAATTCAGCACCCGCTTGTCCGCAAGCCCCGCCACCGCCGTTAACACACATTTCGGTTTTGTTTATGCCCGCGATAAGTCTAGGTTCGCCCGCAAGCGAGCCGTCTTTGTAAGCCATCCCCGCCGACCGTCAACGGTGAATTATCCCCAACTGCGAATCCCGGGAGCGTCCGCACGGCTCACGGTGCCTAGCAGAGCGTAGTGACGATTACTGTGCTCCAAACGATTTTAAGGCGTCAGTCCCAATGGGGCGCGGTTCCAACTTCCGCCATGCGAGGGACGTAAGGGAGATTCGCATACCAACCCAAGCAGAGCCTGACAGAGCTGGCGATCTACATCCGTCATCGCCCGAATGCTGGAGGGTGATCATACGCCTTCGAAGCAGGTGAGCTGGCACCGCCTCTACTCAGAACACGATAGCCTTCACCAGACCATCAATCGTGTGGGGCTTGGCTTCCACCGTGGGCTTCAGGCCAAGCGCCGTCAGTGCCTTCGTCGTCTCAGGGCCGATGCTCGCGGTTTTTAGTGCGGGGAATTTCTTCAGCAACCCGGGCAGGTTAAAACGTGCATGAAAATTCTCGACCGCCGAACTGCTCGCGAAGGTCAGCCAATCCGCGCCGTCGTCCGTGAGCCGCGCGGCTGCGCCCGTCACATCGTCGGTCTCAGGCACGGTCTGATAAACCGCCACGTCGTCCACGATGGCCCCGGCGTCTTCCAGCAGTTTCGGCAACTCGGGGTTCGCCACTTCGGCCCGTAGCAAAAGCACGCGGAGATTCTCCAAGTCATCCTTCTCGGCGATGGCTTTGGCGATGTCCTTGGCCACATATTTATCGGGCATCGCATCCACGGAGAGATGGAGTTCCTTTAGCTTTGACGCCGTGGCAGGACCCACCGCCGCGAAACGCACGCAACCCAGGCCCCGAATGTCATCAAAGGCTTTAAAGTAGTAATCAAAGAAACTCGTGACGCCGTTTGGGCTGGTGAAGACAAGCCATTGGTAAGTGCCCAACCCGCCCATCGCCTCGGCAAGCACTTCGCGCTTTGACGGCGCAGCGATCTTTATGGTCGGAATTTCCAAGACGTCCGCGCCTAGTTCCGCGAGCTGGTGCGCGAGGTCGCTGGCCTGTTCACGGGTGCGCGTGACGACGACGCGCTGGCCGAAGAGCGGCCGGTTTTCAAACCAATTAAGCTTCCCGCGCAGCTTCACCACGCCACCGATGATCGTCACGGCGGGGGCGGTGAACTTGGCCTTCTCCACCACGTCCGCGATGTTCGCGAGCGTGCCTTCAATGCTTTGTTGCCGGCCCGTCGTGCCCCAGCGCACGAGTGCGACCGGTGTATCCCCCGCCATGCCGTGCGCGATGAGCTGCTCGGCGATGCGCCGGATGCGCTCAACGCCCATGAGCACGACTTTTGTGCCGCTGCCTTTCGCGAGCTGCGCCCAATCAATGCTGCTCTCATCCTTGGTCGGGTCTTCATGCCCGGTGAGCACGGTGAAGCTGGAGCAGTGATCGCGATGCGTGACGGGTATGCCGGCGTAATTTGGCCCGGCATAAAACGACGACACGCCCGGCACAACCTCGAATGATACCTTCGCCGCTGCGAGTTCCTCGGCCTCTTCGCCGCCGCGCCCGAAAATGTAGGGATCGCCGCCCTTTAACCGGACGACTGTCTGGCCCGACTTGGCCCGGGTAACAAGCAACTGGTTTAGCTCGTCCTGCGGGATGGCGTGTGCAGCAGCGCGCTTGCCACCATAGATGAATTCAGCGGACTTGGGCGCAAGGCGGAGCAAATCGGCGTTAACTAACGCGTCGTAGACCACCACATCCGCACGCGCGAGTAACTCCGCGCCGCGCCGCGTAAGCAGGCCCGCATCGCCCGGTCCCGCGCCCACCAAATAGACTGTGCCCTGGGGCTTCATGTACGCGGGACTGTAAAAGCGAGTAGCCAAAGCTCAAAGGGCAAAAGCGCCTTTGATAAAGAACGGGATTGCCAGCGGCGGCGGCTTCCCGTTCCTTCTCTCTCCATGCGATCCGCCTTCGCCATTTTTGCGCACCCAGACGACATCGAATTCGTCGCCGCCGGCACCCTACTACGGCTTAAGCAACGCGGCTGGCAAACCCACTACCTAAACCTCTCCACCGGGAACTGTGGCAGCGTCGAGTTTAGCCCTGCGAAAACCCGTCGTGCCCGCCTCGCCGAAGCCAAAGAAGCCGCTAAAATTCTCGGGGCGCACTTCCATTCACCCCTGTGCGACGATTTGGAAATTCTCTACGAGGTAAAGACTCTGCGCCGCCTCGCGGCGGTTATTCGTGAAGCCCAGCCCGGCATCATTCTCACGCACTCGCCGCAGGATTACATGGAAGACCACATGAACACCTGCCGGCTCACGGTGACGGCGGCCTTCACCCACGGCATGCCGAACTTCCACACCACCCCGCCGCGCCCCACTTTCGCGCATGACGTGACGATCTACCATGCCATGCCACACGGCCTGTGTGACCCGTTGCGCCGAAGGATCATCCCCGGCGCGTTCGTCAACACCACCGCTGTACACAGCACCAAACTCGCCGCGCTCGGCACACACCGAAGCCAGCAAGGCTGGCTGGACGTAAGCCAAGGGATGAACTCTTACCTGCGTTCGATGGAGGAAATGTCCCGCGCCGTCGGCAAACTCTCGAAGCGGTTCAAATTCGCCGAAGGCTGGCGCCGCCATCTACACTTGGGCTTCAGCGCGGAGGACATTGACCCGCTGGCGGATGCGCTGGGGAAGGACTACTTGATCAACACGGCCTACGAACGGAGCCTGTAGTCGGCCAGCGCCGGCAGTTAGTCCATGATGACCACCTGAAGTCGATTGCGGTCGAGGGCAAAGCGCTTGCCCGGCGGTGGATTTGGCAGAGCGGGCAGATACTTTTCCCGCACAAGCGTAGTGAAGTCAGCCGGCAGCCTTTGATGATCCATCTGATAGAGATGGATCGCGCCGGTGAGTTCCTGTTGCACCGGCAAACGCAACGAGGCATCCGCTGGCGCGGTGGGCAAAGAGTCGGGAGCAGGAGGGGACGCCTTCCGCTGGGCCTGCGGTGCTGCGGTTGCTGGCGGTTGAGTGGCCGCCGCAGCTTCCG